>WNGQ01001830.1_pt1 | contig 21779 bp, 22 predicted proteins | sample 5407661 | NCBI WGS metagenome assembly WNGQ01 (sample SAMN13153382, study PRJNA577476) | soil metagenome | isolation source: 60 cm soil or saprolite under Garry oak tree replicate 2 | place: USA:California | collected 2016-06-15 | reverse complement strand
GTTCGTCCGCCTGATCGCCGCCGCCACGGAGGCCGGTGTGCCGACGATCGTATGCACCCTTGTTCCGGCGCGATATGTCGAGCCCTCGCAGGAGCGCGTGGCCGCCACGGCGCTCGCGATCTTCAACGACCGCATCCTGCGGCGGGCCACCGCCGCGCAGCTCTCGATCGTGGAGCTGCGCCTCGTATGCGACGAGGACGGCGACTACGCGAGCGAGACGCTGCTCTCGCATGCGGGTGTTCGCAAGGTGGCGAACGTGGCCCGCTCTGCGCTCTACGACGTTTCGCGCAATCCCGGGCGAACGCGGGTGTATTTCTAGAGCCGAAGCCGAGATTGTCGCCGGTCGCCGACTACTGATCGGCACTGATCCAGGAGGGGAGCCGAGGGCCTCAACTCGACTTGCAGCGCTCTCGATTTCCCGGTTCCGTCCACAGTTCCAGCTTGAGCTGTTTGAACTGGTCGTCGAATTTTCTGCCGTAGTCCTGCAATATCCTGTTCAGGCTCCGTAGATATTGCTCCGTGAACTTCTCGGATCTCCGAGCGTCGAGGTAAGCTTTGCGCGAGGTCTGAAGCTGATTGATGTAACCGAGATAGCCATAAAAGGCCCCGACACTTCCGACTACCTCCCTATCGAGCTTGCCGATCTGGTGCACCTGGCCACCGAATACCGGAGTGGAGAAAGGGATAAGGGGTAGCTTCTCCTTATCATTCTTATCGAGACTGTTCCACCACTCCCTATGGCAATGGATAACTGGTAGTAACCGGTGCACCTCGGTCAGGACGGCAATGTTGATCGCGGTTTTTTCCCTTTCCAGATCGCAGAAATACTTTACTGCCGATCCGGCAACGCCGACGATGGCGACCCACGCGGTGATAATTTCCTTGTGCTCCTCCATTAACGCCATGATTCCCATTTGGCTTTGCCCTTGACGCGTTTTGCCTAGTGGCTATTCCCTTATTGGTTATCGGACAATCGACCCAAACACCTTTTTGATGATCTGACTCGCCGTCCCAGCCGGGTCCCGGCGGATCTTCTTCTCTTCCTCGGCGATCGTGATGAAAAGGCCGTCGAGCGCCTTGCGCGTGACGTAGTCCTCCAGTTGGGCGTCTTCTTCCTTGACCAGTCCGAGCTTCGCGCCGCTCGCTGCGATCTCGTCGTACTTCTCGGCGAGCTTCACTTTTTGCATCGCTTTCTTGACGATCGGCTGGAATCGTTTGACCAGCGGCTCGGAGGTCGTGCGCTTGAAATACTGCGTCGCCGCATCGTCGCCGCCCGTGAGGATGCCCTTGGCGTCTTGCACGCTCATTTTCTTCACCGCATCGACGAACAGGGTCTTTGCTTCGGGCACTGCGGCCTCGGCCGCCCGGTTCATGCGCAGGACCAGCTCGTCCGCATGCCCGTCCATGCCGATTGAGCGCATCACTGCCTCGAGTCTTCGCAGGGAAGGCGGCAGGGGGATCTTGACCCGGTCGTTCCCGAAAAACCCGTTTTCGACGCCCAGTCGCGTCACCGCGGAATGGGAGCCTCTGGTAAGCGCCTCCTTGAGCCCGTTGATGGCGTCGCGGTTGGAAATGTCGGCGAGGCCCGCGGCCCACGCCGCAACCGGAACGAGGAATGCGGCGAGATATCCAGGAACGCGAAACAAGAGCTCCTCCTAGTTCACGCCCGCGGCGTGCGCCTGCCGGTCGGCGTGGTAGGAAGAGCGCACCATGGCGCCGACCGCGGCATGGGTGAAGCGGAGCTCTTGCGCTTCCCTCTGAAACATCGCGAAGGTATCCGGGTGCACGTAGCGCGCGACCGGAAGATGGTGCGCCGAAGGCTGCAGGTACTGGCCTATCGTGAGCATGTCCACGCCGTGCGCGCGCAGGTCGCGCATCACCTGGATGATTTCCTCGTCGGTCTCGCCCAGCCCCACCATCAGGCCCGACTTGGTCGGGAGGTGCGGATGGCGCGCCTTGAAATCCGCGAGGAGCCGGAGCGAGTGCGGATAGTTCCCGCCCGGCCGTGCCTGCCGGTAAAGTCTGGGCACGGTCTCGAGGTTGTGGTTCATCACGTCCGGGAGCACCGCTTCCAGCACTTCGAGAGCGCGCTCTAGGCGTCCCCTGAAATCGGGCACGAGAATCTCGATTTTCGTGCGGGGCGAGCGCTCGCGCACCGCGCGGATGCAGTCGACGAAGTGACCCGCGCCGCCGTCCTTCAGGTCGTCGCGGTCCACGCTCGTGATGACGACGTAGGCGAGGCCGAGCGCGCCAATCGTCTGCGCGAGGTGCTCCGGCTCTTCCGGATCGGGCGCGAGCGGCCGTCCGTGAGCAACGTCGCAGAACGGGCAGCGCCGCGTGCACAGGTCCCCAAGGATCATGAAGGTCGCCGTGCCTTTTCCGAAGCATTCGCCGATGTTGGGGCAGGAAGCTTCCTCGCACACCGTGTGCAGATTGCTTTCGCGCAGGATGCGCTTGATGTCGTGAAAGCGCGAACCGTCCGAAGCGGCGCGCACGCGGATCCACGCAGGCTTGGCGAGGCGCTCTGCCGGAACGAGCGCGATCGGAAGGCGCGTCTTCGCGAGGCCCTTCTTCTTTTCGGTGGTCGCCGTCATCGGTCCTCGATGAGTCGGGCGATGCGGCGGGCGAGCTCGTCGCCCATTTCCGCCGCGTCGGCGAGGACTCCGTGCGCACGGGTCTGCGTGACCGCGAGACCGGGATAGCCGCAGGGGTCGATCGCGGAGAAGGGCGCGAGGTCCATGTTCACGTTGAGCGCGACGCCGTGATAGCAGCAGCCGCGCCGCACCCGAAACCCGAGAGCCGCGATCTTCGCGCCGTCGACGTATACGCCAGGCGCGCCGTTCCTGCGCCCGGCTCCCACGCCGTGAGCCCCGAGCACTTCGATCACCGCCTGCTCGGTCAAGCTCACCATGCCGCGCACGGTGAGGCCGCGGCGCGCGAGATCGATGAGCGCGTACACGATCGCCTGCCCCGGCCCGTGGTAGGTGATCTGCCCGCCGCGGTCCACCCGCTCGACGGGCACTTCACCGCTCCGCGGGAAATGTTCGGCACGGCCGGCGATCCCGACCGTATAGACGGGCGGATGCTCGAGCACCCAGAGCTCGTCGGGCGTTTTCGTCCCGCGCGAATCGGTAAAGCGGCGCATCGCCTGATAGATCGGGGCATACTCGGCAAGGCCGACATGCCTGACGACCGGTGCTTTGCCAAGGGCCATTCTCGCTCGCGCGGGAATAAGTGCGGAAGCTGATCTCATTGCGTTTTGCATGGGGCGGATCACAACACCATCGTCACCATGGGATGATCGCACAGTTCCCGGTACAGCTCGTCGAGTTGCTCGCGCGAGACCGCGCGCACGTTGCAGGTGAGCGAAAGGTACTTCCCCTCGCGGCTGGGGCGCATTCCGAGCGTCGCCGGGTCGAAATCGGGAGCGTGGCGCTTCACCACCTCGATCACCGCCTGCGCAAACCCGGCCTGCGTCTTTCCCATGACCTTGATGGGGAAATCACAAGGGAAGGCGAGAACGGGTGAGTCGTTTTCAGGCATGGGCCGGGGCGCGCATCACCTTGGCTTTGTACTCTTGGTAGAGCGCGTAGACGCGCTCGCAAACGGCCCCTCGCTTTCCCGCGTTTTTCCCGCTGCCGACCGGCTTTCCGTCGAGTGTCGTGATGGCGAGTACCTCCCTCGAGGACGAAGTCACCCAGATCTCATCGGCCGAGCGCAGCTCGCTCTCGGCCACGGGGCGAACCTCGTGGGGCAGCGAGTGGGTGCGCAGAATCTCGATCACCACGTCGTAAGTGATACCGGGCAATATCAGGTGAGACTTGGGCGGGGCGAGCACGGTTCCGTTCTTGACGATGAAGACATTGCTCGCCGAGGCTTCGGTGAGCTGGCCGTCGCGCACCAGGATCGCCTCGACGCAGCCCTGGTCCGCGGCGAGGGTGCGCAGCATGCAATTGCCCAGCAGAGAGGTCGACTTGATGTCGCAGCGCAGCCACCGGAAGTCGGGCAGCACGATCGCCTTGGCGCCGCTCTCGACGAGTTCCGCGGAGGGCGTCACGAGCTCGCTCGCCATGAGGAAAACGGTGGGTTTGAGGCCCTTGGGGAAGGCGTGATCCCGCTTGGCGGCGCCGCGGGTGACCTGCAGATAGACGTTCTGATCCTCCCAAGGGTTTCCGGCGATGATTTTTGCGACGAGCTCGGCCCACTTCGGAAGCGGATGCGGATTGGCGAGGCGTATCGCGTCCAGGCTCGCCTGGAGCCGGGCAAGGTGCTCCTCGAGGCGGAACGGGCGCCGGGAATACACCGGGACCAGCTCGTAGACTCCGTCCCCGAAGATGAAGCCGCGATCGAGGACTGAGATTTTTGCCTGCTCGATCGGCATGTACTCGCCGTTGAGATGAATCATTGCGCTTTCCTCACCTGAACCACAGCCGAACCGAATCCCAGGTTCGAGCGAAAAATCCCGCGACCGCGACGCTCTGCAGCGCGATCACCGGGTGCTCCGAAAGCGGTTTGCCGTCGTGCGACACACGCAGCGTCGCGACGCGCTGCCCTACCTCAAGGGGCGCGATAAGCGGCTGCTGGCTGACGAGCTCCGCGCGCAGCGCGTCGGCGGTGCCCTTGGGCACCGTTACGTATAGGTCCGTGGCGACGCCTGCCTTCAGCTCGGGCTCGCTGCCTTTCCACACCTGGAGCCTGCCGATCGCGTCGCCCTTCTGGTAGAGACGCAGGGTGTCGTAGGACTGGAACCCGAAGTTCAGCAGCCTTTGACTCTCCCTGGCGCGCAGATTCTCCGAGGCCGCGCCTATGACCACCGACACGAGCCGTCGCCCGCTGCGCAGTGCCGAGGCGATGAGGGAGTAACCCGCGCTTTCCGTATGGCCGGTTTTCACACCGTCCACGTTCGGGTCGAGCCACAGGAGCTGGTTGCGGTTCCGTTGCGTGATGTCGTTGTACCGGTATTCGCGTTCCGAATACAGCTTGTAGTACTCGGGATAGTCGCGGATCAGGGCGGAGGTGAGCAGCGCGAGATCGCTCGCCGTCGAATAGTGCCCGCGGTCGGGAAGCCCGCTCGAGTTCGTGAAATTCGTGTCCGTCATGCCGAGGCGCCCGGCCTCGCGGTTCATCCGTTCCACGAACCTGGGTTCCGAGCCGGCAACGGCTTCGGCAAGAGCGATGCAGGCATCGTTGCCCGACTGGACGATCATTCCGTGTAAAAGCTCCTCCACTGTAACGGGTCTCCTCGGCTCGATAAACATGCGCGAGCCGGCCGTGCGCCATGCGCGCTCTGACACGCGGATCGTTTGACCGAGGGCGAGCGACCTGCCCTTGAGTGCCGCGAAAGCGAGGTACGCAGTCATGAGCTTGGTGAGCGAAGCGGGCTCGATGCGCTCCTTCGGATTGCGGCTTGCGATCGACTGTCCGCTGGTTGCGTCCAGGAGCAGCCACGCGCGCGCGTCCACCACGGGCGGCTGCGGCGCGGTGGCAAGGGCCGCGGCGGACAGCAGCAAAGGAAGAAAAGCGGCGAGACGGCGTAACATGAGATCGCGAGGTCGAATTATACCGGCCGCAGCGAGCGGTCAACGCACCGCGGCCGTCGATTCGTGCGCTGCCGCCGATCCTCGGGGCAGGATGGACTCCACCTCGACGCGCGCGCTGCCGGCGTTCACAAAGCCGAGCTTGTACGCCGCCGCGTAGGACAGGTCGATGATGCGCTCGGCGTGGAACGGCCCGCGGTCGTTGACGCGCACGACGATGCTGCGGCCGTTCGAAAGATTGGTCACGCGCGCGTAGCTGGGAATCGGGAGGATCGTATGCGCCGCGGTCATCGCGTACATGTCGTAGCGCTCGCCGCTGGACGTGGGCTTTCCGTGAAATTTGCGCCCGTACCAGGTTGCGATTCCGCGTTGACGGTACGGCGTCAGCGACTGGAAGGGGACGTATTTCCTGCCCAGTGCGGTGTACGGACCGTTGGCGCCGGGGTTGAGCGGCTCGGACCTCGGTCTTGCGTCGGCGATTCTGTCGAGGTTGCCCGCGCCCGGGCCGCCGTCTTGAGCGTCCCCGATGTGCCTCGGCTCGAGAGAGCATCCGGCGAGGGCCGTGACAACGAACGCCGCGCGCAGGAACGCGGGTGCAGGTCTTTTCACGACTGCACGAGAGCGCGGTGATACTGGATGCTCATGAGCATTCCGATGCCCAGAAACAGCGTCACGAGCGAGGTGCCGCCGTAGCTGACGAGCGGCAGCGGCACTCCGACCACGGGCAAGACGCCGCTCACCATGCCCATGTTGACCACCGCGTAGGTGAAGAAGGTGAGGGTGATCGAGCCCGCGAGCAGCCGAGTGAAGAAAGTCGGCGCGTTGGCCGCGATCATCAGCCCCCGCATGATGAGCGCGAGGTAGAGCACGAGCAGGAGGCTCGCGCCGATCAGCCCGAATTCCTCGGAATACACCGCGAAAATGAAATCGGTGGCGCGCTCCGGAATGAACTCGAGATGCGTCTGGGTGCCCCCCAGCCAGCCCTTGCCAGTGATGCCCCCGGAGCCCACCGCAATGGTGGACTGGATGATGTGGTAGCCCGCGCCGAGCGGATCCGACGACGGATCGACCAGCGTGAGAAAACGCCTGCGCTGATAGTCGTGCAGCACGCTCCACAGCACCGGCAGGCTCGCAAGGACTACGGCGGAGCCGCCCGCGATCAATTTCCACGACAGGCCCGCGAGAAAGATGACGTAGAAGCCTGCCGCTGCGACGAGCAGCGCCGTGCCCAGATCCGGCTGGCGCGCGATCATCGCAGTCGGCACCGCGAGCAGGAGGAAGGCGACCACGTATTCGCGAAGCCGCAGCGCCGCTTCATGCCGGTGAAAATACCGGGCGAGCATGAGCGGCATCGCGACCTTCATGAGCTCCGAAGGCTGGACGCTGGCGAATCCAAGAGGAAGCCATCGGCGCGCGCCGTTCCTCACGTCGCCGAACAACGCGACGCCGGCGAGCATCAGCAGAACCAGCACGAAGGCCGGAAGAGCGTAGCGCATGAACACCTGCGGCGGAACCTGGGCGGCGACCCACATCAGCGCGAGCGCGAGGAGCACGTTGAGAGCTTGCGCGCCGACGCGTCCTGGCGCCTGGTAGGCGGCGCTGTAGAGCGTGGCGAGGCCGATCACGAGGAGACAGCACACGAGGGCGAACAGCGGACCGTCGATCCTTTCCGTCAGGCGCTCGACGAGGCGTCTAATCATTGGCTTCGTCCTCCTCCGGCGCGGGCGCGGGTTGAGGCTCGCCGGTAGGCTCGCCGGGGGTGGGCGCCGCCTGCTTGTCCGTGCGCTTGACGGGCGGGCGAACCGTTTCCACCGGCTTGTCGACGCGCTTGCCGAGCAAGTAGTAGTCGAGCACCTTGCGCGCGACGGGCGCCGCCGCACGCGCGCCGAACCCGGCGTTCTCCACCAGCACGGCGAGCGCGATCCGTGGGTTCTCCGCGGGAGCGAATGCGATGAAAAGCGCGTGGTCGCGCAAATGTTCGAGAACCGTCGCTTCGGAGTATTTTTCGTTCTTGCTGAGCGCCACGACCTGCGCGGTGCCCGTCTTGCCGGCGCTCACGTAGCCCGCGCCGGCGAAGGCACGCGCTCCCGTGCCTTCCTTGTTGACCCCGACCATGGCGCGCTTGACTACCTCCAGATTCCGGGCCTTGAGCGGAATGGTCCTGGAGGCCGCGGGCTCCACATGAGTGCGCTCACCCGTCATCGGGTTCTCGATATTGTCGACCAGATGCGGACGGAACATCACGCCGTCGTTGGCGAGCGTTGCAACGGCCTGCGCGAGCTGCAGAGGGGTGTAGGAGTTATAGCCCTGCCCGATGCCCACGCTGATGGTCTCGCCCGGGAACCACCGTTGCTGCGCTGGATTCTTGAAGCGCTTCACTTTCCATTCCGGGGAGGGCAGCACTCCGACGAACTCTCCCTCGATGTCGATGCCAGTGCGCGCGCCGAAGCCGAACTGGCCGATGAAGCGCGCGATATTGTCGATGCCGAGATCGTTGGCGAGCATGTAGTAGTAGGTATCGCAGGACACGACGATCGACTTGTACATGTCCACCACGCCGTGGCCGCCCGCAGTGGCGTCGCGGAACCGGTTGTTGCCGAATACGAAGTAGCCCGGGTCGAAGATCGTCTGCGAAGGCGTCCGCGTGCCCAGCTCGAGCGCGGCGAGGGCCATGTAGGGCTTGAAGGTCGACCCCGGCGGGTAAAGTCCGGTGAGCGCGCGGTTGTTGAGCGGCTTGTCCGGGGAGTTGTTGAGCGCGTCCCAGTTTGCCGGGTCGATGCCGTCGATGAAGAGGTTCGGGTCGTAGCCGGGCTTGGATACGAAGGCGAGTATTCCTCCCGTGGAAGGCTCGATCGCGACGAGCGCCCCGCGGTTTTCGCCGAAGGCGCGCTCAGCGGCCTCCTGCAGGCGAACGTCGAGGGTGAGCGCCAGGTTGTTTCCGGGCACGGGCGCGGTGCGCGGCGCGAGCTTTTGCACGGTCTGGCCGCGCATGATGCGTCCCCCTGCGTCGGTTTCGACCTGTTCGAAGCCGGTGGTGCCGTGCAACGCGCGCTCGTAGCGCTGCTCCAGACCCGTTTTCCCGATATGATCGGCGCCTCTGTAGTTGGCCGATTGATCCGCCTCTTCGATGCGTTCCAGGTCGTTGTCGTCGATGCGGCTGATGTAACCCACCACGTGCGAAGCGACCTCTCCGAGGGGGTACTGGCGGAAAGGTCTGCCCTTGATATCCACTCCGGGAAAGCGGTAACGGTTGACCGCGAGCTTGGCGACCTCCTCGTCCGTGAGGCGAGTTCGAATCGGCAAAGTGTCGCGTCCTTTGCTTTCATCTCTCAGGCGCTGGAAGCGCCGGCGGTCCTTGGGCTGGATGTCGACGATGGTCGCGAGCTCGTCGATCGTGCCCTCGAGGTCCGCGATCTTGCTGAACGTGAGCTCTAGCGTATAGGCGGAGTAGTTGCGGGCGAGCACCACGCCGTTGCGGTCGAGAATGAGCCCGCGGTTGGGTTGAAGCGGCACGATCGAAATGCGGTTGTCCTCCGCCTTGGTGTCGTAGTACTGGTGCTGGATGACCTGCAGGTAGAAAAAGCGCCCGAACAGAATCGTGAACGCTGCGACCACGACGACTCCGGCGACTCCCAGGCGCAGCTGGAAGTAATGCAGGTCCCGCTTGGTGTCTCGGATCTCGGCGAGACGCATGAGTCTTCAGATCAGCCGGTTCTCGTCCACGCTCTCTGGCCTGCGTTGCGGCAGGAGGAGCAGAAAGCTCGCGATGGGCCACAGCGCCGCGGCAACGAAGGTTCCCGCGAAATAGGTCAATCCCGGGAACACCCCGCCCGCGACAAGCCGCACCGCGAGCATCAGCATCTGGCTTGCGAGCAGCAACACCAGCACGTGCGCGGCCTGCCGCCACGGCGAGAACCACAGAATTCGCCGGTGCAGGCTGACCGCGGCGAAGGCGAGAAAAGCATAAGCGAAGGCATGCTGGCCGAGGAGCGCGCCGTCGCCCGCGTCCATCACGAGCCCCACGAACCACGCGATGCCGATCCCAATCTTGCGAGGCTGGTGCACGCACCAGAAGGTGAGCACGAGCGCAACCATGTCGGGCAGCCCCGTAACATCGCGCCACGGCAGCATGTTGAACACCAAGGCAAGCACGACTGTGAACACCATGTAGCCCATCTTCACGGACAACAGGATGCGCTGGGGCTGGTCGTAGAAAGACACTAGCTTTCCCTCGCGCTCATTCGCGTTTCTTGACGCGCTTCTGTTTGGGGAGCTTCCCCGCCACGGGTTCCGTTTCGACGGGGGAGGCCGGGAGGTTCATTTGCTTGGACAGCACGAGCACTTGCCGGTTCTGGTCCGTGCCCGCGGTCGGAACGCATGTGATCTTGGCGAAAGAGGCGGCGTCCCGCTCGATGTGCGACACCTTCGCCACCGGAAAGCCAGGGGGATAAGTGCCGTCGATGCCCGAAGTCACGAGAACGTCATCGGCCAGCACGTCCGCGTTCGTCGCCGTGTAGGTCAGCTCGAGCGTACCCCTGTCCCCGCCGCCATAGAGGATGGCGCGCAGGCCGTTCCTCACGACCTGTACCGGTGTTCTCTGCTCCTTGTCGGTGATCAGGGTCACTTCGGAGAGCAGCGGATACACGCGCGTCACCTGTCCGACGACGCCGATGTCGTCGATGACCGCCTGTCCAGGCTGGATCCCCTGCTGGCGGCCCTTGTCGATGATCACCTTGCGCGAGAAAGGATCGCGCCCTTGATAGAGGATCTCCGCGAGAGTGGACTCGCGCGGCAGGCGTTCGCGCGCCTGGAGCAAGCGCCTCAACTGCGCGTTTTCGGAGCGCAGCGCCTCGAGCGTCAACAACTCGTTCGCCGCGAGCAGCTGCTTTGCCTTGAGTTGCTCGTTCTCCTGCTTGAGCGACACCTGTGTCGTGAAGAATCCGGCGGTGGCGCCGAACAGCTCCCCCGGAGCGAGCGCGACGCGCTGCAGCGGGTAGGCGAGCAAAGCGATGACCTGGCGCAGGGACTCGGCGTATCGGAAACGCGCGTCGAGCACCATCAGGAGGACCGCGAGACACACGAAAAACGCCAGGCGGACGAGCGGCGCGGGACCGCGGCTGAAAAACGGCGGCGGCTGGTAATCCATATGGGGCTAGGGGCTCGGGCTCGAGGGGCTTGGGCTGTGCCAACGCCTTACGAACGCGCCTGCAGCACTCGCTTTTCCCCAGTCTCGAGCCGCGGATCTCCCCACCTATTCGCTCGCGAAGATGCTCCCCAGTTTGTCCATCCTTTCCAGCGCCTTGCCCGAGCCGCGCACGACGCAGGTGAGCGGATCATCGGCGACGATCACGGGCAGGCCCGTTTCCTCCATGAGGAGGCGATCGAGGTCGCGCAAGAGCGCCCCTCCGCCGGTGAGCACCATGCCTTTTTCGGCGATGTCGGCCCCCAGCTCCGGCGGGGTCTGCTCCAGCGCCGACTTCACCGCACCCACGATCTGGTTGAGAGGCTCGGTGAGCGCTTCCAGGATCTCGTTCGAGGAAATGGTGAAGCTTCTCGGGATGCCTTCCGCGAGGTTGCGGCCCTTCACTTCCATCTCGCGCACTTCGGATCCGGGGAAGGCCGACCCGATTTCCTTCTTGACCGTTTCCGCCGTGGTTTCGCCGATCAGCATGCCGTAGTTGCGGCGGATGTAGTTGATGATGGCTTCGTCGAACTTGTCCCCGCCGACGCGCACCGAGCCCGAATAGACCATGCCGCCGAGCGAGATCACGCCGACCTCGGTCGTGCCTCCGCCGACATCGACTACCATCGAACCCGTGGCTTCGGCCACCGGCAGGTCCGCGCCGATCGCGGCGGCCATCGGTTCCTCGATCAGGAACACCTGGCTCGCGCCCGCCTCTATGGCGGCTTCGCGGATCGCGCGCCGCTCGACCTGCGTCGAGCCGCAGGGCACGCAGATGATGATGCGCGGTGAAGGCGAGAACAGTCGCGACTGGTGCACTTTCTTGATGAACTGTTTCAACATCTGCTCGGTGACGGTGAAATCGGCGATCACGCCGTCCTTCATCGGACGGATCGCGACGATGTTGCCCGGCGTCTTGCCGAGCATCATTTTCGCTTCCTTGCCGACCGCCTGAATGGTTTTCTTCGAGTTGGGGCCGCCTTCCTGGCGGATCGCGACGACCGAAGGCTCGTCGAGCACGATACCTTTGCCCCGCACGTAAATCAGCGTATTGGCCGTGCCCAGGTCAATCGCCATGTCGTCTGAAAAATATCCACGCAAAAAGCCGAACATCCTGCTGATTTCCTTAGGAAAGAGGGTTCTCGGTTGCGCTATAATACAGGAAATAATTTTACGTTTTAAGCGATTTTTCATGCCGCTGTCCTTAGACGAAGTCCGCCGCATCGCCCAGTTGGCCCGAATCGGCGTCAGCGACGCGGAAGCCCGGGCCGTCCAGGCCCAGCTGAACGACATCTTCGAGCTGATCGGGCGGATGCAGAAGGTCGACACCGAGGGTGTCGAGCCGATGTCGCATGCTCATGGATCGGCGCTGCGTCTGCGCGAGGACAAAATCACCGAGGGGGACCAAAGGGAACAGTTCCAGTCGGTGGCGCCGCAGGTCGAAGCGGGTCTGTATCTCGTTCCGAAAGTCATCGAGTAAAGCTTGAATGGGTGAAGGCGTGAAGGGTGGAGGGTGACGGGTGTTGAACGCCTCGCTCAAGGAACTTGCCACCGCGCTCGCGCAAAAAAAAATCTCGAGCGTCGAGCTGACACGGCTTTTTCTGAATCGAATCGAAAAACTGAATCCCGCGCTCAACGCGTTCATTACCGTGGACGCGCGCAAGAGCCTCGCGCAGGCGCGCACGGCCGACGAGCGCATCGCGAGGGGCGGCGCGCAGCCGCTCGCCGGAATCCCGGTCGCGCACAAGGATATTTTCGTGACCAAGGGGTGGCTCACCACCTGCGGCTCGAAGATCCTGTCGAACTTCGTCGGTCCCTATGACGCGCACGTGATCGAGCGCTTCAACGACGCGGGCGCGGTGATCCTCGGCAAGACCAACATGGACGAGTTCGCCATGGGATCCTCGACCGAAACTTCGTTCTACGGTCCGGTGAGAAATCCCTGGGGCCAGGCGTACGTGCCCGGCGGCTCCTCGGGCGGCTCGGCCGCGGCGGTCGCCGCGCGCATGGCGCCGGCGGCCACGGGAACGGACACAGGCGGCTCGATCCGCCAGCCGGCGGCGCTGTCCGGGCTATCGGGCTTGAAGCCGACGTACGGGCTGGTGTCGCGCTACGGCATGATCGCCTTCGCCTCCAGCCTCGACCAGGGGGGCCCGATCGCGAAAAGCGCCGAAGACCTCGCGCTGCTTCTCAACGTCATGGCCGGGTTCGATGCGCGCGATTCGACCTCGGTCGAACGCGCCCGCGAAGACTATGCTCGGGATCTCGAGAAACCGCTCGCGGGCCTGCGCATCGGCGTGCCGAAGGAGCATTTCGGCGAGGGGCTGGCCGCCGACGTGGGCCGGGCCGTAGAGGCGGCGCTCAAGGAGCTCGAGAAGCTCGGCGCGAAGCGCGTCACTATCGCTTTGCCGAACAGCGGCCTTTCGGTGCCGGCGTACTACGTAATCGCGCCCGCCGAGGCCTCGTCGAACCTGTCACGCTTCGACGGCGTGCGCTACGGCCATCGCGCGAAGGAGTACCGCGACCTCGCCGACATGTATTTCCGCACGCGCGCCGAAGGCTTCGGTGCCGAGGTCAGGCGCCGCATCCTCATCGGGACCTACGTGCTCTCGCACGGTTACTACGACGCGTATTACCTCAAGGCACAGAAGATCCGGCGGCTGATCGCAAACGATTTCGTCGAAGCTTTCAAACATTGTGACGTTGTAGTCGGACCGACCGCACCGACGGTGGCGTTCAAGATCGGCGCCAAGGCAGCCGACCCGGTACAGATGTACCTGAACGATATCTATACGATCCCCGCCAACCTTGCCGGATTGCCCGGGATGTCGATCCCGTGCGGGTCTGGCAGAGACGATCTTCCCGTGGGCTTGCACATCGTCGGCAATTATTTTTCAGAAGCAAAGATGCTGAACGTCGCGCACCAGTATCAGAAGGCGACGGATTGGCACAAGCGCGAACCCGCCGGGATTCAGCCGTGAAATGGGAAATCGTCATCGGCCTGGAGACGCACGCCCAGCTGTCGACCGCCTCGAAGATGTTCTCCGGGGCATCGCCCGCGTTCGGCGCGTCGCCGAATACGCAGGCGAGCGCGGTGGACATCGCGCTGCCCGGCGTGCTGCCGGTCGCCAACAAGGGCGCAGTCGAGCGGGCGATACGCTTCGGGCTTGCGGTCGGCGGGGAAGAGGTGATCAATCGCCGTTCGGTTTTCGCGAGGAAAAACTATTTCTACCCGGATCTGCCGAAGGGCTACCAGATCAGCCAGTACGAGCTTCCCATCGTCAAGGGAGGAGAAATCAGGATCGTGACGAAGAGCGGGGGGAAAGCGGTTCGCCTGACGCGGGCGCACCTCGAAGAGGACGCCGGCAAGTCGCTGCACGAAGCCTTCCGGGACTCGAGCGGGATCGATCTGAACCGGGCGGGAGTGCCGCTGCTGGAAATCGTCTCTGAGCCCGACATGCGCTCGGCGGAGGAGGCGGTCGCCTACGCGAAGGCGCTCCACGCGCTGGTGCGCTGGATCGGCATCTGCGACGGCAACATGCAGGAGGGCTCGTTCCGCTGCGACGCCAACGTGTCGGTGCGGCGACCGGGCGCCCCGCTCGGCACGCGCGCCGAGATCAAGAACCTCAACTCGTTCCGCTTCCTCGAGCGCGCGATCGAGTTCGAGGCGAAGCGACAGATCGAAATTCTGGAAGACGGCGGAAAAATCGTACAGGAGACGCGACTCTACGATCCCGACCGCGACGAGACGCGCGCGATGCGCACCAAGGAGGAGGCGCACGACTACCGCTATTTCCCGGACCCTGACTTACTGCCTCTGGAAGTCTCGGAGAAGTGGATAGAGGAGATCAAGGCGAAGTTGCCGGAGCTGCCGGAAGCGAAGCGCAAGCGCTACCAGACCGAGTACGCGCTATCGCTCTACGATGCCAGTCTTCTCACCGATGCTCGCGAAAAGGCTGAATACTTCGAACTCGTATGTCGGTGGCTCGAAGGCCCCGCTCCCAAGATGGTCGCGAACTGGATAACAGGCGAACTGTCGGCCCTTCTCAACGATCGCGGCATCGATTTTTCGCAACTCCTGGTAAGCGGAAAAGCCTTTGCGAAATTGTTGGACCGTATCAAAGACGGCACAATCTCCGCGAACGTGGCGAAGGAGGTTTTGCACGGGATGGCGAATGGGGAGGGTGACGCTGATGCGATCATCGCGAAACGTGGCCTGAAACAGATCAGCGACGCCGGCGCAATCGAAAAAATCGTGGACCAGGTCCTCGCCGCGAACGCAAAGCAGGTCGAGGACTACCGCGCCGGGAAGGAAAAGGCATTCAACTCCCTAGTCGGTCAGGTGATGAGGGCGACGCAGGGCAAAGCGAATCCCGCGCAGGTGAACGAGATTCTGAAGCGGAAGTTGGCCGGGTAGCTGGAGGAATCTACCGCCTCTGGGTCGCGGGCTTCCCGCCGGTCAGCTCGATGTACCGGCGCCTGTCTTCGTTGTATTTGGCGTTGATGGTGTTGATCTCTTTCTTTTTCGCGTCGAGCAGGACGGTCTGGTTCCTGATCTGGATCTCGTTGTTGGCGATTTCCTGTTTCAGCTTGAACGGCATCGGCTTCTTCACGTAAAACTCTTTTTCCGCTTCTAGTTCCTGCTGGCGCTTCTGCGCTCCGGCGATGCTCCTTTCCGTGTCCTCGATCGCGCCCTGCGCTTCCTTGAGCGTGCGCGCGCGCGCGTCCTCGATGTCCTTTTCGCTGGAATAGGTGTTGAGCAGTGCCAGGTTCTTGCGGCGCTCCTCCTTGGATCTCTCTTCGTCCTCGATTTTCTTCCTGCGCTCGGCTTCGCGCGCCTGTTCCTGCGCGGGGCTCAAGGGGATTGTGGCGGGGTTCTTGCGTATCAGCGTCCCGGACTTGTTCAGCTCCTGCGTGTCGCGGCCCAGGCACTCCGGAGGCGGCACCTGCGTGTAATAGACCTTGCCTCTCGCGTCGACGCACTTGTACATGCGCTCCTGCGCCGCTGCGGGAGCGACGGCCAGCAGCGTCGAGCAGAGGAACATCATTGTCCGGCTGCGCACGATGAGCGATCCTACTATCACGCTGCCCCTACTGCGGTCTTTTCGGAGAGAATTCGCGGAATGTTACGCATTATCACGCTCAACCTCAACGGCATCCGCTCGGCGCTCGCCAAGGGCTTTCCGCGGTGGCTCGCGCGCCAGCGCGCCGACCTGGTGTGCCTGCAGGAAATCAAGGCACAGGAAGCGGACCTCGCGGGCCTCGCGCTCCTTCCCAAGGGGTACCACCGCTATTACGACTGCTGCTGGACGAAGAAGGGCTACAGCGGCGTGGCGCTGTACTCGCGGGCGGAGCCCGAGAGCGTGTCCCGCGGTTTCGGCAGCCGCGAGTTCGACCCCGAGGGGAGATTCCTTCGAGCGGATTTCGGCGGACTTTCCGTGGTATCGGTGTATCTGCCTTCGGGGTCGAGCTCGGAGGAAAGGCAACAGGCGAAGTTCCGTTTCCTGGAGGAATTCCTGCCGGTGCTCATGGGACTCAAGGCGAGCGGCCGCGAATTCGTTCTCTGCGGCGATTGGAACATCGCGCATAAGGAAATCGACCTTGAGAACTGGCGCGGAAATCGCAAGAACTCGGGATTCCTCCCCGAGGAGCGCGCCTGGCTCAGCGAGGTATTCGACAAACTGGGCTGGGTCGACGTGTTCCGCCGCGTCGATCCGCGGCCCAGGCAGTACACCTGGTGGTCGAATCGCGGCCAGGCGTGGGCGAAGAATGTCGGCTGGCGCATCGACTACCAGATCGCGTCGCCGGGAATCGCCGCCAAGGCGACGAAGGCGAGAATCTTCAAGGCCAAACGTTTTTCCGATCACGCGCCGTTGACGATAGACTACGACGCGACGCTCTGATGCCTACGTCCTATCTCGAAGTCTTCCGCAGTCCGCGCCTCGCCGTCATTCTCGCGCTCGGATTCTGTTCGGGCCTGCCGCTCGCGCTCACGGGGGGCACTCTGCAGGCGTGGATGACGGTCGAAGGCGTGGACCTGTCGACCATCGGAATCTTCACCCTGGTCGGCCTTCCGTACGTCTGGAAATTCCTATGGGCGCCGGCGATGGACCGTTTCGTGCCGCCTTTCCTGGGGCGCCGCCGCGGCTGGCTCGTCCTCACCCAAGTCGCGCTCGCCGCGGGGATCTCGGGAATGGCGTTCCTGTCGCCGCGCTCGGATCTCGTCGCGATCGCGTGGCTCGCGCTCTTCGTCGCCTTCGCCTCGGCATCGCAGGACGTCGTCGTCGATGCTTACAGGACCGACGTGGTGAGCCGCGAAGAGCGCGGGCTCGCGGGCGCACTCGGGGTCGTCGGCTACCGTCTGGCGATGCTCGTCTCCGGGGCGCTCGCGTTGGTCCTGGTCGCCGGTTCGGGCTGGATCCCCGCGCTCGGCTGGCGCAATACCTATCTGCTTATGGCGGCGCTCATGGTAGTGGGCGTCCTCGCCGCGTTTCTCGGCGAGGAGCCTTCCACCGCGCCCGCGGCGCCCAAGACCTTGCGCGAAGCGGTCGTCGAGCCCTTACGCGAATTCTTCTCCCGACCCAGGGCCGGCTGGATCCTGGTGCTGCTCGTGCTCTATAAGCTGGGCGATGCCTTCGCCGGGTCGCTGACGACGGCATTCCTGCTGCGCGGAGCCGGATTTTCTCTCGAGGACGTGGGCTACGTGAACAAGGCGGTCGGTCTCGCCGCCACCATCGTCGGAGTGCTGTTCGGCGGCGCGCTGATGGTGAGGCTGGGCCTTTATCGCGCGCTCCTGGGTTTCGGGATTCTGCAGGCGGTGTCGATACTCGCTTTCATGTGGCTTGCGCTCGCCGGGAAGAACTATCCGATCATGGTGTTCGCGGTCGGCTTCGAGAATATCGCCTGGGGCATGGGGACGGCGGCGTTCGTGGCGCTCTTGATGGCGTTGTGCGACCATCGCTTCACCGCCACGCAATACGCGCTGCTCTCGGCGCTCGCCTCCTTCGGGCGCGTATACGTTGGTCCGGTCGCCGGCTACGCGACCGACCCCAAGTACCTGGGGCTCTCGTGGGAGACTTTTTTTTTCCTGGCTTTCATCGTCGCGCTTCCCGGGCTGGCGTGCGTGTGGTTCTTGCGCAAGGAGATTGAGCGCGCGGAAGTCGCGGCGACCCCTGAGGGATAACTGAACGCCTATCCTTGTTAGGACCCCCGAGAAATAGCGAGCAGCTTTAGTGCGAGCACAAACTGGGTTATATCTGTTCCGGCTGCACTCAGCCGCTCGCACTCGACTTCAAGCTCTGACTGCGTGAATTCAGTAGACCGCACGAGTTGTCCATCCGTTTTCCAATAGAAGCATGCTTTTGCCGGTGCTTTCTGCCGAGATCCGCGTCCAGCGACTTCGTGCCTGACCTTCCAAGTCAACTCTTCATTCATCCGGCACTCTCCTATCACTGTAGCTAATAAGTGACAGATTGTAGCTAAAAATCGATACCAACGTCGAGAAATCCTCCCTCCCTCGTAAAGTAATCCAAAGGGACCATAGATAAACGCCGGGTCGCGCTGATTTAACGCTGATCGACGCTCATATGATCAGAAGCGAAAGATCATGAGCATGTCCCGCGCTACCGAGCTTCTCTTTCGCAGCCTGAGAACGGCCCCATCATGAAGACGCGCGCAGCACAGCGGTCGCTGTTCGGCCTGCACTCCCCTCGTAAGATGGCCCCCTCGAGCCTTGCCGGGCAGGCGCGGGTGATGATGAACGTGATCTACGACAGCGACAATTACTACGTGGTCGAGTATTCCGACCAGCACACGTACGAGCTGGTAGACAAGCGTAGCGCGCGCGGCACGTTCTTCCAGGGGGATGGCGCGGCCAGGTTCATGGAATTCATGCGGATCGCGGTCGGCGAAGACGCCTCCGTCGAGCACGTCGATGATTTTCTCGACAACTTCGACATCCTGCTGGGCCTCCGGGTCGTCCACTGAGAGAGCGGGCGCCCGGCGACAACGCGGGTAAAGAGCGCGCGCCTGAAGCCGAACGTTTACGCCATGTCAGGAACCGAAGCATGGTCTAACGACCCGTTCGGTGACCGCGCAAGTCCCCAGTAGCAACGAAAGCAGCTAGGGGCGCCGGAGGTCCCTGAGTATCTCCCGTGCCGCGTTGTGCCCCGGTGCTCCGGTGACGCCGCCGCCGGGGTGCGCGCCAGAAGCGCACAGGTATAACCCGCGCACCGGCGAACGGTAGTCGGCGTAGCCGAGCACGGGCCGCGCCGAGAACAGCTGGTCGAGCGTCAGCGCGCCGTGGAAGATGTCCCCGCCGATCATGCCGAACTCGCGCTCTAGGTCGAGCGGCGATAGGATTTTTCTCGCGAGGATGCTCGCCTTGAAATTCCGCGCGTGGCGATTCACCGTCTCGACGATCGCGTCGGCGGCGGCTTCCCTCGCATCGTCCCAGCTGCGGCCTCCGGGAAGCGCCGGGTCAAAGTGCTGGCAGAAAAGGCTCGCGACGTGTTTTCCCGGCGGCGCGAGGCTCGGGTCGACCGTGCTCGGAATCAGCATCTCGACGATGGGCTCGCGCGAGAAGCCGGTGGTGCGGGCGTCGAAGTAGGCGCGCTCCATGTAAGCGAGCGAAGGCGCGATGATGATTCCCGCGCTGTGGTGGGGCTGAGCGTTTTTCCCGGGCGCGCAGGCGAAGTCCGGGAGCTCGGCGAGCGCCACGTTCATGCGGAATGATCCCGAGGCGCAGCGCCAGCGCTCGATCCGCGAGCGGAATTCGGAGTCGAGCACGCCGGGCTCGAGCATCTTCAAATAGAGGAGCTTCGGGTTGACTGCACCCGCGACTGCACCCGCCTCGATCTCGGTTCCATCCTTGAGGGCGACGCCGGAGACGCGGCCGCCTTTGACGCGCACCGCAATCACCTCGGCTCCGGTGGTGATCTCGACGCCGCGCGCGCGCGCTTCCTTCGCCATCGCCTCGCTGATCGCTCCCATTCCGCCCAGTGCGTGTCCCCAGGTTCCGCGCTTTCCGTTCACCTCTCCGAATGCGTGATGCAGGAGCACGTAGGCCGAGCCGGGCGAATACGGGCTCGCGAAATGCCCGACCTGCGCGTCGAACCCGAACGCCGCCTTGATGGGGTCGCTCTCGAACCACCAGTCGAGCAGCTCGCCCGCGCTGCGCGTCACGAGATCCCACAGGTCGCGCTGCGCAGAGCGGGTGAGAAACGCGAGCTTTCCGCCCAGACCCAGCGCATGCAGCCAGTCGCGCCAGCCCCCTCCCAGGTTGGGCGGCGTTTTGAGAACCAGACCGCGCAGCGTGTCCGCCGCGGTCTCGATCGTGCGGTAGTAATCGGGCAGGCGCTGCGCGTCGCGCGCCGAAAAGCTAGCCAGCTCCCTTTGCGTATCGGCGAGCGTCGGTCCCAGCCTGAACGAGCGGCCCTCTTGCAACGGCAGGAAATTCGCGAAAGGACGCTCGACCACCCGCAAGCCGTGATCGGCGAGCTTCAGCTCGCGAATGATCTTAGGATTGAGCAGGCTCACCGTATAGGCGGCGGTGGAATTGCGAAAGCCGGGCGCGAATTCCTCGGTGACCGCCGCTCCGCCGACGACGGCGCGGCGCTCGAGCACCCGCACCTTGAGACCGGCGCCGGCGAGATAGCAGGCGCAGACGAGGCCGTTGTGTCCGCCGCCGACGATGACGACATCGTAAGGCACTAGCGCCGTTTCTCGAAGCGGTAGACGGCGAGGCTGCCGAAGAAGTTCGCAAGCGTCCTGACCGGACGGCCGCGGTGCAGCGTGACGCGCTCGAGCACGCGGATGCCGTGCCCCGAGCAGAACGATTCGAAATCGGCGATCGTGAAGAGATGAACGTTGGGCGTGTTGTACCACTCGTAGGGGAGCTCGGGCGACACCGGCATTCGTCCCAGCGCTATCTGCAACCGCAGGTCCCAGCGCCCGAAGTTCGGGAACGAGACGATCGCCTCGCGCCCGACGCGCAGCATCTCGAGCAGGATCTCCTCGGTGTGCCGCACCGCCTGCAGCGTCTGCGACAGGATCACGCAATCGAAGGAACCCGCGTCGAAACCCGCGAGGCCGCGCTCGAGATCGCTCTGGATGACGTTGACGCCGTTCTTGACGCAGGCGAGGACATTGGCGTCGGCGATGTCGATCCCGTAGCCGCGCGCGTTGCGGGTTTGCTTCAGGTATTTCAGCAGCAGCCCGTCTCCGCAGCCCAGGTCGAGAACGGTCGAATCGGGCCTGATCCAGGAGGCGATCGCCCGGAAATCGGAGCGGCCCGATAGGACGCCTTCTTCCTGCCCGGTCATAGGCGTTCGAAGATGCCGTCGAAATATGCGCGCACCAGCGCGTGATAGCGCGCGTCGTCGAGCAGGAACGCGTCGTGCCCGTGCGGCGCGTCGATCTCCGCGTAGGACACGCCGCAACGGTTGTCGAGCAGCGCCTTGACGATCTCGCGTGCGCGCGGCGGCGCGAAACGCCAGTCCGAGGTGAACGACACCACCAGAAACCGGGCGCGTGCCGCGGCGAGCGCCTTCGACAGATCGTTGCCGTGCGCCGCCGCGGGGTCGAAATAGTCGAGCGCGCGCGTGATCAGCAAATAGGTGTTGGCGTCGAAATACTCGGAGAACTTGTCGCCCTGGTGCCGCAGGTAGGACTCGATCTCGAAATCGACGTCGAAATGGAACTGGATCGAGTCCGAGCGGAGTGCTCTGCCGAACTTCTCCATCATCGCGTCATCCGACAGGTAGGTGATGTGGCCGATCATGCGAGCAAGGCGCAGGCCCCGGCGGGGCACCACTCCGTGCTCGTAGTAGTCGCCGCCGTGGAAATCCGGGTCGGTGGTGATCGCCTGGCGCGCCACCTCGTTGAAGGCGATGTTCTGCGCCGAGAGCCTGGGCGCGGCCGCGACGACGATGGCATTGCGGATGCGATCCGGATACCCGATGGTCCATTGCAGCGCCTGCATCGCGCCGAGGCTCCCTCCCATCACGGCGGCAAAGGAAGCTATGCCCAGCCGGTCGGCGAGCCTCGCCTGCGCGTCCACC
>WNGQ01001827.1_pt1 | contig 21781 bp, 15 predicted proteins | sample 5407661 | NCBI WGS metagenome assembly WNGQ01 (sample SAMN13153382, study PRJNA577476) | soil metagenome | isolation source: 60 cm soil or saprolite under Garry oak tree replicate 2 | place: USA:California | collected 2016-06-15 | reverse complement strand
CGCGTGCGAATGTAGCCCAATTTATAGCGAAATTTTTGCCCGAGAAGGGACAGAAGGATGCCATTAAGGATGCCTTGCTCAGACAGGAGACAGTAAAGCTTCTGGATGACTATAGCGTCTCTGTGAACCTCAAAACCGGTCAGCGTCAATTACGTATCCCTTTTCTTGATATGAATGATGCCTTTATTGATGGGTACATCGTGGACGAACATACGTTATTGCTAACCAGCGGGGTATGGGGTGTTGGAGAACTTTATTATGTACCACCTGATGGGGATGAGCGAAAAAAGGGTGAAGTATGGATGCGCAATTTTAAACCTTTTCAGGTTGGCGCTCTTGACATCGATTATTATGTCGAATGTCGCCAGTATTTCACCCTCAATGAATGGCGCGATCTGTTGATATCAAGCATGGGCTTTAACCCTTCGATATACACCGAGCGTCAGAAAATGTTATTAGTGACCAGAATGCTTCCGTTCATCGAATCAAGAGTGAACCTGGTAGAATTAGCTCCTAAGGGTACTGGTAAATCTTTCGTGTACGATAATCTCTCCAGATATGCACGCGTCGTCGGTGGAGGAAAAGTCAGTCCGGCGGTGCTCTTCCATAACTTAACTACCAACACGCCGGGCCTGATCACTCGCTATGATGTTGTTGTTTTTGATGAAGTACAATCCATTACAGGCGACTCTACAGGAGAACTTGTTGCAGGTTTAAAGGTCTATCTAGAAGCCGGTAAATTTAGTCGTGGTAAGACAGAAGCAACAGCAGAGGCTGGCTTCGTTATGCTTGGAAATATCACGCTTGATGCTGACCGCAAACCTATCTCCATCGAAGAAAGCATCTTTAAAGAGATTCCTAACTTTCTACAGGAGACTGCGTTTATTGATCGGATTCATGGTATCATTCCTGGTTGGGAACTACCGCGTGTATCAAAAGATACTCCTTCCCGCAGCTTAGGCTTTAAAGGCGATTTCTTTTCGGAGGTGCTACACTGCTTGCGAGGAGAGGTTCGCTACGCAGATTATGTAAAGATTCATATGCGTCTTGAGGGTAGTAATGATCTACGTGATCGCAAAGCCATCTCACGCCTTGCCTCTGCGTATCTGAAACTCTTGTTTCCCAACTTACAGCCATCAGAACATGAATTTCGTGCTTACTGCGTGGAACCGGCTATCGAGCTACGCCAACGAGTTAGGGACGAGTTGCATAAGCTAGACGTGGAATATACTTCTGTTAAGATAGATGCTGTATAGTAATTAATAAGGGAAATCCCTCAATAGTTTTCTCTCCTGTGGGAAAAGAAAAAATTTACGTGTGCATCAGCACTTGCCCATATTCGTGCTGAGCAGTGCTCCAATCTAACACGTCATCTAGTGAGAGCCGGAATTCTTCTAGTGCTTCTTCACGTGTCGTTTCGTCCGGTATGACAGTTCCTCGCCAAACGAGAATAAGAAGCACTCGCTCTAAAGAATCACTGCTTGCTGCAACATAACGCATTACCGTTCCGGGAAAGAGGTGTTGTTTCTTTTTCCTGATCACTTCCAATTTTTGCTGCAATACATCGCGTTGACCAGCACGCAACTGCACCGAGATGATAGACATGAACTGCGTGTTGTCGCCCGAAGAGATGTGCCAAAGTGGAGTATTTTTGCGCGGACGACCGGAAGGTTCACGCTTGAATTTCCTGATCTCTTCTATTGAAATCGCGATCACATCAGCTAACCGAGCGCTAGGAAGACGCCCCTCTTCAATGTAGTCGTACACGGTCCTTGGGGAGAGACCTAGCATCTCAGCAGCTTCTTTCACAGAAACATATCCCGGAATACGCGGAGAATTTACACTGTCATCCATGCAATCAGTGTAGTAGAACGTGCTATTATTAGAAAATGAATTGCTATGTGCTATTCAAAAAGAGTGCAAACCCTAGTATACTTGTCTCCACAGGTACATGTCTCGCTCCTTTGATATGGAGTGAACAGAGGGACAAATCCTATCCCAAGCAACATGTCTTATCTACAAGGAACTTGAAAAGTTATGCATAGTGAAGAGATGTTTACTCTCAATAATTCACCCGATGAATGACGTATATGGTCCCCACTTGTAAGTAGAGTATATATAAGTGAGCATGGTGGCTGGCTAGTGTTGTGAGGAAATAAAACCTGTTACAATCCTGAGCAGCACATATGAAAGTAGTAGTTGATGGCTGTACGTTTGCGTGTGAAAGAAGTCGCTAAAGAGAAAGGGATTAGTATGGGCAAACTCCAGCGCGATGCTGATATAGCCTATAACACCATTAAGCGGATGTTCAAAGATCCGTACTATGTCACAACTACGGAGACGCTTGGCAAGCTGGCAAGAGCTTTAGGAGTTCAGCCAGGAGAGCTGATCGAAGAAGTACCCGATAGCGTTCGTAAAAGATCTCTCTAAAATGTTGGGTGTAGATTGAACCAGTATGGCATCACAATCAAAAGGATCATTTGATGAACGACATTGTTTTTGTTAACGGACGTTTATTTTTATAGTCTGCACCGCACAGTGGCAAAATAATCACCCGTAGACAGTTTTCTTTGTGACAAAGGAGAAACTGCATGAAGAGGCGAAAGAAAAAGACAGGTCACCGTTTCAAAATCACGGCATACCGACCATCTCCAAAGACAGCATTAGCAGAGATGGAACCAGAGGAGCTCGTTGTCTATGTTCGTCGTGCTGAGAAGAAAGCGCTTCCGACCATCAAGGAAATGAGACTGGGTCCTGGAGCAGCGCTGGCTCTGCTTGCACAATATGCCCAGGTGCTTACCACTGGTGATTCTCGACTCACCGCCGAAAGTATCACAGCCATCGCAAATCAAGTCATGGCACTTTGGCAAGCTCGCTACTACACGCCCGGTCCAGATTATCCGTTCACTTTTGAGGAGACCCTCCAGGAACTCAGAGAAGGCACAAGGGCAAAAGGAGACTACTCCAGCTCTTTCCAGGCATACACTCCATTTGGGGAAGACATCCCACGTGGCATCAGAGAAGTATCGGGGGGAATTGTCAAACACCCCGAGACGAATCTGTGGCAAATCTGGATGATGGATGATGGGCCATGGGAGCTCCTTGCAGCCTATCGTGATCCAGGAAAGGCCCAGCGAAATCTGGAAACACTTATCAATGCGATCAGGCAAGGAAGGCCGATAACAAGGGCAAAAGCTCTGTATCAACAGCTTCAATCGCAGGCAGATGGGGAAACGAAGGAGCTTCCCTACGAAATGATGCTCTATCTTGTCGAGCATCATCAACGCTTTACCATCACGCTATAGAGCATGAAGAAATGGAAGAGAGCCAACAAGAAGTCATCGGACAAACGACGGTGCCCCTTCCATTCTTGGACGATGTAGTCCCAGCTCTCTCCCTGGCAGATGGAAGGCTGTATATCCCGGTATTTGCGGTCTGTCATGCGCTAGGTATTCGCGCTGACAAGCACATCCGACGCTGGCGAAGATTGGTGTTGTGGATCACAGCTCGAAAGTTGCCGTTCCAGACGGAGAAACGAGGCAAGCGCCTGGTCTGGTGCCTGCTGATCTCAGAAGTACCGTTCCTGTACAGCCTCTTCGATTGGAAGCTTGTTTCGCCCGAACGCCGTCTCCAACTGCGTCAAGCGTCCAAAGAACAGATGAAGCTGGCAAACCTGGCCTATCAGGAGATGCAGCTGCAGTATAAAGCTATGCGCCATGCGCTCTTCACATTCCTCATCACTTTCGCGGATATCGATGTGCTTCTCCAGCAATATGCAGATACATTATCACCCACACTCGATGACGAATCGTCTCTCGCGCTTGCTACCCTGATCGAGTGTGGTTGCTCCCTCTTTCAGAAGACATCAGCGCATGCCCGAAAAATGTTGCACGATCAAGGAGACCTACCGATTATCGATGCCTTTGAGATCGATGCAAACAAGAACGTGATTGATACCTTCTCCATGCCGCTGCTACCTATCGTGCCAGATGAAGATAGCGAGTATTTCTTTGCATTGATGGGGCAGCTGACAGCCTGGAGGCAGGAGTTACAAGTGTTTTGGAACGAGCGAGGAGGGTAGTTCACAAAATGGCAAGTGAGCTGAGAGTGTTCAGGCTCATTGTGGTATGGCTGGTCTCAGGGTACACTCTCGTGAGGTCTAGTGCTTATAGTAGAAGATGGGACTCGCTGCATCCCGGTCAGGGCTATGTGCAAGGCGCTCGGGATCCGCGCCGATACGCAAATTCTCAGGTGGCGTAGGTTGCTCCTCTGGAAAGTTGCCCGCAAGTTGCCTCTCCACCTTAGAAAACATCTACAAAGCGATTCTTCCTTACTTTATTGTTTGGGGTTGAAATTGGTTCTTTGAAACGTGGATATTTCTGTTCATGTTCAGACATTCCTCTCCTTTCCGTTTTTCGTCGGTTCTGAGAGAAGAGTACTGTACTACATTAACAACTCAATCATGTTTGCGGGTTGCAAGGGAGCCGCTCCCTTGCGTAAAAGCATGAGCGCCCGCGTTTGCAATGCCCTCGTTTCTGATCCCACCTCGTCAGGTGAAAACCAACCCTGATGAGAGCTGGCGAGCAGTCTAGGCACCTAGAGGGAGTTCCGAGCGCCTGCAGACGCCTGTGGAGAGGAGTGCTGGCTCACTCGTAAGAACAGGTGAAACTCTTCTCGTCGAAGCAGGAACTCGGCTTCAAGTATGGCTTGTCCATAGTTGTCTAAATCCGAGAGAACGGTCTGATGAAACAATTGAGATCCACGACGTTACACATACAGAAATGACCGGATAGGTCGAATATACGTCTGAGAAGATCGCATAGAAGTTCTTTCGAAAGAAAATGGCGTTACATTGTACCTACAGAGCGTTTTCCGCCTCAAGAGAGGTGTTTCATGGCTAAACGTCGCAGAATAATAATCGGTGCATCGGCTATTGACAAACGTCTCAAAGAGGGACGAGGACAAGGTAGGGGCGCCAAGTATAAGCCATGGCTTTATATTCACGATGTACCCTCTAAAGGTCGGGCTTGGCGAACCAAGGGGTGGAAGACAGGAAGGCCACATCATCTATTAAGCGACTTTGAATATGATTACTTTCTCATAAAGGATTGGGATCCTTCCGTGATCGATATTCGAGAACAGTACCCCTTATTACCGCTTGAAGAAACATTGGCTCTAGCGGAGGAGTGTAACATTCGCCATCCTAACGTTCGCCATCCGACGAAACGAGGAGTTGTCATACCAGTCGTAATGACAACGGATTTCTTACTAACAATATCCGAGGGACTCAATAGCTATGATCAGGCTCGGACGCTGAAATATGCCCAGGATTTACAATCGCAACGTGCTCTGGAAAAACTGGAGATAGAGCGTAGATACTGGGCGAGGCGGAATATCGATTGGGCTATTGTCACAGAGCGCGAAATATCTCGCATTCTTGCCCGGAACATTCAAATACTTCACAAACATTTGACGATCGAGGATCGTGTTGCTCTCCCTGAGGCAACTATTCGGGAGGCGTCTGCAATGATGACCTCGGAAGTCCTGCAAAGCACATATTCCCTGAGCCATATTGCTTTGGAGTGTGATAAGCGGTTGCGTCTTGAACCTGGAATATGCCTTACCATCGCCTACCACCTCCTGGCAACCCGGCAATGGAAGATAGATATGTTGACTCCTATTCAACCTGGTAACAGACTGATCCTTTTGAATGAATCCCATTAAACCCATTAAGGAGAGCTACACATGCACAGCACAGCTTTGTATACGAATATGCTCCTGGAGTACTGCTTCGATGACGGTAAGACTTGCACGGAGCGCATCCTGTTGATAGACCCTTCAGGAGACTTCTTCGTGACGATTGATATTGACAGAAAAAATAAGCATGCTCTTCCCGTATGGAAAACGCGTGAGGAGATTGAATCCGCATTGGAGACGGGGAGCGCGAGCATTGTCGCTGCTGATCCTTGGGCAGCTTTACTGCTCCACGATGATAAGCGCTTAGAGAAGCGCCGGATAATGCGTCAAAATCATCGAGATAGGGCTTGGGCAGCCATTGAGCCCCTTGTAAAAGATAAAAGTGGCAGACTTTTTGACCCAAGCCAGCGCGGCTCGCTGATTGCAGATCTAGCGAGGAAGAAGATAGAGGAAGGTGAGGAGGATAAGAAGAAGGAGAGAAAAGGCTTTATTTATGACGCCTTGCGACAATATTGGCAAGGAGGACAAACGAAAAACGCTCTTTTACCATTCTTTGATGAGTGCGGAGCAAGGGGGAAGGAACGAGTAGGAAAAGATCACAAATTGGGCCGCCCAAGTGCTCTGGCGCGAATAGGAAACACTCCTGCTGGGATAATCTTGACCGATGACGTACGCAGAAAACTTTTGCGTGGCTATAAAGAGTACTACGTGAGCGGCAAGGAGAAAACGTTACCAAAGGCGCACCAGAGAACACTGGAAACATATTTTAGTATCCCCTTTGACGAGCAAGATAGCCCAAAGGGGAAAGAATTTGTCCCTATTTTACCTTCTGCCGATCAACTTCCGAGCTTTCTTCAGTTTAGGTATATCCATGAGAAATATGATGATCTCACACGCTTGCTCACCTCACGTGAAGGTGAGCGGAGGTTTGCTCTTCGTCATAGAGCCGTTCTTGGTGAATCAACACATATGGCTTGGGGTCCTTGCTCCCTTTACCAAGGCGACGCGACGATTGGCGATATTCATCTCGTCAGTTCACGAGACCGCAGTCGCCTCATTGGCAAACCGGTCATTTACGTCATTATCGATGTCTTCACGCGGTTGATAGTCGGGTTCAGTGTGAGTCTGGAGGGACCGAGTTGGGTAGGTATGATGCTTGCTCTGTACAATGCTACAGTGGATAAAGTTGCCTACTGCAAGGAATATGGTATCGATATCACTGAAGATATGTGGCCCAGTCATCGCTTGCCTGAAGCGATTCTGGGAGATAGGGGCGAGCTCGAAGGGTACAATTCCACGAGACTCGTCGATTACTTGGATATCGATATAGCGATCACGCCTCCCTACCGTTGCGATTGGAAGGGAATTGTCGAGCAGAATTTTCGCCTTATCAGTAACGAAGTGATCCACTGGAAGCCAGGGGCGACATATACAAAGCGTGAGCGCGGAGACAAAGATTATCGCCTGGAAGCTTGCTTGACACTCCCCGAATTCAGGAAGTTGATGATCCACTGCATCCTCAAGCATAATAATCACCATCGCATGGGCTGGTATGACATGGACGAGTTTATAATCACAGATCATGTCGAACCGTATCCCATTGATTTATGGAACTGGGGTGTGACCCATCGAAGCGGTCACCAGCGGGTAAAGTCTCCTGAAGTGATCCAATTAAATCTTCTTCCCGATGACACCGCATCAGTTACTCCCTACGGTATTTGTTTTCAGGGCGTGTATTATACCTGCGAACGTGCCGTCAAGGAGCAATGGTATGTAAAGGCACGCAAGAAAAGATGGACAGTGCCTGTAGCCTACGATCCCCGACAACTTGATATCATATACCTTCCCCTCGATCGGCAGAGTGAACCGGAAACCTGTGAGTTGACGGAAAGAGAACGGGCAAATTACCAAGGGCGTGATTGGTTCGAAATACTCGATTATTACGAACTGCAAAAGCAGGCTGAAGAAGCGTCACGGACAAGACATTACCAGGCCGAGGCCGAGTTTGACGCCGAAGTTGATAGCGTCGTCCGGGATGCCCAGGAGAAAACGGAACAGGCGACGAAAGGGCTGAGCAACGTTGCTCACCTGAAAAACGGCCGAGGAAACAGACAAGACGAAAGGGACGATGAGCGAAAAAAGGATGTCTGGCGGCCTGGAAAAGAGAAAGCAGCAGCTTCTCAATCAGACACAATAGCGCCAGAAGGCCAGGTTGAGGAATCGGAGAGCAACTATGTTCCTCCAGATCAACCCCTTGATGATATTCGAAGGCTGCGGCAAGAGAAGTGGGCTAGATCACAAGAAAGGGATGTTAAGACAAATGGATAAGAGCACCTGGAGGCCTGCACCTCTCTTGAGAGGGCGCATAGTTGAGGCAGAGTATAACGATCCCCTGATCCCTGATTATAAGGGCAACCCTCTTATTGAGGCACTTCCCCCAATTTGGTCGAAGGAACAAGTGATCGATACGCTTCAGTACTATCCCGAATATCAGAAAGCGCATCGTGAGTGGCCTCCGGAACTACGCCTACACTTAATACGCAATGTGCTTAAGTTCTTCGAGGTCATCCCGAGACATATCGATTTAGAGCAACGGCTTTCATCGATGCTCCGTCTCGGATACCAGGCAAGAAATCCTCGCTTGCACGATTATTACCGCGATATTGACAAGAAAGTCGACGCTCTACTATCTAGAGAACCCCTGATTAGCAACCTGCAATCCAGCGCTATTGCTTTGGCAGTAGTGGGTCTCAGCGGCGTAGGGAAGAGCGTTACGCTAGGTCACCTCCTTGCGCTTTACCCCCAGGTCATTTTCCATCATAACCATCGAGGGAATGATTTTAGCCTTGTTCAGCTTGTATGGCTGAAGCTAGAGTGTCCCTTTGACGGCTCCACCAAGGGTCTGTGCCTCAATTTCTTTCAAGCGCTCGACGACCTTTTCGATACCAATTATGTTGAGAACTATGCCCGTCACGGCCGTGCGACAACTGATGAGATGATAAAAAGCATGGCCCGGCTGGCATCGCTTCATACGATAGGAGTTCTTGTAATCGACGAGATCCAACACTTAAGCAATGCTAAGAGTGGCGGATCTGAAAAGATGCTCAGCTTTTTTGTTGAACTGGTCAACAAAATTGGCATGCCTGTTATTCTTGTCGGGACCTATAAAGCAATGGCCATGCTGAATACCGAATTTCGCTTAGCGCGCAGGAGCGCCGGTCTAGGGGACTTCGTATGGGACAGCATGAGGAGAGATGATACATGGAACACTTTTCTTGAGTCGCTTTGGAGATATCAATACACACAAAAGGATTGTCGTCTTACGCCCCAGCTCAATCGCACGCTCTACGATGTCACACAAGGAATCACAGACCTTGCTGTTAAGGTCTATATGCTCGCCCAGGCTAGAGCTATTACGCGAGGAGAGGAGGCTATAACACCGAGTATTATTCGCTCAGTGGCGCATGATAGTTTTCGACTGGCAAGACCCATCTTAGATGCTTTGAAAAGCGGGAACATCCAGGAGCTTTACAAAGTTGATGATGTCTTGCCTGTTGACATAGAAACCCTCTTACGAGTGATAACGAACAATTCCAAGCAGTTAGAGCCTATTCTTATTCAAACAAAGAGATCACAGGGGAAAGTTGCCCCCACTAAACAAGAGACCTCCTCGGGACTGGAATCAGCCTCCCTAACCTCGCCAACACAAGAGGCCACAGACGCTCTTCCAGAACAAACCGAGACGAAAGTGGCAGATTCACTCTCAGAACTCGCTATTCAGGGAGGCAAGCTTGATATGCCAGTATACGACCTCCTGCGGCAAACCGGATATCTAGCTTCTGGAGATCAGCAACCGGTCAGAGGTGGGAATCGATGATAGGTAGCTGGCCTGATCCTCGCCCTGGTGAACTCTTCTATAGTATATGTGCTCGTTTCTCAGAGCGAGTCCGCTATCCAAGCAAGCGTTCTGTTGTAACAGAGCTCTTCGGCACAGAAAATGCAATAGCATGCATCAGTTTACCAAGTCATCTAGACTATTTCATTGCGCAGTTGCCGCCTTGCTCCAACCTGGATGCCAAGCGCATTATAGATGAGTATACGCTTCTTCCCTTTTTTGCGCCATTTCTTCCTCCAGAACGGCACCTTCGTCTTCGCCAGGATATGTATAGTAGCAATGGCCCTGCAATCCATATGCGCGCTGGTCTTATGGCCAGCCATGTACCTCTTCCTCAATGGCTGCGCTTTTGTCCTCAATGTGTAGAAGAAGACCGCAGGAGATTTGGCGAATGCCACTGGCACCGTATTCATCAAGTGCCGGGCGTAGAAATATGCCCGTTGCATAAAGTATGGGTGAGAAATAGCGCTGCTCCTGCACGCAATGTGCACACCCGGTACGAGTTTATCTCGGCAGAAAGCGCAATCTATGAAGCATTACCTGAAGAAATCGACGAAAATGAACAATTCTTTGAGATACTTTTTGCTCTTGCGCTTGATGCTCAGTGGCTTCTGAATCAGAGAGGCCTCTCACAAAATCTCCTAACTTTACGGCATCGGTATCACAGAGGGTTAGCTAATTTAGGTCTATCGACGTATCGAGGGAGGATTGACAAGAATGCGCTACTTTCAAGGTTCAAGAACATGTACGCTTTTGAGCTATTGAGGCTGCTTCATTGCGAGTTAGACGAGCACACAAAAGATAGCTGGCTTATACGATTAGCGCATAAGCCTGATAATGCTCAGCACCCACTTCATCATCTTCTACTCATCCACTGCTTGGGACAAACTGCAGAAGCGTTTTTTCGCCTTTCTACACAGAGCAAGCCTTTTGGTGATGGGCCGTGGCCATGCCTCAATCCGGTCTGCCATCACTATCGCCAACTCCAAGTAAGCGAATGTTCCATTACATATAGTCCAAATGTGAGCGGGAAGCCCATCGGCGGCTTTTCTTGCACCTGTGGCTTCACGTATCTACGTGCAGGACCTGATACTTCAGCAGAGGATCGGTTTAAAATGAGCAGAGTGCAGACTTTTGGGCATATCTGGGAAGAGAGATTGAGCCAATTATGGGAAGATGAAACTATCAGCCTACGAGAGATTGCTCGCCAGCTTGGAGTTGACCCGCTAACGATTAAGCGCCATGCTTCTCGACTGGGTTTGCCATTCCCCCGGCCTGTAAGTAGAACTTGTCAACTCAACGAAACGCAAAAACTCTGTTCTCCCCTCCGACGGATCTCTGAACAAGGCATATCAGAGGAATACCGAGCGAGATGGATTAACGCATTGCAAGAGTATAAAGGTATGGGGGTGAAATTCATAAGAGGCAAATTTCCAAAGCTATATGAATGGCTCTATAGACACGATACAGCTTGGCTAAAAGCGCATCTGCCTGCCAAATTTGGAGCACAACGTCAAGTCTCACCTGTGAATTGGCAACAACGTGACCAGCAGCTTGCTCAGTTGGTAGAGATATCGGCACATCGGCTCAGGCATCAAGCGGGAAAGCCGACGCAGATTACACTCGCTGCGATTGGGAGAGACATTGGTCAGCTAGCTCTCCTACAACAGCATCTTCCTAAACTTCCTGTGGTTGCTCAACTATTGGGCAGTCTCGTCGAAACACGCGAGGCGTTCGCCATTCGACGCATTCAGTGGGTAACACAACAGTATGAAGAAGAACGTTATCATCCAACAAGGTGGGAGTTCATTAAGAGAGCTGGGATAGAGCGCATCGTCGCAGAACTATCCGTAAGCGAAGCGCTGAATGAAGCGCTACGAAAATTGAACTTTCATATATCTGACGATATGAAGGTCCACTGACAGAGGAACATGTTGATGAGGCGTAAGGAGATGATCATTATCTCCTTGATGGTTTCCCTCATCAAAGAAAGGCAGAAGATATCGTGATTTGCAATTTTCCGGTGCCATACCCGGATGAAATACTGTACAGTGTATTCGCTCGTTATAGCGATCGTATGCGATATTCATCTCCGCGAGCTATAGCCAGAGACTTACTTGGGCAAGAGAGAACTCCAAGAGTGAGCCTGCCCAATGGCCTTGGGAAGCTAGTAGCCAACCTACCTCCCAATGGCAATTATACAGTTACTAGTATTATTGATAATCACACACTGCTACCATTCTACGAACCATTTCTACCGCCAAACCGCGCCAGTCTTCTACGAAGCATGATGGAAGCAGACGGGCAGAAGCCGATCTCAACGTTGCTGGCTCTTAGAAATAGAATTCTGCCGACCGAATGTGTACATTTTTGTCCATATTGCGTGGAGGAAGATAGGAAACAATTCGGCGAGTGTTATTGGCATCGCGTGCATCAAATTCCGGGCGTAGAAGTCTGTCCTTTTCACAACATTGATCTTCAAAATTGCAGGATGCATATAACAGAAGCAAGTAATGTTTTTGAGTATTTTTCAGCAGAAAGAATGCTTGGTACGATATCGTGTGTTAATTCAAAGAAAACAAATACCTGCGACAATGAGCTCTTAAAAATTGCTCAAGATGCACTCTGGCTCCTTCACAACCATAATTTAGCAGCAAGTTTACCTTCTGTACAGAAGAAATATCTTATTCTTCTCGCTGATCATGGTTTAGCAACTTATAAAGGCAACAAAATATACACAAGCAAGTTGCTACAAGCATTCCAGCAAGAGTATCCTAGCGATTTATTAAAGCGTCTCCATTGTGAACTAAGCGAATTCATCCATGATAATTGGGTTGCCCGTCTTCCGCATATGGCAAACCAGGTGAAGCATCCTGTGCAACACCTCCTGTTCATCCACTTCTTGGGACATGCAATAGAAACATTTCTCGATCTTCCCACAGAGCAGAAGCCATTTGGAACTGGGCCTTGGCCTTGCCTGAATCCAATCTGTGAGCACTATCGTGAAAGACAAATACAGGCATGCGAAGTGATTTATTCGTCGGCGAAAGATGGCCTACCCAGAGGGAAATTCTCATGCGAGTGTGGATTTACATATTCACGAATAGGACCTGATCGCTCTGAGGAAGATCACTTTCAAGCGAGTCACGTTAAACTATTCGGTTCCAGATGGGAGGCAAAATTGCGGGAACTTTTGGAAGATCCAACTATCAGCAAACGCCAAAGTACGCGCATATTGGGTGTTAGTGCACGTACATTAGAACGTCAAACTAAAAAACTTGGGTGGTCGCTCCCTCGAAGTTGGGGGCAATCCGCACTCTCACAGAAGGTTCAAAGCAGTAGTAATGTTCACGCAGTGAATGTACCAGATCCAGTGATGCAAGCGAAGTATCGCTCGATATGGCTTTCTACTGTAGAAGAATGCCAGGAAGAAGGAGTTAAGCAGATCAAAAGCAGAATCCCAGGAGTGCATAAATGGCTGTATAATCATGATAGAGAATGGCTGAGAAGCCATACCCTAATACGCAAACAGAACCAGCTGAGAAAGCATCCACTAACGACTCTTCTAGATTGGAAACGACGAGACGAGGAGTTTGCTATCGAGGTAAGAACTTCTGCTCTACGCATAAAGATGGATTCTGAGCACCCTGTACGGTTATCTATCGCCTCTATTACCAGAGAGATGAGTCATAGAATTATCATTTCGCATAATCTTAATAGGCTACCCCTCACTGCTCAGGCGCTTGCAGCGTTTACCGAAACTAATGAAGCGTTTGCAATACGTCGTGTCCAATGCTTGGCAGGGTGTTACCAGCAGGAGAATATATGCCCGACGCGAGGGCAGTTCCTGAGGAGAGGGTGGTTGTGGCTACCACAAAAACGATGGGTAAGTGTAAAGAATGCTATCGACGATGCCTTGAAGATGTTGAGCGCAGGTATAACTTAAAATTTCTCCTTGATACGGGCCTTTCGAACACGGCTAAGCAGCAGAGAGCCAGTTTTACTGATAAATCTTTGCTCTAGCAAAGTACAAGATCAGTACTACATCTGGAAGTTCGCAAAGAGAAACACGACTTTCTTTCGACGATGCTTTAATCCACTTGATCGTCGTTACAGCGCTTTATAAGCGTTATGGTGCCAATAATCCTTATGCTAGCCAGATACCGATAATTTTCATTCAGCACGTTTGACCATATAATACAACAAGCACAGCAACTCATTGCTCACTATGAAAGTCAGTCAAAATAATCGCCCGTAGACAGGGGAAAGTTGGTATGATGATCGTAGTAACAGGCGAAAATGCGGATTTTCGCCTGTTTTTTCGTTGAGTAGCTCATTGTTCACGCTCAACATCATCAGTATGGTATACTTCTAACAGCACAATAAAACAGATGAAAAAACAGAAACAGGCGAAAAAACGCGAGGAGGACACGTATGGCATCCTTGACAATAGATGCCTTACTGGAATTGTGGTTGGCCGATTTACGAGCCAACGATCTTGCACCTGGAACTGTACGACGGTATAAGAGTGCCATCCGGAGTTTTCTTACCTGGTATGACAAGGAAGAACATCGGCCCCTCACTCTCGAACAGCTTTCGCCAATTATCTTGATCGGGTACCGCAATTTTCTGCAGCGAATCGAGAAGCGGGCCACAAGTACCGTGAACGGACATATCAGTGCACTGCGGACGTGGTGTGCTTGGCTGACTGAAGAGCACTATCTCGAGACAAATCCGGCCAAGCGCATTAAGCTAGTGGGGCGTCAGGAGGCGTCTTCGCGAGAGGGGCTCTCTCCTAATCAGGTCAATGCTCTCCTCCGCCAGGTGCAGTCCTCTCGCGATGCCGCACGGAACTACGCAGTTGTGCAGGTTCTTCTGCAGACCGGAATGCGCCTGGATGAGTGTGGTCAACTCACACTGGCAGACATTGAGTTTGGTGAACGCAGCGGCCGCTTCACCATTCGGTCCGGTAAGGGCAATAAGGCTCGCACGATCCCGCTTAATGCCTCCGCCAGGACGGCACTTGCCGAATACCTCGCACCTCGTTTTGGCTGCGACTCAACAGTCAAAGCCGTTGCTGCGGCTTGGCCACGATCGACATCGCAGAGGCGGTCGGCTCCTCTCTGGCGAAGCCAGAAGGGTGCTGCCCTCACCACGTCGGCCATGCGTCAAATGCTGGATATCGTAGTGCATTATGCAGCGGCTCGTGGATTGGTGCCAGCCAGTACCAGCGCGCATACTCTGCGACATACCTTCGCACGCAACTACCTGGCAGAGAATCCAGGAGACGTAGTTGGGCTCGCGTCCCTCATGGGACATACCTCCCTTGATACCACTAGGCTTTATAGCCAACCAACTCTTGAGCAACTCACAACGCGTGTGGAATTGCTCAATCAAAATGCCTATTCGGATTGAGTCATCTTAACCTCAAAGAGGGATGAAAGTCCTATTGCTTGTCATTCCAGGTCTTCCCCTTTCAGCATGTCTGCTATGATAGTTCAAAGAACCATAGAGGGTAGGGAGAGGTGAATGTTTTTAGTAGCCCGGGTTTGTTCCCCGTCTCATACCGCTCATCTTCTTGTTGATCTATTTAGCGAGGCAAACGAGTACTTACTCGCCTCGTCATATGTCAGCGTTTCCAATTTCATTAATTGGCCGCTACAGTTATGATCCGCTGCCAGTTCAAAGCAAGCCCACACGGACCATTACCAGGTTATTCGGCATTCTGAGCGAAGAGAAGCCGATCTAACCGATGAGGGAAAGGCCCTAAGTACTCGGGTAATGCAGGTAGTATTATTCTTCGGCACGCACCAGCGCGGTCCGTCGACCTGTATATTGGGGAACCTTGCTGGCAGAGCTCAAGCATTGGGTTAAAGGAGGCAAACGAGCGACATCGTCAGGGGTGCTCGCCGACCTCTTAAAGAGGTACTTGTGAAGGAGGTACTTGACTCTCGATGATACCCCGTGATCAACTCGCTCATCGTCCGGCGGGTCTATCAACTAATCAGAAGTGGCAGCAGCTTGTGGACGAAATGCATGCTTGCTGGAATGCTGATGACTCAGAACGGGCAGAGGAGATATTTAATGAGTTTTATGAAATATCATTTCCTTTGCTTCTTGTGATTGCCCGCGCGAAGGCTCCTACTGAGATGGCTGAAGACGTTGTAGCAGAGGCTTATCTCGAGTTCTACGAGATGCTGGCCGCTCATAAGCCAATCCACCATGCCAAGGGGCTCTTATGCCAGATCGTGCGTCGTCGTAGCATCGATGAATACCGGCGGCATCAACGGCAAGCAAGGGTTACGGAGCATGCCGACGAGACGATGTGGAGCGGTTTACGTGAATTGCCGGATGTACTGGCTGATACTCCTGAGGAGACAGTCGTCTCGCTCGATACGGCTCACTTCGCATCCAACCTCATTCTCGACGCGCTGCAAGATGAGGAACGACGGGTCTTGATTCTGCGACACGTCCAGGAATTGAGCGTGGCTGAGACTGCCGTGCAGCTTAATATGACGGAGGACCAAGTAAAGAAAAGGACGCGGCGTGCTCTTTCACATGCCTACCGCGTCGCCCAGGAAAGGGGGCTACTCCATGACCTCTCCTAACAGACTCAACGATGATCGCTTTTCGCAGCTACTGGAAATGGTGTTATCGCCAGGTGGGCCTGAGATTCCAGAGGGATTATCCGAAGAGGAACGTATGGAGGTAGAGCGTCTTCGTGCGCTTTTCGCTGCCATTGATGATGCCTGGCAAGAGCCAGAAGCTGAGCGGCAACGAGTTCACGCGCTATTCCTACAGAAGCTCGAAACGAAATATCCCGGACATCCCTGGGTGCGGACAAGTACCGTGCGTACCCTTGGCGAATTGCTGCGTTTCGATCGCGACGCAGCACCTGCCTTACCAGCAGAAACTCTGGCAAAGTTAGAGAGCGATTCAACCCCTGTAGAAATACTTCTTGATCCGGCCAAGCGAACCGCTGTGGTTGGCCGTGTGGTGCAACAGGTGGCGCTGCCAAACAGTCTAATCAGGGAGTTCATGCGCTGGTTGAATCGGGCGCTCGCACAGCTTTCACCTTCACCCGGGTCAGGAACACAAAGGCTTCTGTTCACCAGAACCCAAAACAAGCAGAAGCGCCAGCGGATGCCCGAGCAGGATTGACATGATCGATATACACCGTCTGTATGATATCGAAGTGGCCGCTCAGTCTGCACGGGCGCTTGCGGACAAGCGCCTTACTGAACTCGGAATCACTCTTGAGCGCGTCTGCGATATGGCGCTTGTCGCTATGGTCCTCACTTCAGGCACCGCAGATCCTGCACCAAATCTCATGCGCGAGGGAGTGCGGCTCGCTGGGGTCCTTGAGGGCAGCCCGTTGTGCCCAACTATTCTCTTTGAGCAGTTTGACCCGGCGGTGCGCCAGCGATTTTCGATCGCCCATGAGCTTGGACACTACTTTTTGCACGCTCGGCGCAATGAGTCGAGTATGCATATCGCTTACCAACGTTGCGACCAGCGCCGAGTCGATGCAGAACCTGCCTCGGATGACGCTGAGGCAGGCGATATCGAAACGGAGGCAGACGCTTTCGCCGGCGCCTTTCTCCTTCCAGCAGATGAGGTCCGAACTGATCTTGCCCACTTTGGAAAGTGCGTCGCATTCTTGGCCGAGCGGTATGGTGTGTCTGAAGCGACGGTGCGCCGTCGGCTCAGGACGCTAAAATTGGTACTGGTATGAAGCTTGTGCATCTATCGGACACGCACTTGGGCTACCGAGGCCAGGGGATCGAGAAAATGGTGGATGCCCCCTGGCGCCCGGGGGTTCCGATCCGCCAACGCGAAGCCGACTTGATGCTCGGCTTGATACGGGCAGTCGATCGGATTCTGGAGCAGCCGCATCCCGATGTTGTCCTTCATAGCGGCAATCTCTTCGATACCGCTCGTCCGACAGCGCACCTGCTTGATTTCGCAATGACGCAATTGCGACGGCTTACAGAGGCAGGCATTCCTGTTGTGATCGTCGAGGGCAACCACTCCAGCCCTCGCGACCGCAGCCAGGGACATGCCCTACGGCTCCTCGCTCACCTTCCAAGGGTGCGGGTCATCTGTCACGGTGCTCAGCGCGTGCAGGTAGGTGCCATCCTGCTGCATGCGTTTCCCCACCGGGCGCTGCTCGAAGGCTTTCTTCCAAATCGATCTGAACTCGACCCAAGATGCCACAACGTCCTGGTCGCGCACGGTGTAGCCGATGGACTCCCATTCTACAAGACCGGTCGCCCCGCCGTCGATGTTTATGTGACCCATTATACCACCTGGTACGAGTATATTGCCCTTGGCCACTGCCATCGCTTTGCGCAGGTTCCCGGCACGACTACCGCCTTCTATGCAGGCGCGACGGCCATGGTCACCTCCGGCGACTTCCGATCCGGCCATGTCTTTAGCTTTAACCGGGTGACCTTCGACGGGTCAGCAGTCACAGTCGAGCGAGAAGTGCTTGAAACGCGCCCGATGCACGCCTACGGTCTGGATGACGCATCAGAGCTTTCCCCGGCAGAGGTCCTTGCCTACTTGGAGCGCCAAGTAGCGGAGGTGCCACCTCACGGAGCCTATTGCCAGGTCGTTGTCGAACAACTCGATCCATTGGCGCGGCGCAGCCTTTCTGCCCGGGCGGTTGAAGAGCTCTTTCCGAGCGCGGCCGGGTTGACGGTCAGTCTGCACGCCCGCGAGCAGCACTGGGACGCAGTGCGCACCAGTCTCCTTGAGGGAGGCGACGCAGTCGCGCGCTTCCGTCAACTCGTTGCCCAGATGGATGGTGACGCAACCTTTCGCGCTGCTGTGGACGCCCTGGGCACCGACCTGCTGGCACGAGCGGCAGCGAAGGTTGCTGAAGCAGATGCAGCAACGGGCGGCAAGGATTGGGAGGCGGAGAACGCGTGAAACTCGTCACACTCAAGCTCACAGGGTATCGCCAGTTCTTGGAGCCGACGGTTCTCCACTTCCCAGACGGACTGAGCGGAATTTGCGGCCCCAATGGCGTCGGCAAGAGCAAACTTATTGAGGCAATCGGTTATGCCCTGTACGGAGCAGCATCGCCTGTGCTTCCTAAAGGCGACAAAGTTACAGATCTCCCATCGCGCGTGTGCCCAACCGGGCAAGCGGCTGCCCGCGTCGAGTTACTCCTGGAGGTGCGTGGGCAACGCTACGAGATCATTCGTTCACGGCGTGAGGCGACAATCCGGCTCCAAGGTGCAGTTGAGCTACTTGCTACAGGAGCGAAGGCAGTAACAGCGAAGGTATTTGAGCTGCTCCACCTCTCATCCGCGGCATACTACGGCACCTTTGTCGCACAACAGAAAGAAGTCGCCGGGTTGCAGACTCTATCATCCGACGAGCGCAAGCGGCTCGTCAATCGACTCATCGGTATCGAGCAGGTGGAGCACGCGCTCAAGCTTGCCGAAGATGAGCGCAAAAACAGCTCTAACCGTCTCGAAATTGCGCGAGGAAGCCTGGGAAAGTCGAGCAGTAAGGCCATTACAGAGCGCGACGGCCTTCGGCGACAGCAGGACATGGCGCGCGCTGAAGAGAAGTTATGCAATGCAGCTACAATGGCGGCACAAGACCAATACGACGCAACGTTCAGTGCCGTGGCCGACATCCAAAAGCGATTGGAAGCACTCGAGGAGCGACAACGCACGCTTAGCACGCTCCAAGCGCATCGAACATCGGTCGAGACTGCGCAATCCAAGGAGCAGAAGCGGCTCACCCTCGCTACCGAGGCCACTCAGAAACTACGTACCGCACAAACTGTGCTTGTACAAACGGCCAAAGCACAAGAACTTCTGGAGCAATGGGACCGTCTCGCAGCAATCGATGTATTGCGCACGCAACAAACCTCGCTCGAACGCGATATTACTGAACGCTTGAGTCCGCTGCTTGCTGCCCGGGAAACGCTACAGCGCATACTCAACGAAGATAACGCCGCGCTGGAGGAACTGCGTGCCGAGCAGGATGCCTATAGGCAGCAGCGCGTGCGCATCGAACAGCGGGGACTTCAGGCCAAGGAAGGAGCGGACCGGATTGAACAGCGTCTGGCGACGATCCACCTACTTGGCCCCGATGGGGCCTGTGAGACCTGCGGCCAAGCCTTCGGGGACACGCTGGATACCGCACTTGAACACTATGCCAAGGAGCGTGATGCCGCACGACAGGAAGAGGCACAAGCAGCGCAACAGACCACTGAACTGCTTGAGAAGGAAGCAGCGCTGGCGCTGCACATGAGTGAGCGAGTACAGGTGCGCGCTGAGCACAGCGAACAACTGTTAGCATATGACGAGGTGCCTGGCGAGATCAGGTCAGCTCAGCGCGATCTCGGGAATCTGGCTACACAACTAGCATTATACGCTCCGGACGAGCTTGCTCAGGTATACAATGCTGCCACGCATGCCACAGTTCGTGGAGAGGTCGACCAGAGATCACAGACGGAGGCTGATATGGCTCGCCTGCAACCTATCGCCGAGACTGAAGTTGAGGCGCGCAAAGAGGCACGGGATCTTGAGAATCAATTGTACGCTATTGATCAGAAGCTACAACAAATCGAGGCAGAGCTGAAGGAAGGAGTTCCGCTCACTGACGCACTAGCGCGTGCGCGGGAGGGGCTTGTGGCCACTACGAAGACGCGAGACGAAGCGAATGAGAAGGCTCGCCAAGCGTTTCAGCACCTGACGCAGATTTCTACCCAGCTGGAGGCAGCCGAGCTGGAATTGGTGCAGGCGCACGTACGGGAGCAGCGAGTTGCAGAGGCCGAGGCGGCCCTACTCGTGGCTGAGCGCACAAAAGAGCTCCTGGCGCAGCTCCTGCTGGAGATCACCGCTGAGGCACGCCCGCGCCTGGCAGAACTTTTGGACAGCTGGGCACGGGCCCTGCTGGGACAGCGCTTTCGTCAGGTAGAACTTACCGACGATTATCGGATCCTGGCAGACAATGGCTCTGGCCTGCATCAGATTACGCATTTCTCGGGAGGTGAGCAGACATTGCTCGCGGTAATGCTCCGCGTGGCGATTGCCCTTTTTTGCCGTGAGCGTGCTGGCTTCGACACTAGCTTTCTCATCCTCGACGAGGTGTTTGGGGACCAGGACGGAGAACACCGGGCCCAGCTCGTCCAGTTTCTGGGAGAGGTGAAAGAACACTATCACCAGATTCTCGTGATCAACCACGTGGATGATGTCACCGAGATGCTCGACAGCATCATCGATGTGAAGCGTACCGACTTGAACACGAGCATCGCCGAGCTCCGGAGCTAAAGCAGCGGGGCGTACCTCTACAATCCTATGGCTTGCCCCACTTTCGCTGGTAATTGCGCTGGTAGGCAGGCCGAAGGCAATCGCACTCGGGTGCTTTTTGCCAGCAATCACCCAACAGCGCCTGGCTCGGATGCCCAAGGAGCGAGAGCAGCAGGTGGTTCGCTGTCTCATTGAGCGGCGTACGGGGCACGCCAGGGTAGCTTCGCTCCTTGATCACCTCCCCAAGTAACAAGAAACCTGGCAGGGCAGAAAGAAATGATATGCTGACCGCCTCCTGCTGTTTCTCGGTACCTAAGGGCAACTGTGCGCAGACTCTCGCCTGGATCTCGGCCAGCGGTCGGTCGCCCAGACGCTCGATATCCACCTCGGTAAGGATACCGCGTTCGCGCAAGAGGGTGACTGGCAGTGGCTCTCCCGATTTCAGGTACTGCAGGACTGTATCCAGGTCCAATCCAAGTTGACGAGCCAGTTCACGCTCAACTGGGTAATCGTCCACCTCCTCAGTGGCAATGCAGGCCAGACATGCTCCATGAAGATAGTCGTGGCGCGTGAGCTGGAAGCTCGCCGTATCGCTGGTGCCGCCATTGAAAATGAGCCGGGGCATGCTGTGCTGGATAGCGCGGCGCACTGGGTCCTTGTCTACGCCAACCACGACGAGATCGTGGTGGCTGCCTCGTGCGGCAATGAACTCGTCGAACCACTCGGCTCGGGCGTCGATCTCGGCGTGAAAGCTCAGCACGCGGCGGCTCAGATGCACCTTGAAGCCGGTGTCGCCCGGGCGGGCGTACAGCAAGCGGTTCAGGTTAGTCTGGTCCAGCGGATCTTTGTCGACAAGGGTCAAGAGGCCTGCGAGTCCCGGGAGGGCTGAAGCAGCCGTGACAAAGCCGGCGCC
>WNGQ01001822.1_pt1 | contig 21793 bp, 14 predicted proteins | sample 5407661 | NCBI WGS metagenome assembly WNGQ01 (sample SAMN13153382, study PRJNA577476) | soil metagenome | isolation source: 60 cm soil or saprolite under Garry oak tree replicate 2 | place: USA:California | collected 2016-06-15 | reverse complement strand
ACATTCGTCAATTTGACCATATGGTGGCCGTCAATAGCGCCCTGGAGGTGGATCTGACCGGGCAGGTCTGTGCCGAGTCGATTGGCACAACCCAGTATAGCGGGGTGGGCGGGCAGATAGATTTTCTCCAGGGTGCCGCCGACGCTCCGCACGGGCGACCGGTTCTAGCGTTCCCCGCGACGGCCCACACGCCCCAGGCCAGAGCAGGCAACGTGCCGTACGAGCTCCCGTCGATTGATGGACAGGTCTCGCGCATCGTGCCCATTCTGACGCCCGGGTCGGCGGTCACCACCACGCGGGCACACGTCCACTATGTGGTCACCGAGTATGGCAGGGCCATGCTGTTTGGGCGCAGTACCGCTGAGCGGGCTCGCAGCCTGATCGCCATTGCGGCGCCCCAGTTCCGCGAGCCGCTGGAGCGAGCCGCCTACGATTTGCACTTGCTCTATCGCTGAGGGGACGTGCTCACCCAGGCTACGGAGGGACTACATTATGAATGAGAAGCTGGTTCTACAACAGGGCATTGCGTCTGCTGTGCCTGCGGTCATGCCTCGTGTCGTGATCGTTGGGGCGGGTTTCGGTGGCTTACAGGCAGCACGCGCCTTACGCAATGTGCCTGTCCAGGTGACAGTGATTGATCGCAATAACCATCACCTGTTTCAACCGCTGTTGTACCAGGTGGCAACGGCTGTGCTCTCCCCGGCGGAAATCTCGGCCCCGATCCGCAGCGTGCTGCGCAAACAAAAGAACACCGAGGTGCTGCTGGGCGAGGTAACAGGGGTGGATACACAGGCCCAGCGAGTGCTCCTGCACGATGATCAATCCGTGCCCTACGACTACTTGATCCTGGCGACTGGCTCACGCGACAGTTACTTTGGGCATAACGACTGGGCACAATCCGCTCCTGGGCTCAAATCGATTGTCCAGGCGACCTCCATTCGACGCAAGATACTGCTGGCCTTTGAGATGGCTGAACGGGAGACCGATCCAGAGAAGCGCAAAGCGCTGCTCACGTTTGTACTGGTGGGCGCTGGCCCAACGGGAGTCGAGATGGCGGGAGCGATTGCGGGTCTGGCCCACAAAACCCTGGTCTCGGACTTTCGCCATATCAATCCAGAGCAAGCTCGTATTGTGCTTGTCGAGGCGCTTCCACGCATCCTGATGCCTTTCGATGAGCGATTAGCGAAAAAAGCGCATACAGCCCTCAATCGTCTGGGGGTCGAAGTGCGAACGAATTCTCCCGTCGAAGCGATCGACAGTGAGGGCGTCGTGATCGCGGGAGAACGTCTTCCCGCCAAAACGGTCATCTGGACGGCAGGGGTGGCAGCATCCCCGGCCGGTCAGTGGCTGGGTGCCGAGACGGACCGCGGGGGCCGTATCAAGGTCGGCAGCGATGCGTCTGTCCCAGGGCATCCCAACATCTTTGTCATTGGGGATACGGCCAGTTTTACCCAGGATGGCAAGCCGCTGCCGGGAGTGGCTCAGGTCGCGATCCAGCAAGGGCAGTATATCGCTTCCGTCATTGCTGACCGGGTCGCAGGCAAACCACCCTCCGAGGCCTTTCGCTATGTTGATAAAGGGACTATGGCCACGATCGGGCGCTTCTATGGCATCGTTTCGATCGGCAAGTTTCGCATCGCCGGTCTGCTAGGATGGGTCATGTGGCTGGTCCTGCATCTCATGTTCTTGATCGGCTTTCGCAACCGCCTGGTGGTCGGGTTCCAATGGCTGGTGTACTTGACGACGTTCCAACGTGGTGCCCGGCTCATCACACCTGGGGACGAGATGCATTCCTAGTAATAGTGTGTTCGTAACTATTCAGGTCACTGATTGCGAGTGGTAACTAGCTTGAGAAGTGAGCAACTTTCTTCTTCATACAGACAAGTAGGTCACAACAAACGCTTGTCTGCCTGCTGGGCCAGTTCGATAAACGCTTTTCTTAACGCTTGTCGACTATACTAGCTAGTATGACGACGATGCAACTGCTGTGCCTGCGGCTCAGCCAGCTGCAGAATGAGGGCAGGATGACGGACGCGATGGTATCGCTGGCAAAGTTGAAGTATACAGGCCTTCGCGCACCGCTAGACCGCGAAACATGTGCGTTTCACTATTTGAATGAACGAAGATTCTGATACTGGAGGTTGTGTTATGACCCATCACATTCACCGCGTGGCCGTGCTGGGAGCCGGAACCATGGGAGCAGCCGTCGCGGCTCACGCAGCCAACGCCGGTTTGTTGGTCGACCTGTTGGACATCGTCCCCTCAGGAGCCAAAGGGAAGGAGCGCAATAGCATCGTCAAGGTCGGCTTTGAGCGCATGCTCAAAGCCAGGCCTGCTGCTCTGATGCACGAGAGCCTGGCAGAGCACATTCGCCTGGGCAACTTCGAGGACGACTTTGAGCGTCTCAAAGAAGCTGACTGGATCCTCGAAGCCATCATCGAGCGGTTGGAACCGAAGCAAGAGCTGATGGCTCGCATCGAGCAGGTCGCCAAAGCTGGGGCGATTATCTCCTCCAACACCTCCGGCATTCCACTCGCCAACGTAGCCGAAGGACGCTCTGAGGGGTTCAAACATCGTTTCCTGGGGACACACTTTTTTAACCCGCCGCGCTATCTCAAACTGCTGGAGATCATCCCGACCGCAGATACCGACCCCGAGGTACTGGAAACCATGCGCACTTTTGGGGAGCGAGTGCTAGGCAAAGGGGTGGTGATCGCCAAAGACACCCCGAACTTTATCGCGAACAGGATTGGTAGCTACAGTGGCCAGCAGGCCATACGCTATGCGCTTAAGAACGGCTATGGCATCGAGGAGGTGGATGCGCTGACCGGGCCGCTCATCGGTCGGCCCAATACCGCTACCTTCCGACTCATGGACCAGGTCGGCCTGGACATCCCACTCGGGGTCGCACAGAACCTCTACAACCTCATTCCCGAAGATCAGTTCCGCGAGGAACTGGTCTCGCCCGAACCGCTGCTGCGCATGGCTAAGGCTGGTCTGCTCGGGTTAAAGACCGGCAGTGGGTTCTACAAACGCACCCAGCGCGATGGACAAACCGTCTTTGACGTGATCGACCTGGAGACACTCGATTACCGACCGGCACAACAGCCCGAGCTGCCCATCGTCAAGGCAGCTCAGGAGCAGGGAGACTTGGGGGCGCGGCTGCGCTTCCTCATCTCCAAGGCTGACGAGGACCGCGATGCTCGCTACATACGAGACACGCTCCTGCCTTCTCTGATGTACGCCGCCTGGCGTGCGCCGGAGATAGCCTACTCGCTGGCGGATATTGACCACGCGCTGGAGTGGGGTTTCGGACAGGAAGCCGGGCCTTTCCGCACCTGGGATATGCTGGGCGTCAAGGAGACTGCCTGGTTGATGGAGCAACTCGGACTCACGCTCCCACCCTGGGTGCAGACGATGCTCAAGCAAGGCAACACCTCTTTCTATCGCAGTCAGGATGGCCGGGAGCTGGTTTATAATCCAACCTCGGGGTCCTACGAGCCGGTGCGCACGGACCCAGAGCGCATTTCCCTGGAGGCACTGCGTAAGGCAGGCAAAGAAATCGCCCGCAACGACTCTGCCAGTCTGCTGGACATGGGGGATGGCGTGCTCTGCTTTGAGATTCACTCCCATGCCAACGCCATCGATCCGTATATTGTCGAAATGGGCATGCGGGCGCTGCGTGAACTGGAGAACGACCGCTGGATTGGCCTGGTGATCGGCAACGAGGCCCGCAACTTCTGTGTGGGGGCCAACCTCCTCATGGTTGGCATGGCAGCCCGGCAGGGAAAGTTCGAGCAGCTGCATGAGACGGTGGTGGCCCTCCAAAATTTGATGATGGGCTTGCGTTTCTGTCCCAAACCAGTAGTGACCGCGCCCCACGGGCAGACGCTGGGAGGCGGAGCCGAGTTTGCCCTGCATGCCGACCGCGTGGTGGCAGCCGCCGAGACGTATATGGGATTGGTGGAGGTCGGTGTCGGACTCATCCCGGCGGGCGGTGGGACCAAAGAACTGGCCCGCCGCATCATCTCGCGGCCGCTGGCCCTGTCCCCCGATACGCCACTCCTGCCGTTTGCACAGAAAGCTTTTGAGACCATCGGTCAGGCCAAAGTCTCCACCAGCGCATTAGAGGCGCGCACACTCGGTTTCCTCAGCGACGATGATAAGATTGTGATGAATCCTGACCATGTACTGGCTGTAGCCAGGCGCGAGGTGCTCGAACTGGCAGACGATTACCAGCCACCTGAACGAGGCAAGAACGTCTACGCTGGCGGGAAAACGCTGGTAGCGGCGCTAGAGATCGGTGTGCGGCAACTGCAGTGGGCGCGCTATGCGACCGAATACGATGGCGTTGTCGGCGGACACCTCGCCCGCGTCCTGTGCGGCGGGGAGCTTTCGACACCTCAGTGGGTCACGGAGGATTACATGCTCAAGCTGGAGCGGGAGGCGTTCCTCTCACTGTTGCATAACGAGCAGACCCTGGAACGCATCCAGGCCATGCTCACAACGAGCAAGCCACTCAGAAACTAGGAAGGTGAACAACATGAAAGAAGCCGTTATTGTCTCCGGTGCTCGCACCGCTGTGGGCCGAGCACCGCGTGGAACGCTGCGGGCCACCTATCCCGACGACATGGCAGGTGCGGCCATCAAAGAAGTGCTGCGGCGTGCGCCAGGACTGGACCCGGCAGAGGTAGAAGACGTGATCATCGGCTGTGCCATTCCTGAAGGGACGCAGGGACTCAACATCGCCCGGCAGGCGGCGGCGCGGGCAGGTCTGCCGGTGAGTGTGCCCGCTCAGACCGTCAATCGCTTTTGCTCCTCGGGCTTGCAGACGATTGCCACGGCGGCGGAGCGCATCATGGCGGGCTTCGCCACTACGATCGTGGCGGGTGGCACCGAGTCCATGTCGAGCACCCTGCAGTCTCCCAATTTCTCGCCCAACCCCGAACTGGTACACACCTACGCCGCCTACTACATGCCGATGGGCCTCACTGGCGAGCAGGTAGCACGGGAGTTCAAGGTCTCCCGCGAAGATCAGGACGCCTTCGCCTTGCGCAGCCACCAACTTGCCGCCAAGGCGGTGGACTCCGGGCTGTTTGACGAGGAGATTGTGCCACTGGAGGTCGAATTCAGCTGGGTGGATGACGATGGACAGCCACAGCAGCAAAAGACCGTTTTCAAGCGAGACGAAGGGCCACGCCGCGATACCTCTGAAGAGGGACTTGCCAGGCTGCGCCCGGCCTTCCAGGCCGGAGGCACAATTACCGCCGGGAACTCTTCCCAGCGCAGTGACGGAGCCGCGGCGGTAGTGGTGATGGAGCGGGAGCGGGCCGAACAGCTTGGGCTGAAACCCTTACTGCGCTTTGTAGGCTTCGCTGTTGCCGGCGTACGCCCTGAAGTGATGGGCATCGGGCCGATCGTCGCCATTCCCAGGGTGCTCAAGCTGACCGGCCTCTCGCTCTCGGATATCGATCTGATCGAGTTGAACGAAGCGTTTGCCTCACAGTCGTTGGCTATCGTCCGCGAGCTGGGATTGGATATGGAGAAGCTGAATGTTAACGGTGGGGCCATCGCACTCGGTCATCCGATGGGGGCAACGGGCTCCAAGCTGACCATCCAACTCATGCATGAGATGAAGCGACGCAAGTCTCGCTATGGGATGGTGACGATGTGCATCGGTGGCGGGATGGGGGCCGCAGGCATCTTCGAGAACCTGCAAGGGTAAAGCTTTTTGAAGGCCTTAATGGCTACCTCACGCTTTCGTTGTAGCCTCCCGATTTATCGCGGGGGCTACACTCCAAAGGGAAGGATATTTACTATGTCAGCATCGCTGATCGAACACACACCCTCCGCTTACGATTACCCGTTGCTCATCAAGCATTTGCTTTACACCCCTCTAGCGACGGCTCCCGAACAGGAGATCGTGTACCGGGATATAAGTCGCTATAACTACCGAACGCTGCGCCAACGTATCGGTCGGTTGGCAAGTGGTCTTGCCGGACTCGGGGTGAAGCCAGGCGATACAGTAGCTGTGATGGATTGGGATAGCCATCGCTACCTGGAAAGTTACTTCGCCATCCCGATGATGGGAGCGGTCTTAGAGATGATCAACATCCGCCTGTCACCAGGACAGATTCTCTATACCCTCAATCATGCCGGGGCCGATGTCATCCTGTGTCACACTGATTTCTTGCCGATCCTCGTCTCCATCTCGAATCGCCTGGAAACAGCGAAAACCTTCATTCTGTTAAGCGACGAAGGTGAGCACCCGCAGTCGAGCATTGCGTTTGCGGCTGCGTACGAAGACCTGCTGGCCAGCAGGGCTGAGGACTTCGATTTTCCTGACTTTGATGAAAACACGCGTGCCACAACCTTCTATACCACCGGGACCACCGGCAACCCAAAAGGCGTCTATTTTAGCCATCGGCAACTGGTGTTGCACACCCTGGTCGTGCTTGGATCGCTGGCCAGCACGCCTGAGCACCAGCGCTTCCATCGTGGCGACGTCTATATGCCCATTACTCCCATGTTCCATGTGCATGCGTGGGGGGTTCCCTATGTGGCAACAGCCATGGGCACGAAGCAGGTCTACCCGGGCCGCTACCTGCCGGATATGTTGTTGGCCCTGATCCAGCAGGAACATGTGACCTTCTCCCATTGCGTGCCAACCATTCTGCATATGATGCTGTCGAGTCCGGCGAGCCAAAATATAGATTTGTCCGGGTGGAAGGTGGTCATCGGCGGTTCAGCCCTGCCAAAGGGTCTGGCGAAGCTGGCCATGGACAAGGGGATCGATATTTTCGGCGGCTACGGCATGTCAGAGACGTGTCCGATCGTGTCGCTGGCCCAACTGAAACCCAACATGACCGAACTGGACGCAGACACGGAAATTGCATACCGGACCAAGGCAGGTGTCCCGGCCCAGCTCGTTGATCTGCGTATCGTTGATGAGAACATGCAGGACGTACCCCATGATGGCAAGGCAAGCGGCGAAGTGGTTGTCCGCGCCCCATGGCTGACCCAGGGCTACCTGCACGACTCCGCCAATTCCGAGAATCTCTGGCATGGTGGCTATCTGCACACCAACGATATCGGCACGATCGATCCCCAAGGGTATCTGCTGATTACCGATCGTATAAAAGATGTGGTCAAGAGCGGCGGAGAGTGGATTTCTTCTCTGGTGATCGAAGACATCGTTTCTCAGCACCCCGGGGTAAGTGAGGTGGCGGTCATTGGCATGCCAGACGAGAAATGGGGAGAGCGCCCGCTGGCCCTGGTCGTGTTGAAACAGGAGAGCGTGAGCGTGGTCACGGAGCAACTCATCCAGGCGCACGTCAGAGTCTGGGCAGAGCGGGGGGCCATCTCAAAATGGGCGGTGCCAGAAGTTCGCTTTGTGGAATACCTGGACAAGACCAGTGTTGGCAAGCTCGACAAGAAGGTCTTGCGCCAGAAGTATGGATAGTACATTGAGGACGTGCTCGATAAATCGGTTACCTGTCCCCCAGACAGGGTCCTCTACTAAATAGGGGCAGCAACACCTTGCTGCTTGCTTGCCTCAAGCAAAAATTGCCATCCTAGGCTGGCTCAGCCGGGCAAAGTAGACGAGAGCACGATTCAAACAGGGCGGGGGCATGGCCGCGAGTTCAAGCCCGGTGGCAATGCTTGCAGAAACCATCACCCTCTCCTTCTACCTTCAGCCTGGTTTCTCTACCTCTGCTGCTGGCAAACGGAGTGGTGGCAGCATCTGTTCAAGCTCTGATCGCTCCCGCTCTAACCAGGGCGGGAGCTCCAGATGGGTTCCCAGTTGCTCGACTGGCTCATCCACTGCAAAGCCCGGGGCATCGGTGGCGATTTCAAACAGGATGCCTCCCGGTTCGCGAAAATAAATCGAGCGGAAGTACTTGCGATCCATCACCGGAGTGACATTGAGATTCAGACCAGCCAGTACCCTGCGCCACGCTTGTTGTTGCTCATCAGTGGGTGTGCGCCATGCCACGTGATGGACCGTTCCAGCAGCAACCAATCCGCGCCGCAGCTCCGGAGCACAGCGGATATCTGCATACGCTCCCGGCCTCCCCTCTCCGACTTCATAGCGGAACACGTTGTTTTCCTCGCCGAGAGGACGAAAGCCAAAGGTCTCCGTCAAGAGCTGGGCCGTCCGTTCGTACCCATCCTCCGACAAGGTGACGGTGTGAATGCCCCGGATCCCATGTGGAGCAGGCACGGGTCCCTCTTGCCAGGCTGGACGATGGTCTGCCTGCGGGTGAGCGACCAGTTCGAGGGCGAGCCCATCTGGGTCCTGGAGGGCAAGGATGGTTTCGTCAAAACGCGAAGCTGGTCCTTTGTAGGAGACGCCTTGTTGGCCCAGGCGCTCGATCCAATAGTCTAGTGACGCTTGAAGAATGGAGAAGGACGTCACGGTCACTTGCCCTGTTCCCTGCCGTCCCTTTGGCACGCCCGGCCAGGCAAAGAAGGTCAGGATGGTGCCAGGATGACCCAGCTCATCCCCATAATACAGGTGGTAGGACCGTGGGTCGTCAAAGTTCACCGTCAGTTTCACCAGCCGCAGACCCAGCACACCAGTGTAGAAATCGAGATTGCGTTGCGGGTCGCTGGTAATCGCCGTCACATGATGAATGCCGAAAATATCTTGACTCATATGTCTGTCTTCTTTTCCTCCTTCTTGTATGGAGCATGCATAGTAGGACATGGCTCTCAACCACCTGAAAGACTTTTTCGCCTTATACATACTATCACATCATTGGAGCCCAGAGTTACCAGTTATCTGGCACATACGATCTTTTCGGACAAAAACTAACGACAGGCCAGCTGACCTTGCGCTCTTTCTTCCCTCTCTGGATCAGGCCCCACCTCTTGAGGAAGAGACGGGACCGCTGAGAAACTGGTCGACGACTTGCGCGAGTTCCCGCGCACTCGTCCCCAGCCCCAGGTGTCCGTCGTGGAAGATGTAGAGCTTTGAATGCGGGATCAGGCGATGCATGATCTTCGCGTTGACCAATGGGACAAGTGGGTCGTCATCGCCGTGCAGAATCAACGTCGGCTGCCGGAGTTTGCGCAGCCAGAAGATGCTGGTCCACCCCACTCCTCCCAGCATTTGATAGAAGTAGCCGAGCGAGCTGCCAAAGTGTGTGGTACGTGCGAACTCGTGCGCTAGCTCGGGCCGCGTGCGCATCTTTCCCCCGTAGATTTCTCCGGCGACCTGCGCCATGTAAACCGGGTCCTGATAGCGTCGTGGCGTGGCAATCTTCGCCAAAGCTGAGGGGTTTCCGGGGACCATGAGTGCCCCCGTTCCCGTGCTGACCAGGATCAGCCGCCGACAACGAACAGGGTATTGGAAAGCGAACTGCTGGGCAAGCGCACCACCCCAGGAGACCCCCAGTACATCGACCTGTTGGTAGCCCAACTGATCGAGCATCTTCGTCACCAACCGGGCGTGAGCCGAAAAACGGTACGGGATGAGCGGGGCCGGTGAGCCGCCGGTGCCCGGCACATCAAAGCGAATAACTGCGATGGCCGGGTCGAGGGCGTCGACGAACTGCTGGAGCACTTCGAGGTTGACTCCGATCCCGTTCAGCAGCAGCAGCGGCGTGCGGGTGCCGTCGCCTTTACGGATGGCGACCCGCAGGCGCTGCCCGCTGACGGTGATGGCGCGTGTCTCGGCCTGTGGCCTGGTGGTTTCTGATGCCATGAATCATCCCTTCCCTCTAAACCGTACGCCAAGAGAGCTGAGCATATCACGGCTCGAACACGTAGGAGCCGGGGGCCGGTGTTCCCGGTTGATACTGGGCGCTACCCAGTTCTCGTGGTGCCGGCTTCTTTTCACCGGAGCGCTGGCCCAGCCAGTCGCGCCAATCCTCCCACCAGGAGCCTGCGCGTTTCTGCGCTCCAGCCTGCCATTGTCCGGGATCGGCCGGGTAGCGCTCGTTGACGAAGTACGACGCCTTCGGGTTGCCTGGTGGGTTCAGCAGGGCCTGGATGTGGCCACTGTTACTCAGGATAAAGGTGACCTTGCCTCCCAGCAATTGGGTGGTTGCATAGCATCCCTGCCATGGCGTGATGTGGTCAGTGATGCCTGCGACGATATAGGCATCGTTGGTCACTTTGGACAGATCAATCGGCGTCCCCAACACCTCGAGGGCGCCCGCATGGGTAAACGCATTGGTTTCGTACAGGTCGAGCAGGTCGCCATGCAGTTTGGCGGGCAGGCGCGTCGTGTCGTTATTCCAGTAGAGCACGTCAAAGGCTGCCGGGTCCTTGCCGACCAGGTAATTGTTGACCCAGTAGTTCCAGATCAGGTCGTTGGGGCGCAGCCAGGCGAACACGCGTGCCATTTCCTGGCCCTCGAGCACCCCTCTCACGCGCGAGGCCTCCCGGGCAGCCGCGATCGTTTCCCTGGTGGCAAACAGCCCCATCGTCGACTCGACGTTGGTGTCGAGCACCGTGACCAGGAACGTCACGGCGTGAATGCGCTGGTCCCCCCGCGCTGCCAGATGACCCAGCAGCGTGGAGAGCGTCATGCCCCCCAGACACGAGCCGCTGATATTGACGTCCGGGTTTGCGGTGATCGCGCGAACCGCCTCAATGGCTTCCAGGATGGCTCGATCGTAGGCTTCGAAGCCCCATTCGCGCTGCTGGGGTGTGGGATTGCGCCAACTGATGGCGAACACCTGCTGGCCACTCCCGACCAGGTAGCGGATGATACTCTTGCCTGGCGACAGGTCCATGACGTAGAACTTGTTCACCTGGGGCGGGACGATGAGCAGCGGGCGGCTATACACCTGGGGTGTCGTCGGTTGATACTGGATCAGCTCGAGCACCTCGTTCTTGAACACGACGGCTCCCGGCGAGATGCCCAGGTCCTTGCCGACCTGGAAGGCCTTCATGTTGACCTGGGAGGGCATGCCGCCATTGTTAGCGAGGTCTTCGAGCATGTGGGTAAGACCTTTTACCAGGCTGGCCCCGCCCGTCTCGTACATCTTCTTCATGGCTGCCGGATTGCCCAGCAGCGTGTTGGTCGGGGCGACGGTATCGGTGAAGAGCGAGAGCACGAAACGCGCTCGATCGGCATCCTTTTTGTCCAGATCGGCATCGTCGATGAAGGCGCCCAGGCTCTGCTGCCAGGTCAAATAGCTTTGCAGGTACAGGTGGTAAAACGGATTCGTTTTCCACGCTTCGTCGGTGAAGCGTTTGTCCTTGGCATCCGGCTCAACGGTGGATTGACCGGTCATCACCCGGCCCATCTCCAGCATGAAATTGGTGTAGTGTTTCAGCAGTAACGGCGGTTGCTGTATCGCTTGCTGGGCGATCTGTTGACTGACGTTGAAGAGATCCACGCCGCGAAAGCCCACAAGCGGCATGAGGCCGAAGGCAGCCGACTCACCCGGCATCTGCTCCGTTGTTCGTTCGGAGGTCTCCGGGTGTGTGACAGCGGCCCGCTGCTGTTCCGTGAGCGCCTGCTGTGCCTCAGCGGCCTTCTGTCGTTCTTCAGCGAGAGTTGCTTCGACGACAGTCAGCCGTCGCTGCAAGTCCTCCACAGCCGCTTGTGCTGCGGCAGCTTTGCGTTGTTCCTCCTTGAGTGCAGCGTGCTCCGTCCCTTTGGGAGTACTCTTGTGTTCTGTTTCTGTGTGAATCACACGCTCTGAATCGGTCTCCACCGTTGTCCTCCTTCATCAGACTCCAATCCTCTGAAGTCTACGTGGCGTCGGCACAGTCGGCCTCGTTGCCAGCGGTGCCGACCTCCCTGGCTTTCGCTCTACTATCGGCTAGCGATGAGCCTGACCCTGCTGCGAACAGTTCCAGGAACAATTCTGACTACTCCTGCTTCTTCGTCCTGGTGGTGCCTCCGGTCCAGCGCCGGACCAGCGCCGCCTGCGCATCGATCATCTTGCGCGCGCTGTCTTGCCAGAGTTGCACCAGGTCCCTGCCTGCTTGCGCTCCAGCTCCAGGCTCCGGCCTGAAATTGAGGTGTCTCACGATGTTGAACCAACTCTGCCAGAGCTCCCGCTCAGCTTCCGCCCAGTGCTGCACCTGCTCCTGCTCCTTGCGAGCCAGCTCGCGGAGCTCCTCGGGGGTTCCCTTGGCGTTGGCCAGGGTCTCGATCAACTGCCGGGTCGATTCGGCTCGCGCATCCACGGTCTCTTTCACCGAGGACTGCCAGGCGTCCACCGTTTTCGTCCAGAGCTCCAGCGTCGGTGTCCCACCGAGCCTGCGCAAGGTGTCGAGCCAGTCCGTCAGCAGCTTCTGCTGGGCCTCCGCCCAGGTCTTCAACAGGCTTTCATCTGTGTTCTTGTCACTCATCGATCCATTCTCCTTTCATCGGTCGTGTGTACGAAATACAGTGTAGAGTGCCGATTTATCGTGGGGAACTCTTTGCCCCCTGATGTCGCACGCTGTGCGTCGCAGGATCAAAAACTTGCCGTTGAGCCGCGGTTTCATGCGACAGATCAAGTATAGTCGACGAGCGTTGGCAAAAGCGTTTGCCAGATGAGCACCGTCGTCGAACAATCGTTTGTTGTGAGGCCTTTATTTGCCCGTGAATTGGGCTGCTCGCTTATGCAAGAAGGCGTCTACACTTTCTCGGTGATCCGCTGTAGCGTAGGCCGCTTCTTGTAATTGTCCCTCAAGATGGAGGGAGGCTTGCAGGTCTCTATCCAATGACGTATACATGAGCTCTTTGATGAGCCCATATGTGCGAGTGGGTCCATGTACCAGCCGCTTCGCTAATGTCCTGGTCGTCTTATCAAGCTCTGACAGGGGAACGCAGTAATTGACCAGTCCAACGCGCTCAGCCTCTGCGCCACTGATATCCTCTGCCAGCAGCACAATCTCCATAGCTCTGCCCATGCCAACCAGGCGCGGCAGCGTGTAACCGCCGCCGCCATCGGGAACCAGGCCAATGCGTGCGAAGCCTTCGCCTAAGCGAGCATTATCGGCCGCGATGCGTATGTCGCAAGCCAGGGCGATGTTCAAGGTGATACCGGTTGCTACGCCTTGAATTGCCGCGATAAGTGGTTTGGGCATGTGACGTATCGCAAGGATCAGGCGATGGTACTTCGCCAGGTGTTCGCTCACTTTGAGTGGTTGGCTGCCAGCATGTGCAGAACCAAACTCAGTGAGGTCTTGACCCGCCCCAAATGCTCGCCCGGCACCGGCGAGCACGACGCAGCGGATTGCATCATCATGAGCAGCCGCTTCGACGGCTTCTGTGAGTTCCTCTAACAGGAGCGTGTTGATCGCGTTCAGCACGTCGGGGCGGTTCATGGTGAGCGTGACCACGTTTTCATCGTGTTCAACGAGCACATTGTGGAAATCAGTTCGCATTGGGTCCTTCTCCTCCTTCTTTCTTGCCCCTGGTTAACGCCGCGATCTCGTCCCATTCCTGGGATGTGAGCGCGCTCAACTGGTTAAACTCACCCGCGCCGCCTATCCATTCGCCCCCATCAATGGTTACTACCTCGCCATTGATGTAGCCGGCAGCATCGGAGATCAGATACGCGGCCAGGTTCGTCAGTTCGGCCATTTGACCAACACGCCTCAGCGGGTTGGTGTGTAAAAACTGCTCTTGCATGTCTGGCCTGGGCATCAGGCGTGTCCATGCGCCTTCGGTCGGAAAGGGACCGGGAGCAATCGCGACCTGCCGAATACCGTTGGGGCCCCATTCAACTGCCAGCGACCGGGTCAACGCCAGGACCCCGGCCTTGGCGGCGGCCGAAGGCACGACATAGCCTGACCCGGTCCAGGCATAGGTCGTGACAATATTGAGCATCGTGCCGGATTGCCCTTGCTCAAGCCAGCGTTTGCCCAGAGCCAGGGTACAGTAGAAAGTGCCATGTAAGACGATCCCTAGCACCGCGTCGACCGCACGCGGGGACAGCCGCTGGGTCGGGGAAATGAAGTTGCCGGCGGCATTGTTGACCAGCACATCGATGCGGCCAAAGCGTTCGATGACGGCGTTCATCATCGCTTCCACCTGGTCGGCCTGGCGCACATCACAGCGGGCGGCGAACGTCTCGCCACCTGATCTACGGGCCATGTCAGTAGCGGCTTGCTCGGCGACCTCTTGTCGCCGCCCGCAGATTGCCAATTTGGCTCCCAGTTCGAGAAAACGTTCGCCCATGGCTCGACCAAGGCCCGTTCCACCACCGGTGACCAGGATCACCTTGTCTTGTAAAAGGTCAGTTTGAAACATATATTTCACCTCTCTTGCTTTCAAGGAGAATTATCAGATGAGACAAGTATAGCTGACGTGCGTTGAAAAAAGCGTTTGTTGGACCAGGCACGGGAGTAGACGAGCGTTTGTTTCTATCGTGTCCAGTTGAACCTGAAAAAGGATGTGTCATAGAGGCACTCTGCAAGGCGTTCTCACACTAACTTTCTGTAGAGAGAAAGATGAGGACGCTAGCTCTAGCAAGCGTGGTCGCGCTCGCCGGTTTTCTGATCGAGAAGCTCGTCACTCACTCAGAAGCAGTATGCTCATCAATAAGGAGACCCAGGTCGCGCGCACGTAGAATGGCTCGCGTGCGACTCTTGACCCCCAATTTCGAGAGGATATGGCTCACATGCAGCTTCACCGTCCCCGGTGCCACGACCAACGCCATCGCAATCTCCCGGTTGGAGGCCCCAACTGCTACCAACTGCAGCACCTCCAGTTCGCGCTGGCTCAATGGATCAAGTAACGGTTGCGCCACGGAAGTCTGGCCAGGTCTTCCTTGCGCAGGCCTTTGAGCTTTGGATGTCCTGTCAGGCGTGGGGGAAGCGGCGATCGCCTGTTCTGCCGTCAGAGTTCTTCCCTCAGCCCACCTTTCGGCAAAGAGCTGCTCGCCCAGGAGACCTTGCGCTTGCTCGATGTGGCGTGCGCGACTGAGCCGTTCCACCAGTGGGAGTGTCGCATGACTGGCTTCGCGGTAGTGCTCTGCTGCTCCCCACAGTCGCGCTGCCCATGCTGGCTCTCCCTGATCTGCGACCACATCCGCCAACTCCTCCAGACACAGAATGAGCGATCCACTGTCATGAACGGTGCGCGCGATCTCCAGGCTCTGAGCTGCCAGGGTTCGGCTCAGCAGATAGTCATGCTCGCTTGCCGCTGCCTGCGCGAGCAAGGCGTAGATGAGCGCCTGGCCCTGCTGGTCTCCCAGCTGTTGGTGGCGTTTCAAGGCAGCTTCCAGCAAGATACGCGCACGAGCGATCGCCCCTTGTCGCAGGGCGATCTGTCCAAAGAGGCCAAGGAACCAGCCGGTCGCCCACGAGTTGTCGGCCTGAGCATGGATGGCGACTCTTTCGTCCAGCAGGGTCCGCCCTTTTCTCTCATCCCCCCTGGCCAGGTAGACATCTGCTAAGCCTAAGTACATCTCCCCGTAGAGCCAGAGATCTCCTGCTTTTTTGAAGAGGGCCGCGGCCCGCTCATACAAATCCTGGGTCTGAGCATAGTCCCCTTGATACAAGATTACCGTTCCAAGCGCATTCAGAGCACTTGCCATCAACCAATCTTCATCTCTTGATCCGGGTATCCAGACAAAGGCCATCATTTCTTCTGCCTGCACTCGTGCCTCCAGCACGTCTCCCCTTGCCAGCAGGTAATGCACAAGCGACCAGGAAGCGAGCGCAAAGCCTCGATAATCTCTCTGCTGCCGAGCGAGCGTCTGACATTCCTGTGCCCGGCTAGTATGGAGATCAATCAGCCCCAGGTGAAGGGCGATAAACGCTTCATAACAGAGGGCCTTGATGCGAGCGGAAACCGCCACATCTTGCCCGGTTCCACGTAATGCGTGCTCAAGCCAGAGCATTCCCTCGCTGAGACGCCCACACATATACCAGAACCATCCAAGGGAGCCTGCCAGGCGCAGCAATAGCTCCTGGTGCTGGCGTCGGCCATGCAGCCACTGCAAAGCGGCCCGTAGATTTTCGGAGTCACGTGTCAGGCGATTCACCCACAGATGTTGCTGCTGGCCGAATAATTCCGGGTCGCCGCGTTCCGCGAGGGTGAGGTAGTACATCGCACGCGTCTCTTCTGTCGCCTCCACCTCTCCAGAATCCGCAAGCATTTCCAGGGCGTACTCCCTGATCGTCTCGAGCATCAGCAGACGTGGCTCATCTCCAGCTCGGTCGCTCTGTTGCAGCAAGCTTTTGTCAAGCAGGGATGCGACCAGGTCTATAGCGGGAAGCGAGTGATCCGCCGCTGCGACGTGCTGGATAAATCCGCACTCTACGACCGCTTCGGCCGCCTCAAGTGTACAGCCTCCCACAAAGATGGCCAGGCGCCGGAAACACCGTTGCTCCTGGGCATTGAGGAGATCATAACTCCAGCTAATGGTGTCACGCAGGGTGTGCTGCCGGGTGGGAGCATCTTGCCTTCCACCCGTCAACACAGCAAGCCGACGGTTGAGCCGCCCCAGCAAGGCCTGGGGAGACAGCAGTTTGCTCCGCGCCGCTGCTAGCTCCAGGGCCAGGGGCAGCCCGTCCAATCGGATACAGATCTGGGCGATTGCTGCCGCGTTATCCTCAGAAAGGATAAAAGTGGGCTTCACCATCTGCGCACGCTGAACGAACAGGGCGACCGCCGCGTAGTGCAACAGCTGCTCATGTGCTGGCAGGTGGAGTGGATCGGGCAAGGAGAGCGGAGGAACCGCAAACTCGTATTCCCCCTCCACATGCAGGACCGCTCGGCTGGTCACCAGGATCTTGATCGATGGACAGGCCAGGAGCAGTTCCACCAGCGCGGGCGCGGCTGCGAGGACCTGCTCAAAATTATCCAGCAGCAACAGGAGGTGTTTGTCACGCAGGAACGCTTTGAGCGACTCGAAGAGCGACCGTTCCTCGACATCTCGTAGGCCGAGCGTCTGTGCAATGGTAGGTATGACCAGGTTAAAGTCGCTGAGAGGAGCAAGTTGCACCAGGCAGACGCCATGAGGAAATACCTGGCTCAGATCCGTCGCCACTTTCTGAGCCAGGCATGTTTTGCCGATGCCGCCGGTACCGGTGAGTGTGAGGAGCCGGACCTCAGGCCGTAGCAGTAAAGAACGGATCTCTTGTCCCTGCTGCTCTCTTCCAATCAACGGCGTGAGCAGAGGAGGGAAATTCTGGAAACGAAAGGGCGTGCCGGTGGCGGCTTTCTCGCCCTTAACGGGCGTCGAGGGATGACGATAGTTGCCAGGGTGCTCTCCAATGCGCTCTGCCATGCTTGCACCTCCTCCGGCGAGGCTTCTGAGTGAAAAGAGTGCTCTCTCTCTCACGCTTCTCTCAACACCCCTACAGTATACCCCAGATACAGGAGAAAGTCTTCAATATATCTTTCTGGCTATCGCCTTTCACCTGTATGGGCCTGCTCAATATATCTTTTTCGCCAGCACATTATATCTTTTTGGAGATCACATTTCACCCTGATCTCAGCTATACTGGTAGCAGCGAGAAGAAATGAAAGTAACCCGCGTTTCTACGCAGCACAGAGGAGCCATCATGAGTATCTTGAAGATTGCCTTATTGGGGCCGCCGGAAGTGGACCACCGGGACCACCGGCTTACTTTTCCCGACCGCAAAGTCCTGTCGCTCCTCGCCTACCTCGCGACCGAAGGGGGCGTGCAAGAGCGTCAAAAGCTCACGCGCCTGCTGTGGCCGGAGAGCGATATGGCCCATGGGCGCACCGCTCTGCGCATTACCTTACTGCAATTACGCCATATCCTTGAAGAGAACGCCTCACCTGAATGCGCAGCACACCTCCTCATAACGCACGACACGATCGGGCTTGATCTGGCCTCGGGTATTGATCTCGACCTGCACGCCCTTGAGAGCGCGTGGAAGTTGGCGCGTGTCCTGCCCGCACCGGTAGCCCCCCGATTTATCGAAGGGGTGCAGGTGGAGGCCCGCCATACCCTGATCGCCCAACTCGATCGTGCCGCCACCCTGTACCGCGGCTCCTTCCTCCAGGATTTTACCTTGCGCAATACGCTCGACTTCGACAACTGGGTCTGCATGCAGCAAGGCTACTGGTACCAGCGCATCGAGCAGGTGTTTGACTGGCTCTCCCAACTGCAGAGCGCAGAGGGAGCACTCGAGCAGGCCATCGCAACGGTCGAGCGCTGGCGCTCCTTTGACCCGCTCAACGAGGACATCTCCCTGCGCCTGATGCAGCTGCAGTTCGCAAGCGGCAATCGCATCGCAGCTTTAAAGACCTACGAGACCTACCAGGACGTCTTGATGGCGGAGCTTTCTGCCAAACCCTCACGGAATTTAATCGCCCTGGCAGAGGTGCTGCGCAACGCCTTTCCTCCTCGCGGTGCGTACAGTGGTGCCGGTAGGTGCACGACGACCGCGCGACCGTTGCTCAACGTCCCCTTTGTTGGAAGAGGGGCGGAAGTAAGCCGCCTCATGTCACTCTATGAGCAGGCTTCCAGCGGTCACCCGCAGGTTGCGCTGCTGGAAGGCGAAGTCGGGATCGGGAAAACGCGCCTGGCTGCGGCGTTGCTCGACTGGGTGAAGGCCCAGGGAGCGGAAGTGCTCGCAGGAAGGGCATTTCAAACTTCACAGCGCCTGTCCTATCAGCCACTGCTCGAGGCACTGCGCACCCGCTTAGCACAGGAAGATGATCTTCGTCAGTGGCTCGGCGATCCCTGGCTGGCCGAGCTCTCCCGCCTGCTGCCTGACCTGCGCGAGCGTTACCCCGACCTGCCCCCTCTGACCATCAACGGAGCCTTTGCCTCCTCCCTCTTCTTTGAAGCGCTGGCGCGCCTGTCTCAAGCCCTGGCATCGCAGGCGCCTCTCCTCATGTTTGTCGACGACATGCAGTGGACGGACGCCGCAACCCTGGACGCTTTCCAGTACCTTGCCCGGTACTGGACAGAGCACGAGACGCCGGCCATGTTGCTGCTGGGCCTGCGCACCGAAACACGGGAAATGGAGCCGGAGATGTCCGCATGGCTTGCGAGTCTCAGGAATACTATCGCTTTGACGCGCCTGGAACCGGGTCCCCTCTCCGCGATGGACACCATCCAGGTCGTTCGCGAACTCGCGCATGCAGAGGCAGCGCAACCATCACTCCAGGAAGAACAGCGCCGCTTTCACCCCTCATCCCAGCACGCCCAGGCCCCCGGAAGCGGCATCTGCCCCGAGCGTTTCGGTGCGTGGCTCTTCTCGGAAACCAACGGGCACCCGTTCTACCTGCGGGCCCTGCTTCAGGAACTGCTCGAACGCGGCCTCCTGGTGCCCCGCTTGATCGCGGGAAGCGGCTGGGTCTTTGAGCCGCAGCCCTCAATCCTCGAAGCCACTCTACCTGACAGCATGCTTCCCTGGGACGTGCGTGAGATGATCCAGCAGCGCCTGGCCCGACTGTCGTCCCCTGCACGTGACCTGTTGGCAGCAGGGGCGGTCCTCGGCCATGACTTCACCTTTGAGGAACTCTGCCAGGTTGCCCGGCTGGCTCCGCAGGACGGACTTGTCGCCCTGGATGAGGCCCTGCAGAACCTCCTGCTGCGCGAGTCCAGCCACCGGCGAGAAGGGAGAAGAGGGGTTTCCTACCACTTTGCCGACGACAAGATACGCGAGGTGGTCTACGCGGCTGCCGGGGATGCCCGCAGGCGCCTCTTCCGTAGCCGCGCTTACTTTGCTGGAGCACGCGGACGCCACCGCAGTGCGGCCTACCGCGCGCTCGTTAGAGGATCGCCAGATCTTACGTTTCGGCGGCGTACGACGCCAGGCTCACTGTCAAGCTAAGAAAAAGTTTGAAGTAGCCAGGGTGGCGTTGTTTCTCGGTTCTGATGACTCGTCTTTTGTCGTGGGATCAGAGATCGCTGCTGAAGGTGGCTGGTTACACCGACTTTTTCACTGTGCTTCCCTCAGGTGCTGGTTTCTTCCCTGCAACCAACAACCAGGCGCTAAGCGCACTGGCCAGGGCCAGGACTGTGCAGATCAGCGAGACCACGCGAAAACTGCTCACAAACGATTCATCAATCGCGTTCTTGAGTGCCACCTGCGTCTCACTACTCACATTGGTAGGCGGAGTGATTGCAGCCAGCTTGACGCGCTGCACCTCGATCGCCTGTTGGACGCCAGGCGAGAGATGCAGCGTGGCCAGGTGGCTCTCAAGACTGCTCGTGAAGACAGAGAGGACGACAAAACCGAATATCGCGATGGCCAGCAGCCCGGCTACGCGGGACACAGCATTATTGATCCCCGAAGCGATACCCGCGTGGCTTTGCTCTACCGAGCCCATGACCGCTGTCGTGAGCGGAGCGACGGTGATGGTCATGCCCAGGCCCATCACCACCACAGCAGGGAAAAAGGTGGTCCAGAAACTGCCTGGGCCACTTGTGATACCTGGCACAGCAAAGAGAGCAAAGCCAAGCGCGGTGATGACCGGGCCAACCACCAGCGGCAGCTTCGCGCCAAAGCGATCCACTAAGCCACCTGCCCACCGCGAAAGCAGAAACATGATCAGACTGAACGGCACAAAGGCAGCACCAGCAAAGGTAGGACTATACCCCTGCACCTGAATGAAATTGAAGGGTAAGTAGTAGGTGACGCCACTCAGTGCTCCATACAGCAAGAAGGTGAGCAGATTTGCTCCGCTAAACGTCGGCGAACGGAACAAGGTGAGCGGGACCATGGGCGCCGGGCTATGCGCTTCTACCAGCAAAAATGCAATGAGTGCGACAATGCCAACAGCCAGCGTGCCGAGCACAATGGGACTGCCCAGGCCAAAAGAGCCCGCCTGGATCAGCCCGTAGACGAGAGAGCCTAACGCAAGCGTTTCCAGCAGGATGCCCCACCAATCCAGCCTTGCGGACGCATCTTCATCACGGCTCTCCGGTACTTGCCAGAAGAGTACGATGAGTACAATGGCCGCTAGAGGAACGTTGATAAAGAAGACCCAGCGCCAGGAGGCATACTGGACCAACCAGCCCCCAAGCACCGGACCCAGCAACGAGGAGGCCGAAGTAAACCCCGACCAGGTTCCAATCGCTCGACCTCGCTGGTCTGCACTAAACGAGGCACTGAGAATCGCCAGGCTACCTGGCACCATCAGCGCGCCACCTATGCCCTCGACAGCTCGTGCGAGAATCAGGAACAGCACGTCTGGCGAAAAAGCGCACGCGATTGAGGCAAGGATGAAGACGATAATGCCAGTGGCAAAGATGCGCCGTCGCCCAAAGTGATCACCGAGCGTCCCTCCCACAAGTATGAGGGCAGCCAGAAAAAGCGAATAGGCCTCTACAACCCACTGGACATTGCTGGCCGTTGTATTGAAGTCTCGCTGGATGACCGGCAGCGCGACATTGACGGCTGACCCATCAATGAAGGCCATGCTCGATCCAAGGATGGTTGCGACCAGGACCCATAGCCCAACACGCGCAGAGCTGGGCGCCGTGTCAGGAGCAGAGCGAATGACACCCTCGTCACAGGGTGCTTTCACGAAGGTAGCCATCTGTAGTTCTCCTTCTAACATTAGTCCACCACACGCAGGACAATCTTACCTCGTGTGTGTCCTTTCGCCCCTTGCTCGTAGGCCTGGCGTGCCTGGGAAAGGGGCAGCACGGTGTCGATGATGGGCCGCACCTTCCCCTCATCGATCAATGTGCCAATCCGGACCAGTTGCTCCCGGTTGGGTTGCACCACAAACCAGACCGGGCGCACGTTATACGCCTGTGCCTCTGCAAAGGAGGGGCGGGGGCTGACAACGGAGACCAGCACCCCTCCTGGTTTGACCACCTGCCAGGAACGATGCAAGGTGTCACCACCAACTGTATCGAAGACGAAATCGACGCCCTGAACCACTTCTTCAAAG
>WNGQ01002183.1_pt1 | contig 21812 bp, 18 predicted proteins | sample 5407661 | NCBI WGS metagenome assembly WNGQ01 (sample SAMN13153382, study PRJNA577476) | soil metagenome | isolation source: 60 cm soil or saprolite under Garry oak tree replicate 2 | place: USA:California | collected 2016-06-15 | reverse complement strand
CTTGGCAATTCCGGTGTTTCAGCTCCGCCCGCGATCCTGCGCGATCCCCGCCCCGGCGATATGGGATGGGTGGTGCAAAGCCACGGCGCGCTCTATGCGAGCGAGTACGGCTTCGACACCTCGTTCGAAGCCCTGGTCGCGGAGATCGCGGCAAGATTCCTGACCTCGTTCGACGCTTCGCGGGAACGCTGCTGGATCGCCGACATCGACGGCGCCCAGGTCGGCTCGGTATTTCTGGTCAGACACACCGACGATGTCGCGAAATTACGCTTGCTGCTGGTCGATCCAGCCGGCCGCGGACAGGGTCTCGGCCGGCGGCTGGTCGCCGAATGCCTCGTATTCGCGCAGGCCTGCGGCTATCGCAAGATCACGCTATGGACCCAGAGCGTTCTGGTCGCGGCGCGTAGGATCTATCAGGACGCCGGATTCGTCCTCGTGGCCAGCGAGCCACACCGCAGTTTCGGTCAAAGCCTGATCGGCGAGACCTGGGAACGCGAGTTTTGACGCCGGAACTGATCGCGTTCCACAAGACGAGAGCCAAAGCACTCCGCGACGAAGCCTGCCGGAACATGGCGCGCGCAGTGTGGCGTTCACTGATGCGGATCATCCGGCGGCGATGATGGCACCCGGGCCGAAGCGAGCCTAGTCGGTCGCTTCAGCCAAATTGAATGGGATCATTTTGAAGCTCGACGCCTACTGTTTGGGCCCCCAACAGGGGTCGGAACCCTTTGGACCAGGGCGCGTACTTTTGAAATCGAGCTTGATTGGTGCGGATTGCTCGATGTCCGCCGTGCCCCGATAGCGACCGAGCTTTGCTTTGCAGAAAAATGTCGCGATGTGCGCTTGGCGTCCAAAGCAAACCTGAAAACAGGCACGTCTAATCGGGCAGAAGGCAATTAATCCTTAATTTGTCGTAAAAGACCCCTCGCAACTCAGCATGATGCCTTTGCTGAAGTGCAACTTTGGATCGCTATGCTTGCCGAGACGGGTCGTTGATCTGAAGAGTCGTTGATCTGAAGAAGAGACCGGGCCTGCCAAAACTGCAATCGGGCAGTCACTCAAGGCGAGAGTAGGAAGAGCCATGATCGCTACAGATTACGTTTTCGGCGCGGCTATAGCACTCGTTGTCGGCTGCAATCTCTACTTTGGACCGCTTATCAAACGCGAACGCGTCGCGATGCAATGGGGAACCAATGGCAAGCCAACATGGTATGCCGCCCGATGGGTGGCACTTTGGTGGATGGTACCCTTCATGCTCGCGACCCGGCTTATCACATGGCTGGCTTCGACGTATGCCCCGCAAAAGGTGCACGGGGCTGAAGATCTCAGCCATTGGACACCTCTCTAACGCAATTAGCCCATTGCAAACATACTCGACAATCCACCGCTACAGGTCCACTTGACTCACAATTTAGCGGCGCCGTCAGCTCTGCCAGAAGTGAAGCCCCGGTGATTGGGACCCTATTCGGGTAGACCGGTCGCGGCAGAAAGGGATTTCGAAGAGGGTATGATCGTATAGCCAGTTGCGCCGACTAGGATGCCATTCGGGCTAGATGATAGACCGACATGGCCTTGCTGACGCCCTTGAGTTCCGCCTCGCTCTTTGCCACCGGGTATGGCGCAATAATTTCCGCCACAGCCGGCGCGCCGTAAACTTCTTCGGTGATACAAATCTCGTCGCCATCGGCAAGGTTTTGCACCCGCGCTGCGATATTCACCGTCTGGCCAAAATAATCGAGCCGCTCGTTGAGCGTGACCGCGATCGAGGCTCCCCGATGCACGCCGATTTTTAGGATGAAATCACGCTGCGGGCGGTCCCGATTTAGCTGATCCACGGCCTCGCGCATATCAAGCGCCGCCTGCACCGCATCGGCCGAAGTCAAGAACGCCGCCATCACGGCGTCACCGATCGTCTTGGTGACGGCGCCATTGTGCCGAACAGTGGCGTCGAGAAGATGCTGGAAGTGCCGCTGCACCTGAATGTAGGCGTTAAGGTCGCCGATCCGCTCGTAGAGCGCCGTCGAGCCCTTGAGATCGGTGAATACGAGGGTAACGTCGAGAATCGCAATGCCCTCCGTCGCGCTGATCACCTCTGAGCGGAAGAAGTCGCGAAAGGTTTGTGTCATCAGCAGCCGCTTGCCGGATAAGGATGGCGCGAAGTGAAGCTTCGGGCGCTGAAACGCCGCCATCGGAAGCTGCAGGATGCCGAATACCGCCGGCAGCTTGCCAGCGTTGCGAACTTCGAACACGATCTTGCCGGGTGCGATGTTCGCCGTGGCAGGCACGCATTTGCCGCCGTCGAGCACGACCGGCACATGGGGCAATGTTGCACCCGCCCCGCTTGCGACCGGGACAAAAAATTGGGCGTCGCTTGCGAAATCCTGGCCCAGAAGCGCGCCTTCGGCGGCATCAACCTCGAGATTGGCCGCAGACCCTGGCTCTATGCGGGTGAGCGCCCGCACCAGCCCTTGGGCAGCCTCGCTCCATGGCACGCCGTCGGGCATGACGCCGCCCGGCGTCATTCTATAATGGAAGACGTAATCCCAGGCCGAAAGCGCATCCGGTTTATGGAAGCGGATGCTGCGCACGCCGGGCGAAACCGTAAACGTCACCGTGATGTAATCGTCGAGCGCGGCGTCGTAATCGCTTTGACAGAGGTGGCAGTGGAAATGCGTGTGCAGCTTGCGCAGGCTTCGGAAGCTCTCGACAACGTCGGAGCACATCGGACACACCAGCAGCCAGTCCATGTCGAACAGCCCGGCCACGCAGGCATGGAGGAAAAGATCGATCCCTTCAGCTTCGGCAATCGATTTATCCGTGGCGAACTGGATCGGATTGATGCGGTAGAGTGCCTCGTCCTTGCCCGAGCGCAGCAGCATCTCCAGCCGCGAGACGACGCGCGGACTCCAGGATTTGGCCGCTTCGAGCGCGACCAAGCGCTCTTCGAGCTTTTTTTCGTCGATCATCGCATTCCACCGCGACAAAACCCCGATCATCCTCGGCGTTCCGTCAAACCCAAATACACAATTCATGAGCTCGGGGCGAGCCCATCGGGGCGGTATTTTAGCTGGCTACAACCTTACGGCGGAAGGTGATGGTTTGTCCGTCCGTTCGCTTCAATCGACCCGGATGAACCAGACTAGCCAATGTCAGAATTGGGTCATGAACAAACATGGTCATCCGAACTCGGCTGATTGCTTCGGCCGAGTAACGTTCTCGAGTCTCACGCAACGGATACTGACCTGAGACCGCTGACGCGATGGCGTCGTCCTTTAGGGGCGAACCGAGCTATTGTACTGACGACAAGTGTACAACCTGGCGCCCGCCATTCATCGCCTTAAGATTGTTCACGTACTCCTCAGGACGCTGCCAGCGGTGAGGAACTTGCAATCCCATAAAACTTGCGATGCTGCCCATAAACGAAGTGCAATTGGATGTTTCGGCATTCCAGACCGGTGAACTCGCCTGCAATTCTTTGATGTAGGCGAAGACCCTCTTTGCGTCCGGCTCGTTCAAGTAAACGCGGTAATGAGTGGTCAAGTACTCCGGATCAAGATCGCCATAGCTTGCCCCGGTCTCGGACGGTACCCACGTCAAATAACCGACTGCATAAGCCAGGGTATCTCCCGCAGGGGTAAGGCCCGCGACTTCAACTTGTCGCTCGCTGGTCTTCCCGTACCAGACGAAAGCGTGGCCCCAGCTCGCCGCCGTTCTGGCTCTGAAATCAACGTAGTACGGGCCCTTCGCCGATCCCGGCTTCGAAGTCGACTGTGGCGCCGGTTTCGATTCAACGGGCGCCACACTGGAAAAAAGCGCATTCGCGTCGACAACGCGCTTCTGGAACTCCCGTATCAGCGAAGCGAAACGTTCCGAAACGGCCCCAGTGTCAGTCTCGTTTGCAGAAGCCGATTGGATTTTGCACACGAGCAAAATCGCGAGTGTGAACCCCGCAAGCAAGCGAAGCCCTGATCTCTTCGGCCTATTTGCCATGCTTCGCCCTTCAATCGTCGACGATAAAGTCAGCTTAGCGAGAGCTAAGTTGAAACCGCCTGTTAGTATCGCGACGCGACCGGTGTCTTGCCGATTGGGGCCTTCCCGATGGGGGACTTGCCAATCGGCATTTTGCCGAGTGGAGCCTCCTGATAGACCGGCTGTTTGCGCGGGAAGTCGGCCGCGCTAGCGGTAGTCACCACGGCAAGCATTGCGCCCGCTACAATCACAATTTTCATCACGGTATTCACCCTGAGTTGGAAGACACCAAGCAGTAACTTGCCAAGCGTTTCCCCTCAGAATACGTCTACAGTGCGGCAGTTGGGACACGTTCAAGGCATAGGTCTCAAGTGCGGCAGATATGACACATGGGAACCGGGCGTCCGGATCTTGCGGCATGATCCGCGCGGCCGCCCGGAAAGACGGCCGCGCAGTCGCTGTCACTCGGCAGCTTGTAGCAAGGTGATTTGCGCCACCAACTCCTTGCCCTTCGTCTCCGGGCTGAACAGCAGGGTGATCACGAACATGATCGCGGCGCCGGTCGTCGCCACCAGCATCGGAACGGCGAAGCCAAGTGGCTGACCGACGGCGAAGTAGGTGAGCACCGGCCCGGTGAAGCCCGCCCAGATCGCTCCTTGATGGTAGCAGAAGCCCGACGCGGTCGCCCGCACCTCGGTCGGGAAACGTTCGGTCAGATACGCCGGATTCTGTCCATAGATCGCGCCGAGGAACGCGCCCTGCAGGATGAAGGCGCCGGCCACCATGGGGTAGGAATCCGAGAACAGATAGAGCGGCGTGACGCAGGCGCCGATCGCCGCCGGAATGATCATGGCCCATCTGCGGCCGAAGATATCGGCGACGTAGCCCCAGGCACCGCTCGCCAGGAATGCCACCAGGTTGGCGAGCGCGATCGGCATCGCGACCATTCCCGCAGCCAGATGCAGATCCTTCTGCAGGTGGGTGGCGAACATGCCGTAGACCGAGTAGTAGATCACGAAGCCGCTCGCCATCCACAGGCACGCCATGATGGTGTTGCCGAGGACGCGGGCGCGGAAGATGTCGAGCAGCGGAGCCCGAAATTCCGTCTTCTGTTCGCGCTGGATGCGGCGGTTCTCCACCCACACGCTGGGTTCCTTGACGTAGATGCGAATCCACACGACGGCCAGCGCCGGCAGGACGCCGAGGATGAGCAGGCCGCGCCAGCCGATCTTGTCGTAGAGCAGTCCGTAGGCGGCGCTCGACAGCAGGAAACCGATACTCCACGATCCCTGCAGCAGGCCGCTCATCAGGCCGCGCGAGCGGGCCGGCCACGACTCCATGGCGAGCGCGGCGCCGGCGGGCCACTCCGCGCCCATGCCGATGCCGAGCAGCGCGCGGAACAGGAAGAGCAACCCGAAGCTCGGCGAGAGGCCGGCGAACAGGTTGCAGAGCGAATACCAGAGGATCGAGATCATCAGCGGCGTCTTGCGCCCGACGCGATCGGCGAGCCAGCCGGAGCCGACGGCGCCCACCAGCCGCAGCCACAGGGTGATGGTGAATACTGCCGTCACTTCGATCAGCGGAACGTGGAACGATTCCGCGATCGGCACCATGATCAGCAGGAAGACGGTGAAGTCGAACGCATCGAGGGTCCAACCCAGCCAGGCGGCGATCCATGCCATCCATTGATCCTTGGTGGGCTCTTTCCACCACGGGACCTGGCCAGGTAACTCAGCTGTCATTGTCATGGGCTTTCCTCCGGTTGTGCGCGAGCAGGCTCATTTTCTGCAAGGCGGCCGTCTGCGCGGCCTAAGCACGAACGTCGGGAGGAAGCGAAGCCGCCAGACCTCAACTTCAAGAAAAGCCAAGAGAGGCCAAGAAACGCCATGAGGAATTCGCTCCGCCTTTATGGCGGCGAGACTCGAGCCCGAGGTCAAGATCCCAGGACTGCATCACTGGCCGCTCCCAGACGCTGCACGATCTCAATCATTCGCTCGGCGAGTATGTCATGCGCTTGCGGTGTGACAAGCGAGCAATTCACCAACTTTGAAACGGGAGCGCTCGTTGCCACGATACGCGTCGCTCTTGGGTAAGGATGACTGACCGGATAAGGATCACCCCACGTCCACGACAACACGAAACCCAATCCCCGCTCAGGCAGGTAAGGCGCCTTGCATGCCCGACGCGCGACTTCGCGTTATTGCCAACGGCGGACTTCGCTGTGTGAAGCGACGCCAGGGGCTATCGGATGGATAGATCTCGGTTTTCGGAAATCACAGCCGCGACGAAATCCATCACTGCGCGCACCATTGGGGTTTTGCGCAAGTCGCGGTGAACCACGAGCCAGATGCCGCGCGCGAAGGATGGAACGTCATCGTGAATCCGAACGAGATCGCGATCTCTCTCTCCGAGAAAGCACGGCAAGCCCACCACACCCACTCCGGCCCGCGCGGCGATCAGGTGTTCGCCGATGTGGTTCAATTCGCAGACCACGGGGCGATTTCCGGCAATGCCGAGCAACCACGATTGTTGCGGCATGTCGGCGAAGCGCTGTTCGAAGGCAATGAACTGCCATCTTTCCGGCGCAGCCAGATGCGCATAGGACCGGTGCGCATAGAGGCCGAAGGGCATTGTCCCGATCTTCCGGGTCACACTGCCCGCTTCATCCGGCCGCACGAGCCGCACCGCAACGTCGGCTTCGCGACGACTCAGCGAAACCTGCTGCCCTTGGGCGGAGAGCGAAAGCCGGATGTCCGGATATTCGGCCCGGAAGCGCGCCAACTGCTCGGCCAAGAGATGCGCAACCAGGACAGGCGGTGCGCTGAGCGTGACCCGGCCGAAAAGTGGAGTCTGGGCGGCCTTCGCCAACCGGGCGATGCCATGGGCTCCGGCCTCCATCTCAACGGCCCGCTCGAACACGCGTCTGCCGATTGCGGTGAGGCGGCAGGATCGCGGCAGGCGATCGACTAGCCGCACGTCGAGCGCGGCCTCGAGCGCGGCAAGCCGCCGGCTGATCGTCGCGTGGTCCACTTTCAGGCTACGGGCGGCGCCGGAGAGCGTACCGTTCTGCGCCACCGCCAGGAAATGCCGGACGTCTTCCCAATTGACCATCTGTGCGAAATCTCAAGGATCACTCGCATATATACCGAATTTCCGCACAGAAAACGCGCGCTATGTTCGAGGCGAGGCGATGCGAAGGAGACTAGGCGCCATGTCGAAACACCGCTTCGGAGTAGGTATCGTCGGCGTGGAGCCGGGCAGGAGCTGGGCCGCGCGCAGCCATATTCCAGCGCTGCGGGCTCTCTCCGAGACCTTCAAAATCATCGGCGTTGCCAACACCAGCAAGGCCAGCGCCGAGGCGGCCGCCGCCGCGACGGGGCTGCCGCGAGCCTTCGCAGGCGTCGCCGAGCTGGTTGCGGCGCCAGAGGTCGACATCGTTACCGTCGCGGTGAAGGTCCCCCCTCACCTCGAGATCGTGACGGCGGTGATCGGCGCTGGCAAGCACGTCTATTGCGAATGGCCGCTGGGTAATGGCCTCGCCGAAGCCGAGGAAATGGCCGCGCTCGCGCGGGCCAAAGGAGTGCTGGGTGTGGTCGGAACCCAGGCGCGCGTCGCTCCGGAGATCGAGTATTTGAGACATCTGATCGCCGACGGCTTCGTCGGCGACGTGCTGTCGACCACGCTGGTTGCGCGGGGCGGCGCTTTGCAGGGCGGCGGCAGCATTCCCGACAAGAAAACCTGGGCCTATTTGCTGGACCGTTCCAATGGCGCCACCCTCTTGACGATCCCGCTGGGCCACACGCTGGCGGCCGTGAGGGATGTGTTCGGTGACGTCGCAGAGGTTGCTTCGGTGTTGGCCGTCCGGCGACCTACGGCGCTCGCGCTCGATACAGGGGAAACACTGCCCGTAACAGCCCCAGACCAAGTGCTGGTCAGCGGTGTGCTCGCCTCCGGTGTGCCCCTCTCTATCCATTATCGCGGCGGCGCGGCGCGGGATGGCGACGGCCTGTTCTGGGAAATCCATGGCACGGAGGGCGACATCCGGGTGTCGGGTCCATCCGGCCACACGCAGATGGTGCAACTCTCCCTCAAAGGAGCGCGCGGCGAGGCGAAAACGTTCAGGCCTCTGGAGGTCCCTGCATCATATCGTGCCGGCTGGCCTGAGGACGTGGAGCCGGGAAACGTCGCGCGCCTCTATGCCAGGATGGCCCAGGATCTGCGGCACGGCACCCGCACCGCGCCGAGCTTTGAAGACGCGGTTGCGGTGCACCGGATCATCGCGGCGATCGAGAAAGCCGCCGAAAGCGGAAGTCGTACCGCGCCGCGATCCATTACTTAGAGGGTCAGGTTATCTTGGCTGACGCGGCGGGGCGGTTCAGCTTGATGTCGCAGTAGGGTCAACCGGAAGCGCAGAGAGGTCCGATTCAGAGAGCGTCAGCGGCGTGTTGAAGCGCAACGCTGCCCACTCGCTTCGGCCGAAGGTCATATATGCCGAAAGCTCTTCGGACTGGCTCATCGGTTCCGTTCTCGGCAGAGGTGGACGCACTCACCCATTTGGCCGCGGTCATCCATGTTTCCAATGTCCCGATCGCGCCGCCGCGCGATGGCGATGCACGTCATGGGTACGCCTGCCGAGAGCACTCCCGAACCCCGCCATTCCGACGCTCCTCGTTCGCCATCACGCCCCGCCAATGATGGCAGAAAGGGTGAGGGAAACTGCTCAATAGCACCGCGACGCGGCGATGGAATGCAGCCTGTTGTCGCCGAGCACATGCGCGATGAATTCCAGCGACGGAAATATCTTCCCAAAGGCGTCATCGCGGATGCTGAGGCCGCCGGCATAGGCACCGAACGCCGGCATAACCGCGCGCTCGCCGTCAGCGGCGAAGCAGCGCCGCTCCACGGTGCGGCCACGCGTCGGCACCCGCGCCTTCGGGTGCAGATGCCCGGCGATCTCGCCGTAAGCCCCGGTCGGCTCGTGGCGAAACGCGATCTTGCCGATCGCGACTTCGCTCGCCACCGTGCCGCCGAGGTCGCGCGGCAGTGCCGGATCGTGATTGCCCGAGATCCAGATCCACTCGCGCCGCGCCTGCATCGCTGTCAGCGCATCGCGATCGCCATCCGACAGCCGCTCGTGCGCGTCGCGGTCATGGAAACTGTCGCCGAGCGCGATCACCATGCGCGGATCGTGGCGCGCGATGACGGCGGCGAGACGGCCGAGTGTTGCCACGGTGTCATAGGGCGGCAGCAGCACGCCGCGCGCGGCAAAGCTCGACCCCTTTTCCAGATGCAGATCGGAGACGACGAGCAGGCTCTGCTCGTCCCAGAACAGCGCGCCGGAGATGTCGGCGATCAGCGTGACGCCGGCGATCTCGAGAGCACCTTGAGAGATGGTGGACCGCGCCACTTGCTCCGTCATGGCCGGGCCTGTCCCGGCCATCCACGTCTTTGCTTCAGAAGAAAGAAAGACGTGCATGCCCGGGGCAAGCCCGGGCATGACGACGTTGATAGGTCCGCGTCCAATAATTCCATTCTTCTACGACGTCGCCTCTTTGACCAGTTCCTCGGCGGCTTCCGCCAGCAACTCGTCCGATGCCTCGCCATAAACCGACTCGCGGCCGATTTCCAGCATCACGGGGACTGCGAGCGGCGAGACATGGTCGAGTTCCCGGTGACTGATTCGCCCTTTGATTCGCGCCAGCATATCACCGAGCCGGCGCAAATCGAGTAGTCCCGTCGCGGCATCGGCGCGCGCCGCGCGCAACAGCACATGATCGGCCTGATGCTTGCGCAGGACGTCATAGACGAGATCGGTCGAGAACAGCACCTGGCGCCGGCTCTTCTCCTCGTCGGTGAATCGCCGCGCGATCAATCCGGAAATCAGGGCGCAATTGCGGAAGGTGCGCTTCATCAACGCGGATTCCGCAAGCCACGCCTCGAGATCGTCGCCCAGCATGTCGGACGCGAACAGCGCGTCGAGATCGAGCATGCCGTGGCGGATCATGAACGACATGTCCCCGAGCCCCCAGATCGCAACCGCATATTCGTTGGCGACGAAACCGAGCGGCCGCCCGCGGGCGCGCTCCAGCCTGCGCGTCAACAGCATGCCGAGCGTCTGATGCGCGAGCCGCCCCTCGAACGGATAGCAGATCAGGTAATGCTTGTTGCCGCGTGGAAACGTCTCGACCAGGAGTTCGCGCGCGCCGGGCACCCGCGAAACGTCCTTCTGCAGCGACAGCCAGTCGCGTACCTGATCCGGCAACGACCTCCAGGCGCGCTGGTCGTCGAGCAATTTGCGCACGCGCTCGGCCAAATAGGTCGAAAGCGGAAACTTGCCGCCCATATAGGACGGCACCTTGGCGTCCTTGTCGTTGGCGCGGGAGACATAGACCTGGTCTTCGACCAGCGCCTCGTAGCGCACGACCTCGCCGCCGAACAGGAAGGTGTCGCCGACCACGAGGCCCTCGATGAAATATTCCTCGATCTCCCCCAGCATCCGGCCGCCGCGCGCGATCGCGCCGGTCGAGCCCGACCCGCCGGCGCGCGAGCGCACCAGGCGCACCTTCAGCATCGCCTCTTCGACGATGGTCCCGACATTAAGGCGATAGCTCTGCCGCACCTTTGGATTGGCGACGCGCCAGCGGCCCTCCTTGTCCTGCCTGATGCGGGCGAAGCGCTCATAGGTCTTCAGCGCGTAACCGCCGGTGGCGACGAATTCGACCACGTCGTCGAAATCGCGGCGCGCCAGATCCGCATAGGGCGCAGCCGTGCGCACCTCGGCATAGAGCTCGCCAGCCAGAAAAGGTTCGCCGCAGGCGCAGCCGAGCACATGTTGCGCCAGCACGTCGAGCGCGCCGGTGCGCAGAGGGGGCGTGTCCTGCGCATTCTCGGCAATGGCGTCGATCGCGACGGCGCATTCCAGCACCTCGAAGCGATTGGCCGGCACCAGAACGGCGCGCGAAGCTTCGTCGATGCGGTGATTGGCGCGGCCGATTCTTTGCATCAGGCGCGAGGAGCCCTTCGGCGCGCCGATGTTGATGACGAGATCGACGTCGCCCCAGTCGACGCCGAGATCGAGCGAGGAGGTGCAGACCACCGCGCGCAAGCGTCCCGCCGCCATCGCGTCCTCGACCTTGCGGCGCTGGGCGACATCGAGCGAACCGTGATGCAGCGCGATCGCAAGCCCGTCGTCGTTCATGCGCCAGAGGTCCTGGAACAGCATCTCGGCCTGGCTGCGCGTGTTGACGAACACGAGCGTGGTCCTGTTGGCCTTGATCAGGTCATAGACTTCGGAGAGCGCGTGGCGCGCGCTGTGCCCGGCCCAGGGCAGCCGCTCCCGCGTATCGAGCATCTCGACGATCGGCGCCGCCGCGCCACCGGCGACCACGATGTCCGCGGCGTCGCCCGACGCCGAACGCTGCGGCACCAGAAAGCGCGCCAGCTGCTGCGGTTCGGCGACGGTCGCCGACAGCCCGATCGCGCACATCTCGGGTGCGAGAGTCCACAGCCGCGCCAGACCAAGCGACAGCAGATCGCCGCGCTTGGAGGTGACCAGCGCGTGCAACTCGTCGAGCACGATGCGTTTCAGCGATGAGAACAGGAACGGCGCGTCGTCGGAGGAGAGCAACAGCGCGAGCTGTTCGGGCGTGGTGAGCAGGATATCGGGCGGATAGCGCCGCTGCCGCTGCCGCCGCGACACCGGCGTATCGCCGGTGCGGGTCTCGACCTTGATCGGCAGCCCCATCTCGGCAATCGGCGTCTCGAGATTGCGCGCGATGTCGACCGCGAGCGCCTTCAACGGCGAGATGTAGAGGGTGTGGAGGCCGCGGCTCTTCTGCACGCCGCGGCCGGTAGAGATAAAGCTTTTCTTGTCACCTCCTCCCTTGAGGGGGAGGTGAAGGCCGTCGCTCAACCCCACCAAGGTCGGCAGAAATCCGGCGAGCGTCTTGCCGGCGCCGGTCGGCGCGATCAGGAGCGCCGAGCGATCCGCGTGCGCCTTTTCCAAGAGCGCCAACTGATGGTCGCGCGGCGACCAGCCGCGGCCTGCGAACCATTGCAGGAAACGGTCCGGCAGCAGGTTATCGGCCTCGGCCGAAGCACTGGTCACGATGCGGGGCGGCACGATTTGAGACGTAAGCCGTCCTGACCGCTTCGTCGAGGGCGGGCGGAGAAATCACGGGTGCAAGCTGGACCGCTTGCTCAAGTTCACCTCGCCCCGCTTGCGGGGAGAGGTCGAAATTCGCAATGGCGAATTTCGGGTGAGGGGGACTCTCCCCGAGTTGAGCTCGGAGAGAGCCCCTCACCCCGACCCTGTCCCCGCGAAGAAGAGCGGGGAGAGGGGGATCGACAGCGGGGCGAGGCGAGAAGAAGGTTGATTACTCCGTCACCGGCCGATCGGAAACGTCCCAGTCCTTGCCGTTGAAGATCGAGATATAGAGCGTCTTCATCGGCGTATAGTCATCAGGCGTGTAGCTGTAGGTGACGCCGTCGAGGAAGAACGGCGAATGGAATCCGTTGAGGTTGGAAGCCTGCTTCAGGACGTTCTCGCGCGTCAGCTCGGCGCCGCAGCGGCGCAGGATCTCCGTCATCGTCACGACCTGACCGTAGCCCGCAAACGCGATGGTGTTGTCGGGATCGACATTGGGCAGATATTTCTTGCGCAATTCCTCGAACGCCATGACGTCGGGATCCTTCTCCCAGCGCGGCACGCCGGCATCCTTGGCATAGCGGATCGCGACGATACCGCTCGCATTGTCGAAGCCTGCGGCATTGAGGATCGAGCGGCCGGTCGAGCCCGCGGACAGAAGCTGCAGCGGCTTCCAGCCGAGTTCGGCGGCTTTCCGGATCGACTGCGATGACGCCTTGCCGGTGGAGATATTGTAGAAGACGTCCGCGCCCGACTTGGAGAGATTGATGAGCTGGGAATCGATCGTCGGATCGGAGAGATCATAGGTCTGCTCCATGATCACCTGGGCCTTGCCGCCGGCGTCCGCCAGCACCTTCTTGAAGGGACCTAGGAAGTCGCGGCCGAAATCGTCGTTCTGGTAGAGGATGCCGACCTTCGCCTCCGGCTTCACGTTCAACACGTGCCTCGCAAGAATCCGCGCCTCGGTCGGATAGAGCGGCAGGCCCGCCATGGTCCATCTGTTGTTCTTCGGATCGTTCCACTTCGACGCGCCGGTGTTGAGCAGGAGCTGCGGCACGCCCTTGGAATTGAGATATTTATGCACCGCGGTCTGCGGTGCGGTGCCGAGCGAGCCGTACAGCGCCAGCACCTCGTCCTGCTCGACCAGCCGTCGCGTCGCCTCCACGCATTTCGGCGCGCTGTAGGCATCGTCGAGCGTGAGGAATTTTATCTTGCGGCCGTTGATGCCGCCGCCTTCGTTGATCATCTGGAAATAGGCTTCGCCGACCCGGCCCAGCACGCCATAGAGCGAGCCCGGGCCGCTATGCGGCACGGTCTGGCCCAATTTGATTTCGGTGTCGTTGGCGCCGGGATCGTATTTCTTCTCCGCGGCCCGGATTGAGGGCGCGGACAGGGTGGACGCGGCGACGGTCGCAAGAGCGACGGCGCCGAATTCGCGCCGTGATATATTCTTTTTCATTGCTTGTTTCTCCCTGGATGTCGGCATTGTGCTGGCATCGGGGAGTGTCCGGCAAGAGCCAAGTTGCTCGGTGGCTCTGCCGTCGCGTCTCAACTCAAGTCTTGGTCGCGACCACGACCAGCCCGGGCACCGGCGCATTGTCCTCGTTGCGCGGCGAAGCGGCTTCGAGATGCGCCAGCGCCAGACCGGCAGCCGCGATCGTATCGCGCAAATATTCCGCGCCATGGGCATAGCGCAGACCCGCACCGATGATGACGCCGGCGCCTGCGTGGGTTTCGACGGTAAAGGCGAGCAGCCCGCCGGCAACAAGCACGCGGCCGACCTCGGCCAGCACGGCGGCGAGATCGGCGAGATAGACCATGGCATCGCCGGCAAGCACGAGATCGGCGCTGGCATCCGGCCGCTTCCGCAGGCCCTCCACCATGTCGGCGACGTCGAGTTCGGCGTAAAGACCGCTGGCGCGGGCGCGCTCGATCATGCCCGGCGACAGATCGATGCCGACGAATTGGTCGACCCCCTTGGCAAAGGCTGCCGCGGCGAGCCCGGTGCCGCAGCCGAGATCGACGGCGCGCTTGAACGCAGGCTTCCGCTCCGTCGCGCACACCTTGAGCACCGCCTTGAACAACAGCGCCGGCCCGCGATAGTCGAGATGATCCAGCAGCGCTTCATCGAAACGCGGCGCGTACTGGTCGAACAGCGACTGCACATAGGCCTTCGGCATGTCGGACAGCGGCTCGGCCCCGAGCCGCATCAGCCGCAGGCTCGCGCCATGACGATCTTGCGCATCGGCCTCGCGTGCGCGGCGAAGCGCCGCGATCGCGGCGTCGTGCTCGCCAAGCCGCTCGCGGATCTCGCCGAGCGTGAACCAGGCGGACGCAAAATTCGGCGCGAGCTCCGTGGCCTGATCCAGCAGATCGGCGGCGGCAATGAGGTCTCCCTTCATTTGCAGATCGCGGGCAAATTCGAAACGGCGGTCGGCAAGCAGGTCGCCGGAGGAGAGAAACAGGCGTGGCATACGATCCTCGTCATTGCCCGGCGAAAGACTCGGCAATCCATCGACCAAGGAGTCTTCCGAAAGATGGAGGCGCGGGTCAACCCCACGCATGACACCTGATATTGGTCGGCCTGCGGCCTATATAAACGAAATGCGACCGCAAGACATCCTGACGCCCGCACCGGCCGGCCTTTGCTGCAAGCTCGGGGGCTTCCATATCGATCCCGTTCGCCCCGTCGAGCGGGCCGTGATCACCCACGGCCATTCCGACCACGCCCGATCAGGTCATGGCGCGGTGCTGGCGACGCAGGAAACGCTCGACATGATGCGGCTGCGCTATGGCGAGAATTTCGCCGGCACGACCCAGGCGATCGCCTATGGCGAAGAGTTGAGGCTCGGCGACGTCGCGGTCACGTTGCACCCCGCCGGCCATGTGCTCGGCTCCGCGCAAGTTTCGGTCGCGTGCAAGGATACCCGCATCGTTGCCTCCGGCGACTACAAGGACGCAGCCGATCCCACTTGCGCGCCGTTCGAAGTCGTGCCTTGCGACGTCTTCATCACGGAGGCGACCTTCGGGCTGCCGGTGTTTCGCCATGGCGACGCGGCCAGTGAAGTGAAAAAGCTGCTCGCATCGGCGGCGCTGTTTCCGGAGCGCGCGCATCTGGTCGGCGCCTATTCGCTCGGCAAGGCACAGCGCGTGATCGCGCTGATCCGCGCGGCCGGTTATGACGCGCCGATCTATCTGCACGGCGCGATGGACAAGATCACGCGCTACTACGAGACCCGCGGCGTGCCGCTCGGCGATCTGCGCCCCGCAAGCGGCATGAAGAAGGCCGCTCTCGCCGGCACTATTACGCTGGCGCCGCCCTCGGCCACCTCCGACATCTGGACGCGGCGTTTTCCCGATCCGGTCACGGCCTTCGCCTCGGGCTGGATGCGGGTGCGCGCCCGCGCGCGCCAGCAAGGCGTCGAGCTGCCGCTGGTGATCTCGGATCACGCCGACTGGGACGGATTGACCGCGACCATCGTCGCGACCGGGGCCGGCGAGATCTGGGTCACCCACGGCCAGGAAGACGCGCTGGTGCATTGGTGCAAGAGCAAGGGACTTGCCGCACGGCCGCTCGCGCTCGTCGGCTATGGCGACGAGGAGGAAAGCGAGACGCTGCCTGCCGGAGACGAGGCATGAACCGCTTCGCCGAACTGCTCGACCGTCTCGCCTACGAGCCCGGCCGCAACAACAAGCTCCGGCTGCTGTCGGCCTATTTCCGCGAGGTCGGCGATCCCGATCGCGGCTATGCGCTGGCGGCGCTGACCGGCGCGCTGTCGTTCAAGCACGCCAAGCCGGGGCTGATCCGCGACCTCGTCGCCGCGCGCACCGATCCGGTGCTGTTCGCGCTGTCGTATGATTATGTCGGCGACTTGTCGGAGACGATCGCGCTGATGTGGCCCTCGCCGTTTCACGGGCGGTCTGCTCCCTCTCCCGCTTGCGGGGGAGGCAAGGAGGAAGCGCCATCGTCATTTGAAAACCTATCGCCTGGCCACAACCACCCTCCCCCTCCTACGCTGACCGAAGTCGTCACCACGCTGCGCACGCTCGGCAAGACGGAGCTGCCGCGGCAGCTCTCGCGCTGGCTCGACGAACTCGACGAGACCGGCCGCTGGGCGCTGTTGAAGCTCGTCACCGGCGCGATGCGGATCGGCATTTCCGCGCGCCTTGCCAAGACCGCGGCGGCCGCCCTCGGCGACAAGGACCCGCACGAGGTCGAACTGCTCTGGCCGGGACTGAGCCCGCCCTATCTCGATCTGTTCGCCTGGCTCGAGGGCCGCAGCGACAAACCCGTCAATGCCGATCCAACCCCGTTCCGCCCGGTGATGCTGGCGCATGCGGTGGAAAATTCCGATTTCGCCAACATGGACGCGTCCGACTACATCGCCGAATGGAAATGGGACGGCATTCGGGTGCAGGCCGTCAGCGGCCGCGACATCAATGGTCATCTCGTCGCGCGGCTCTATTCGCGCAGCGGCGAGGACATCACCGCAAGTTTTCCGGACCTGCTGCCTTCGCTGCACCTTGTCGGTGCGATCGACGGCGAACTCCTGGTGGTGCGCGATGGCCGGGTGCAGAGTTTCAACGTGCTGCAGCAGCGGCTCAATCGCAAGCTGGTCTCACCGAAGCTGATGAAGGATTATCCGATTCACCTGCGCGCCTACGACCTGCTCGGCGAGGGCGACACTGACCTGCGTCCCCTGCCCTTTGCCGAACGCCGCGCGCGGCTCGAGGCCTTCATCGAACAACTCGACGAGCCGCGCATCGACCTCTCGCCCGTGATCGCCTTCGACGGTTGGGAAGGCCTGAAAGCCGCCCGCGCCGATCCGGCCGACGCCGGCGCCGGCGCGGATGCCGAGGCAGTCGAAGGCGTGATGCTGAAGCGGCGCGATGCGCTCTATCTGCCGGGCCGCCCCAAGGGCCAATGGTGGAAATGGAAGCGCGATCCCCACCTCATCGACGCCGTGTTGATGTACGCGCAGCGCGGCCATGGCAAGCGCTCGTCCTATTATTCGGACTATACGTTCGGAGTGTGGACGCAAGGCGAGGCCGGCGACGAGCTGGTGCCGGTCGGCAAGGCCTATTTCGGCTTCACCGACGAGGAGCTGTTACAGATCGACCGTTTCGTCCGCCGCAACACCACGGAAAAATTCGGCCCCGTGCGCCATGTCGTTCATGAACCCGATCAGGGGCTGGTGCTCGAAGTCGCCTTCGAGGGCCTGCAGCGCTCGCCGCGGCACAAATCGGGCGTGGCGATGCGTTTTCCACGCATCAGCCGCCTGCGCTGGGACAAGCCGCCGCGCGACGCCGACCGGCTGGAAACGCTGGAAGGGATGCTGAAGGCGGAGGCGGCCGAAGCGTCTACCCCAAACATGTCACATTAAAACGTGGTAAGCCGGATTGCGGGGAACCATACGGTTCCCCATCTTCGCCCCGGCCCATATACTGATCTCGCGATTTCGCCTCCGGAGATGATCGATGCAAAACGACGTCCGAGACTTGCCGGCAGCCCATGACGGTCTCAACCGCTTTCTTGGCGGCTCGCCGCTCGCGGTGGCGTTTCGACTGATCCTGCTGTCGATTTTGGTTGGCGTCGTGCTGGCGGCGATCGGCTTCGATCCCTGGAACATCATCAACAGCATCCGCATGCTGTTCCATCGGCTGTGGGACCTGGGCTTCGACGCCGTCAACTGGCTGTGGCGCTACTTCCTGCTCGGCGCCGTGATTGTCATCCCGATCTGGTTGCTGTCGCGCCTGTTCGGCGCGCCGCGCGGCCGCTAGGACGTCGCTGCCAACGTGCAACTGCAATTCATCGGCTGCGGCGACGCGTTCGGCTCCGGAGGCCGATCCAACACCTGCTTCCACCTGACCGGCGAGCAGGTCAACCTCCTGATCGATTGCGGCGCGACGTCGCTGCCGGCCTTGAAGCGGCTCGACGTCGCGCGCGACGCGATCGACCTCATCCTGATCACCCATTTCCATGGCGATCATTTCGCCGGATTGCCGTTCTTCCTGCTCGATGCGCAATTCTCCCGCCGCGGCCGTCCGCTGGTGATCGCGGGCCCCGAAGGGATCGAGACGCGGCTCACGCAGGTGATGGAAGCGCTGTTCGAGAACTCATCCCGGACCAAACAGAAGTTCGACCTGTCGGTCGTCGCGCTCGCACCGACACAAAGCAGGACCTTCGGCGCGGTGACGGTCACGCCCTTTCCGGTGGTGCATGGCGAATCCGGCGGGCCATTTCTCGGCTACCGGATCGAGGCGGAGGGACGCGTGATCGCCTACAGCGCCGACACCGAATGGACGGACACGTTGATTCCGCTCGCGCGCGAGGCCGACCTGTTCATCGCCGAGGCCTATTATTATGACAGGGTCGTGAAAAATCACCTCAGCCTGACAACGCTCGAAGCGCATCTCCCTGAGATCAATTCGAAGCGCCTGATCCTCACGCATATGAGCGACGACATGCTCGCGCGGATCCCAACGCTCGCCTACGCCACGGCGCATGACGGCATGACCGTCGCACTCTAGCGCCGAGCCACAATCGCGGATAACAGCTTGTTGTCGCGACGGACGATGTCCGCGCGGACAAGACCAGGCGAGCATCCGTTGGGTTCTTCCACAAGGGTAACCACCGCGCAGGTCTTCGCCATCGCCGGCCCGGCGATGGTCGCCAACCTGACCACGCCGCTGATCGGGATCGTCTCGACGACCGCGATCGGCCGACTCGGCGACGCCACGCTGCTCGGCGGTGTGGCGATGGCGTCCGTCATCTTCGACTGCCTGTTCTGGCTGTTCGGCTTCCTGCGCATGAGCACGCTGGCGTTCACCGCGCAATCGATCGGTGCGGGCGAGTTCGAGGAACTGCGGACGCATTTGGCGCGCGGCCTCGTGGTTGCCGGGCTGATCGGCACCGGGCTGATCGTGCTGCAGATTCCCCTTGCGAGCCTCCTCCTGCAGGCGATGGGCGGCAGCGAGGGCGTGACGCGCGCTGCGAAAACCTACTTCGCCATCCGGATCTGGTCGGCGCCGCTCGCGCTTGCCAACTATGTCGTGCTCGGCTGGCTGGTCGGCCAGGCGCGCGCAACCCTTGCGCTTCTGGTCCAGATCGCGATCAACCTCATCAACGTGGCGGCGACGATTGCGCTGGTGCTGGGGCTCGATACCGGAATCGTCGGAGCTGCGGTCGCGACCGTGATCGCCGAGGCCGCGGGACTGGTGATCGGGCTCCTGGTCGCACGACGCTTGGCAAAAGGCACACTTGCGGTGCAGCGCGCGGCGCTGCTCGATCGCGCTGGCCTGGCGCGCATGGTCCTCGTCAACCGCGACATCATGATCCGCACCGCCGCCCTGATATCGGCGTGGCTGTTCTTCACCGCGCAGGGCGCCCGCTCGGGCGACATCACGCTCGCCGCCAACGCGGTGCTGAACAACTTTCTCCTGCTCAGCGGCTTCTTTCTCGATGGCCTTGCCAACGCCGCCGAACAATTATGCGGCAAGGCGCTCGGCGCGCGCGACCGCGAAGCCTTCTCCGGGGCGACGCGGCGCGTGGTGGCCTGGGGCTTTGCCTTTGCGCTTGCGGTCGCAGCCTCGTTCGCATTGTTGGGTCCTGCGCTGATCGACATCATGACGGCGAGCGCCAGTGTTCGCGCAGGCGCCCGCGCCGATCTGGTGTTCGTGATCGCGTCGCCGCTGCTCGCGGTGTTCGCCTTCGCTTTCGACGGCGTCTATATCGGCGCGACCTGGGCGCGCGACATGCGCAATCTCATGGTGGCGTCGCTGGTGATCTTCCTTGCCGCATGGTTTGCGCTGCGCTCGTTCGGCAATGCCGGGCTGTGGGCGGCGCTGCTGGTGCATTATGCCGCGCGCGGCGGCCTGGAGGCGCTGCGCTATCCGGCGCTGGTAAGGGCGAGCATGGTTTGCGCTGCGCTCGTTCGGCAATGCCGGGCTGTGGGCGGCGCTGCTGGTGCATTATGCCGCGCGCGGCGGCCTGGAGGCGCTGCGCTATCCGGCGCTGGTAAGGGCGACGTTTGGCAAAGGCTAGATCGTCCTAAACACCCGACCGTCATCGTCCGCGAAGGCGGACGATCCAGTACATCGCGACGGCCCGGCTCAATCACAAAAGCTGCGGCGTGCTGGATGCCCCTTCGCGGGGCATGACGGCGGAAGCTGACTAAATCGGCCAGTCCTCGGCGGTGATGGTGGCGGCGTCGGCGCCGACGATTTCGGAGAGCTGATCGCGCCCGGTGCGCAGCAAGGTCGAGGCAAGATCGTTCTTGATGTCGTCGACCAGGCTCAGCCCCTTGTAGACCAGCGACGAATAGAGCTGGATCAGGCTGGCGCCGGCGCGAATCTTGGTCAGCGCGGCGCCGCCGGTGTCGATGCCGCCAACCCCGATCAATGGAAAGGCGCCCTCGGCGCGCACGAAGGTCTCCGCCACCATCCGCGTCGACAATCGAAATAGCGGCCGCCCCGACAACCCGCCCTGCTCCTTGGACCTGCCCTGTTCGCGCAAGGTCGAGGGCCGCACCAGCGTCGTGTTGGCCACGATCATGCCGTCGACCCGGCGCGAGCGGGCGACATGAACGACGTTGTCGAGTTCGGCCAGGCTCAGATCCGGCGCGATCTTGAGCAGCACCGGCGAATCGCCGGCCTTGGTCCGGACCCTTTCGCGCGCATCGATGACGCGTGCCAGGAGGTCGTCGAGGATCGCGGCCTGCTGCAAATTGCGCAAGCCCGGCGTGTTCGGCGAGGACACGTTGACGGTGAAATAGCTCGCCACCGGCGCGAAGGTTTCGATCAGCTTCACATAGTCGGCGACCCGATCGGGCGAATCCTTGTTGGCGCCGACATTGACCCCGACGATGCCGCCGAGCTGGGCCCGCGCCGCGAGCCGCCGCAGCACGATGTCGGCGCCGTCGCTGTTGAAGCCCAGGCGGTTGATCACGGCCTCGTCGCGCTCCAGGCGAAACAGCCGCGGCCGCGGGTTGCCGCTTTGCGGGCGCGGCGTCACCGTGCCGATCTCGACAAAGCCGAAGCCGAGCCTGAGCAGCGCGTCCGGCACCTCGGCATTCTTGTCGAAACCCGCCGCCATGCCGACCGGATTGGGAAAGTTCAGGCCGAATGCCCGGACAGCGAGCTTGGAATCGTCCGGCCTGGTACGGATCGGCGGCAACAGCCGCAGGCCGTGGACCGCCAGGCGATGGGCATCCTCGGGATCGAGCCAGCGCAACAGCGGCAGCGAGAAGGTGTCGAAGGCGCGAATCACGGCACGAGTTCCGGGATGTCGTGATATCCGTCGGAACGGGCATGGACGTCGCGCACGACGATGACGGCGCCGAGATCGAGCTCGCCATAGAGATGCGGGAACAGCTCGTCGTTGCGCGAACGCTCCCAGCGCAGCACTTTCCCCAGCGCGTCGGCGTCGACCTCGACCAGGAACAGGGCTTTCTGGCCGAAGAAGTGCTTCCGCACGGTCTCGGCGACCTGCGTGGCCGTGGAGAAATGAATGAAGCCGTCGCGCAAATCGTCGGCGCTGCCGCGGTACACGCCCTGCCGCTCGGCCTCGCGCCAGGCGGATGCGGGGCAGATTTTGTAGATTTTTTGCACCGGAAGGACGTCCTGCCTCGTCTTTGTCTCGGTTGAGGTTTTTGGGCGGCAGGTGACCGTATCGGCGGCCTTGGTTGAACTCAAGGGC
>WNGQ01001816.1_pt1 | contig 21812 bp, 20 predicted proteins | sample 5407661 | NCBI WGS metagenome assembly WNGQ01 (sample SAMN13153382, study PRJNA577476) | soil metagenome | isolation source: 60 cm soil or saprolite under Garry oak tree replicate 2 | place: USA:California | collected 2016-06-15 | reverse complement strand
CGCGCTACTCACTAGCCGGGAGGATGCTAGAGAGACGGGTCGTTGGAGGTTTGAGGAACTGATGCCGGGGAATGGGTATGCTGGGGCGTTGGCTGTGGAGGGGCATGGGTGGCAACTGCGTTGTTATCGTGCGGAGCTTTAAAGGCCCATTATTGATCTCCGTGAAAGAAACGAAAACACCATGAGTGCTCGAGACGAAATGCCAACGCTAGAAAAGCATCTTCAACATGATGAGAGCAGTTGTTGTTGCAACGTTTCTGCTAACCAGACTTCATACTCCTGCGGTGACCATCCATCTCCCCCGACCAAATCCTGATAGATGGTCGGCTGTGTCAAGGCGTAGAAGAGCGCAACCGCGCGTGTAGGGCTCAGATCTGGACGAAGCTGCTCAGCCATAGCACCGATAAAATGCGTTAAGAACGTGCGCCTCCCTTGCAATGCGGTGGAGAGCTCTGTAGCCGCATCGGGATCAGCGGCTGCCGCTGCCTGGTAGATCGTCATCATCGCGCCGCCGGTCTCCCACTGACGACGAGTGGCGTACGCGGCCAATTCCAGGCGGCGTTTGGGGTCCCGTTGTTCCATGGCTTGCCGATAAATATCACGTTGCCCGGACTCCTGATGCCACCTCTCACGGATAGCTTGCAGAATGCCCCGTTTATTGCGGAACACCGCATAGACCGTACTCACGGCGACTCCTGCTTTGGCACTGATCGCCTCGATCGTGGTCACGATATAGCCCTGGGCTAAAAAGAGTTCACAGGCAGCATCAACAATCAATTGTCGCGTAGCCAAAGCTTGACGCTGGCGGTGGGTGAGTGTACCCTTGACTTTCTCCATGTTCTTAGTATATCATATAACTACTAAATAGAGTCTAACTACAATCAATGGAGCAAAACTATGACAACTGAAACGAACAAAACTCTCGTCCGACACTTTATGGAGCGTGCCTTCAATGAAGGGGATCTCACCATCGTCGATGAGTCTCTGGCTCCCGATGGGATTGACCACCAGGAACCACTGGGAACGAACTTTGCCACGCACCTCAAAGCGGTGATCACCATGTTACGCACTGCTTTTCCCGACCTGCACTTCGAGATTCACGAAATGCTCGCAGAGGGGGAGCTCGTCGCATTTCGCTCCACCATGACCGGGACGCATCGTGGTCCTTTTCAGGGTCTTCCACCCACGGGCAAGCAGGTATCCGTCGCGCATATGCACTTTGTACACTGCGTCAATGGGAAGACGTCTGACTTGTGGCATATCTGGGATACTGCTGGTCTGATGCGTCAACTGGGAGCTGCTGTCGCACGTCCACAAGCAGTCTGAACGGCGTTCCCTCTGGTAAACCTTACAGATGATCAATACTTTTTTACCTGGTTGTGCATGCCGCATAGGGTATTAATTCACGACGCGCCTGTGGAACGTTTTTACGCCGAGGAAAAAGAAGGCGATGACGGTCACGCTCAGTCCCAGGAGTACCCAGCCCATGGCGAGCGTGGGGAGCGCGTGACCTCCAGGTAGGGTAGGAACCATGGCGGAGCGCAGTCCCTCGGCAGCATAGGTGAGCGGGTTGAAGAGTGTGATGATCTGGAACCACTTGATCGAGTCGAGCGACCCCCAGGGATAATAGGTGCAGCCTGTGAAGATGAGGGGCGTGAAGATCAGGGAAAACATCAAGCCGATTTGTTCCGGCTTGATGGTTGTGCCGATGAACAGACCCAGGCAGGCTCCAACAAAGGCGGTCAGTACCATGATGCCGATGAGGGCGCCTATAGCATCGCCACGTACCTGGTATTCGCTTCCCAGTATCCAGTAGGCAAGTGGGAAAATGAACGCGCCGGCGACCAGGCCGCGCATGGCCGCGAAGACAACCTTTTCGACCGCGACCAGGTTAACGGGCAGGGGCGCGAGCAAGCGATCATCGATCTCACGCGCGAAGCCCAGGTCTAGGACCAATGGCAGGGTAACGCCCTGTAACGCTGTCAGGACGATGGTAAAGGCGACGATGCCTGGCAGCAGAATGGCGGCGAAACCTGGACGCGCAAACCCAATGCTCGGCAGGACTTTGCCGAAGATGAAGAGGAGAAACAAGGGTTGTAGACAGTTGCCAAAAAGCTACAACTCTCCTCTGTTATCCTCAGCTATCCGTAATGGTCTCAATGAGTCATATCTACTTGCTCACAGGCGTTTTTCCTGCTATACTCCCTTTCATGAGGACACATGTTCGTTGAAGGAAGGAATATGCGCGATAGCCATACTCACCAGCCCTTAACCTACGCTGTGCGTTTGCCAGATGATGCCCAGGCCGACGCTCTGCGGTTACTCGATGCCAGCCGAGCTGTGGTCAATCAGGCACTCGCCATCCTCTGGCCCCACCTCGATGAGTTTGGCAGTGAGCGTGTTGGCCCGGCCTGGAAACAGGTCGGCAAGTCCATCGCAAGCCCATCTCCGCATGGAGACCGCCAGTGGCGATGCGAAAGTGAAGTGCTTGGCAGAGTGCTGCGTGCGCAGGCAGAACGGAAGAAAGCGTTCGAGCTGGTTTTGCCCATTCTCTGCGATGGCTTCATTCGACCCAAAACGGAGAAGCGAGAAGCCTCCAAGAACCGGTCAGCCATCAAAGAAGCCCTCACGACCTTGCAGAAGAGCCTGGAAGAAGATGAAACGAACTTCGTGACGCTGCAAAATGTCGTGGAGCAGTGTTGCAACTTCTTTTTCGCGCATGACCATTTCCCCTCGACGTATGAGGAATTGCAACCACTGCCGCTTTTGAAGGTCGGCACACTCACCTACGCGGGCGACGATGGGCCAGAAAAAGGTCAGGCCTATCGTTTGGCTCTCGATCTGGATGGAGGTGTGGCGCGGTTCCGCTTCCGCTATCCAGACTCGGCAGGAGTCTGGCACTGGCGCAAAGTGGACACGATCATCCCTTTGCCAGATGCTGTCCCCGAACGCCTCAAAGCAGGGGAGTTGATGGCTCCCACCCTGCGAGAAGAGCACCGAGCGGATGGTTCACGCATAGCGGTGCTCGACTTTATCGTTGAGGTGGAGAAAGCGGACTTACCCGCCTGGGAAAGCGTCGAGCGCGTGCTGGGAGCAGACTGGGGTGTGCATACGTTACTGACAGCCACCGCCGTGGACGAACACAACAAGCAGGTGGGCAGACCAATGTTCCTCAACACCGGTGGGTTTGATGGCAGGCAAGCACGCACCCGACGGCAAATCGACGAGCTGAAGAAGAAGGTGGCCACATACGAACAGCAGCGCGATGGCTTGCCAACCGATCACCCCAAACGAACCTGGTATAACCAGAGGCTTGCGCTCTACCGTCGAGAAATTGATCTCTGTTGGCGCAAGTATGAACAGCGCAATCGCGCCCTGGCTCATCTGGCAAGCAATGTGTTAGTGCTCTTAGCCCGCGTGCATGGCTGCTCGCTCCTGTCGATGGAGTCGCTTAAAACGCTGAAATCCACCGGACGGGGCAAAGGGGTTCGCGGGCGCTGGCGCAACTATCGCAACACCTCGCAGATCCGTGGAGAGATTTGGCGTCTGCTGCGCTACAAATGCCATCTGATTGGCTTACGGTTCCACACGGAACAGCCTCGCGGTACCAGCCATACGTGCCCCCATTGTGGGTTGCCAGCCAAAACGTATCGCTCGCCAAGCGAGCGCAAAGAAGCCGTGCAGTGGGGACGCTGGCTCTTCTGTGACATCTGCTCTTACAATGGTGATCGGGATTATTGCGCATCAGTGAATATTGCGCGACTGGGCGTCGCTTATCTTGGACAAATGAAACAGACGGGCAAGGCGAGATCTTGCCCGATCACTGACCCACGGGTCAAGCCTGTGTCATACACTGGCGCAGGCGCGGCGTTGCTGTTGCCGCCGCCGAGCACCCATGCTCGCCCGAGTGTTTCGGGAAAAATCTGTTACTACCCTGGTTGGCTTGGTTCGGCTTTCCTCCAGTCCTCTCACAAGAAGCATCTCTTCTTACGACTGTGTGGATAGTTCAATCTTGCTAGGGATAGGTGCATATTTTAGCAACGGTAAGCAAACGGAAGCACAGCGCTTGCGTACTTTTCACGCTACTTGCAGCGGCTGTATTTGCTCACCCGAAGCATGTTTTGCCATGGTCGTTGCGCCAGGGATTGGATGGCCGGCTCGCCCCTACCCATCGAAGCTACTCAGCGCCTTCATGTAGTTCGCGCGCTCGAAAGCCGCCGGATCTGCTACCGCCTGCTGGCTCATACTGCCTCTCATCTGCCTGATAGAAGCATATTCGTGTTCTTCCATCCACTCCTGGAGATCATTCAGAATATGCATCAGGCGCCCGACGCCATTGGTGAGCAGCGCTGAAGTCATCATAGCCACATTGGCTCCCGCCATCATGGCTTTCAGCACATCCTGCGCGGTATGGACCCCACTTGTCAACGCAAAATCGGCGGCGATGCGCCCGTAGAGTATAGCAATCCAACGCAAGGGGAGACGTAACTCGTGCGAAGTGCTTAATTCAAGGTTGGGGATGACTTCTAACTCTTCCAGGTCGAAATCGGGCTGGTAAAAGCGATTGAAGAGCACCAATCCGTTCGCGCCTGCTTCTACAAAGCGTTTGGCGGCGTGGGGCAGTGACGTGAAGAACGGGCTGAGTTTGAGCGCAATCGGCAGTTTGATCGTTGCTCGCACGTCTCGCACAAGCTGCACATAGCTGTCCTCCAGTTCTACGCTGCTCACATCGGGGTCGGTTGGCAGGGAGTAGATATTCAGTTCGAGCGCGTCAGCTCCGGCCTGCTCCATCTTTTGAGCGTAGTCAACCCAGCCACCCGGTGAGATACCGTTCAGGCTGCCGATCACCGGAATGTCGAGCGCCCGCTTGACGTCGTGCAGATGCTCGAGATAGAGCTCCGGCCCCATGTTATAGGTATCCAGCTCGGGAAAGTAGTCCAGTGATTCGGCAAAGGAGTTGGTGCCGCGCTCCAGGTAATGATGCAGCTCCTGGCTTTCGTGAGTGAGTTGCTCTTCAAACAGTGAATACATGACGACGGCCGCGGCGCCCGCGTCTTCTAATCGGCGCAAGGTCTCGACTTTTTTAGAGAGCGGCGACGCCGAGGCCACCAGTGGATTTTTGAGGTGTAATCCAAGGTAGGTCGTCGTTAGATCAAGCGTCATAATTCTGCTATCCCTTCTTTACGATTTTTCGAGGGAGACCTGGCGGAGTTTGCTCCGCTCACGTCCCCCCTCCAAACCATTTACGATGAATGCTGGCCGTCTTCCGCCGCCAGTTGCTGGTACTGGTGCCAGCGTTCCTGAACATCTTGTTTGGCCTGCTGCATCAAGGATTCCGCGCGCGCCTCGTTGCTCTGCAAGAGCATGCGATAGCGTGTCTCGTTATAGGCGTATTGCTCCAGCGGTATACTCGGGGCTTTGGAGTCGAGGATGAGCGGGTTTTTCCCCTCGGCATGGAGGGCGGGGTCGTAGCGATAGAGGGGCCAGTAGCCCGACTGCACGGCCAGTTTTTGTTGTTCCAGGCCCTTGCTCATCTCAATACCGTGAGCGATACAATGGCTGTAGGCGATGATTAACGACGGCCCCTCATAGGCCTCAGCTTCGATGAACGCTCTCAGCGTTTGCTGGTCGTTGGCACCCATTGCCACGCGTGCGACGTAGATGTTGCCATAAGCCATGGCCAGCAAACCCAGGTCTTTCTTCGGCATGCTCTTGCCGCGTGCCGCGAATTTTGCCACCGCGCCGCGCGGCGTGGACTTCGACGCCTGCCCGCCCGTGTTCGAGTACACTTCGGTATCCAGGACCAGCACATTCACATCCCTCCCTGAGGCCAGCACCTGGTCGAGGCCGCCAAAGCCGATGTCGTAGGCCCAGCCATCGCCGCCGATAATCCACACGCTCTTTTTCACCAGCGCATCCGCGACGCTTAATAGGCTACGTGCGGGCCCATCCGTATTTTCAGCGGACTGCAGGCGTTGTTTGAGCAAGGCCACGCGCTCACGCTGCGCTCGTATTCCGGCTTCGCCGGACTGATCGGCATGGAGGAGGGCCTGGGCCAGTTCTTCACCCACCGTGTCGGCACATCGCGTGAGCAGTTCGCAGGCAAATTCCTTTTGCTTATCCAGCGTCAGACGCATACCCAGCCCGAACTCCGCATTATCCTCGAACAATGAGTTTGACCATGCCGGCCCGCGCCCCTCGGCGTTGTGCGTCCAGGGCGTGGTGGGCAGGTTCCCGCCGTAGATGGATGAGCAGCCGGTGGCATTGGCAACCAGCATGCGATCACCGAACAGCTGCGTTGCCAGCTTGATGTAGGGCGTCTCACCGCAGCCTGCACATGCACCCGAGAACTCGAACAATGGCTGCAAAAGCTGCGAGTTTTTGATCGCGGCCAGGTTCAGGTCTGCGCTCTCTACTTCCGGCAGTTCCAGGAAGAACTCCCAGTTGTCCTTTTCGCGTGCGCGGATGGGCGGCTGGGGGGCCATATTGATGGCTTTACGGCCGACCTGTCGCTTGTCTTTCACGGGGCAGGCTTCCACGCACAGCCCACAGCCCGTGCAATCTTCGGGTGAGACCTGGAGCGTGTATTTCATGCCGGGAAATTCTTTAAAGTGCGCGTCAGTCGAGAGGAAGGTCTCCGGCGCTCCTGCAAGTTTGCTGACGTCAAACACCTTCTCACGAATGACAGCGTGTGGGCAGACCATCACGCACTTGCCGCACTGAATACACAGGCTGGGGTCCCAGGTCGGGATCTCCAGGGCGATATTCCGTTTCTCCCAGCGCGCCGTACCGGAGGGATAGGTGCCATCGACAGGCAGGGCGCTTACAGGCAAGCTATCGCCTTCTCCAGCGATCATTGGTCCGAGCACCTCGCGCACAAACGTGGGCGCTTCTGCCGCAACGGGCGGACGGCGTGTCAGGACTGGCAGGGCAATGGGCGTGCGGCGGGGTAAGGCGGATCCGTTCGATTCACTGGTTGCTCCCGCGCCCAGCCCAACAGGTACGTTGACTTCAAACAGGTGCGTCAGCGTTTCGTCAACGGCGCGGAAATTGCGCTGCACGACGGCTTCACCGCGCTTGCCATAGGTCTTCTTGATGCTCTGCTTGATCTGAGCGATGGCTTCCTCTTTGGGCAGGATGCCGCTGATGGCAAAGAAGCAGGTTTGCATCACCGTGTTGATGCGCCCGCCCATCCCGATGTCGCTGGCAACCTTATGGGCATTAATCACGAAGAAGCGCAGGTGTTTCTCAAGAATGGCCTGCTGAACCTCGATGGGCAGGTGTTCCCATACCTCTTCTGGCCCATAGATGCTATCGAGCAGGAAAACGCTGCCATGTTTCGCATACTTGAGGACATCGAAGCGTTCAAGGAAGGTGGACTGGTGGCAGGCGACGAAATTGGCCTGATTGGTGCCGATCAGGTAAGGGGCTTGGATCGGGCGCGGCCCGAAGCGCAGGTGGGATATGGTAACTGACCCCGATTTCTTGGAGTCGTAGACGAAGTACCCCTGTGCGTAATTCTCCGTCTCCTCGCCAATAATCTTGATCGAGTTCTTATTGGCTCCTACCGTGCCATCAGAGCCTAAGCCCCAGAACAGGCAGCGTACAGTCTCTGCGAGTTCTGTAGAGAAGGTCGGGTCGTAATCCAGGCTGGTAGTGGTCACATCGTCATGGATACCGACCGTGAAGCGGCGCTTCGGTTCAGCCTTGCACATCTCATCGAAGATGCCCTTGGCCATGGCAGGCGTAAACTCCTTCGAGGAGAGTCCGTAGCGTCCGCCGATGATACGCGGGAGTGCCTCCCCTGCGTGTTCGCGCCAGCCTTCGTCGATGGCGGCGGTCACATCCAGGTTCAGTGGCTCGCCGACGCTACCGGGCTCTTTGGTCCGGTCCAGCGTGGCGATGACCTTGACGGTAGGGGGCAACACGTGCAAGAAGTGTTCTACCGAGAATGGGCGGAACAGGCGGACCTTGACGACGGCCACCTTCTCTCCCCGCTCAATCAGGTGATCCACCGTGGCCTGGACCGTCTCAGCACCAGAACCAATGACCACAATCACCCGCTCGGCGTCGGGCGCGCCGGCGTAATCGAAGAGGTGATAGGGCCGCCCGGTCAAGCGGGCGAATGTATCCATGGTTGCCTGCACGAGAGACGGACATGCCTGGTAATAGGGGTTGACACTTTCGCGTGCCTGGAAGTACACATCCGGGTTTTGGGCCGTGCCTCGAATGAAGGGATGTTCCGGTGAAAGCGCGCGTTGGCGATGCGCCTGCACAAACCTGTCATCGATCATGGCCCGCATATCTTCACGGCTCACTTGCTCGATCTTATCAATCTCGTGCGAGGTACGGAAGCCGTCGAAGAAATGCAAGAACGGGACTCGTGCCTCCAGCGTCGAGGCATGCGCGATGAGCGCCAGGTCCTGCGCCTCCTGCACCGAATTTGAAGCGAGCAGAGCGAAACCTGTGGCGCGTGTCGCCATGACATCTGAATGGTCGCCGAAGATGGAAAGCGCCTGGGTCGCGAGCGAGCGCGCGGCCACATGGAAGACAACTGGCGTTAATTCGCCCGCGATTTTGTACATGTTAGGGATCATCAACAACAGGCCCTGGGAGGCTGTGAACGTGGTAGAGAGCGCTCCTGTTTGTAATGCGCCGTGTATGGCGCCTGCCGCACCGCCCTCCGATTGCATCTCTGCTACCAGCGGCACTGTCCCCCAGAGATTGGTGCGTTCAGCTGCGGACCACGCGTCGGCCAGCTCGCCCATCGGTGTTGAAGGGGTAATGGGATAAATTGCTATTACTTCACTTAGCGTATGAGCAACGTTGGCTACCGCTTCGTTACCTTCCACTGTGACCCATGTCCGTTGCATAGTTTGCCTCCAGCCTTTCAGTTCGTCTTTTTACTCCACCGTGCTTCGTTCCGCGACAGAACGATCACGGCAAACGGTATAGGGATAAACACCCCTCCTGGCGTTCGCGAATGCGATCTGTTTTATGCCCTTCCCCTCATTCGATCTCAAGCAGAGCAATCACGCCAGCCTCTTAAGGGAGGATACCGCAGGGGTGTCACAGAATGGTCACAGAGCTAACAGTTTATATCACGTTTCGCTCACGACGGTGAATATGAGGGTAGGTGAGATACGGCCTTGATCCAAAACCTGATTCAACAGATGATGCAGCACAAGGTTAGAGGTAATGCCTTTGCTGTTCAGGCTAACCCCAAGCCTGGTGGACTCTCACCTCGCCTGCCGCTATCCTTGTATATCCTCGAATGAATACGTTGAGATGCTCGGTGTGCCAATCATTGGTCAGGCGTGCAGACGCTTTCGCATCAGCAAACTTGTTGAAGGTACTGATGAAGGTTACATTGTTGTCTCCGGCTTCCATGAGCGTGAAGGCTCGAAATCCAGGGACATGGTTAAGGAGGGGAACAAGGCGTTCTTGCACACGCTGGATAAATTCCTCTCTCGTCCCCGGAATGAGGTCGTATGAGCGTATCACTATATACATCGTTCTTCCCTTTCTGCTTTCATCTCTTGAAGGTCTTCAGAAAGACCTGAGATAGTTCGTGAATCTCACCTGTCTACTTGACCTGGGAGAACCTCTAGACGTCCAGTTCTTTGCTGGTAGGAGAGCGTGTGAGAGGAACTCTCTCTGGCTCAACAAGTGCGGAAGCACTGGCCTGCGCCCCTTGCAGCGCCTTCAGGTAATCCAGGATCAGCGTGGGAAACAGGAAACGCTGCCTGACAGTCTCGTAGGCATTTGCGCCGAGTTCGCGCCACAGGTCACGATCCCGGAGCAGCTTGAGCGTGTAAGCTGCAGCCGCTTCTGTCTCATCGACGAGGTACCCGTTCAAGCCGTGGGTGATCTGCATTTGTAAGCCTGTGACGTTAGTCCCGACAACCGGCTGCTTTTTCCACATCGCCTCGGTAACAGTAAAGCCAAAGCCTTCGCGGATCGAGCGTTGCAAGATCACACTGGAATAGCGCTGGAAGGCATTGACCGCCTCGTGGGTGATGATGGTTGGATCGGAAAGCAGGTGTATATCCGCATCTCCATGCACGTAATGTTGCTGCAAATCGGTCAGGATCTCCATAGCTTTGATATCGTCTTTCGCCTCCATAGCCCCGACCATCGCCAGTTGCACGGATGGCATTTCTTGCTTGACCAGGCGGTAGATCTCGATGACCTGCCAGGGGTTTTTCCAGACGCCGAAGCGCGACACTTGCGTGATCAGCGGGCGAGCTGGATCAATCCCGCAGCTGCTCAAGATCTGCAAGCCCCTGTCCCTGGGCAGATCGCGGTTTTTGACCCGGAAGGGGTCGATGCCGAGTGTAACCACCCTGACCTTCTCTGGGAGGAGGTCCTTGAAGACAGATGCTGGAGAGTTGAAACACGTAATTGCATACGGATCCAGGAACTGCCGAATGTACTGCTGTGCTGAAGGGGTGGGGTGGGCCGTATCGACATGACAGAACCAGATGGCCGGCCTCATCCAGGGGAAAAACTGCGCGAGGGGAACGAGTTGGAAGTCGTGGATGAAGTAGATATCAGCCTGATACTCTGGTCCTTTACCCACTGCATGCCGTAACTTCTCCAGAAACACCTGTTTTTCTGCTTCAGGAAATGCCCCGGTATCATATCCTTGCAGCATGTCGACCAGGCGAGCCGTAAAGTAGCCGGAGGCCTCATCTAAGGAGATAACTTTCCAGTCATGTCGAATACCAAGCTCTTCTACCAGCGGGAGCAAATCGCTGAGGATTTCCGCAACGCCGCCGCCCTGGGCTGTCGTATTAATATGCAACACATGCAAGTCCGCTAATGAATGCGCTACTTCGTAGATCTGCTGGATCAGTGATGCGCTTACAATGCCCTTGTAGCGATCTAAGAGAGGCGAGGTTTCCATAAGAGCTGCTCCTGTGAATCCTTCGCGCCAACGTAATGGGGCGGTACCCATAGCTGTGATCATCGACCACTCTTGTGCAAAACAAGGTCAGCATGCGAATGACTCTCTCCGCTGCGTCGCTTGCAGAGAACATGCCGTGTATAGATCATAGCTTTCCTCTTTAGATATGTGCAAGAAGGATTCATCTGTGATCAGCAGCGCGTATCTCTTGAAAGGAAGCATGCCTTGTGAACATCACGTTTGTCTCTCTTTTGCCAGGTTTGTATCACAAAAAGATCACAGGTAGTGGCTCACTTGAGAAGGAGAGCCCGCTCTGGGCACGTGCTCATTCATGGCCGCGATCACCAGCGCTTCCACCTCTGCCAGCTTCTCCCCAAGCGCTGTCTGTGCTCTGGTTGGCATCGTGTTCTTTTCCTTTCCTCCGGGAGGGGACCACCCGCCTGGCGATCCCCTCGTCACGTCACGCCCGCACCCCCGGCCCTTGCGCAAGGGCCGGGGGAACGTAAAGCCTTCTTCCCCTTCAGATGCGGTCAAAGGCGCTGATCTTCTGCTCCTGGGGAAGCGAGGCAGCCAGGTTGCCGTCCAGGAACCGATAGGCCCGGGCATAGTCGTGGTCTCTCAAGGCCGTATAATATTGGTCAACAGTCATGCTCGGCCTGGCAACCGGCCAGAGGGCCAGCAGCCCGTTCCCGATGCCCAGAATGGCCGCGATGCCCAGCACGACCAGGATCCCGGGCCACCACCAGGAGGTTGCGGCCAGGACGGCAAGGCACACGAATCCGTCACAAGTTCATCCCCTCTCGTGGATGACGACGCAACATGTGCATCACAACGCTCCATATCATCAACACGCGCGGAGCTTGCGCTGGCACTCTCTGGATGAGCGCGCTTGCCGGCTAATGAACACTTACCGACAGGGTTTAAAGACGTCTATAGTGACTGTTTTGTGACGCCAGCTTCTCGCGCCGTGATGGATCTGTGACGTGCAAATACTATGCTTGTATGGAATGAAGAGAGAAGCGCCTGTTCACGGGGGCGCGCGGCCTCTCGGGAGAAAGGAGATCACCGAGGTGATAGTACGAGACATCATGACGACGAAGTTAGTGACGGTAGAGCCTGATGATACGCTGGGCCACGCCGCTCAGCTCCTGCGCCAGCATCAGTTTCACCATCTGCCCGTGGCGAGAACGGTGAAACAGGCTGCTTCGCAGAGGAATGCGTATACCATGCAGAAGGTCCTCTACTTCGAAGGCGTTCTCACGACACAGGATCTTGAAAGGGCGGCAGCGCCCGTCCCCCACGATTCTTCGCGTGAGGGGCTGCAGAGACCCTGGCAAGAGCAACGGGTTGTCGAGGTCATGCGCCCCACACCGATGTGTGTGACACCGCTGACTGCCGTGGGTGCGGCCGCCCAGCTGCTCGTTGAGCGCGGGCTACAGTATCTGCCTGTCGTCGAATATACGCAGTCAGAAGCAGAAACACAGACGATCCTGCTCGGGCTGCTGACACGCAGCGATCTGCTTCTCGCGTTCGCCCACTCGATGGGGACGGATAAGCCAGGAGTGGACGTGCATATCCCCTTTACGGCGGGGAATATGACCCCGGTGGCACAGGCGCTCCTGCTGGCGGCAGAATTGCACATCTATGTGCATAGGGTTTTCGCCGTCCATCCTGCAGGAGGGGCTGCGCATACCGCAACCATACGCCTGGGCACCATTCACCCCGCCCCGTTACTGGCTCGCCTCCACGAAGCCCATATCCCGTACACCTTCGCGGATCCCGCCAGAGAGGATGACGCCTATGTCTAGCACACATGCCCAGACCAGGGCACGTCTCATCTTTGATGCCTGTGAACTCCTGTACGATTTTGGACACGATCATCCCTTCCAAGCTCGTCGCCTGGCTGCGCTGATCGATTTGCTCGAGAGCAGCGGCCTATGGCGCAGCGGCGATGAGCGCCAGTCATTGCCTTTCCGTCCAGCCAGCATGGAAGAATTGAGCTTGATCCACCACCCTGAGTATATCTCTGCAGTCCAGCAATTGAGCATGCCGGAAGAAAACCTGGGCGACCCCCAGCAAGAACAGGCAAAACGCGCCCAGCTGGCCCGGGAATACGGCTTTGCGGAAGGAGATACGCCGGCAATCGCAGGGATGCATGAGGTAGCGGCGCGCATCGCAGGTGGTACGCTCGTCGCATTGAGCACGGTGATGGGACTGGAGGAAGGTGAAACAGGTGCGCCTGAAGAACGCCCACTGCATATCTTTCACCCGGCTGGTGGGCTGCATCATGCATGGGCTGAGCGCGCTTCTGGTTTCTGCATCTATAATGATATTGCCGTTGCTATTGCCCATGTTCTGCGTTCTAGCGAAGCGAAGGTGTTGTATATCGACTTTGATGCGCATCACGGGGATGGCGTCCAGCGCGCGTTTTACGATGAACCGCGTGTGATGACCATTTCACTGCATGAAACAGGGCGCTATCTCTTCCCCGGTACGGGTGATGTCCTCGAATTAGGCAATGGGTTGGGGCGTGGCTACTCCGTCAATCTGCCGTTAGCGCCATTTACCGAGGATGATTCCTACATCGAAGTGATGAACGCCTTACTGCCTCCACTCGTCTTGTCATTTGCCCCCGACGTCATCATCAGCCAGCATGGCTGCGATACCCATGCCTGGGACCCGTTGACCCATCTTGAACTGACCACGCGCAGTATCCAGGCTCAGGTGCGCTGTGCCCACCGGCTAGCACATACCTATTGTCATGGCCGGTGGGTAGCATTGGGCGGAGGTGGATACGACCAGTTTCGTGTCGTGCCGCGTGTCTGGAGTATGCTGTGGGCGGAAATGTCGGAGCAGGCCCTGCCCGAGCAGTTGCCCGAGCAGTGGATCGAGCGCTGGCGCCCCGCATGGGAAGCGGTCAAGGAGCAAGAAGTGCTTGAACAGGAGCTCGCGGGAAAAACGTTTTTCTTTGCCGACTTCCCGACGACCTTTGAGGATCAAGCGGAACATTTCCCTCCCCAACCGCGCAGGTGGTCAATCAGCCTCGAAAATCGGCGCACGGCTGCCATGCTGCGCCAGATCCTGGTGCCCTCGCCCATCCGCAAAGTTTTTTCTGCGGCACAGCGCCAGTCTCCTCTGACCGACCTGTATGACCTGCTCCATCCTGGCGGCGCTCAGGCTGAGCAAAGTGAAGTCTTTGAGACACCCAAAGAGAGCATCTTGCTGCGGAATTTTTGCCCACCATCACTGGTCGAACGGCTGACGGTCGATAGCGGACTGCACGCCTTTGCTCGCCTGCCTGAGCGAGAGCACCAGCTCCTGGTGGATATTGCCAGAAGCCCTGACTGCGCACTGACCCTGGCGCATACTTCTGCCGGAGCAATCGTAGGTGAAGTGACCTTGACCTTTGGTGACGATTGGTGGGTAGGTCTGGAGGACATTTACGAGGTGACCATCGAGGTAAGTTCGAATTGGCGAGAGTTAGGTATCGCACGTAAATTATTGGCCTTTGCGCTTGAACTCGAGACCCTGGAAGATATGATTCTCTTTGCCATGGGTTTATCATGGCACTGGGACCTCGAGGGAATGGGCATCACCCCCCGCCATTACCGCGAGATGATTAGGCAGCTCTTCGCCTCCCAGGGCTTTAGCGAATACGAGACGACCGAACCGGATATCAATCTGGAGCCCGCCAACATCCTGCTCGTGCGCATAGGAAAGCGCGTTGACCAGTATGTAGCGAACCGCTTCCTGCGACGCATCAGCAGTTCTCCTCACCTGACGGGTCTTTAGTTGAGGTCTGTCGGCGAAATTCACCGGGGGAGCAACTTTAAGGCATTGTAGTACCGTCAGTCTGGCATATGACAGCCGGACCTGACACGGCACAAGGAGAGCCAAGAAGGCGCCGTTGGCTTCTTGCTATTTGTGATGGAACTGAGAAGTTGCTGGCACTTTTGTGCTTTCGCTGTGAGGATGCTCAGCCTACAATGTGGGGAAAGGCGCAAAGATCTGGTAGAGTGTGAGGATGCATAGCGAAGAGAAGCGAAAGAGGAATGAAATGGAAGCACAACAGACACAGGTTGACGAGAGGCTCAAATCCGAAGTCCTGGCAGCACTGCGCGACATGGCACAGCTCTCACAGCAGGGCACGGCTTTGTCCGCTGCCCCAGATGCCATTGCCACGGCCCTGCTTGAACGGCTCCTTTTGCTCTGCTCAGCACAGAGCGGCGCTCTGCTTCTCACCACACCACAGCTTGCTGATGGGAAGCACTCAGTTCTCTCTTCTTTCACCAGCAGGAAGGAGTTCCACCTCCTGGCATCTCAGGGCATGAGTGAGGAGGAGGCGCTGGCATACCTGGTTCCCTTCTCATCCGAAGGGGCGGCCATCCACTCGCCTGCGCACGAAGCCTGCTGGCTCCTCTGGAAACTGCCCGTTTCGCTTCCTCTGCCCCGTGATCGAGAGGAAGACGCCAGGCAGGATAGCGTGGAACACAGCGAGCAGACATTGGAACGCATCCAGGCCTTTCTGATCCTCGCATGGGCAGACAAAGATGAGGGGAGCTGCGCCTGGGCTGTGGCGAAGGGACAAACCATCCTTCCCCTGGTGGCAGATGTGGTGGCTACAGTCATTGCAAATACGCTGTTGGTGGAACGCGTTGATGAGCTTGAAACCATAACAGACTCGCGGTCCCTGCGCGAGATGGATCTGCTCAAAGCGGAACTGCTGGCCACAGTGAGCCATGAATTACGCGGCCCTTTAGCATCGGTCAAAGGCTATGCGGCCACTCTTCTGCGCCATGAACGCCGTATCTCGCGCGAAGAGCGGCACGAGTTTCTGCTCGCCATCACTGAGGCGAGTGATCGCCTGGCCGTGGTGATTGATCGCCTCCTGGAGATATCGCAACTGGATACAGACGCTATTACGATGAAACCTTCCACAGTCGATCTGGTATACCTGGTACGCGAGGCTCTTACTGCCAGCGAACAGCGTTTTATGGCCTCGAAGCCGGCAGAAGACGCTCTCCATGTTCTGAAAAGGTATACCTTCCAACTACACCTCGAAGATATACATGGAAAGCCGTGCGTTGAGGAACCGCTCATTCAGGGTGATCGACATCGCTTGAGGGAAGTTCTCGACCAGCTCTTAGAAAATGCCGTGCTCTATTCGCCAGAGGGTGGAACAGTGGAAGTGGTGATACGTCCCATTGTTATACCGGGTCAAGCAGGGAGCTCGCCGGCTCCGCTGGGTCACGACGAGAGTCGTACGGTGCAAAGAGGGACCTCTCTCTCAGTGCGAGGGCCACAACAGATGATGGAGATTTGCGTGCGCGACCAGGGGATAGGCATCCCACGAGAGCAGCTTGAGCGTATCTTTGAGAACTTTCATCGCCTCGATACACGTCTCACGCGGGAAGTGAATGGCCTCGGATTGGGACTGGCAATCTCCAAACGCATTGTGGAATTGCATGGGGGAACCATCTGGGCGGAGAGCAAAGTTGGCATGGGAAGTACGTTCCATGTCCTGTTACCAGTAGAAGGGAAGGCGGGACTTGATCCTCACGAAGATGCACAACCCTGAAAAACCCCGCAAGAAATCCCGCTTCCTGCGATGGGTTGCTTCAAGCATGATGCCCGGATCCCCTGGGATCGTGCATGATAGAATGTCTGCTTCAGGCCATCTGGTCCGTTAGCTTCCCAGTCTCTACCAGCCAGCGGGCGAACTGCAGGCGCCGGAGGATGACCGCTTGCTGCCTTTTGATCGGTTTCCTCGGGAATCACACGTGCAACAAACCATTGTGACGGATTTGAGTTGGTAGAGGCTCCTACACCTCAGCCTTTACCTCTAGATGCTCCTCAAAAAACGCCAGTACTCGCCCCCATGAATCCTGTGCCGCCGACTCATTATAATTTCTGATTGTATCATTGAAAAATGAGTGCTTTGCACCGGGATATATTTTAATATCGTGCGGCACATGATAACGGTCTAATTCAACATCCAGCTTTTGCCCCGCCGACGTCGTAAAATCCTTGTCAGGGTATGACCCCACCACTGGGCAGAGGCGGGCAACGGCCTTCAGGGGCCGCGGATTCGCCGCATAATAGGGAGCAATCGCTTTTAACCTCTCATCCGTGCAGGCCCAGGCAATCGCGAAACTTCCACCAAGGCAGTACCCAACTGCCCCCAATCGTGAGTCATCAACCCCTGGCTGCTCCGACAAGAAGGTCAGCGCCGCTTTCAGATCATGGATGCCGCCGTTGTGAAGCGAGTTGAGTAACAGGCCACCCATCACGCGAAACATACACACGGCGCGATTGCGGCCAGCAAACAGGTCTACTGCCAGGGCAACGTATCCTTGCGCGGCAAAACGACGGCTAATATCTTTCATATTCTCATTGAGGCCAAATAGCTCGTGGATAATGACAATACCGGGAAAGGGCCCATCTCCCTCAGGACGGGCCATGTAACCCTCGAGTTGGCGACTGCCAGACTGAAACGAAGTCATCTGCGCTACTTGTGTCATAACAACTCTTCTCCTAAATCCAAAAGCATACATCTACATCATTGTATTTATTGTACCTCATTTACATCTCGGGTGGGGACAGACGCTCAACAGTCCGTGCGACGAAGGCACACGGGCTAGCAATGGCTACCATCTCAGACAAGACGCGCTGGAATTAGACGCTCTCAGGTCGAGAAGGAATGTCAGCTCTTCCGCTTCTTGCTTGTACGGCGCTCCTGGCGTTGTAACTATGCGCTCCCAGGTCGAGCAGCAATGCCAGGGCGACCCAGAGCCAGCCCCAGCCGGTCACGCTTCCAGAGATATAATAGACGAGGACATAGACCAGGGTGGTAATTGGCAAGAGGATGATCCCCAGCAGTGGCAGGATCCAGCCTCCGTGGAATGCGCGGTTCACCAATGGTGTCAATATCCAGACGAATAGCAATGCCAGGCGGGCTAAAAGAGAAACAAACCAAGCCATGATGGATACCTCCTACTATTGAAGAATGGGTGGGCGCCGTACCGCGCGCTTCTCGACGATCGATCAAAGCCCACGAAGAGCCGGAGCGCACGAAGTATACATTGGAGCGCATGATCCCTGCCCCCACCTCCATGCAGTACACACCGGGGGCGATTTCCTGTGGCTGGGAAGTCCTATGACGTGCTCGACCCACATGAAACAGTGCAAACATCTTCGTACTCCTCCTTCACACAGCACCCATCCGCCAGGCCTTCCAGCACTGCCGTGCGGGGCGAACATACCCGCAGGCTGCGGTCCTGATGGGACAAGACGCTCAGTCTCTCCTCCCCCCATCGCGCCTCTCATCCTCTTGTGCAGACCTTTCCAGGATGAAGTGTCATGCACGGACATTACATGGCAGGGACAAGACCGAGTTGTTGGAGCATGCCGAGCATGTCATCAATGCCCCACTCTTCCGCAATCTTGCCGCCTTCGATGCGGACAATATCGATGGTCGAGATCGCCACCTGCTTGCCAGTTGGGGGGATGCTCCCAAACGCTCCTTGCTGTGTTCCACGCTCAGTAAAGCGGACTACAACCTTGTTCCCTTCCGCAATCATGTCCTCAACCGTGACGCGCATGTCGGGGAAAGCTGTCAGCATCATGCCGACGAGTTGTCTGGATCCCTCGGGACCGACTGGTGAACCGACAGCACCAGCAGAATGATCAATGTGATTGGGCGCGATCAATTCATCAATAGCAGACAGATTCTTCTTGTTGAAAACTTCCTCGATGAAACGGCGCACAAGGGCCTTGTTGTCTTCGGTTGACATACAATGTTTTCCTTTCTATGTATTGCTTCCTTCTTCTCCTCATCGTCTCAGAGCAGAATGGCTCTTCCTTGATGTCCCTGGAGCTACGGCCTGTTCTGACTCGCTAGTGGAGTCGCCGATCTCTCCACTCCAGGCTTTGCCTCTTTCTTACGTGGTCTCATCACCCTCGCGAATACACGCATCGTCAGGGCAAGTGGCGACATGTGTGTAATCTGTGCTCCAAAGGCATTCCTACGTCCCTCGACGGCATAAGGCCGCCCCTGTTCCAGAGCGCGCAAGCCTGTCATAACCACCGCCTCCGGTGTGTGCATGCTGCCCATCATCGGCAACTCGCCAGCACCAAGGATCGTGAAGAAATTGGTCGCTGTAGGACCCGGACACAGTGCTAGCACACGCACGCCAACCTTCCGATACTCCGCCCAGAGCGCCAGGCTGAACGAGAGCACAAACGCTTTGCTCGCCCCGTAGACCGCCTGATAGGGTAGCGGCTGAAAGGCGGCGATCGAGGCCACGTTGATGACGCCTCCTGCTTTTCTCTCGGCCATTTCCGGCACACAGGCATGCGTGAGATCCACCAGGGCTGTGACGTTGAGCATGATCTCCTCGTGTTCCCGTTCAAGGGTAAGCGTGTCAAAGCATCCAGAGGTGCCAAAACCAGCATTATTCACCAGCAGATCGACAGGAACACCCAGTGCTTGCGTCCGCTGGTAGACCTCCTGCGCAGCGCCTTCGCCGCAGAGGTCAGCCGGGACGACGTCGGCACGGATGCCGTGCTGTTCACAGAGTGTCTGCGCCATCGCGTGCAGTTTGTCTGCCGAGCGCGCCACCAGGACCAGGTTCATGCTGCGCGCGGCCAGGATCCGTGCAAATGCCTCCCCAATGCCCGACGAGGCCCCGGTGATCAAGGCGGTCTTTCCCGCATAGCTGAACATACGTTCTTTCTCCTTCCCTTTCATGACACAACGCAAATCTTTCCCCTATGGAGTGTAATGCACGGACATCACAGAGATATAACCAAGGCAGGCATTACTCTTACAGAATCATCACATCATACGCAAACCCCGGCTCCCTGCCTGTTGTGAAGAGGCTCACCTGCTCCTTACGCGTGACTGATATGCCTGATTTGCAAGTGATGACGGCGATGCTCAGCCATCCAGAGGTACGTGGCCAGTCCAGAGATCAGCAGACCAAGCCCAAAGTACAGGCCAAGAGTCCAGGATATCCCTTGCTTGAGCATCACAACCTCCTTTTGTTGAGGCAACCGCTACGATGCCGCCCGATCCTCCAGCTTCTTCGCCATCCTCGCATGTGAACTGCTCGATCCCAGCCGGTAGAGTTTCCAGCCGACCGCGAGAAACCAGATCGGGAGGAGAAGACCGTAGACGTAGTAGCCAGGGCCGAGAATGTCTCGAAAGGCCTCACTCACGATACCCAGGGCGCCCGTCACGATGCCCAGATAGGCAACGCCCTTATGGAAGACGCCCTTGAGCATGACGAGCGAGAGGATCAGCATGCTGATCGCGGTCAAGATACCGGCGGCATTCACGGAGTTACTCACTGCGACCAGGCCCTCAGCTGCAGTCGCGAAGGCGGCGCGTTGTGCCGCGGTAGTGGCCGCCACGTAGTGATCGCTCAGGTACACCAGGCCGCCGTTGAGCGATGGGGGGCTGCTGTTGTAGGCCAGAGCGATCACCTCGGAGGCGATACCGACTAGGGCACCGAGTGCAGCGTAGCTCTTGTTCAGGTGTTTGAGCGCCCCGTAGAGAGCCAGGAAGACTACCATGGCCGGGAGACTTAGTCCCACAAACGATACGAGTTCAATGATGTAGACCGGCTTGTGTGAGGCGATGTATTGGAGCGTGGCAGCCCCGCCCGAAAGCGGGGGCTGCGGCATGGTGTTGAGAAGCACAAGTGGTACGATGATCAGGACAACATAGAGAGCTGCTGAAACGCCCCCTGCTCGATAGAGACCTCTCCATGAGGGGTGTGGAGAAGCCACAGCCTCTCTCGAGGATCTTCCTGCACTCAACGTTTCCATTTTAATCTCCTCCTTTCATCGCATGACAGGATGAGAAGCCTCCAGCTTGTTGAGCAGCATCCGAGCCCAACTGGCAGCTCGCTCCACTTCCCCAGCCAGCATGGGACCCTCTTTCTTCATGGCCTTCACGAAGAAGCTCTCCGGCGGGACCAGGGACTCGACTCCCATCGTGCGCAGTTGCCTGGCCATCCGCGACACGGCAGAACTCTTCCACAGTGCCCCGCGGAAGCGGGTATCAAAGCAAGCGACAGCCAGGCCGCCCAGCGATTGGAATGGGACTGTTCCAAGAAAGGATTGCATCGCCGGGGTCGGTCTAAATCCCTGCGTTGGGCACCCCAATATGAGCAGGTCCACCCCCTGGAACGAGACCGGATGTGTCGGATCGACACGGACGGCTTGCGCCTGTCCAGAGGCACGCAACGTGTCGGCGATGGTTTGGGCAATGCGTGCGGTATTCCCGTATTGTGAATCATAGACAACCAATGTGTTCATATTTCCTCCTTGATAAATGCAGGCTACTTTAGCTCTTCGCTCTGTTTCATTCTCTCTATCCCTCCCGCTGATGGGACAAGACGTTCAGTCTCCGATCCTTACCTCGTCGTGCGCTCATCATCATCGTGACAGATCTTTTCAGGGTAAAGTCTACGGCATGGACATCACGAGGACAGCACATAAGTGGGCCGCCTGCTCACAGAGCGATCACAGGTGATCGAGGCGGGTCCAGGGGAGGGTGAGCACCAGAGGCTTGCACATCTGTGGAAGCCGCGTCGAGACCAGGTCTGCTTCGATCTCTCCTGTGTGCTGATCGCCGGTTCTCATATTTCCGCGAGTGGTCAGTGCAAAAATACGTACACTATGATCAAGTTTGAACCTGCTTGCTTCCAGGCCAGTTATATCGCAATGGGAAGTTTGAATATGAGTAACCGATCATACGTTTTACTGGATGTCAACCCAGGCAGCATAGTAGCCCCTCTGAAGCTCTTTGACGATATGCCATACTCTGGCATAGAAAGGACTTCAAAAAGAGCGGCCTTCGCGCCCTTTTTGAGTCTTTTGCTGCTGATCGAGAAGT
>WNGQ01005922.1_pt1 | contig 21820 bp, 18 predicted proteins | sample 5407661 | NCBI WGS metagenome assembly WNGQ01 (sample SAMN13153382, study PRJNA577476) | soil metagenome | isolation source: 60 cm soil or saprolite under Garry oak tree replicate 2 | place: USA:California | collected 2016-06-15 | reverse complement strand
CAGGGAAGAGGACGTACAGCTTTTGGCGGAGTTGCCGTCTGATCTGTCCGAGCTTCCCCAAGGGGAGCCCCTGCAAGGCCTCGAGGATTGCGGCAGCGCCGAGTTCTCCCACTGGGTGGACGGCGCGCGCGCCCGTCTGAGAGCGCAGGCGCGCGATGTCCTGCGCAACGCGCTCCAGGCGGCGCGCGCCACCGGCGACGCGGTCGCGACGCATCGGCTCGCGGCGACGCTGTACGACATCGACCCGCTCTGCGCGGAAGCGGTGTATGCGCTCGCCGAGCGGGCACTACTAGACCGCGATACCGTCGCCGCGGTCCGGCTCCTCAAGGAGCACGTCGAGCGAGCCCGCGCGGAGCTGGGCAGCAATCCCAACGTCGAGATCGCCCGCCTGCTGCGCCGGCTGGAACGGGGCGAGCGGCCTGCCGTGGCGAGTCCCCGCGACGAGCGCATCAGGCCACACCCATTCGTTGGTCGCGAGACAGAGCTGGGACGACTCGAAGCCGTCGCGCATCGCGTCGTCGCTGGCGCCCGACACGGGTACGAGACGTGCTTGATCAGCGGCCCGCCCGGAATTGGGAAGACCTCGCTGATCCGCCGGTTCGCCACGTCGCTCCAGGCGCGCGCCTGGCCCGTGTTTATCGTGTCATGTCAGGAAATCGGCCAGGGGATTCCATACGCGGCCGTCGCGGACCTGATCACGACTCTGGCGCGCCATGCCGCCGCCGGCGGCACGGCGCCGCTCTGGCTGGCAGAGGCGAGCCGAGTCGCTCCGGGCCTGAGGGCGATCTATCCGGGCGTGCCGGATGCACCAGACGCTCCGACCGACTCGATTCGCCTGCGTGTGGCGGAGGCCGTGGTCCACATGATCGAAGCCGTGGCGGCCGACGGCCCGGTCCTGCTCGCGTTCGACGATCTCCAGTTCGTCGATCCGGCGAGCCAGGACGTTCTGTTCCTGGTGACGCGGGCGTTGGCGGGGACGGACGTGTCCGCGCTGATTCTCGCCGGAGCGCGGGGCGGAGAAGTGAGCGGCGCAGACAGCAGGGGCGGATTGACCTGGGGTACGACGCTCGCGCTCCAGCCGCTCGATCAATCGCACGCCCTGAGCCTGCTGCGCGATCTCTCGGCCGATGCCGAGGACACGAGCGCCCAGATCCCTCAGGTGATCGAAACGATCGTGCGACTCTCCCAGGGAAACCCGTATCACATCGAGATGCTCTTGGCGGATTGGCGGATGCACCACGCCAACTCGCTCGTCGCCGCGGCCAGCGCGGGAGATGCGACGGCGGTGTCGTGGGCACCCCCCGACGACTTGCGCTCGGCGTTCGCCCGGCAATACGGCGGCCTCTCGCCCGACGCTCAGCACGTGCTGCAGGTGCTCGCGGTCGCCGGCAAGGCGATGGCACCGCGCGAGGTGGCGACCCTCCTGGGGCTCGACGGCGGAGTGAGTGAGCGCGTCGTGCTCGAGATGCTGGACCGGGGCGTGGGTCGTGTGGAGGAAGGGAAGCTGTCGTTCAAGAACGAGCTGCACCGGACGTACGTGTATCACGCCATGGGGAACGACCGCCGGACGTACCATCACGCGCAACTCGCCCAGCGGCTCGCCGACTCGCCCGATCGCCATGAGCTGCCCGCGATGCGTGCTCGAGGCCGGCGAGGCCGCCATCGCTCGCGGCGCGCCGCAAGAAGCCGAGCACGTGCTGACGCGGATACTGCGCGCGTACGCCGTGGCCCCCGGGTCGCGGCTGCGCTTGATCCTGGCCCAAGCGTTGGTGTCGGCGGGACAGTACCAGCGGGCGTTGGACGCTCTGGCCGAGTGGCAGGGCGATGCCGCGTCCGCCATAGACCGGGCGCTCGCAGCCCTATTGCGCGCGGACGCCCTGCACCGCGCGCGTTTGAGCGGCAACGCGGGCGTCCTCGCGGCGGCGCAAGACGCGATCGCGCTGGCCCAGCGGGCCAACGCGACACCGTTTCTCGTGCGCGCGAATTACATCCGCTTGGAAATCGGCGTCGATGAGGCCGACCTCGCGACGCGAGCGGACGCCGAGGCATTGGCGGCGGAGGTCGCCGCCTCCGACACCACACCTGAGTGCATCGCGCTGGCGAACGTCACGCTGGGACAAAGCGCTCTGCAGCGCGGCGACCTGTCGCAAGGGGTGGAGCGCCTCACGGCGGCGGCGCGGATGCTCGAGTCGCTGGGACTGTTGGCGGAGCTGCGGCGCGCGCAGGGCCTACTGGGCCTCTGCTACAGAGGATTGGGGAAGGTCGAAGACGCCATTCGCGCTTTTCAGGAAACCCTGGTCCTCGCCGAGCGCACCGGCCAGACCGGATCCATCATTCACAGCTGCATAATCCTGGCGAACCTGTATCACGATCTCGCTTGGTTCGCAGCGGCGGTCGATTGTTTCCACGAGATCCTCGGTCCTTTGCAAGCGCTCTCATCGCCACGCGCGATGGTAGAAGCGTCCTGCGATCTCGCGCGGTTGGACGTGGTGATCGGCAACATGGCGGAAGCCGCGGTGGCCGTGGAACAGTGCGAGGAAGGCGCGCGCCGCTCGGGGTTGTGGCGGCACCGCGTGACCGCCTGCATGGCGCGGGCGGAGCTGCACCTCTGTAACGGCCAGCCCGATCTGGCGTGGCCGGTGCTCGAAGAAGCCGCGCGGGTCACTGGGGACCGCGGGCATCTCCTGCCCGATGCCGGACGCTATCAGCGACTGCACCATCAGCTCTGTTGGGCGACGCGCGGCGACGTGGGGAGGCCCTCCGCGGAGTCCCACTCGTTGATCGATGGGCTGGAGGTCCGACTCTTCGATGAAGCGGTGCAGGCGGCACCCGGTGCGCCGGTGTTGGCGCAGGCCGTCACGATGGGCTTGCTCGGCCCACTCGCCCGACTGGTGGCGTCCGGCGTCGAGCATCCTGCGGTTCCGCCACGCTTGGCAGGGGAGTCAGCGGCTCGACTCATTGCGCGTGTCTATCCGCACGCTCAGCGCGCTACAATCCCGTCATCGATCGGGCTGGTCGCCACCACCTGACCAGGGTTGACTACCCCCCCGCGATGGCTCCCACGACCAGAAACGGCTCCTCCCCCGACGCCACCGCGTCGGGCAAGGGTGCGTCCGCCGCCTCGTGCGTCAGGTCCCGTGCGCAGGCGAAGAATCGCAGGAACGGCCGGCGCTGCGCGGTCACGTGGTCGCGGATCGTCCCGCGCAGCATCGGGTAGCGCGTCTCGAGCGCGTCCAGCACCGCCGCGCGCGTCAGCACCTGCCCCGGGACGTCCAGCGTCACCTCACCGCCGGTCACGCACGCCAGCGTCCGCAGGTGCGGCGGCAACACCACGCGAATCATGGCAGCGACTGCACCTCGACCGACAAGACGGCTGGGAGATCGCGCACGATGGGCGCCCAGCTGTCCCCGGCGTCGGGCGAGGCGTACACCTGGCCGCCGGTGGTGCCGAAGTACACGCCGCACGGGTCGAGCGTGTCCACACACATCGCGTCGCGCAGCACGTTCACGTAGCAGTCGCGCTGCGGCAGCCCCTTGGTGAGGGCCTCCCACTCGTTGCCGCCGCTGCGGCTGCGGTACACGCGCAGCTTGCCCTCAGGCGGGTAGTGCTCCGCGTCGCTCTTGATGGGGACGACGTAGACGGTCTCCGGCTCGTGGGCGTGCACGTCGATCACGAACCCGAAGTCGCTGGGAAGATTGCCGCTCACCTCGCGCCACGAGTCGCCGCCGTCATCCGAGCGCATGACGTCCCAGTGCTTCTGCATGAACAGCACGTTGGGATGTGACGGATGCAGCGCGAGGCGGTGCACGCAGTGGCCGACCTCGGCGGTGGGATCCGGGATGTATTGGGAGTGCAGACCCCGGTTGATCGGCCGCCACGTCTTGCCGCCGTCGTCGCTGCGGAACGCGCCCGCGGCCGAGATCGCGACGTAGATGCGCTTAGGGTTACTCGGATCGAGCAGGATGGTGTGGAGGCACATGCCGCCGGCCCCCGGCTGCCACTTCGGCCCGGTGCCGTGGCCGCGCAACCCGGCGAGCTCCTGCCACGTCTTCCCGCCGTCGTTCGAGCGAAACAGCCCGGCGTCTTCCACCCCGGCGTAGACCGTGTCCGGATCGGTGAGGGACGGCTCGAGATGCCAGACGCGCTTGAACTCCCAGGGATGCTGCGTGCCGTCGTACCACTGGTGCGTGGTGAGCGGCTTGCCGGTTTGCGGCGAGACGTCGTAGACGAACTTGTTGCTCTCGCCCTTGGGACCCTCGCCGGGTTCCATCGTCACGCCGCCGCCGGGCGCGTCCCACGTCTTGGCGCCGTCGCTCGAGCGTTGGATGACCTGGCCGAACCAGCCGCTCGACTGCGACGCGTACAGCCGATTGCGGTCGACGCGCGATCCCTTCAGGTGATAGATCTCCCAGCCGGCGAAGTGCGGGCCGCTCACGTCCCAGCGGCTGCGCTTGCCGTCCGCGGTCAGAATGAACGCACCCTTGCGGGTGCCGACCAGTACGCGTACACCGCTCATGTGGAGTTCACCTTGAGGCTTTGGCCTTCTTGTTGTAATCCAGCGACAGCCGCACCCAGTAGTCGAGGTCGCGCTTGGCCTTCACCGCCGCGGCGTCGACATACACCCACCCGAGATACTGTCGCCCCTTCATGAAGACCGTTCGGACCCCCTTCCGCTTCACCGCGGCATCGTGCACGGCGGGATCGATCCGACACATGATCCGGCCCTTACCGACACTGACGCACATCTTCCCGCGGACCATGAACGTCACGCCCCCGAACATCCGCTTCTCTTCGAGGCGCGGGACACCTGCCAGGGAAGTCTTCACTCGCTGGAGGAGCGCGTCGCTGGGCGGCATGACGATGATTTTAAGCCTTCTCGACGCCCCTAGCGAGCCCGCGCGCCCGAATCGGCCTCCTGCACCATCCGTGCGAAGTCGTGCAGCTCGGCCGGGTCGAGGTCCGAGACGACCCAATAGACGTAGTCCGGCGCGGTCCAATGCAGCAGGTGATAGCCCTGGCGGTCCCCGGTGTTGGGTGCGCCACTCCCGCCGCGCGTCGCAGGCCACAGAAACACGTTGATCAGATGCCGGCGCCGACCGTATGCGAGCACCGCAACCGTCCGACCATCCACATAGTCGAGTCGACCGCCGAGGAGGGGAAACCCCTGGCCGGCGAAGTCATGCACCGGGGGTGAGTAGTCGAGCCTGCCGTTGAACCACGGCTTCACGGTGTGCTGATCCGACGAGACCACGTCGGTGAGGTGGCCGGGCATGAGCGAGCGGATGTGACTCGCGAGCACGGCCTCGGCCAGCGCCGCGCCGGAGGCGTGCCGCAGCGAGAGGGTCCAGCTCCCGAGCGCGACGATCGCGAGTGACGCGGCGAGAGCGAGCGGGCGCCAGACGGTCTGGAGGGTGCGCGTCCGCGAAGCCGTCTTCAGCGCCGCCCGCACGCGGCCACGCAGGGCGTCCGGCGCTTGGAACGTCGGGACCTGCGCCGCGATCGCCGCGCGCAACGCGAGCCGTGCATCGCGGAACCGCGCGCATTCGGGGCATTGGGCTAGGTGCGCCTCGAGCTCGCGCGCATCGACGGCGGCCAGCTCGCCGTCCAAGTACACATCCAGCTGTGCTTCGAAGCTCGGATGAGTCACCTCAACCCCCCTCCTCCTTGCGCAGCGCCTCCTGAAGGCGCGCGCGGGCGCGGGACAAGCGTGACATCACCGTGCCGACCGGCACGCCCGCGACATCACTGATCTCCTTGTACGACAGCCCTTCGAGCTCGCGCAACACGATCACCTCGCGGAATTCTGGCGCCAAGCCGTCGAGCGCGCGACCGAGCGATTCCTTGGCGCCACTGCGCAGCAACGCGGCCTCGGGGTGCTCCTCCGCCACCGCGCCGCTGTGCAGCGCCTCGTCGAACTCGAGCGCGACCGCGTCCGGGCGCTCGGTGCGCCGCGCGCTGAACGCGGTGTTGCGCACGATCGTGAGCAACCAGGCGCGCGCGCTCGTCCCTTCCTCCCCGCGGAAGCCGTCGAAATACGTGAGCGCGCGCAGGCAGGCATCCTGTACGACGTCTTCGGCGTCCTGCGCGTTCCTTGTCAGGTAACGCGCCAGCGTGTACGCGGCGTCGAGGTGCGGCAAAACGACGGCTTCGAATCGTGTCACATAGGCCTTCGTGAGAAGACTCCGGGGCCGACGAGTTTATTCCCGCGGGAATAGATGCTCGGTGCGCGAGGTCTCTGGCTTCGAAGGAAACTGCCGTCTCACTCTCGCAGGAGGAAGCTCGCGTATGTCTTACCCATATGCCGTTCCCGTCCGGAACGCCGCGGGGCTGCTCGCCGCCGTGGCGCTCATTGGGGCCCCCGCCCCCGCCCCCGCCCCCGCGCACCGGACCCCCGGCCCCGTGGCCGTTCGCGCCACGCTGTCCGAATGGAAGGTAGAGCTCTCGACGCGCACCATCGTCGCCGGAGCCGTCACATTCACCGTGACGAACGCCGGCAGCGTCCCGCACGCCTTCGAGGTCGAGGGGCAGGGGGTCGAGCGGGAGACCGACGTCGTGCCGCCGGGCTCGAGCACGACGCTGACGCTCACGCTCAAGCCGGGGACCTACGATGTCTACTGCCCGGTGGGCGAGGACTCGCACAAGAAGCTGGGGATGGAAACTCATCTCAGCGTCGTCCGCGCCGCGGGCGCCGCCGCGTCTGGTGGGGGCTACGACGCTGAACCGGCGAGCGCGTCGACGCCGAACATCCCGGCGATCCGCGTGGCGGGTGCCGGGCCCGTCATCCAGATCCTCCCCGGGCCGTTCCCGTTTCCGGACAGCGCCGCCCCGATTCTCCGGCAGTTCGGCGACGAGCGGGAGGGGCTCGAGTCGCAGGTGAAGAACGGTCCCTACTCGAACAACGTGGTCCAAATTACGGGCGCCTTCGCGTTCACGGCCTGGGACAAGGGCGCGGTGCGTGACTCCGTGGACGGCAGCGCCGAGTTCACCACCCAAGACGGTGTCCGCTGGAACCTGGTGCTCGACCGCGTCCAGACGAAGGACGTGCCGCATCACCCGCGCTTCGGGGGCGTGATCCTGGGGCTCTATTACCACGGCAACACGACGGTGCACACGCCGCTCGTGCCGACGATCAACAGCGCGGTGGCGCTGTGGGCCTTCGGGCACCTCTACAAGAACGGCGCGCTGGTGACCGACAACGCCATGGTGCACGTGATGCTCTTGTCCCGCACCCGGCGGGAGGGCGATTTCGCGCTCGCTTGCTGGGACTGCTCCAAGAACAAGATCGAAGAGCTACAGCTCCAGATCCTCCCCGGACCAGGCGAGCCCAAGCTCGACGCGCCCGGCGGGTTCCTGTTCGTCAACTGGGAAAAGTCCAAGGCGGAACACTAGGCCACCCGGCGCTGACCTCTCGGAATCGACATGCTAGCGGAAATCCACTGTCAGTCGATAATCTTGTTGCCCATGATCCCATCCATGCGCAGACCACTCGTCGTGCTGCTCGCCGCCCTCGGCACCCCGACCGTCGCGCCGGCCCAGGCGGACTCCACCCCGGCCCCGGATCCCATCAAGCAGCTCGTCGCGCGGCTCGACCTCGAGCAGTACAAGGCGACGATCAAGGGCCTCACCCAATTCGGTGATCGGCGCCAGGGCACCGACCGCAACCGCGCCGCGGTGGGCTGGATCGAGGCTCAGCTCCGGAGCTACGGCTGCGCCGACGTCGCACGTCTGAAGTACGACTACCAGCCTCCGGGTTCCCCCTCTCCCGAAGGGAGAGGGGGACAGGGGGTGAGGCCGGCTCGAGACACCAGCCGCGCTTCAGGCGGTGGTCGCTACCGCGGCCTGCGCGCCCACACCGGCGTCAACACCGACTCGCTGGCGCAGCCGGATCGGCGCGTGCGCGCACTCGACATGCAACCCACGACGCCGGGCGCCCGCGAAGAGGTGTACTGCACCAAGATCGGCAGCGTCCATCCCGGCGAGATGTACATCGTGGGCGCCCATATGGACGGGCACGGGTGGGGGGAGGCGGCGAACGACGACGGCTCGGGCACCGCGCTCGTCATGCAGCTCGCCCGCGTCTTCTCCGGGCCCGATGTCCGGACCGATCGCTCGATCCGTTTCATTCTCTGGAACAACGAAGAGACGGGGCTCAACGGCTCGCGCGCGTACGTCGAGCAGCGCCAGGCGCTGCAAGGCTCGGCGAAGGAGCCCAGATGGCTCGGCATGATCCAACACGACATGATGCTGTTCGACCACGGCATGCCCCGCGCCGACGGCACCTTGAGTCCGGAGCAGCGCCCCGAGGCGGACGTGAATATCGAGTTCCAGGGGAGCGCCAAATTCGCGGCGCAGGCCCAGCAGCTCGCGTGGGCCTTCGAGGCGGCAAACGAGAAGTATGCGACTGATTATCCGGCGTCCGTCAGCTCACACATGACCAACACCGACTCGGCGCCGTTCCAGGACATCGTGGCGGCGATCAGTCTGCGCGAAAACGAGCGCGGGACGCAGATCGGCGCGGGGTGGGACCCGAACTGGCACCAGCCGACCGACCTGTACTCCACCTACAGCGACAAGGACTTCCGGCTCGGCCTGAACGCGGCGCAAACGACCCTGGCGGCGGTCGCCGGCCTGGTCGGAGCGATGCTCAAGTAGAGTTCCCCCTCTCCCGAAGGGCTTGCCCTGAGCGCCGCGAAGGGGAGAGGGGGTCAGGGGGTGAGGGCTACCGGTTGATCCAATACGACAGCTTCACCAGGAAGGTGTTGTCAGGCCGCAGATTGAACAGATCGCCGATGTCGCCGCCAAAACTCTGCGCACCCTCGACGCCCCCGATCCCCCGCCGTCCCTGGCTCCATACCACGAACAGTGTCGAACCGGGCCGGTACTCCCACCGGTACACGATGTTCGAGCGGAACTGCTTGAAGTTGAACCCACCGATGTTGTTCGTGAAGGCGGTGTCGCCGTACGCCTGATAGCGGCTCGCGTAGTCCGCGGCGCGCGGCGTGGCCGACAGCTCGCGCACGTTTGTGTACGTTCCCTTCGAAATGAAGGGCTGCGCGTACACCTGGAGCGACATCGTCGCCGTGAAGGGATAGGTGAAACGCGTCGTCAGGGCGAACTGCTTCTGGTCGAGGTGTGCGAACAGGTAATGCGTCACGCTGCTCGTGTCGGTCCTCGGGCCCAGGGGCTGGATGTCGTTCCGCGACCGCGAGTAGCTCGGCGAGATCGCCGCAGTCACGCGCGACGCCAGCTTGAAATCGAGCTCTGGTGACAGGCTGATGCTGTGGGACCGCCCGCCGTCCGTCCGCCAGTAGTTCAGCCAGAGGAACGGCACGATCGCCTTGCGGTCGTCGCCGATGATCCCGAGCCACGGGGCGACGTATGGATCCTGGCGCACCGCGGGCCCGCCCCGCGCGCAGTCGTAGCAGTACGTGGTGCCGAGCTGGCCGAAGTTGCTGCCAAAGTGCAGCGACCACGTGTTGCGGAACGTGGTGTGCGTGTTGGTATTGAACGCCCGCTCCTCCGGCAGACCCGCTGTGGTCCAATACTGCCACCAATTGAAATTCCACCGGAACTGGGTATACAGCCGGCGCGTGTGACGGTCGGCGTATGCCGCCCACGTGCTCCATGCCAGCTGATCGGCACGCCGCAAATAGCCGAGGTCGTTGGCCTCGAACCCGGGGGAGCGACGCTCGACGTTCGTCTGGAACTGCAGGTGGGTGCCGCCTACCTTGGCGAATTGCAGCCCCTCGGCGTCGCCGGAGAGCGATGTGCGCGTCGCATCGAACCGCAGGACGTCGGGTCGCTGGTAGTAGTGCGTCGAGCTCTGCTGCGTGTTGGCGATCGCTTGTGCGCTCCCGGCGACCCGGCTGAAATCGACCGAACCCGAGAGCTCGTAGCGGCCGCCCGGAAAGCGATGCCGGAAGTCCGCAGCGCCAACGTACGCGCTGCTGTGCAGGTACGGGGAGCTCCAGGAGTCGTTGTCGCGGTTTACGCTCGTCACGATTCCACCGATGCTCGACTCGCCGCCGCGCAAGTCCTGTCGCAACCGCAGCACGCCATAGTTGGTCGTCGGCTCGATGGTCACGCCGCCCGCGCCGGTCTCATGCGATGTCACGGCATCGAGCGCACCAATCGTAAGGCCTCCCGGCAGACGGCCGGTGAGCTTGCCGGCGCCGAGGATCGTGGTAAACGCCGGGGACGTGGTGTCCGAGTAGACGCCCGCCAATTCGGGCGCCCGTCCGATGCGGCGCGAGTAAACGAGCCCCTCACCGGTCCCGCAGTCGTTGACCGCCGTGCAGTTGACGTTCCACTGGAACTGGCCCGCACCCTGGACGAAGAACGGCCGCTGCTCGCGGAAGAACGTCTCGAACGCCGACAGATTAAGGACCCCGGGGTCCGCCTCGACCTGGCCGAAGTCGGGATTGATCGTGGCGTCGAGCTTCAGGTTCGACGCGACGCGGTATTTCAGATCGGCGCCGACGGTGAGATCCTGACCGCGCCCAAGGGTGTTGTTGCTGATTTGGGACACGTTCTTGGTGACGAAATAGGGCGCGGCCTCGAGCCGTCGCGGCGCCTCGAGGCCGTCCAAACCGTCGACCTCGCCGAACTGCGACACCAACCCCGCCACCGACTGGCGGAACAGCGGCCAGCTCACCCGCTGGGCGTAGCGGTACAGGTCGCGGTCCACCGTGAAGCCGAAGGTGTGGCTCCGCCCCCGGCCGTAGGGCAGCTGCGACAGCGGGATCCGGAACTCCGCCGTCCAGCCGAGCGAATCCACCCGCGTCGCGACGTCCCACACCGCGTCCCAGGCAAAGTCCTCGTTGCCGTCGTTGTAAATCTGCGCGTCGAGCTTCACCCCTGAGGGGTTGACCCCGAACTCGAAGCCGGTGCGACGGTCGTGATACGAGTCGACGAACAGCCAGATCATGTCGGAGGGGGTGAAGTAATCGCGGCGGGCGAGGACCGTGATGATACTGTCGGGGTGCGGATCGAAGGCGCGAACGAAGACGTACAGATTGGCCGCGTCGTAGGCGATCTTCGCTTCGGTCGGGAGCTTGGGCGGTCCGCCCTCGGTGGGCCGCCACTCCTGGAATTCGGTGATGGGGCGGGCGTCGCGCCACACGGGGTCGTCATCGCGCCCGTCGATCACCGGCGGCTGCGCCGCACGAGTCGCGGTGATGTTCGACCGAGAAGGCGTGGGGGGCGTGGGGCGCGCGGGCCGGGAGTCGGCCGCTTGGGCGACGAGCGTGACGGCGGCGGCGGCGAGGACCGGCAATCCGATGACCATGAAACGCCTAGGTGTGGGTTACCCGTTGGACGACGGGAACCCGCAAAAGGTTGTTTCAGGTCGCCGACCTGCTACCGCGCCATCTCCCGCACCACGCCCGTGAGCGCGCGCACCTTGGCGCCGTCGGCCGCGCTGGCGGCATCACGCTCGAGCTGCGTGGCGAGCGTGCCCAACGCCGTCCGGCGCCCCCCCCCCGGGCCCGCAGTCCGTTCCGCGTTCGCCAGGGCCGTCCGCACCGCACTGATACGATCGGCCGCCAGGCCGTGCGAGCGCTCGAGCTGATCGAGGTAGGCGCGCGCTACGACAAAGCTCGCGGGCCACTTCACGCGCTGCTGATCCTGGACGTTCTGATATGCAACCCGCACCAGCTTCGCGGCGTCGATCTCATTCTGCGTGAGGAGGGGATTCGGCTGCAGCTCGAGCACGTCGAGCCCGCGCGCGATCTCGGTGCTGTAGATGTAGCCGTTGTACCAGTAGGCGGACCAGCTCCCCGCCATCTCCATCTTGGTCGAGTCCATCGGGCCACGGTCGAAATAGGCGATCTCGGTCGGGTGGGCGGGATCGGTCCAGTCGAACACCGAGATGCCGCCCTGATACCAGCCCTGGACCATAAGGTCTCGGCCCGGGACGGGAATCAGGTTCCCGTTGTGCGCCACGCAGTTCTCCGCCGACGTCTGGACCGCCGGCAGCTTGTAGTAGCCCTGGAAGGCGAGCACGCGGTTCGCGAGCGTGAAGATCGCGTCGGCGCCCCATTGCGGCTTGTCGGTCGCGCGGCAGCGCGGCGCCACGCCGCCGCCCCACTCGTCGGTGAACAGCACCTTGGTGGCGTCGTTGTTGAACGTCGCCGAGTGCCAGTAGGCAAAGTTCGAATCCGACACTGCGGCGAGGCGAACGGGATGCACGGGGTCCCGGATATCGAGCAGCAGGCCGTAGCCGGCGCAGGCGCCACCGGCGACGCCGAGCTGCGGATAGACCGTGATGTCGTGGCATTGATCGGGACCGTGGCGCACGCCGCCCGGACCCATCGGTGGCAGGAACTCCGCGTCGATGATGCCCTGAATGGCCCCGCGCAGCGCGGCGCTGTCGGCCGCGGACGGCGTGCCGGTCGCGCCACGGCTGCGCATGATGCTGTCGAGCATCGGCGCGGCCATTTGGGGCGGGACCGCGACGGGGAGTCCCTGGAACTTCACCACGAACGCGCCGCGCGCCACCGCCGCCGCTGCTTCGGCCGCTGCGGCCGCGGAGTCCGCGGGTGAGGCGCCGTGCCTCGGCGGATCGACCAAGCCTTCGAACAGCCTTGGCCGGTTCACAATACTGGCTTGCTCCGGGTGGGCCAGGGGGACGCGGATGATTTCGATGCGGAAGCGCGCGGAGGTGGTGTCCTGCTCCGGCAGCGCCGACGAGCAGCCGGCGAGCTCCTCGGCGGGACGCACGGGGGCCTGGCCGGAGACATAGATGTACACGACGCTCGTGTCCTTTGGATCGGTCACGAGCGTGTGTGTGTGAGACCCGCGGCACGTCTGCACGTTCGCCAGAATCCGCGGGTGTGTCGGGTCACTGATGTCGAGGACGCGCACGCCACGGAAGCGCTGCGGGCTGACGGGCTCCTGCACGCCCTGCGTCCCGCAATCGACGCGCCCGTTCTGCGACTCGCCCGAGAGGAAGAGTAGGTTCTTGTACACGGAAACGTCGTTCTGCTGCTCGGGACAGAGCTCCGCGTGCACGAGACGCGGGTGCGCCGGATCGGCTACGTCCCACACCTGGAAGCCGTGGAAGTTGCCCTGGATGAGGTAGTGGCCCGTAAACGCGACGTCCGAGTTCATGTAATCGAAGTCGCCGGGCTCGGCCGGGATGAACTGTGCCGTGGGCCGGCTGGTCGATACCAACCGGAGATTCCAGGCAGCCTGGGCGGCATCCCACCAGCCGGCGCGCAGTCCCACGCGAGGGTCGGGGGACGGTGGATTCTGCGCGGCCAGGGCAGTGGTGACGAGGACGATCGATCCCAGCACGGCGAGCACGGCTCGCCACAGGCGCTGCGTGATCACGAGGTCATTCTCCGGTCGAGCGACGACTTTCCCATCCGGATTGACGAAGGCCGTCGTGAGCAGCATGCTGCGGCTCGCAGCCGCCAGAATCCGTTTCGCGCCGGGACGGAGGAATTTCGAGAAGTGGCCGATGTAGTAGTACGAATTCGTATAGATGAGCGTGCCGGTCCGCGTGTCGGCGTGGATCGGGGCAAAGCAGAAGTTGCCGACATGGTTGGGACCGCCCCGTTCATCGAGCAGAATATTCCAGTCCGTCCACCCCTCGGCGCCCGAGTTGAAATCGTTGATCATCGATCGCCCGTAGGCCTCACCAAGCGTCCACCGGTCGTACGCGGTGGAGTCGAAGGTCGCCGGTGTGCCTTCGGTGAAGACGAGGTGCTTGTCGGGGTAGAGCCGGCTTACGAGCGCGACGTTGCCGTACATCTGCGTCCCACCCGACCAGTCCTCATACCAGTGGAAGCCCATTCCCCAGGCGTACTTCGCGGCGGCGGAATCGCCGAAGATCGTCAGCGCTCGCTCGATGATGAGATCGCGGTTGTGATCCCACACCATGATGTGGACGTCGCGCAGCCCCGCCCGCGTCATCGCCGGACCGAGGTGGTTCTTGAGAAAGTCGCGCTCGTCCGACGCCTGATAGATGCACGATTCCCACCGCTGCGTCGCCATCGGCTCGTTTTGAATCGTGATGCCCCACACCGGCACGCCCGCCCTGCGGTAGTGCTCGATGAACTTCGTGTAATAGCGCGCCCAGGCGTGCGCGTACTCCGGACGCAGATGTCCGCCGTGCAGCATGTCGTTGTTGTCCTTCATGAACGCCGGCGGGCTCCACGGACTGGCAAAGAGCTTGAGCCGGTTGCCGCTCGCGGCCATCGCCCGCTTGATCAGGGGAATCTTGTAGCGCAAGTCGGGCGCGATGGAGAAGGAGGTCAGGGCCGAATCGCCCTGGGTCACGTAGGTATAGCTGTCGCTCGAGAAGTCGCAGCTGTTGATGTTGGTCCGGCCTAAGGTGTAGCCGATCCCGCGGTCGGCGCTGTAATACGCCGCGATCAATTCGTCCTGCCGGGCCGCGGGCAGCTTCGCGAACGTCTCGGCCGCGGCATCGGTCAGCGCCCCGCCGATGCCGATCAACGGCTGGAACGTTTTCCGCGGATCGACGAAGACGTACACCTTGCTCTCCGACATCGGCTCCGACGGCTGGAACACGAGGGTGTCGGTGGGAGTCAGCCGGAAGCTGGTGCTCTCCGCCGTGGTATAGACCATGGCGCGTCTGTCTGGGTGCTGAGCCAGCACCAATAGCGTGAGAAGCAGCACGTCAGGCCTCGATCTTGGAAAACCGCCAGGCCCCGAACACCACGAACAGGACCCCAACCGCCAGCAGCACGGAAACGTCCAACGCGACGCCGAAATGCGTCCTCCCGATCAGGACGCCGCGCACGCCGTCGACGCCATACGTGAGCGGATCCACGCGCGTCAGCGCCGCGAGGACCCGGGGAAGTCCCTCGAGCGGGTAAATCGCGCCGGAGAGAAAGAAGAGCGGCATCACGAGAAAGTTCATCACCATCTGGAACCCCTGCATCTCCTTGATGCTCGACCCGATCGCGGTCGCGAGCGCCGAGAAGATCACGGCGATCAATGCGATCACCAAAAACGCGAGCGGCACGGCGAGGAGACTCGCCGGGCGGAATCCCGCGATGAGCGTCACGACGAAGATCAGGGCGCCCTGCAGCACGGCCACCGTGGCGCCGCCGAGCGTGCGGCCGATCATGATCGCGAGGCGCGGTACCGGCGCGACCAGCGTTTCCTTCAGGAAGCCGAACTGACGGTCCCACAGCATCGCGATCCCCGAGAACATCGCCGTGAACAGCACCGTCATGCCGATCACGCCCGGCGCCATGAACTGGAGATACTTGCCCTCGCCGGCCCGTTGAAACACGGGGCCCAAGCCGAACCCCAGCACGCCTAGGTACATGAGCGGTGAGCCGAGCGACGCGACGATCTGCACGCGCGAGCGCAGGTACTTCTTCACTTCCCGCAGCCAGAGGACGTAAATGACGCTCATATGACTATCGCCTCCACACGCGGGACACCTGGCGCATCTGGTCCGCGGCCGTCGCGCTTTCGTCGCGAATCGTGGTGCCGGTGAGCTTGAGGAAGGCCGCTTCGAGCGAATCGGTGCCCGTTTGCTGCTTGAGCTCCGCTGACGAACCGGTGGCGACGATGCGCCCGTGGTCGATCACCGCGATGCGATCCGCCGCGCGGTCGGCTTCGTCCATGTAGTGCGTCGTGAGGAACACCGTGACCCCTTCCGCCTTATTGAGATTTCGTACCAGCGTCCACATCTGATTGCGGCTCTGCGGATCGAGGCCGAGCGTCGGTTCGTCGAGAAACAGCACCTTGGGCGTGTGCAGCAGCCCGCGCGCGATCTCGAGGCGCCGCTTCATCCCGCCTGAGAACGTTTTCACGAGATCTCCGTGCCGCTCCCACAGCTCGAACATCTTGAGCAATGCCTCGGCCCGCTCCCGCCGGACCTGGCGCGGTACGTGGTACAGCACGCCGTGGATATCCATGTTCTCCCACGCCGTCAGGTCGCTGTCGAGACTCGGATCCTGGAACACGACCCCAAACCGCCGCCGCACCTCCGTCGCATGCGTGGTGGGATCGAGCCCGTCGAGCTCGAGCGCCCCGCTGGTGGGATGCAGCAGCGTCGTGAGCATCTTGATGGTCGTCGTCTTGCCGGCGCCGTTCGGACCGAGAAAGGCGAAGATCTCGCCGGTGTGCACGTCGAACGACACATCGTTGACGGCGGTGACTTTCCCGAACGTCTTGACGACGTGCTCGACGCGAATGATCGGTTGGCCGCTCACAGGTCCCGGAATCTCACGCGCGCGCGACCTTCGCGACAGTCTCCCACGTGCGCGTCGTGACGTCCTTCCCGAACGCCTTCTCGAGCAGGGTCATGAAGACCGGGCCCTTGGGGGTCGGCAGGTACGCGCTAAACACGTCGTGCCCCTGGATGAGCAGGATCCGCGCGCCGTCCTGTTCGATCGGCAGCTTGGGCTTCGACTGGGGTGTGTCACGCAGGAACGTCACAATACGCTTCGCCTCAGGACTCACGCGAAACGATCGATAGGGGTCCGATTCGAGCACCTGCTCCAGCGCATCGATCGGACGGATGATGGTGAAAAACGCGTGCCCGAGGTGTTCCAGCATCGCGGCTTCCGCTTTGCGCTCGAGCGACGACTCTCGGGCGGCGCGCGCGTTGAACGCCACGTTGCCGCTGCCCAGGACCGTCTTCACCTCGGTGAATCCCGCGGCCTCGAACGCCTGCTTCAGCTCCGACATCTTCGCGTTCATCGGCATCACGCCGCGAAGAAATGCTGCGTAGCGTGGCATGGCGCTATGACTTGGGCGCCGCCGGCTTGGCCGCGTAGATGAACTCGTAGTAGTCGCGCATCGTGAGACCCGCGGCCGCGGCCTCGTCTACGATCACCGTCGCCTCACGGTGCAGCTGGATGGCACTGGCCGTCACCATGCTGGTGACCGGTCCCTCGACGGCCTGGGCGATCGCCTTGGCTTTGGCCTTGCCGCTCGCCACCAGGATCAGCCGGCGCGCATCGAGGATCGTCCCGACCCCCATCGTGATCGCATAAACGGGCACGTCCTCTCGGCGCTCGAAGAACCGGGCGTTGTCGTCGATCGTCTGTTTTGACAGCGTCTTGAGCCGCGTGCGCGAGCTGAGCGAGCTCCCCGGCTCGTTGAAGGCGATGTGGCCGTCCGAGCCGATGCCCAGGATCTGCACGTCGATGCCGCCACACTCCGCGATGCGCCCCTCGTACCATTGGCAGAACGCGGGATAATTGCTGGTCGTCCCCGACGGGATGTTGATGTTGTGCCGCGGGATGTTCACGTGCTGGAAAAAATGCTCGTGCATGAAGTAGTGATAGCTCTGCTCATGATTCGGAGGCAGTCCAACGTACTCGTCGAGATTGAAGGTCGTCACGCGCGAGAAGTCCACCTCGCCGGCCTTATGCAGCCGCACCAGCTCTTGATAGAGGCCGAGGGGCGTGGAGCCCGTCGCCATGCCGAGCACGGCATTCGGTTTGGTGTTGAGCACGTCGACGACGATCTGCGCCGCCGCCTTGCTCATCTCCTGATAGTCCCGCTTGATGACGACTTCCATCTCACCTCCTCAGGGTACGTCTTCCCACCGCCGGGCACGCTCGAGCGCTTTCTTCCACCCGGCCTCGAGCCGCTTCCGCTCGGCCGCCTTCATGGCCGGCGTGAAGCGTCGGTCCATCTGCCACTGCGTCGCGATCTGGTTCTGGTCCTTCCAGTAACCGACCGCCAATCCCGCCAGATACGCCGCGCCCAAGGCCGTCGTCTCGGTGACTTTCGGCCGCACCACGGGGACGCTGAGCAGGCTCGACTGGAACTGCATCAGGAGGTTGTTCGCCGAGGCGCCGCCGTCGACGCGCAGCTCCTTGAGCTTGATCTTCGCATCGGCCTCCATGGCTCGCAGCACGTCGGCCACCTGGAACGCGATCCCTTCGAGCGCCGCGCGCGCGATGTGCGCCGCGGTCGTGCCGCGCGTCATCCCCGCGAGGATGCCGCGGGCGTATTGATCCCAGTGCGGGGCACCGAGGCCGGCGAAGGCGGGGACCAGGTACACCCCCGCGGGATCGGTCACCTGGGACGCCAGCGCCTCGACCTCGGAAGACGACTTGATGATGCCCAGCCCATCGCGCAGCCATTGCACCACCGCGCCGGCAATGAAGATGCTGCCTTCCAAGGCGTACTCGGTGCGCTTCCCGATGCGCCACGCCACGGTCGTCAGGAGATTGTTCTTGGAGGCGATCGGCTTCGGGCCGGTGTGCATCAGCATGAAGCAGCCGGTCCCGTAGGTGTTCTTCACCATCCCGGGCTCGGTGCAGGCCTGGCCGAACAGCGCGGCCTGCTGATCGCCCGCGATCCCCGCGATTCGAATCGATCCGCCCAGCAGCGTCGTCTCGCCGTAGACCTCACTGGACGACCGGACCTCCGGCAATACCGAGCGCGGCACGTTGAGGAGCTTCAGTAACTGATCGTCCCAATCGCCCTTGAGATTGAACAACATGGTGCGCGACGCGTTGCTAGGGTCGGTCACGTGCACTCGGCCACCCGTCAGATGCCACACCAGCCAGCTGTCGATCGTGCCGAACGCGAGTTTGCCCGCCTTGGCCTTGGCGCGAGCGCCGGGGACGTTCTTGAGTAGCCACTCGAGCTTGGTGCCGGAGAAATAGGCGTCCACGACGAGGCCGGTCTTGCGCTTGATCAGGGACGCGAGCCCGCGCGCCTTGAGCTGGTCGCAGCGCGCGGCCGTGCGGCGGTCCTGCCACACGATCGCGTTGTGGATCGGCGCGCCGCTGTCGCGATCCCACACGACCGTCGTTTCACGCTGATTGGTGATACCGATGGCGGCGATGTCGGTCGCCGTCAGGCCGGCCTTGGCGATCGCGTCCTTCGCGGTGTGCAGCTGCGTGGCCCAGATCTCAGCGGCGTCGTGCTCAACCCATCCCGGTTGTGGAAAAACCTGGCGGAACTCCTTCTGCGACGAGGCCACGACGTTGCCGCCGTGATCGAACACGATCGCGCGCGAGCTGGTGGTCCCCTGGTCCAAGGCCAGGATGTGCTTCATGCGGGCCACAGCGCCTTATAGAGGAGGGCCGCGATCACGCCCCCGATGATGGGTCCGGCGACGGGGATCCACGCATAGCCCCAGTCCGAGCCTCCCTTGCCGGAGATCGGCAGGACCGCATGTGCCAGGCGCGGGCCCAGGTCGCGGGCTGGATTGATCGCGTAGCCGGTCGGGCCACCGAGCGACAGGCCGATCGCCCACACGATAACGCCGACGAGGGCGGGACCGAATCCCACGTTCCATCCATGCTCGGGATTCAGGTTCTTGGGAGTGAGGATGGTCAGCACGCCCAGCACCAGCACGGCGGTGCCGATGAGCTCGGTGAGCAGATTCGCGTAGGTGTTGCGGATCGCGGGGCCGGTGCAGAAGACGGCGAGCTTCGAGTCCTGGCCGCTGGTCACGGCCCAGTGGGGCAGGTAGGCGAGCCACACGATCGTGGCGCCGAGGAAGGCGCCGAGCATCTGGCCCGCGATGTAGGCCGGCACCGAGGCCCACGCGAACTTGCCGATCGCGGCGAGTCCGATCGTCACGGCGGGGTTCAGATGAGCCCCGCTGAACGTGCCGACCGCATAGACCGCGACCGTCACCGCGAACGCCCAGCCCGCGGTGATGACGATCCAGCCGGCGTTTTGGCCCTTGGTCTTGTTGAGGACGACGTTCGCGACCACGCCGTCGCCCAGGATGATGAGCAGCATGGTGCCGAGTAGTTCAGCGAGAAACGGTGACATGGAGCGGCGAAGCTATATTAGCCGCATGAAATTCGCCATCCTCATCTATACCGACGCCACCTTGCTCGACGCTCTGCCGGCGGGTCAGTTCGATGCGAACATGCGCGACTGTCTCGCGCACGCCGACGACCTGCGCCAGGACGGGCGCCTGCTCGACTCCCAGATGCTCGAGGGCGCCGCGACGGCCAAGGCCGTGCGCGTCCGCAATGGCCGGCGCACCGTCATCGACGGGCCGTTCACCGAGACGAAGGAGATGCTCGCGGGCTTCAACCTGATCGAGGCCGAAGACATCGAAGAGGCGGTCCGCATCGCGGCGGAGTTCCCCTGGGTCGAGACCGGGTGCGTCGAGGTGCGGGCGGTGCGGGACATAGGGACCGTACGGCAGCGCGTCAACGCTCATTGAGGGACATTGCACCATGCGATTCTCCACGTTCTCGCTCGTCCTCGTCGCGACCGGCGTCGTCGCCGCTCCGACGGCCGTCGCTCCCGACCTGCTCGCCGGTCTCCACTGGCGCAACCTCGGCCCCTTCCGCGCCGGTCGCGTCGCCGCCGTCTCTGGCGCCATCGGCCAGACCGGCACGTTCTACATGGGGCTGCCCCTGGGCGGCGTCTGGAAGACCACCAGCGCGGGCGAGGTGTGGTTCCCGATCTTCGACGACGTGAAAGAGGCGTCCTCGGTGGGCGCAATCGAAGTCGCCCCGCCCGACCCCAACGTCATCTATGTCGGCATGGGCGACCTGATCACTGGCGGCGGCATCAACGAGGGCAACGGCGTCTACAAATCGGTTGACGCCGGCATGACCTGGCAACATCTTGGTCTCGACGACACGCGGCAGATCCCCACGATCCTCGTCGATCCGCACGATGCCAACCTCGTGCTGCTGGCGGCGCAGGGAGATGTCCACAAGAAGAGCGAGACCCGCGGCGTGTACCGGTCGACCGACGGCGGTCAGACGTGGACCAAAACCCTCTACGTCGACGACTCGACGGGCATGCAGAAGATCGCGTGGGCCGCGGACCATCCCGAAGTCATTCTGGCCACCTCGGTGCGGCACTACGTCACGCCCATCACGGGTCCGAACCGTGTTCCGGCGGCCGCTGCCGGTGCCGGGGGCGGTGGCGGGGGGGCCGGGGGCGGGGGCCCGCAGACCGGTCCGTCGCAGACCAAGCTCTTCAAGTCGACCGACAAAGGCCTCACCTGGCATGAGATCCCGGGCGGCAGCGGCGGCCTGCCGCGCCTCACCGGTCGGACGTCGGTCGCCGTGGCGATGAGCACCAACGCGCAGCGCATGTTCTTGATCGGCAACTTCGGCCTGTACCGTTCGGACGACGGCGGCACCACCTTCACCGGCTTCAAGGGCGCTCCCGGCGGCGACGATCCGCAGCAGATGTGGATCGATCCCACCAACGGCCAGCGCATGCTATTGGGCCTCGATCAGGGCGGCGTCGTCACGTTGGACGGCGGGGCCACATGGACGTCGTACTACAATCAGTCCACCGAGCAGGTCTATCACATCACGGTGGACAATTCCTATCCGTACTGGGTCTACGCGTCGCAACAGGACGCGGGCGCGATTCGCATCCGCTCCCGCGGCAACCTCGGCGCCGTGACACCGCTCGACTGGAATCCCGTCTCGGGCTGGGAGTGGGGCACGACGATTCCCGATCCCTTGAATCCGAACGTCGTCTACGCCTCGGGCTCGGGGATCCTGAAGATCACCTACCCGAGCGAGCAGTGGATCAACGTCAGCCCCAACGTCGATCCCAAGCTGTTCGGACGGACCACCATCTCGCAGCCGTTGGCGTTCGCGCCTTGGAACCAGCACGAGCTGATCACCGGATTTCAGTTCGTCATGGCCACCACGGACGGTGGCATGCACTGGACCAAGCGGTCGCCCGATTTGGGCTTCCCGAAGGACGTCACGCCGCCTCCCGACAGCGCGCGCGGGCGCGGCGCTCCCGGCACGCCGATCGGTGGCGCGATTCAGTCCCTCGCGCTGTCGACCGCACAGGGCGGGCGCGGCGTCATCTGGGTCGGGACCAACAACGGCCTGATCAAGGTGACGCGCGACGAGGGCAAGACCT
>WNGQ01001880.1_pt1 | contig 21823 bp, 10 predicted proteins | sample 5407661 | NCBI WGS metagenome assembly WNGQ01 (sample SAMN13153382, study PRJNA577476) | soil metagenome | isolation source: 60 cm soil or saprolite under Garry oak tree replicate 2 | place: USA:California | collected 2016-06-15 | reverse complement strand
AAATTGGAGAAAGCTCCCCGGACCGCCTCAATTCACAGTCCGAAGAATGATCGCCAGAGCCTGCTCGCATCCATCGGCCAATCCCGCGCCCTCACTGCCCCCCTCTCCCATCCCGCCCCTCCGGCAGGAGAGGCGGGAGAGGGCCGGGGTGAGGGCAATCAGAGTGACGGCGCCCGGGGCCGCGCCATGCTTCTCGCCAAATCCTCAGCCCTTCCGGCCGATGGCCTCGTCCTCGATTTCACCATCCTCAACGCCGTGCCCTTGCCCTCCGGCGCCATCAGTTGGTGGCCCGCCGGCGGCAATGCCCTGGATGCGATCACCAACCACAATAACGGCAATCTTTCTAACAGCGTGTCCTTCGCCGCCGGCAAAGTCGGACAAACGTTCTTTTTCAACGGCACTAACTCTTACGCCAAAGTGACTGACGCCCCCTCCCTTAACCAGACCAACGGCCTAACCGTCGAAGCCTGGGTCTATCTGAATCGCCGCAAAGCCAACGACAATGACATGATCCTCCGCAAGGACGGCGAGTGCGGCGACCGCGAGTACATGTTAACCGCCACGCTTAGCGGAAAATTCCGGGCCCACCTCGGCACTACTAACGGGGTCTATAACTACATTGATGGCGTCACAGCAGTCACCTCGAACACCTGGTACCACGTGGCCATGACCTATTCGGTGGCCAACAGCAATCTCAGCCTTTATGTCAACGGCTTACTCGAAGCCGCCGGCAGCGTCAGGGGCGCCATCATCACGACCACCCAAGCCGTGTACATCGGCGGCTTCCCGGGGCCGTGTTCATCGTATTATTTCCCAGGTCTAATCGACGAGCCCAGCATTTCTAACCGAGCGCTCTCGGGCGCCGAGATTTTGGGCATTTACAACGCCGGCGCGGCCGGCAAGGTCAATCCCAACTGCGTTTCTCCCTCCACCAACGCCGTCGGCTGGTGGGCCGGCGACGGCAACGTGTATGACTCGGCGCGGACAAACTTCGCCAGCCTCAACAACGGCGCCACCTACGCCGCCGGCGTTGTCGGCCAGGCCTTCAGCTTTGACGGGGTGGATGATTATGTAAAAGTTATAGGACCTGGATGGCGATGGGGAGATTTTGTTCGTCCGAATTGTCTGACTCAATTGGCGGCGTGGCAAATCGGGATCGCCCTCAGCCTTATTAGAAAATCACCGATGGTCTGCTGGGCTTTCGAGGGAATTTGACTTGGCTTGTTGAGCTATTTATTTCGAATGTACAACGATGACCTCGGTCGAGAATTATGGTACGGAATTGGTGAACCCGGCGTTTACGGCAGGTACGGAACAACATATTCTGCGTGCTGACGGTGTAATTAAACCATACGAAGTAGATCTGTTTGCAACGGTAATGCAACTTCCGACTTAAAAGAGCTCGCCCTTCCTGGAAGCGGCGTGTGGTGACGATGTCGGACTGTCGTCACTACCTGGCCCTTTTGAAGCCCACATGTGAACATGAAATGGCGCGAGAAGCATGAAGGATTTGCTGGCCAGCGCCTGGTAGTGTTGCCAAGGCCTATTCTTGCCAGCGCCTTAAAGCATCCCCTTCTTGAGGCGCTAATTCCGACGGATGCGGGCTATTATCCAAGGGCAACTGGTCATACTTGCGCGCGCGAGCGCGGCTGCGGGGAAGCGATCTTTATTTACTGCGCCGAGGGGAGTGGCTGGTGCGAACTCTCCGGACAAACCCATGCAGTGGAGAAAAACCAACTGTTGGTGGTCCCGGCGTTCACTCCCCACGTTTATGGCGCCGCCAAAAAGAAGCCTTGGACGATCCATTGGTTCCATGCAGTGGGATCGAATATGCCAATTTACCTTGAAAGACTTGGGGTCACGGCCGCCAAACCTGTCGTCTCGCTCGGTGGCGATGTGCAATTGTTCTCGCTGTTCGAAGAAGTCCTTGAAAGTCTCGAGCACGGCTTCACTTTGGCTCATCTAGTCTACGCCTCGCATTCTTTAACGCATCTGATGGGCTTGGTTTTGCGTCACAAGGAAGAACATGGATACGGAGCGCCGAGCGTTCGTGAACAGATCGCAGAGAGTGTCGAGTTTATGAAGGGTCATCTCAGGGAGCCGCTGAAAGTCGGAACTCTTGCCGCGCTAGTGAATTTGTCTAGATCCCACTACACGACTTTATTTCGGCGGGTCACGGGTTACGCGCCGTTAAGTTACCTCAATCATCTGCGCATGCAACAAGCGGTTCAACTGCTAAACAGTACCGACCTTCCGATCAAACAGATCAGCGATCAGCTTGGCTTTTCCGACCAATTTTACTTTTCCCGGGCCTTCCGCAAGATGCACAACCACTCACCCACTGAACACCGGCGACGTTACAGCCACGGCGGTTGAAAACCCCACCCGGCACCGGGCCGATCTGTTCAGGTCAAAAGTCCATGCTCTGCGTCCAAGGGTCCATTCCATCTGCAGCTTGCTTGTGGCAGACTAGGAGCAGTCCACCAAAGAACCGAAATCTCGATCAACAAGCATAAAACAAAAGATCGAATCGAAAATCCGTCGGTCGAACGGCTTTTGGCGGCCAGCGTTTTCTCGTCGCTCTTGTCTTAGCAAGGGCGAGGGAAAGACTGTTTGTCAGAGATAGTTTCTAACGCGTAACCTCAACCTCAATGATCCCCCATGAAATCACCTCTCCAAATCGTAATGTCAGCATCGCGAGTCTCCTATCTGTCCGTTTTAGCCCTCTGCCTGGTGGCTGCGCGCTCGGCGCGAGCCGACTATAACTACTGGGCGGGTGTTCCCAGCGTCAGCGCGACGACCAATTGGACCGATGCCGCCAATTGGACCGGTGCGATTCAAACCTACTACAACGAAGTGGAATTCACCGGCATAGGGACCAGCGCCAACAATGACTTCTCAGTCAACAATGTTTTGGATGGCACGACCGGCGTGGCCCAGGTGCCGATCTGGGAACTGGACTTCGTCCCCACCAACGGCAACTACACGACGTTGATCGGCCCCGGAGTGACGCTGACTCTGAATGCCGGTCGAGGCTACCTGGCCGTCGGAGCCGACCAGTTGCACACTGCAAGCCCCGCACCCGCCAACGCATTCGAGACCATCACCATCACGGGCGCCGGAGGCACGCTCTCGATGGCCGGAAATTTGTATGTCAATCAGGGTTCTCCCACGCCCGGAGACACTCATAATGTGACCCTCGATCTGTCGGGCTTGGATAATTTCAATGACAACGGCTCGGGCAACGAGATCCTCGTCGCCAGCGGCGGCGCCCAACGGACGCACGGCACTTTGTACCTGGCCAAGACCAACCAGATTTCATTGGGAAATGATTTTCTAGTTTGCAATCAGGACTACAGCAATTCCATGCCGTGCGCTGTTTATCTGGGCAACGTGAACACGATTTTAACGGGCAGCGGCAACCTGACGGTCGCGGGCACGGGCACTACCACCGTCGGGGCCTGGATGAAATTTAACCCCGCATTCCTTAGCGGTGGCAACGTGCCTGCCGCCTCTCTTGGCGGCACGGCCAGCGACGGGAGGATCGTGAATTTTTGGATCTGTAACGCCAATGGAGGACCACAAGTTGCCGGCTATGGACTGTGCGATTTCACCGGTGGAAACGTGTCGCTGCTCGCGCGCACGATGCAGCTCGGCCAAGGCGGGAACACAGGGGCCAATGCCACGGGAGTGCTCACCCTCGATAACGGGCTCATTGATGTGAACAATGCCACGGTGGGGAACCAGGAGGCCAGCGGCGGCGGCAGCGGCGTTGGCATCATCAACCTCAACCACAATGCGACGTTGGACACCAACGCGACATTGCGCGTCAACAACATCCTCACTCTTGCGGCAGCGAGCGGCAGTCTGACGCTCGGCACCGCGGGCACGATCAACATTAATGGCGGGGCGCTGGCAGCAAACACCATCAGCAATGGCGGCGGCATCGGCACCATCAACATGACCAACGGAACAATCACGCTCACCACCGTGGCCGGCACGGCGGCGGCGCCTCTGAGCAGTCTTTCCACTCTGAACTCGACGCTTAATCTGGCGGTTGCTCGCACACGGACCAACGTGATGGTGACTAGCCTAACGACGGGCGGCCCCACGAATATCGTCAATATCACGTCCGTCCAGCCCTCAGCGAGTTATCCGGCCCAGTTCACTCTCATCAAATTCCAGGGCAGCATTGGCGGCGCGGGTTACAATTTTGGTCTTGGCACTGTGCCGCTGCTCAGCGCCGGCTTCCTGTCCAACCACGTAGCCAATGGTTCGGTTGACTTGGTTCTGACCAGCGGACCTCTTACCGACACCTGGACCGGTTCGGTGAATGGCAACTGGGACACAACTACACTAAACTGGACGGCCGGAGGTCCAGTCGCCTACAGCGACGGCGCTTTCGTGCAGTTCCTGGACGGGGCGAGCGATAGCACGGTCAACCTTACGACGTCACTTTCGCCGGGGGGAATCACCATCAGCAACACCGCGCTCACTTACACGTTCAACGGAAGCGGGGAGCTTAGGGGTTCCACCAGTTTGCTCAAGCAAGGCAGCGGCGCACTGGTGATTGACAATACCGGGAGCAACGATTTCAGTGGCGGCGTCACCATCAGCGGCGGCACGGTGCAGGTGGGCAACAATGACACCAGCGGCAACCTGCCGGCTGGCGCCATCACCGACAACGGTGTTCTGGCTTACAACCGGGCCGACAGCGTTACGTTGAGCAGCACCATTTCCGGCGCGGGTTCGTTCACACAGGAAGGCGCTGGCACGACGCTCCTGTTGAGCGGGGCCAACACATTTACAGGCCAGGTGCTGGTGACGAATGGCAGCACGCTAAAGCTTGGCAGCAGCAGCGCGTTGGGCGCGGACGGCACCGCCATTGTGGCGAGCGGCTCGACGCTCGATAATGCGAGCGGGTACACCGCGACCAAGACGATCGTCGTGTCCGGCACGGGTGTGGGCGGCAACGGCGCGCTTACGGACACGGGCGGCTCGATTTACGACAACCCCGGCCCCGGCCTGGCCACGAACATCATCCTGGCTGGCGATACGACGTTCAGTTACCCAACCCGATGGGACCTGGGTTCGGTCGCAGGCGGCAGCTTTTTGGGCACCGGGGGCCATCCCTATAATCTCACCCTCAATAGTAGTTCGGGTTACTTCGAATGGTATAACCTGGCTCTGGATTCTTCGCTCGCGAACATCACTATTCAGTCGGGCAATCTCGGAGTCGTCGGATCAACGTCTTTCGGGAATCCCAGCGCCACGCTGACGATCGCCTCCGGCGCAGCACTGACGTTTTACGGCGCGAATGTTTATGCCAACAAGCAGGTGGATTTCCAGGGCGGAGCCAGCATCAACAACGGTTACGGCGCCAACATCATGAATGGTGCCATGACCCTCGAGGCCGGTTTCTGCACCTTCAACATTGGCGGCGGCACGACCTTGACGATCAGCAACGTCCTAAGCGGGACCGGCAGTTTTTACCAAAGCGGCGGCAGCGGAACGACCATCTTGTGGGGTAACAGCCCTTCGTTCACCGGCGGCGTGCTGTTATATAACGGCCAAATGACGCTCAATGGCACAATTGGTTCCGGTGTCACCAACCAAGCGGGCACGACCCTTTCCGGCAAGGGCAGTGCCGCCGGGCTGGTGGATGTGGCCGGCGCATTCTTCCCGGGCGGAGCGACCGCGGCGGGAACTTTCACGGCAGGCGGCGGACTCACTCTCGAAGGCTCCGCCACCTTGACGATGGACCTGGCATCATCCACCGGCATCGGGGGCGGCACAAACGACCTGATTGCTGTGACCGGTGACTTGACAGTAAACGGCAACAACATCAGCATCAACCCGCTCACCGGAACACTGGCAAACGGGACCTACACGCTGTTCACTTACACCGGCAACCTCAACGGCTCGTTCGGCACGGCCTCGACGGTCGCTTCGTCCCGTTACGTTCTCACCCTCGACACCAGCACGGCTCATCAAGTGAAGCTGATCGTCTCCGGGATGGCAAATCTCCTGGCATGGAACAACGGCGCCAACAACGCGCAATGGGACGTGCAAAGCTCTCTCAACTGGACGAATCTGACTACTCATGTCGAAGACCAGTTTTTCATTTCCGACGCCGTGCTGCTGGATGACCGAATCAGCCAGGCTCCGAATCCGACAACCAGCCTGGTCATTGATTCCGGGCAGGTGGTTGTCCCGAGTGTTCTGACGAACAATTCCACTACCAATTATACCATCAGCGGCGCGGGAAAGATCAGCGGCGGCGCCACCGTGGTTAAACTAGGCACGAGCACATTAACGATCAATAACACCAACGATTTCACCGGCAACTTCACGCTGGCCGCTGGCGCCGTGGAGGCCAACGGCCTCACGTCGGCGCTGGGGACGGCCAACGGCACTTTGACAATCAGCAACGGAGCGCAACTCACGGTGAATTTGTCCGGGAATTATCCACCCGGCGATGCCGGCTTCGGCAACAAACCGATTGTGGTGTCGGGCGCGGGCGTCAACGGCCAGGGCGCTATTCAATTTACCGGCGGCCCGCTTTACAACGACGGCAGCACACTCGGTCTTGGCCAAAGCGTCACTCTGGCCGGCAACACGACCCTCAGTGGCGCTGGACGATTTGATTGGGGCTACCCCGGCGCGGGCACTACCTTGAGCAGCGGTGGCAGCAATTACAACCTGACCGTCAGCGTCGGCAGCTACTCCCAGTGGTATGACATTGGCATTGACCCCAACCTGGGAAACATTGACCTTTATACCAGCGCCAACAGCCAGCAAACATTGCGCGTTCAAGCCTTGGGCGCCAGCCTGGGCAATCCCTCCAATGTCCTCACGCTGCATTCCAATGTTCTGTTCAACATTCAGCATGGCGACACCACTGCCGGCGACAACGGCTACGCGAAAGTCGTCCATATCCTGGGCACCGCCGCCTGGCAATATCAGCCCAGCGGCGGCGCGGGCGACTATCGGCTGGGCACCTCGTTCGTGCTGGAGACCAACGCGGGCCTGTATTTCTTCAGCGGCAACGGCGGGAACAATAGCGGAACCGTTATCAATGGGACGGTCACCCTCAACGGCCTGGCGCATTTCCAGATTGGCAACAGCCTGATTACCTTCAGCAACGTCATCAGCGGCCCCGGTGGGTTCTACATGGATAATTACGGCGGCAACCCGCCCCTGGTCTTCGCCGCCGCCAACACTTACCAGGGTATCACCGACATCCGCTCCGGCCTGGTGCTGGCCTTGATTGGCAACGGTTCGATTGCGGCCAGCACCAACATCAGCCTCGCCGCGAGCGCAACGCTCGATGTCAGTGCCCGGGCCGACAAGACACTGACGCTGGCTGCGGGCCAGACTCTGCAAGGCAACGGCGCTATCAACGGCAACCTGGTCGTTGGCGCCGGAGCAGCCGTCTCGCCGGGGGGCGCCAATGCGATTGGGACTCTCACCGTCACTAACGCGGTAACATTGTCAGGCACGACGACGATGGAATTGAACAAGATGAACAGCTCCTTTGACCAGATCAGCGGCGCGGCAAGCATCGCCTACGGGGGCACACTGAGTGTGACGAATCTCGCCGGATCGTTCGCGCCAGGTGACAGCTTCAAGCTCTTCACAGCCGGAAGCTACAGCGGCGTGTTCGCTGCCATCTCGCCTGCCACACCCGGCGCCGGCTTGGCGTGGGATACAAGCGGTTTGACCAACGGGACACTAAACGTGGCGGCTGCTCCAACCGGGCCGGCGATTGGCGAGATCACCGTGTCGGGCGGCAACGTCATCATCAGCGGCAGCAACAACACCGGCTCGGGCGGTGGCACCTATCATATCGTGACGACGACGAACGTGGCGTTGCCCGCGACCAATTGGGTTGTGCTGACCAATGGCGCATTTGACAACAGCGGCAACTTTTCCTCCACCAACGCGGTGGGAACGAACGCCCAGCGCTTTTACAGGCTCCAAGTGCCATGAACTCAAAACGTTCTGCCTTCACTTTGATTGAACTCCTCGTGGTGATCGCCATCATAGCGATTTTGGCGGCGATGTTGCTGCCGGCGCTCTCGAGCGCCAAATTGCGGGCGAATCAAATTTCCTGCATAAATTCGATCAAGCAGTTGTCCCTGGCCGGCAAGATGTACGCCGACGACACGAAAACGTGGGTTGGTCCGCTCAACCTCGACCCTACCCTGAGCCAGGGCGACTGGATGGGGGCGATGCTGGCTTACTACGCAAAGGCGACCAATGTCCTCTTTTGCCCCAACGCGCCGGACCGGGGGAATCCGAACAATGTGGTCAACCCGGCGGGCAGGGCCGACGCGGCCTGGCATTGGACCCTTTCGACGCCGGTCTATGTTTCCAGTTATGGCATGAACAAGTGGCTGTCAGCCCCACCGGGCCTGGGAAATGCCGTCGCCCATCCCGAGTGGCTCTACCCAAGAGAGGACTCTGTCCGAAACACGGCGTTGACTGCGGAATTCATGGATAGTGCCTGGATCAATTTTGACCCCGTGGAAACTGATCCGCCGGCCCGCAACCTATACGATCCGCTGGAAGACTCGTCTTCCGAAGGGATGGCCCGTATCTGCATTGCGCGGCACGGTTCCAAACCTCCGGGCGCCGCGCCACGAAACGTGCCCCCAGGCACGGTATTGCCCGGCAAGATCAACATGGGATTTGTTGACGGGCACGCTGAACAAGTGAAGCTGCAGAATTTGTGGACTTACTACTGGCACCAGGATTGGGTGACTCCCGCCATCCGACCACCATGATGAAAGTCAGGAGGCCTTGGGGCGCGGGTCTAGCCTTGCTTTTGGTTTTGAAGTGCGCAGCGGGACCGCTTTTGCCTCCTGTTCAGACGGGCAACTTGCTCAAAATGACGAACACCAACGTAAGGCTCGACTACGACCTCAGCACGGGGCGGGCGAATTTCTATTGGCAAAACAGCGTGAAGATTTCCGGTTTCTACGCCGGCGTTGGGTTGGCCAATTATATCACTGACACGGTTTACACGAATCGGACCTGGACGGTGACCAACAATCAGGTCGAAGTTACATCAACACGTGGCGACCTGCCAACGATGAAACAGATTTTCATCCTGGATCAGGACAACAGCTTCCTCACCAGGCTTGATGTGGTCGGCAGCGCGCTACAATCGCGCTGGATGGGGCCGTTGGTGATGGATACAACTGGCGGAGTGGACATCGGAAGCTATAGCGACGACCGGGCGCTGATAGTGCCGTTCGACAACGACTCGCCGACGTTCAGTTACAATGCCGAGCCCATCAACAACACCAACGGCAGCTACGAGGTGTCCGCGTTTTACGACAATACATCGCGCAACGGGCTGGTCGTAGGCTCCGTTACACATGACACCTGGAAAACCGGCGTTTATTTCCAGGGAGCGAACAATCGCCTAAACGTTCTCAATGTTTATGGCGGCGTGACTTCGAGCGATACCCGTGATGTTGACCCTCACGGCCTGGTGAAAGGGGACACGATTTCTTCGCCCACAGCGTTTGTCGGCTTCGGCGCGGACTGGCGGACAACCCTCGAGACTTATGGGGACGCGAACGCGGCAATCATTCCAAGACTCATCTGGACCGGTGGCGTGCCCTTCGGCTGGAACAGTTGGTATGCCTATGGCACGAACGTGAGCTACTCGAACGCAACGGCGGCTTCCAGCTTCATCAGGACGAACCTCCAGACAACCAACTTCAACGACAACGGAACAGTTTATATCAACCTTGATTCCTATTGGGGCAACCTGAGCGACACGCAGTTGACAGAGTTTGCAAACCACTGTCACGGGAACGGCCAGAAGGCCGGTATCTACTGGACGCCGTTTGTGTATTGGGGCACGGCACAGCAGGGCTCGAACTATTTCATGACCGGCAGCGGCACTTACAAATGGAGCGATGCTTACCTGCGGACAGCCAGTGGCAACGCGCAAACCATTGATGGGGGCATCGCGATTGATCCCACACATCCCGGATTCAAGCAGATGGCCGGCTGTTACCTTAGCTATTTCAGGAGTCGCGGGTTTGACTACTTGAAACTGGACTTCCTGACTCACGGCGCGCTGGAGGGCGCGCACTACGATACGAACGTCACCACGGGAATCCAGGCCTATAACCAGGGGATGCAGTATCTGTTGGCCCAGAATAACGGGCAAATGTTCCTGAGCGAATCCATCGCGCCGATCTTCCCATACCAATACGCGCATTCGCGCCGCATTTACTTCGATGCCCCCGGGTCCATCAGTGACACGGAGGGCACGATGCAGGCGGTGAATTACGGATGGTGGATCAACCACCGGCTGTATCGGTTCAGTGATCCCGATATGATGAAATTCTCCGGCGCCTCGGGAAACGCAAATCAAAGCCGGCTCATCAACGAGGCAGTGGCTGGCACGGTCTTTTTGAACAGCGATGATCTGGCTTCTCCTACGGCACAAACTCTGGGGGAAACGTGTCTGACCAACGCCAGCATTAACGAAGTGGCGCGCGCCGGCGTTGGTTTTCGGCCTGTGGAAGGCAATACCGGCACGAGCGCCGGCGACGTTTTTGTTCGCCAGGATGGCAGCACGTGGTACGTGGCCGTGTTTAACTATTCCAACCTCACCGTGATCAAGAGCGTGGATCTAGCCAGGTTGGGTATATCAGGGAGCTACACGGCCGTGGATTTATGGAGCGCCGATGTTTCCACGGTGACCGGGACCACGTGGATCGTCACCCTCGGAGCGCAACAGGCCAAGCTGTTTCGCTTGGGTTCAGGGAGCACGAGCGCGACGGGACCAACCAATCAGGCGCTAGTTATCGACAGTTCGGCAACGTTCACAACCGTTGCGTCAGGCACTCCCCCGTTCAGCTATGCTTGGAGCAAAAACGGGAGCACTCTCGCTGGGCAAAATGCAAACACGATCACGATCGGTCCGGAGGGCCTGAGCGACGCCGGGGTCTATTCGGTGGTGGTGACTGGCGCAAATGGGGCTGTCACGAACAGCGCCACGCTCACACTGCAAAGTCCGACTAATCTGACTGCGCTGACCAGCGGGGGCGTTTTGAGATTAAACTGGCCGGCGGGCTACACCGGCTGGCGTCTCCAATCACAAACCAATGGTCCGGGCGGCGGTCTCGGCACAAGCTGGCAGGGCGTGTCCGGCTCGCAAGAGACAAACGCCTGGAACTTTCTCATCAGCGCAACCAATCCGAGTATTTTTTTTCGGCTTACTTATCCTTAGAGAAACTCTTTAATTCTTACACGACATGCTTGTAGCAACCCCGCCAGAAACCATCGCGATCAAAGCGAAGCACAACCTTGGCTATGTGTGGCTCATTTCGGTCGTCGCCGCAATGGGCGGCCTCCTGTTCGGCTGGGACTGGGTGGTTATCGGCGGGGCGAAACCATTCTTTCAACGATACTTCCAACTGACGAGCGAGGCGCAAATTGGTTGGGCGAACAGTTGCGCGCTGGTTGGCTGTCTGTTTGGAGCCTTGATCGCAGGCGCGCTGAGCGACAAATTCGGCCGCAAACGTTTGCTCATCACTGCCGCGCTGCTCTTTGCGGTGACCTCCCTCGGCAACGCCCTGGCCAAAGACTTCACGATATTCATCATGTGGCGCGTCTTCGGCGGCGTGGCCATCGGCCTGGCCTCCAACCTGTCGCCGATGTATATCGCCGAAGTCGCGCCCGCTCAGATTCGCGGCAAGCTCGTCTCGATAAATCAACTCACCATCGTCATCGGCATCCTGCTGGCGCAATACATCAACTGGTTTCTCGTGCGCAAGCTGCCTCCAGGCGCGACCGACGAGTTCATCCGCATTTCCTGGTTCGGCCAGCAGGGCTGGCGTTGGATGTTCGGACTGACTGCCGCGCCGTCGTTTCTGTTTTTCCTGGGGATGTGGCTCGTGCCAGAGAGTCCGCGTTGGCTGGCCAAAAATGGAAAGCCGGAGCGCGCTCGGAGCATTCTGAGTAGAATCGGCGGCGAACAATACGCAGCTGCCGCGGTTGCAGATATTGACTCCACGCTCGCGATCGAGGAAGTCCAGCACGTGCGCTTCTCTGACTTGCTTGAGCCGGGGATGCGAAAAGTGCTTGCCCTCGGAGTGATTCTCGCTGTCTTCCAACAATGGTGCGGCATCAACGTCATTTTCAACTATGCCGAAGAAATCTTTCGTGCGGCTGGCTACGATATTTCGACCGTGCTCAAAAACATAGCCTGGACCGGCTCAGTGAACCTGGCCTTCACGTTCGTTGCTCTTGGTGTTGTGGATCGAGGGGGTCGGAGACCGTTGTTGCTGCTGGGTTCGGCAGGCCTGGCCCTCATCTACACGGCGATGGGTTTCTGTTACTTCGGCGGCGTCAAAGGGCTGCCAATGCTGCTGCTGGTCCTCGCGGCCATCGGCTGTTACGCGATGTCGCTCGCTCCCGTAGCGTGGGTGGTCATTTCCGAAATATTCCCGAATCGCATTCGCGGCGCGGCGATGGCCGTGGCCGTGTCCTCGCTCTGGATCGCGTGCTTCATCCTTACGTACACGTTCCCGATTCTGAACGCGAAATTCGGGTCGGCAGGCACGTTTTGGCTTTATGCAGGAATCTGTGTGGCCGGCTTCCTCTTCATCAAATTCAAACTGCCCGAAACCAAAGGTAAGACGCTCGAACAAATCGAAAGGGAGTTGGTGGATTAATTGTTTCTGACCGATGAATCGAATCAACTTTCCTCAAGCGAACCCTGGCGCGTCTGTAGCCTATACTCGAATGCGCGCTCGGGCTGGTAAGGGTCCCTCGAAACCTTCTGCCAGGGTTCAGGTGAGTATCGAGCAGGTGGTCATTCCGACTTATCTGCCGGCCCCGTCGGACAAAAATCCTATGTTTCTGGAGAAACGGGTTTATCAAGGCAGCAGCGGCAAGGTGTATCCGCTCCCGTTCACCGACCGCATCGCGGAAAAACCCGTGGATCGCAAATGGAAAGCAGTCTGGATCGAAAACGAGTTCATCCGTGCCATGGTGCTCCCAGAAATCGGCGGGCGGATTCACGCTTTGCAGGACAAAAGCAACGGTTACGACCTCATCTATAATCAGCCGGTGATCAAACCGGCCCTAGTGGGCTTGGCAGGGCCCTGGATGAGCGGCGGCATTGAGTTCAACTGGCCCCAGCACCATCGCCCGGCAACATTCCTGCCCACACATTTCCAAATCGAAGAGCACCCCGATGGTTCCAAGACTATCTGGTGCAGCGATCATGACCCGATGACCCGCATGAAGGGCATGCACGGCGTTTGCCTGCATCCGGGGAAAGCGTACCTCGAACTCAAGGTGCGTGCTTACAATCGAACGCCCTTTGTGCAAACGTTTCTATGGTGGGCAAACGTCGGCACGCGCGTGCACGAAGCCTATCAAAGCTTTTTTCCTCCTGATGTTTATTACGTCGCCGACCATGCGCGCCGCTCGATGAGCGAATATCCGTTATGTAAAGGGGTCTACTATGGCGTGGATTATGGCAAGCGTGGCCGAGAAGGAATTCCGGCCAACGAAGTGCCGAGCCAGTTCGTGCCGCCGCTTTGCACCACCTCCCGCGTCAAACGAAGCTCTAGCAGCCCGCGCTACCTACCTAATGATTTGTCCTTTTATGCTAATATCCCGACGCCGTGCAGTTTTATGTGCATGGGCAGCAAAGAGGACTTTTTCGGCGGCTACGATTACTTAGCGCAAGCCGGCATTATTCATTATGCCGACCATCACATTGCGCCCGGGAAAAAACAGTGGACGTGGGGCAATCACGAGTTCGGTTATGCGTGGGATCGGAACCTGACGGACAAAGATGAGAAAGGCGAGTATGGCCCTTACATCGAGCTCATGGCCGGCGTTTACACGGACAATCAGCCCGATTTCAGTTTTCTCCAACCGGGGGAGACCAAAACCTGGAGTCAATATTGGTATCCCATCCAAAAGATCGGCCCGGCCCAACACGCGACCTTGGCGGCCGCCATCAGTCTTCGCTGTGCGGACGGCAAGTGGCATTTAGGAGTCGCAGTTACTTCTCGCCAACCGCAGGCGATGGTAAGGGTCATTGCGACGCCAAAACAACTCGCCTGCTTCCAACGTGATCTGGCGCCAGGAACGCCGCTGTTGGCCAAAGGCCGGCTCCCGAAGAATGTTTCAGAAACCGATTTGAGGATCTCGGTGACCGACCGCATTGGGCGTGAATTAATATTGTATCAGCCCAAGCCGCGTGCCCATGGGCCTGTGCCGCCGCCGGCCACGGAGCCGCCCACGCCCAACGAAATCCAAAGCGCCGACGAGCTCTTCATCACCGGCCTGCACCTCGAGCAATACCGCCATGCGACGCGCTGCCCGACGCTCTATTGGAACGAAGCCCTGCGCCGCGATCCGTTGGACGCTCGTTGCAACAATGCTATGGGCCTCTGGCAGCTTCGGCGCGGGGAATTTGACCTCTCCGAAAAGTACTTCCGGCGAGCCATCGAGCGGCTCACTCGCCGCAATCCGAATCCTTATAACGGCGAAGCGTACTACAATCTGGGCATGTGCTTGCGATATTTGGGCAGAGAGCGCGAGGCCTACGATGCCTTTTATAAATCTGTTTGGAACCAGGCGTGGACCGGCGCAGCCTATCACGCTTTGGCGGAAGTTGATTGCGCGCGTGGGCATTGGACTCTGGCCCTCGAGCACTTGGAGCGTTCGCTGCGTTTCGACACTGACAACACGCGCGCCCGCAACCTCAAAACCATTGTGTTGCGCAAGCTTAGCAAGAAACGCGAAGCCAGGGAGCTCCTGGCGGCCACGCTGGCGCTCGACCCGCTGGATTGGTGGGCCAGGCACTTGCAAGGCCAGGCCCTCAAGTGCGACCTGCAAACCGCCATCGATTTGGCCTTCGACTGCATCCGGGCCGGGCTCTACACCGAAGCGATTGTTTTGCTGGGCACTACACGCCGCACACTCGCCCTGGCGAGCAAGCAAGCGGTCCAGAGTAATGGCAACGCACAATCCGATCTACCCGATCAAAACTGGGGTGCCGCCCCGCTCGTCCATTATTGCCTGGGATGGCTCTATGCGAAGCTCAACGACCCCAAGTCCTCCGCCGAGCGTTATCGAACCGCTGCCGCACTCGCACCCGACTATTGTTTTCCCGCGCGCCTCGAGGAGATCGGCATTCTGCAGGCTGCTATCCAAGCCAATCCAAACGACCCGCTTGCGCCTTACTACCTGGGCAACCTGCTCTACGATCGGCGTCGCCACGATGAGGCCATAGCCTTATGGGAGCGGGCGGCCTGCCTCGGCGCTGACTTCTCCCTCGTCTGGCGCAACCTCGGTATTGGCTATTTCAACATCCGTCGCGACCCTCAACGCGGACGCGCCGCTTACGATAAAGCTTTTTGCGCAAATCCATGGGATGCGCGCCTCCTGTATGAGCGCGATCAACTTTGGAAACGTTTGGGCGTCTCACCGGCTAAACGATTGGAGGAACTGGAGGCGCATCCGAACTTAATCCAACAGCGCGATGATCTGACGATCGAATTATGCGCGGTCTATAATCAGGTGGGCCGCCACGACAAGGCAGCCAGCTTGTTGAGCAGCAGGCGCTTTCAGCCCTGGGAAGGTGGCGAAGGCGGTCCGCTCGGCCAGCATGTCCGAACCCACCTGGCTTTGGGTCGGGCCGCACTCGCTCAGCACGATCCAAAGAGCGCGCGGCAACACTTCGAATCTGCCTTACACGCGCCGTCGAACCTGGGCGAGGCCAAACACCTCCTCGCCAACCAAAGTGACATCCACTTCTGGCTCGGCTGCGCCTGCGATGCCCTCGGGGACAAAGCCGCCGCCCGACATTATTGGCTCGCCTCCGCCACCTTCAAAGGCGATTTCCAGGAGATGAGTGTCCGCACGTTTTCCGAAATGACTTACTTCTCCGCGTTATCCCTGCTGAAGCTTGGCCGCAAAGCTACGGGTTGCAAGCTGCTCAAGGATCTCCTCCGTTACGCCCGCGCCTTGGCTGCGGCGCCCGCCAAAATCGATTATTTCGCCACTTCGCTGCCCACGATGTTGCTCTTTTCCGATGACCTGCAGCGGCGTCAGCAAACCACCGCCTTGTTTTTGCAGGCGCAAGGCCAGCTTGGGTTGGGCAACAACAGCGCTGCCCGGAAACTTTTCCAGGCCGTGTTGCGCCGCGACCCAAGCCATGCCCTCGCGGCTGATTACCTCCGCGACCTGCAGAAATGAATTCCAACGGCCTTGCAACTGACCTGAGGCGCGAGCACGGCTTCGCTTATTATGTGCTTCGGACCCATGACCTCGAGCTGGCCGTCGTGCCTGAACTGGGGGCAAAAATCGTCTCGCTCAAAAGCCTGCACACTGGACGTGAATGGCTCTGGCGCCCGCAAGCCGCCCTCGAACTGTTTCGCAATCAGCTTGGCGATGACTTTTCGCAAAGCACCCTCGCCGGCGCCGATGAATGCCTTCCCACCCTCGCCTCTTGCGTCTGGCAAGGCCGGCACTTGCCTGATCATGGCGAAGCCTGGAGCGTTCCCTGGCAAGTGGACGAGCCCGCGTGGAAACATGGCAAATTGCGGACCTCTCTCCGGCTTCAGATTTCTCCCTTTCACTTCGAGCGCACTATTCGGGTTTGCGGTGCCCAACTCCGCATGGACTACCAGCTAACCAATCTCAGCGGCCTGGACGAATTCTATTTGTGGGCGCTGCATCCCTTGTTACGGTTGCAGCCAGGCGATCGGCTAAACCTTCCAGCCGAAACACGCGCCCTGCTCAACGGCGAGCCGTGGCTTGACTGCCTCGACTCAGTAGTCCCCACCGGCGGCTGCGCCAAAGTGTTTGCTGAACCGCTCATTAAAGGGACTGCTGAAATCGCCAACGCCACCACCGGCGACCGCCTTGCTTTCGCTTGGAGCCCGATGGAGAACAATACGCTAGGGCTCTGGCTTACCCGCGGCGGCTGGCACGGCCATCACCACTTTGCCGTCGAACCGAGCAACGGCTCGCCTGATCGCCTCACCCAGGCTGCCGAGCGTCGGCATTGCGGCCTTGTTGCCGCCTTAGCATCTGTCACCTGGAGCATCACTATCCGGGTAGGACCGTGAGTGCCTGCGGTAGCCGTCGTGATGCCGAAATGATTCTAATCAGAATTATCTCCACCGTGGCGACGCTGGCGCAGATGGTTTTTCTGGCACTTGCGCTTTTCGAGCCGGTACCCTCCTTTGCCGAAACGTTCAGTGTCAGCACAGCTGGTTTCAGCTTGCGCTTCGAGGTTGGCCAGGACCGGCGGTTATATCAACAGCCAATTGGCGGAGGAACCGCCAATCCTGAACGCGCCGACGAAGCCTACCCGCAGGCCGGCGACGGTTACATTTGGGAACCCGCCCTTAAGGCCATTCACGCCGACGGCAACACCTCCACCGACCTCCTGTTTGACGGTATGACGCGGACCAACGAGGGGCCGGGCCGCGAGCTGCTCCGGATCCAGTTGCGTGATCCGGCTTACCCGTTCGAAGTCCTCCTCTGTTTCCGGGCCCATCATTCTGTGGATGTCGTCGAACAATGGGCGGAGATCCGTCATCACGAGCCCACGGTGGTCAAATTGGAGCGAATGACCTCTTCAGCCTTGCTGCTGATGCCAACCAATCTCCATCTCATTCATTTCCATGGCGACTGGACAGACGAGATGAACCCGGTTTCTGAGCTGTTAACTCCCGGCACAAAGATGCTCGATTCCAAGAACGGCGTCAGAGCGCATCAGTTTGGCAACCCCTCCTTCATTCTCTCTCTTGACGGGCCGCTCGGGGAGAATTCCGGTCGTGTTCTGGGCGGTTCCTTGGCCTGGTCGGGCAGCTTTCAGTGCGGCTTCGACCACAACGGCCAGCGGGTTCGAGCGCTCTGCGGCGTGAACCCGTTTGCCTCCACCTATTATCTGGAACCGGAGAAAACGTTTACTACACCCACCATGATCTGGGTCTGGAGCGATGCTGGGGTTGGCCCGATGAGCCGCAAGCTGCACGCCTGGGCACGGCAATTTGGCTTCCGGGAGGGCCATACACCCAGGTCGGTGTTGCTCAACAATTGGCAAGCCACTGGCTTCGATTTTGATTTCGACCGCATTGCTGGACTTTTCGAACCCGCCAAGCAGTTGGGAGTCGAACAGTTCCTCCTGGACGATGGATGGTTTGGCAACAAATACCCGCGCATCGACGACAAAGCCGGCCTGGGTGATTGGGAACCAAACAGACAGCGTTTCCCCAATGGCCTCGAACCGCTGGCCACGGCCGCTGTGAAAAAAGGATTGCAGTTCGGTATCTGGGTTGAGCCTGAGATGGTTAATCCTAAAAGCGAATTGTTCGAGCAGCATCCGGACTGGGTAATCCGCCAACCGAAGCGCGAACTCGAACTGCAACGTAACCAGCTCGCGCTGGATCTCACCCGTCCCGCCGTTCAGGATTTCGAGTGGTCCGTGCTCGAGCGCGTATTGAGTGTTCCCGGCATTACCTACGTGAAATGGGATTGCAACCGCTACTTGACCCAGCCAGGGTCGAGTTTCCTCCCTGCTGATCGCCAGTCGCACCTGTGGATCGATTATGTCCGCGCCTTGTATGCCCTGATGGAGCGCACCGCCAAGACCTTCCCCAAAACCGAATTGATGCTCTGCTCGGGTGGCGGCGGTCGTGCCGATTACGGGGCCCTCAAATATTTCCACGAGTTCTGGCCCAGCGACAATACCGACCCGGTGCGTCGAGTCACCCTGCAATGGGATTACTCCTATTTTTTCCCCGTCATGACCCTGTCGAGCCATGTCACCCATTGGGGCAATCGGCCCATGCATTTTGCCTGTGCCGTCGCCATGAGCGGCCGATTTGGCATGGATCTCGATCTGGCAAAACTGCCGGCTGAAGATAAAGCGATTTGCGCCGGAGCCATCAGCGCCTACAAACATATCCGTGAAGTCACCCATCTGGGCGAGTTATACCGCTTGGAATCGCCACACGAGGGCGCCCGAGGCGCGCTGAACTTTTCCAGCCCAGACCGGTCCAGGGCCATTCTGTTCGTTTTCCAATTAAAGGACAGTCAACCCGTGCCGGTCCGGCCCCAGGGCCTGGCACCTTCGAAAAACTATGTGGTACGGGAAGCGAACCCGGCGCCCAAACGCGCCGCTCTTCCGCAGGAGGGGAAATCGTTCACTGGCGAAGAGTTAATGCGTGAGGGCGTTGTGCCCTCGTGCTCCAAGGCGCTCGAAGCCTGTGTGATCCAACTCGGACCATGAAAAGCGCGCTTGCTGTGTTTGAACCTCACACGCCAACCATAGCACTGGCAATGCCATGAAACTTGAACGCTGGGACGGCTTCTCGGCTACGAACGCTTCGCAAAGCGAAGCAAAGCTCGCCTACGTCAGACTGAACAGCCAAACGCCTTGCCCGCCTCGTGGCGCTGCCACGCCTCGCCATAGCTCTGAGCGACGGCAGGTCCCGGTTAACCAAGGGTGTTGTCGGAGGCTCTTTCACTCTCGACACCCGGATCGTCTTCGGTGATGACTCCGACTGTCCCAGCTATGTCTGAGAACATGAATAGCCAGGCCTTCCGTCGCCCACAAGCAGAATCGACGCCAAGTTCCGGAGGAGCCTTCTTTGCCAATGTGTGACAAGATACGCCCCAAACGCAGGGGCGTCGGCCGGGCGCGACCCTGAGCGATGTCGGATGTCGCCCCGCCAAGAGGCGTCAGTCTAGGTGGCTTCCTTCTTCGCCACGCAAGACCCCCGGACATCCCAGCAAAACGCGGCTTCGCTTCTTGCTACCGGTGGCAAAACCTCCCTCCCATCTTCCCTCTTTCATCTCCCACCCTCCACCCCCTCAACCTGTTCGCCGAGGTTTCCGAGTTTTTTTCGTGCATCTTGCCCTCTGAGTCTTCTGAGTCTTTTTCGTGCATTTTGTACACTGAGTCTTCTGAGTCCTGGACAACCGCCTTCCCCGCGCGTATGGTGGACCGCGTGAGAGTAAGTAAAAACAATGACCCAAGCTCGATACCTCCTTTTCTTGAACCGACGGACTCGCCCCCGGGACGAGTTCAAGAAAAGCCGAGCGGTCTCATTAATCCCCCAGCCATTCCGGCCACCACTTCGCATAAAGGTACGGTTTTGTTGATTTCCAAGCACTTGCGCGGCTACTTACGGGGTAACACCTTGCATTCATCGGAGTGTCGGGCGTCGCTTTTCGATCTTAACACTTTCTATTGCAAGGGCTTGCACAGCGCTGCCAGCCTCTTTCGAGCATTCCTGAGCTCGTGTCGGCCCCCCTTGCGCCACACCCCGCTTGCCACCTTGGTCCTCCATCCAATTAAAGCCAGTTAAAGTCAGTTAAACCTGGTTAAACCAAAAACATTTCTCCACATAGGAAACGGTCAAGATAAACCCGAGCTATTGCTGCCGAGGCGCCAGAACGCCGACCTGCCTCCGTTCGCCGCGAAAACCTCTCACAATCGACTCCGCCAAACCTGGCGGCGACGGACAAGTGCTGTGGTATTTCCACATAAGTCACTGAAAATCAATAAGATGCAAGCCTGTATCCCGCAGGGCCCTATGGCCACTTGCGCACCGCTTAAACACAGGTATAGTGTTCCAGGGTTATTGTGGTGGTTGTTAGGTTGGTTAGGATGAGGCGACCCAGTTCAACTGGGTCGCCTTTTCGTTGCTCCGCCCCAGTGCAGCTGGTCATATGAACTCGCTTGGCGTCGGAGTTCCGCGCTTCCTGCATGGCCGCGATGGACGCCGACGGGCCGTGACAGATTCGGTGACAGCTTTCCAGTGGTGCCAGGCTCGATCGCCCGCCTCGAGTTGCAGCTACGTAGGTTTACGGAAATCCCCCCGGCGAGACCCTTGGCCCACGTTTAGGACTTGGGCCGGTTGTGGGATTGAGCCAGAAGCTCTAAAAGATGATAGCTGATTGGTTTGAGCATCTTGATGCACCTGCGTTTAGGCGGAGTCAAGTTGAAACCAGTCAAGCAACCAAAACCTTTATGCTTATGGAAGACAAAAATGTGACTTGCTTCTGCAACTTCTGCAGCACTTGGCTGCCCTTCCGAATTTCCAGGACCGGTGAAACGGTCAACTGCCCCAACTGCACTATGGAAACTGTGTTGTATTTGCCGGAGGCCAGCCGGCCTTACCCGCTGGACAAATACGCGGTGGAGATTCGCAAGATTAGGTGGGAGGTGAGCCAATTGGGGTTCCGGCGCATCGCGGGCGAGGTGGTAAACTCGACGCCAAGCGACCTGGACTGGGTACGGATCGAGTTCATCCTCTTCAATCAGGTGGAGACGGTCCTCTTCAATCAGGTGGAGACGGCTGTGGGGCTAACGTCGGATTGCCTGATCGGTTATCAGTCGGGCGCGGTATGGAAATTCAGAGCGCCGGTGTTTGAGGACCAAGCGGTACGGGCATCCTTGCCAAGTCTTTCTACTGAATTCGGAAAAGTCGCGCAGGGTGGGCCGGTGAGTATCCGTTCGGGAGTCCGTTCTGTCCCGCCCGCTCTGCACGCGGCACGCTTCTGAGCTTATCAAAAAATGCCCGCTGGTTGAACGGCTGCGTTGAACCGCGCAAGGTCCTGAAAGCGGAAATCAAGACGGGTTAATAGTCTTGACCTGCAAGTATCTGCGCTTTTAATCTGTGCCTTGGTTAGGCACAATTCATGTTAGCGCAATTCAAAAGCCTGTTTTCCAATGACATAGGGATCGACCTCGGGACGGCCAACTGCCTGGTTTATGTGCGGGACCGGGGAATCGTTTTGCGCGAAC
>WNGQ01001870.1_pt1 | contig 21835 bp, 10 predicted proteins | sample 5407661 | NCBI WGS metagenome assembly WNGQ01 (sample SAMN13153382, study PRJNA577476) | soil metagenome | isolation source: 60 cm soil or saprolite under Garry oak tree replicate 2 | place: USA:California | collected 2016-06-15 | reverse complement strand
GACTGACGGAGCCATTCCAGCAGGTCTGCGACCAGCTAGCACAAGCGGGCTTCGTAGCGCTTGCCCCCGACCTCTACCACGGTAAGACGACCGCCTCCGTCGAGGAAGCGGAAGCGTTGGTCGGGGCGCTGAATCACCAGGAGGAGCGGGTGCGCGGCGACATCGCGGGGTCGGTGCAGGTCCTGCGCCAACACGAGGCGACACATCTTTCGGACGGTCGCGGTAAACTCGCCATCATCGGCTTCTCGCTGGGTGGTGCCTACGCGCTCGACATGTCCATCAACCTGGCCGAGGAGATCGGCGCCGTCGTGACCTTTTATGCCTCCTACCCAGGACTCGACTATAGCGCAGGCCACCTTCTACACGTATCCAGGGACCAAACATTGGTTCTTCGAGGAGAATCGCCCAGAGTATGACGCCGAGGCTGCTCGACTTGCCTGGGAGCGTACCACCCAGTTCTTGCACGAGCGGCTTGATTAAGCGCTTTCGTTGCGCGCGTCGCGGAGCGCGTGAATCAGCTGGCGTGTCAATCCAAATGGACAGTAACCGAGCGCCCAGTCTGATTTCCGCCATCCGTCTTTCACTGCTAACTACTGAGATCGCTAAAGTGAAAGGTGAGTCACGTGCTTCTGATCTATTGGGAGAGGCTCTCCTCAACAGGCTCGATAGAACCCTGTTGAAGAAATCTGGTAAGCGTAGAGGCAACATCGAGTTCGCTGCGCTGCGTCAGGTGTCCCAGATCTGCGATACAACGCTTCCTGTCGAGGAGCAGGAGTATCCAGCGTTCCCGGCGCGGGAGTTGGCCCGCAAGGGTGTTCGTCGATGTGGTCGAGACAACCCGGAAAACGAGAGTTGCGTCAAAAGCTCTTTCCTGTACTCGTAATTCCGTCATTCTCCCTCTCTTCCTTCTCCTACAGCATCATGATACGAAACATGGCTGGCGAAGAACGTCACCAGAAAGTACCGATTCTTCATCACTCACACGCTCTCTGCCGCTTGGGAAAAACAGCGATGGATCACAAACACGGTGCCCAAGCTCGCAGGAGCTGGAACAGCCCACAGAAATCCTGATTCGTCAGTTCCTCCTCAAGATGGTTGCATAATGCTGCAAGTTCCACTTCCCCGATTACCTCAGTACGCAGCAGCAACGGCTTGACCCGTCGGCTAAAGCACATCGCCTGTCGCAAAAACGCCTCATGGGCTGGTTGACCTGCTGACACTTCGATCATAGACGTAGACGCTGTTTCGTTGATCATGTTAGAGTCCTTACCCTAGAGGCTGGAGCTTTGAAATATAGGTTTCTTTTGGCATCAGATGGGTTGAGAAAACTTAACCAATTTGTAAAGAAATCACAACAAATATCATTGAAACATATATAAGTATACCTTTATAATACTTGCGTCTTTCTTCTATTTTTCTACTTGAAATGAATTCCTTATCATTCATTTCGCGGGAATTCGGGCTTACGTGGAGGTGTCATGACCATTAACTCAGAACTTCTATCGGACATGATCTCCCCAGAACTGTTGGATAATTTTCAACAACTGAACGAAGAACAGCGCAAAATTGTAATCCATGAAAACGGGCCAATGGTGGTCATTGCAGGCCCAGGTTCTGGTAAAACTCGTTGTTTGACGTTGCGGGCTATCAACCTGTTACTCCTTGAGAAAGCTTTGCCGCAGGAGTTAGTACTCTGTACGTATACTGAAAAAGCGGCCTTCGAGATGCAGGATCGCCTTTCCGAGATTGCCCATAGAGTAGGATTTCACGAAGACATTTCGCAAATGCGTATTGGCACTATTCATGGTATTTGTAACCGCATTATTATAGAAAACTTGCACCGTATACCACCTTCTGACCATCAGATGGCACCTATAGGTACCAATTATGTGACATTGGATCAGTTAACTCAACGCCTGTTCATTTTTGAAAATCTGGATGCTATCTGTGGCAAAAACTTCCATTTTTTCGTGAATCGATGGGGATCGAGACGGGCTATTGTGAAACAGCTGCAAAAGTATTTTGAAAAGATTACTGAAGAGCTGATTGCAGTCAGACAATTATTTTCCCAGCAAGATTTACTCTCATCGAACCTGGCAAATGCATATAGAGAGTATCAACATTTACTGGTTCAGAACAACTGTGTGGATTTTGCTCACTTGCAAAAGATAGCGTATTGGCTCTTGAAAGATTCTAGAACCTCAGCCTATATTATGAAAGATATTCGTTATGTACTTGTCGATGAGTACCAGGACACAAACTATATTCAGGAGCAGATACTAATGAGGTTGGCCTCTCAAACCAACAATATTTGCGTGGTTGGTGACGAAGATCAATCCCTTTACAGGTTTCGAGGGGCAACAGTTCAAAATTTGCGCAATTTTCCACAAAACTTTGATGCTGGCCAAAAAGTAAAGGTAATCCACCTTACAACAAACTACCGATCTCATCCTTCAATTGTAGAGGCCTACGACAGTTGGATGTCTTCGATTGAGTGGGAAAGGTACCGCTCCAGGAAAAAGATTCACTCTTATGCTGAGAAAGAATATGCGGAATATCCGGCAGTCCTGGCTATCTATGGAAGAGATCCATATGATGAGGCACACCAGTTCGCAGAATTGATTGCCTTTCTCAAGGAGAAAGGAAAAATCACTGATTACAACCAAGTAGCTTTGCTTTTGAATAGTGTCAAGACATTCAGAAGTGATGTGTATGTGCAGGCACTACAGAAGAAAGGCATCGAAGTATTTTGCCCGCGTGCCGGAACCTATTTCGATCAGGAAGAAGTACAGTTGATGATCGGTTGCTTTGGGCGCATTTTAAATTTTGCTGGCGGAATATTTCAAGAGGCCGTAGGAGATACGTACTTATATCAATATTTGAATGATTGTTTCACGATGCTTAGTAATCAGTGTGAAATACATAGCTCGTTGGAAACACTATTGGCGGCATGTACAGTTGAAATTACTCAACTTACTGAAGGGGAGGAGCTGAATAAGTGTCTTGCCGATTACTTCTATGCTCTTCTCGCGATAGAACCATTCATGCTCTTTCTCAAAGATGAGAATAAAACGCAAAATCTGGTAATGTTCTCACAACTGTTGGAAACATTTCAAAAGTATTACCGTGATGAAGATATATGTTACGAGAATAGAGAAGAACTAGCCTCGTTGTTTTTTAACAGATTCCTGAGCCTCCTTCATGAAGATAGGATGGATCAATATGAGAATCCTGAGCGACCCTTTCCAGAAGGTCGTGTTTTGGTGATGACTATCCACCAGGCTAAAGGGTTGGAATTCCCAGTTGTAGTGGTTGGGAGTCTCGATAGGCAATTCCCAGCTGTAGAAGAAATCGATAAAAGGCTACAGCGTTTTTATCAGCGACCGCAATCTGAACCTGCGGAGAAAATCCCTCTGTTCGATTTCATGCGATTGTACTACGTTGCCTTCAGTCGAGCCATAAACTTACTTGTCTTGACAGGAAATCAACAAAGAAGAATTTCGCCACACTTTCATGGAATAATACGGGGATTACCAAAGTGGCCAGATGTACAAAGCTATTTGCTGAATATAAAGACATTCAAAAGTAGAGAGTGGGCTGTATCGAAACCTCGCTATAGTTTTACGAGCCATATCAAGATGTACGAAACCTGCCCCAGGCAGTATCAATATTATCGTCATTATAAGTTTGCCCCTTCACGTCCCTCAGACACGTTTTTCGGTCTTCTGGTGCATCAAACACTCGAGACAATTCACCGCATTGTACTTGATGGTCAGCTTGCGGTCCTGACAGAGACAAAACTGAGGGAATTATTTGACCAAACGTTCACCTTTCTTTCCAAAACCAATATGAGTGTAATAGATGCCAGCAAAAAGGAAAAAGCTTTTGAGCATATCATGAACTACTTTCGTCAGAATCAATTAGAGATATTTCAAATAAAGCAAGTGGAGGAGCGGATTTCAATTGATAAGACAGAGTACATACTTACTGGTGTCTTAGATGTAGTCTTGGAACATGATGGATCGCGGGAGATATTGGATTTTAAAACAGCCAGGCGACCGGCTGATAATTCTGACTACCTGGAAATGTGCGAAAGACAATTGTATATGTATGCTCATGCGCTGGAACGACGTGATGGGAAACGGCCTGAACGACTTCTCCTTTATTGGACTGAAGAACCACTCAAGAAAGATGCCCTGGTTGTCTTTCTTTTTCAACAAGAGAAAGTAGAGAGGGCGGTAGAGCAGTTCGAAGCGAAAGTTACTCATATCCAGGCAAAAGACTTTGATGTAACAGTTCCTCCTCCTCCCGCTATATGTAAAAAATGTGATATGCGAAGTCTTTGTATCCGTGAGGGTGTGATCGAGTCTTTTTGAATAAATACCTGGTGTCACACTCAACTTGCGTAATCCAGAAAAAGGCTCGCTCCCTGGAGAAGTAAAAAGATATGACTCATGTCCAATCCTTCATCCCCAGTGAGTGCTGTTAGTGCGAGCATTTGTTGAGTTAGTCTAACAATACCTTCGCAACATTCGGGAGATTGTGAGCCAGTTCGTAGTCGCTGAACAACCGTACATGTCTTTCTGGCAACGCATCGAGTGGATGTTTCGCTTTTTGCAACTCCTGTTGGATGGGATAGGTACCGACAGCAAACGTTCCGCGCAGAGCTTTTGCCAGAAGAGGCACCTGTATTCCGTGAACTATACCTTCGCATTCGCATGGTACACCAGCGAGTTCCAGAAATTGCCGGAGCATATCCAATTGCGCAGCTTGCTGAGCAAGGGATAGTGTTGGGGGTTCTTGCCCGTCGAGAATGGATCGAAGGAGGATACCTCCAAGGTAGCGATCTAGATGAGAGTGTATAATGCGATTTGTATAGGTGCGCAGGCAAAGATAGCAAGACCGCTCGCATTGTTCGGGACAACTGGTTAGAATGTCGTAGGTAAGCGATAGCAAGGATTCGATGTGCTGACCGACTTGTGTTGCGAACCCAGCTCCTCCTGAAAGTGTGTCAAATACGAAAAAGTCCGCCATGCGTGGAGGCACATGTTGAGCTGTATCGGCCCGCGGTGCAGCGACGGTATAGCTCCATCCCACCTGTAAATCACTCGTAGCGATATCGAGCAAACGTGTTGCAGCCAAGAGAATTGCCTGGGCAATCGTGTCGAGAGCGTCCCGCATCCAAGGATGCCCGACGTGATAAGCGACTTTATCCGGCCATCGGAAACGCAGTAATAGTAGGTCGCTGTGAAATGTGTGTCCTAGATAGCCACGCCAGATACCATCTGAACCATAACATTTGCGCGAAGCGGTCATCCAGCCTGGCACGAGGAAAGGTCTATCATGCGACTGCTCCAGCCATGCCGGATTTCCAGGGGCTGCGGCCCCACACGAGCGACAGACGGAAAAACCTTCCCTAGCGACGCCGCTGTTGGCAATAAGGAGCTCGCGATGTTCTGCATAACTCCACGCGACACGACCACCTGCTGTGATATGCCCAAAATCTTCTTCATCCGTCAGTGGAAGCACCAGCTTTACCTGCGTCATTGTCCCACTATGCGCGGGAGAAGCAATTTGAAGCTGCCCTGGTTCTTGACGTTTCGCTCCGAATGGCGCAAAACCGGGGGGATCCAGAATGTCCTGAATGGCAAGGGGTGCCTGGCATAAAGGACAAGAATGCGGTGAAGTAGCCTTGACGCGCGCCTGCTCACGCTGTGTATAGCCACAATTAGCGCAGAAGGCGAAAGTACTCGGTTCCTGCTTGAAGAGGGAAGGGACGCGATTTGCAAGAGTTGCTCCACGAAAAGGGTCCACATAGATACCGCCGACGCGATAGGTTTCTTTATCTACAATTAGTTCGCGCCCCGGAACATACTCTGATAACGCGATATCCACACTTTGCTGGGGACGCTGCTTGATTCCAATGCGCCAAGTTCCTTTACTACTCTGCTTATTTTCTTCAATGACAAAACTGCGTACATCGCGAGGAAAAGCATAGGTTGGGAGAAAACCGTGGTCGAAGAGGAGATCGAGCAGCATTGATTCATCAGAATTCTGATGGAACTGTTTCTCCTGTTCTACCTCATCCTTGCCGTTATGTTTGGGAAAGAGAAGTTCTCCAACTTGACGTAAATTGTTCACAAAGTCGCGGGCAACGGAGCGGACAAAATCGCTCTTCAGTGATAAGCTCACCGGTTCGTTACCGAGCGTATCGGGAAGCCAAGCGATTATTTGCTGCATTAAGCGCGGTATAGTGCCCTCCAGCATTAGTTTGAGCCAATGCTCAAATCCTGCAAGGCTGTACGGCTCGTTGGAATTAAAAAATGAGCCTGCTGTCCCAAGCGCTTCATTAAGATAGCCATATTGCTTGGAATTGATTTTGCCAACGTCTTGCAAGTAGTCAAGAAAAAATGTCTGGATGAGAGCCGCCTGGACATGCCGCCGGGCCAGTCGCTTATTCACTTGAGATATTCTTGGGCTGGGGAGAGCTCCTGAAATCATCTCATTGGGGTGTTCAAAATAGTGGGCATCATGCGATCCATTCTCACTATAAGAAAGTACTGTTGACAAAGCTGCGCTACGTCTGCCTGCACGACCGGCACGTTGCTGATAATTCGCACGCCGTGGTGGCATGGTGCGCAGGCCAATGCCTAGGAGGGAGCCAATATCGACTCCGACTTCCATGGTTGTGGTACAGCTCAGGATATCAACGGCTGGCCGCTCAGGAGAGATGCCGATATCTTGGAAGCGCAGTTCGTACTGCTCGGTTGTGGATGAAATCTGCTGCGAGTCACGGTACGAAAGTTGAGCGGTATGCTCCTCGGCAGTCAAATGCATGGGCGAATGATGTCCGGAAATCACCTGGCGTATTGGTTCACTATAGAAATCCGTGCGAGCGCGTAAACCCGGATCATCGCCTGGTAATTGTACGAGCAGTGTACTGCCGCAACGTGAATTTGGGCATCTACCTCCTAACGGGAGCCAGATCAACTGCCCGCAATCACTACATTGATGCCAAGTATCCTCCAAGGTGAGTCGGAGCGCCAGCTTCTCCGGCTTGAGAAATGCCACCCCTTCTTTGACATCGCAGAACTCATATACCAATGTCATACGTAGTTGCTGCAGTTCGCTCCTGGCATAACCCAGCAAAGTCTCTGCTGCTTTTTCAGCATCATTCCACTTTTCTGCCTTATTGCCGCCAGCTACTATCAAACCATCTCCAGGCACCGTTTCTTTGCGATCCCACGAAGAGATACTAGAATCGAAACCGCTCTCCTCAAACAGCGCGTCAAACCAGTTGATGATGAGTGCACGCAGATTGTTCTCTTCCAGCCGTGCAAATAGTGGCTTCTTTTTGAGTAAGCGCAGACTGGTAGCTGTCGGCTCGACCACTGCAGCACACACGCGCTGCATCGAATAGAAGCGGTCAGCAACCTGGCGTAATAATGCCAAGCGATATCCTTGCGGGATCGGTGGTTCCCAGCCTTCGCTCGCAGCAAGTTCTATTTCCAATTCGTATTCATCGCGGAGTTCATTGATAAAGCGAAGCAATGACGCCTGCGACTCTCCATCGAAGAAATAGAGGCGATATTCAGCACAGACAGCTACAAACTCACGAAAGAGCGCATTATCCATGCGCACGAAAGGTTGTCCCGTCTTTCGGCATCGCCTAGCTACTGCGAGCAGGAGAGCTTGCCGAAAGGTATCCAGTTCTACCTCTCTTGGTAAATCACGTGCGAGGCGGGCGGCACGCTGCCTTCCATCGGAAAAGAGGAGGACTTTCCGGCCCATATTCGGCGCTGAGTCCAGATCTATCTGCTCTGTCGCACTAGGTGGCTGTAATTCAAATTGGCGGCGAGTGAGGTTAACAAAGGGTTGCTCACCTTTCGTCGATAAACTCGAGATGGATGTCTCATTGAGTCGCTTGCGGCAGACTGGACAGGTTTTCCAGTTCAGGCTATGCTCGTCTTTAGCATCCTCTTCCGATATGTCTTTACGCCGCACCAACGTTGCCTGTGTAGGGCGATAGACACGTAGCCAATCCCTATCCGGCAATGGCTGCCCATTTCTATGTGGCTGTACGCGTCCCGTCATTGTGTGCAAGTAAACCGCCTCAAGATTGGAGGCTTTTGAATGCGGTTGTCCAATCAGGAGCAGTGATTCTCTTTTGTCATTCCCACCTAAATGTGCGATATCACCCGGTTCGTGCCAGTAGAAGTCCGCAGGCTCATTGGAAGCAAAAGCGCGAAGAAAAATTGCGCCACAATTGCGGTGCCCATACAGTTCATAAACGCGTGCGCCGCAGATACAGTGGAGGCGTGGGCTGAGCAACAGGGCACCCAACTCCCCAGGAGAAGCATCGTTGACACGCCTGGCGCTGCACTGTGGATTGACGCAGGCGTAGATAGGAGGTAAACCTCGGAAGAACAGGTGTGCTCGAACGGGTAGAAGTGGGCGCTCATCGGTAGTGGTGGCAGCCGCAGCGAGTGCGAGTAACGCGCTCGTTGCAAGCCCTTGGTCTTGTTCATCTAAAATTGGGAACAAGTGGTGTGAGATATTCTGAAATGCCTGCGCGTGACTAGTAGTGATCTTCCACAACTGCCGAAATGCCTGCAGTTGTGGAAGTTGCTGCCCAAGGTAGAGAGGTAAGTCTTCGTATGCAGGCGGAGATGGCCAACCAAGACCCTTTGCAAATATCGCGACTGCTTCGCGTCCGGCTGTTGGATTGATTGTACGATGAGTGAATGCTTGTAGATCGAATTCGGCAAGAGCTGTGCCTTCCTGCTCAGGAGTGTAGAGTGTAGCTGAAGAGAGAGGAGCCTCAACACGCTGGCCCTGGATAATAGCAAAGCCAGAACCCCGCTGCGTGCGTGTGCCGACAAGTGCGTCGGCGAATTCAAGGATACTGCGCTGTCCTGCATCCCCTATATCCAGGCTTGCACTTGTCAGAATATAACGTACACGGTCGCGGTCAATACTCAATCTGGCCTGTAGTCGGCGTAACAATAAAGCAATTTCAGCGCCCGTAACACCGTTATACAGATGCGCCTCGTCAAGCACGATCAACAGGGTATTCGCCGCGTCTTGCCTAAGCCATTCAGCCGTTTGCTGGAAAATCGTTCGTTCGATGGGACGCATCGACATGTATTCCAGCATCGAGTAGTTGGTAATCAGAATATCTGGGCAACATAGTTGCATTTGGTGCCGGGAGTAGAGTTCATAGTCGTTCTCGCTAACATGTGTCTCGCCCGCAAGAATAGCCGTTCGAAAGGTTTCCAGGTCGAGTTCGGGCCAGCGTCCACGAGCTTTAAGTTCTTGTGTCTGTTCAGGCTGCTCCTGTGCTAATGTCAGATAGTAATCGAGCAGCGGAAGCAATTGCTTGCTATTCTTGTCTACGCTCATCATCCCTGGATAGGGAGTACGGGAAGTGTACATCCCAAAACGCACCGGGCGTCTTGTCTTGTAGCGCTGACCAAACCACGATGCCAGATGGGGATCGCCAAAAAGAGCTCTCAGGCGTGTTAGCTGGTCATTCACAAGGGCATTCATAGGATAGAGGATGAGCGCACGCATAGCCGACATCTCGAACATACGCGGTCGTAGTCTGGCCTCTTCAAATGAACGTACTAGAATTGGAAGCAAAAATGTTTCTGTTTTACCAGATCCGGTTCCAGTTACCACTATGAGGTCTTTATCATGACCAAAAAATGCCTCTAATGCCTCAGCTTGATGCATGTAAAGGCGTGATGGAATGATAGGTTGCTCCCACGAAGCCAACTCTTCTAATGCGCCGCTTATGGATGAAGGAAGAGCAAGACTGCTATAGCGTGGCCCCGTGGCATATCCAGGCGTGCTTTCGATAAATGGCTCTTGCGAGATAACCTTCGTCGTTTCCAGCAGTGCGTGCCGCTCAGATACAATGCTGGCATGGCGGATAGGATATTGTGCTTCGATATAGCGCTCCAATTGTATATGCAATTCACGCGCCATACCGGGTACATCAAGCGCATGAGCAGTTCCTTTAGTGTTGAGCTTTCTTTGTCCATTCTTCATCTATTCCCACACCTTCCTTAGTAGGTCTCTTCTATCTGAATACCTAAATCCTGGAGCATCGTTAAAACAGTCAAGACATCCATTGCAATAATCCATCGCCTGGGATAATAGCTGCCATCTGTATTCTCTTGCAATGTGCCAACCGACGAGAGAAATTTTCGCTCGCGTCCGGGAAGCTCGCTTCTCAAGACAAGTTCACGATGCCCTTCGTTCCATCTCACACTCGTTGGTTTCCCAGCTCTTTTATCCAAGGCGTAGCAAAGCCGACGAATATCGATTTGCCACAAGCCCACGCTCTGGTTTGTCAACATACGATTGCTGATAAGCCCGATGCTGTATTGATATGCGCCCCAAGGGGTACTGGTTTTAAGCAAGTAACGACCGTTTACAACCTGGTTGATTGCTCGCCAGCGCAATAGTTGCGGCTTATCATCGCTTGCTACATAGGCTTCGAGCGATGTCTCTGAAACATTCTGGTGAGCAACGGTGAGTAGTTCCTGACCATCGAAATACCCGTTTAGATCATCGAATGATTGAGCTGCACCTAGCCACCTATGAAGCGATTGGAACTGCCAATGCATGATTGCTCCAGAGCCTTGTAGCAGTGATGAAATCGCGCTACCTTCCACGTGCCGAAAACTGCCATGCAAACGAAGAGCACTCAATAGCTCATGTGGGAGACGATGGGTCGGCATCCCACCCACTAACAAGTGATGCATCGGCGTAACAGGAACAAAGCGCAGTGGAGCAGGCAACCAGTGCCCACCACTCAGGGCAAATATATCGCCCTGCTCGGCGAGTGTGTCGAGCAGTTCCCGCCCTATCTCTACATTTCTACCTGGCTCATTACTATATGTTATGTTCTTCGCCGGATTGTCTCCTTGAGCGGCATCTGATAGAGGCGCCCATATAGCCCTTGCCAGCTCCAGCAGCCTGCGTGTCGTTACGCTCGCCTCAGAAAACGATGATTTTTGGTCGTAGGTACAGTGCGCCCAGAGCGCTACGCGAATTACTTCAGCGGCAAGGGCTTCTAGCGAAGCCTGGCTCGCGTGCGATCCTACCAGATCCTGCTTAATGCGTTTTGCGACCACTGATGCTGAAGAAATACCTACTTCCCACGTTGAACTACTAGCCAATTTCACTTTGCCTCATCCTCATCTTGCTGGAACTGCTCAGGCCAGGTGCGCTCTACAACGGCATCCGGGTCTTTAATATTGAGGTTTGTTAATGCTGTGTGAAATAACTTCTGGCGCTGATCGAGGAAACCCTGCAAGACTGCACTGTTCGCTGCATTCGTATGAACCCCTTCTTTCCATGTCCGCCATCGTTCTAATGTCAACCTGGAGTACACTGGAACTGCATTATGGGAAGAAGTAGCATCTTCACTTAAGATAGTTTCCCTATGAACAAGCCAGCGATGGCAAATCGACGGCAAAGCCAAGCTATGCAGGTCATCATCAAGCATCGTTGCGAGTAACACATTGCTTGGCCAGGTAAACCTGGACAGTTTGAGATAAGGATCAATCTCGGTGACGGCTCTCGGATGGAAAAGATGCACCGGTGTCTTGTGCTCAATACAGAACTCATGTTGTCGATCCTCGATATACTGGCGCATCAAAGGAACATAGGTAGACCTACCCGGAACACGATCAATCCCCTCCAGGATCACAATGACCAGTTCGTTAGGGTGTGCTTGAGCTTCGAGAATACAATCGGCCAAGACATTTGTAGGTACGAACGCCCGTCGATGCGAATCAATTACCCCGAAGAGATCGAGTGTCGTAAGCGCTGTCAACGAAACTGGCACAATTGCCATTCTCCCATGTGCGATGACCTGGGCGACTGCCCTCAGTGTTGGGATAGCAGCATCACCAGCTATCGTAGGGATAAGCCCTGCGAGAAATGCAGCGGTGCAAATACGTACATCCTTTGGAGTCGCTCCTGTTTGCTGAGCAATTTGGCTCCATCTCTTCAACGATATGTCATGCAGCTCTACCTGGATGCTTTCTGAGTTGTCTTGTAATCCCCAGTCCAGTCCACTCGAGGAAATTGTGTCTACTTGCTCGGTACCGGAAGAGTCTTGAGGAACCGAAGAAGTGGATGATGGAAGTATTTCATATGCTGAGTGTCTGCGCACGTCTTCAAGCATGGGAAAGAGCAATGCAGATATTTGAAGCTCTGCCAGGATACGTAAGGGTTCTTCTCTCAATGTAGCCAGTCGCTCGTCTACAGCATCCTCAAAGGCTTTCAACGCTTCGATCGCTTGCTCATGACGCTTCTCAGCATCATGAGCAGTGTTTTGTAACTGGGCGAGCATTGATTCAGTCTCTTCGATCATCATTTTCAATTGCTGTAACCGTTCCTGTTTATCCTGTGTAAGCACTTCAGCTGCCTGCTCAATTTCTGTACTTCTCGCTTGGATCTCCCAGTCGCGGGCAACCTTCATAAGAGGATGCTCTGGCGATAGTTCTGTCAAAAATGCAGTGAACGCGCGAAAATCTTGCAGATGACCAATTTGATTCGATATGATATATCGCGCTCGTTTGAGGGTGACAGGATCAAGATGTAAAGAGCGAGGCCCTTCCTGGCTGCTGAGCCGAGCTATTTCGCGTATGCGTTTATCAACCAGGTGTACATGATCAACAGTATCTGCTAAAGCCTGGTTACTTGCTAGAAGAACTTGCTTGATCGTAACCTGGGGAAGCGACCAGTCTTCTTTTCCTGTTGGCGTATCCAGCATACTTTCATCCAGGAGAGTAAACTGTGTATGGACATCGGTCAGTTCGAGAACTCCATCTTCCGGCAACGTGTACATCCAGATGAGCAGCGGCTGCCCCCCAGCGCTTGAACTTTGGAGATATTCACGCGGCTTGTATAAGTCAGCGTCAAGCTCTATTCTGATTGGTCCATATATACGGGACTGGCAACAGATGTAAATTCGCTGGCAATAGCAGTCTTGCTTATCGATACCTTGCACGAGGAGATCAGGCAAATCAACGGAGTTGTTCACTCTGGCTGTCCAATCGAGTACCTGCGCGAAAGGTGCGGCTTCGAGTTCGTGAGAAACAAAATAACGGGAATAGCCAGGCATATGAATATTGAGTTGCATATTTAGTAGAGGACGGAATAGCCAGAGCCGACCAATATTAGCCCTCGGAAAATCCTTTTCAAATAGAGCTACCTTCCCATTGCTTGGAAACCACTGTCGGCGCGTATCCAGTGCGAGCGATTTCCACATTCCCTCTATATAGTATGCTAGCGGAGTGATCAAGTTTACGCTCGTTTTCACATCCTCGGGATAAATAATACCGATCCATTCATAATCTTCTACATTCATCATTTTAATTCCTCAACCACCTTGAATGGGGTTCTGTCCTATGTTTTCTACTCCTGCTATCAAAGTCTGTAACCGGAAAAGGACCCATGCCGGAATAGTATTTGTTAAAGCCAATCGCTTCAATGTAATGCAGAGCGAAGGCGATTCATTTGCCTGTGTACACAGTTCGAGAAGAGCCTCACGAAGCAAACCAGGCATAGGTTTCGGCTCCTGGCTATACTTCCCTCTGATTATCTGGCTTAGCCAGGTAAACTGAGCGACCAGCCGCTCGTCAGTCCACCAAGCTGTCTCAACTGGCTGCTGTTGTCGTAACGCGATGGATAGCTCGATACAGCCATAGCTACCGCCATCCAATGTCAATTTTGCCTGGATACCGTCATCAAGAGCAGGGCAAATCTGTTCACACCAAAACCGTGTAAGCTCTTCTCCTGATTGGATATGATAATTACGAACATGCTGCTGCAGTCCATGAGAGTGAATATATCCCCAGGTAACGCGAACTGGCAGTCCTTCTGGTTCATATGTCCAGGTTAAGGCTGTCAGTTCTTGTTTCGTAAACTGATTCAGCAATGATAACTCTTCCCCGGAATCAAAAAAATTATTGAAAGCATGAAACGTAAGTTGATGCTCAGATGACATGGCCGTACAGGATAATCCACGCAGCCATTGAGGTCGAGAGATAGGGAGTGTGTCCACCTGGACAAGCATTGGTTCCCCACTCGCATCGCCCTGGACGCAAATACGATAATCCCCTGGTTGAACGGCTGACCACCTGAAATAATTTACGCGATCTGCAGGAAGTGCGATCGAAATGGATTTAGAAGGAGAGTTTGAATTGTACTCGGTAGAGGATATCTGTTCGGTTGATAAGGCGATTTCTCCGAAAACACCTTGAATTTGTCTTCTGGGCGGGTAGCACGCGAACCATATGGACTTATCTGATTCGATAATGTAATGACCATCCTCTGTAACTGCTGATGGGAGACTGACAATCTCAAGGCGCTGACTTCGCGGAACCACATCGATGGAGCGATATGCAAACCAGTTCTCGATCGATTCCCACGAAACCGGAGCGTTTTCGTCGACAGTGAAACGCCATAGCTGCCAACCCACATGGGTTTGTCCAACTTTCGTAGGCTGACCTGGCCAATCAACTTCACAATCGGGTCTTGCCAGCCAGAGCAGATCTCCTGAAAATGTTACGTAGCTTCCAGGTAAACGGCGTTGCCAGATACCTGTCTGGGTCACCCGCTTAATAAACACATTACCTTGCCAGTTTTCGATGAGTCCAGGCGTTTTAGGAGCCTGTTGTAAAACTTGTTTGTTATTTAGGCTATGGCTACTATAAATCTGGTATGGATGGGGAAATGGATACACACGTAGCAGGCTTTGCGTATAAATGATCTGTTTCAGTGAAATAGAAGCTAAGGCATTCGAAGCGGTCACGGTATCAGTATGATGACTATGCAATTCCTCCCATACCTCTTCAGTTAGCTCTGACAGGTCTAGATATATTTCCCATGAAGGTTCTTTCACTTCTTTCAACTGTAAGAGCAAAGGGAGCCCTCTGGCAATCCGTGCTAATTCTTGATGGATGTTGAACGCGGCATTTTTTCCGTTCTGATCATATTGGATGCCATAAATGTAAAGATAGCCTTTGTCCTTCAAGTAAGAAAAGATTCCAGCCTCAAGATCTACATATTCATCCTCGGCTGGGATGAGATAGTTATTCTGACGCAGCCACAGTTCACCTTGCTCTCCAACTTGCCAGGTACCTTTACTTTGACCAGCTAAAATAAAGAGATGACCATCCTTCACAGCTCTTCTTAACTGAGCCACTTCCACCTCCTGAGTTATGCAGAAAATGCTTTAGATTGTACAACCAACAAAACAGAAATAGGAAACATATAATAATTAATACGATGTGCACATTTTGCTTGCCAATGACCATTTCATAATCATATTCGTCGATATGCCAGTTTGTATGATAATATGCTTAATTATTGGAACGTAGACTTCACACAGAAAACTCACATCTTATAGCGGCCCAGCTCATCTTACGTGAATCAACTCGTCAAACTACAACTTCTTGCTCATATATGTACAAATGGTACACTACACATACCAAATAAGATGCAGTAGGTAGTAAGAAGTTTGTAAAAAGTTTGTAAGGAATCATCATACTGATAATTTCTTACTTTAATCATCAAACAATTCCATCTTTTCGCCTCTATTGTCTCAACTCTTGCGACACCTCTGCCAGTAACTCGTTCATCTTTGCTCTTCTCTCCTCCAAATATGTTGCAAAATCGTGAGAAAAAGAAGATGGATACGAAGAGGCTCGGCTGGTTCATCTAGACCGCCACGACGAAAACTCTGGCGATCAGCAGCAGAATAATGTCGTATAGGAAGTAGCACCATTTGAACGGATTCTGACTTTGCTTTCTCATGAAACTATTTCTCTTTTGCATTTTTCGCTGACTATACCAGATCAGCTTTCTTTTTTCAACACAGCCGCAGAGAGGATTTGAAAGCGGGTTTGATCAGGAAGCTCGCTGTTCATGGGTTCTGTTTAGTGTGTGCTTTTATCGTTTGGAAGAGTTTGTGAACACAGTGTGCGTCTCGTTCCGCTCGGTGCAACAGAGGAAGGTCAAGACATTCGAATCTGATAGCTTCCTCAAGGCGATGGGTCTTGCACCTTATTTGCCCATTGCTTTGTTCTACATATTCCTCACGGTATTTCGCATAGGCGTACATAAGGCATCCTACATGCAAATCTGGAAATTCCAGTTCATAGCAGTCCACCGTCTGCTTCAACAGGCGAATGTCAAAAGAAGCGTTGTAAGCTACGATCACATGATCGTGCATATAGGCTATTAACGCTTCATGGATGTCTGGATAGCGAGGGGCGTCTTTGACATCTCTACGTATCAAGCCATGCACAGCTGAGGCCATGGGCTCAATCTCTGTTGTGGGATTAACGAGGGAGTGAAAGAGTGTCTGCCCATGCTCATCGACAATGCATACCTCGATGATCTCTGAAAAGCGTTGCGTGCCAGTGGTCTCAGTATCGAGAAAGACCGGCCGCAACGCATGCGGATGATCGAAGGAGTCAAGCCATGCCAAGACATGTGCTTTGTTCTTCCAACGCATATAGGAAGCGGTATATGTATCGATAAGACCTTGATATTTTTTAATAGGTTGATAACCACTTCCCTTAATGTGGGGAAAAGTCCAAGCACTCTTATTCGGGTCGAGGCATTTCTTTTCCTGTTCTTCTAGAGACGGAGCACTATATTGTTGCTTAGAAACCAGACCTTGTGCTAATGCAGGGTATTCCAGCACAGAGCGAGACCGTATGCGACGCTCATTAGCATTCTCGAGGGCCTGGCTCATGGTCCTAGCTACGCTTTGAGCAAGACGTTGTCGGAGAGCTGGTTCGCAACAAGCACAAATAGTCCAGCCTGATTCAAATATTGTTTCATCCCGGCAGTGATCTACAAATGGGATTTCTTGAAGGCACAGGTCACAATGAAATGTCTGATCCATCTTTGCCTCCTTCTCCTATTAGGAGAGCTTGCAAAAGTATCACAGCCCCCTTTTTATCCAGTTCGTCATTGCTACTTCCGCAGCGTGGTGATTGGATGCAGGCTGGACAGCCTGATAGACACTGACAACGCTTGAGGTGATCTAGCGTAGCCGCTGCGAGACGAGAGAACTGCTGGTACGCCTGTCGTGCATAGCCGACACCGCCCTGATAGCCGTCGTAGATACAGAGCAAAGGTCTTTCGGTCTGCGGATGCATATTGAACGAAATTCCTCCCATATCCCTAGGATCACAGAGCACACAGAGCGGAAGCAGGGCGATCATCGCGTGCTCAGCTGCATGGAGGCTCGCTATCGGATGAACGCCGATCTCGAACAGCCGCTTTTCCAGCCAACGATCGATGGTAAGCCAGAACGCCTGGGTTTCCAGTTCCGTGGTCAAAGTAGCGGTCAGCTCTTTATCTTCCAGTTTGGTGTGGAAGCGTTTATGAAAGTGGTTGTAACCGGTGATGTGGTCAATGATATGCACACGTCCAGCAAACAGCATTGCATGCGACACTTCTCTTTGGGAGGGCTCTTCGTCTAAAAGAGTGAGTTCCTTGAATCCAACTGGCTTCGTGTAGTAGTTGCCCTCAAATCTCCTCAAGTCAACGCGCATGTGCGTGAGATCAAGATTCGTCACCTGATAACTTGTGCCCTGAGAAAGATAAACAGCTCCAGGGTAGCATTCAGCGACTGCCTGATCGCTGCCGATTTCTTCGAGTTGTTCTCGGGTTTCGGTATACATGCGTAGCTGCAGTGAACGATCTCGAAGAGGAATAGTATATGCTGGGTTTTCTTCCTCCTGGCTTATGTAGAAAGCGCCTACTTTGCTGAGTTGCCCTTCAGTGACAAGTACGTCGGCGACTGCCTGCGCCTGATCGCTAAACAAAGACAGCTCGCGAGCTGTTAGTCGTCGCTCATGAGCTGCACAGCGTAAATGATTGGGAAGAATATAAGGGTTGCTCAGATCAATAACAGCCTGCTCTGAACTTGCCTCGAATAAATGAGATGGATGTTCTGCAAAGTACTGGTCGAGCGCATTTTGTCGGAGAACAAGGATAACTAAAGAAGGCTGCGTTCCACGCCCTGCGCGCCCCGCTTGTTGCCAAAAAGATGCAACAGAGCCGGGAAATCCATCCAGAATGACAACATCCAGTTCGCCGATATCGATGCCCAATTCGAGCGCATTGGTTGAAACAACTCCTACAAGCTCTCCTGAGCTGAGCTTCCGCTGGATTTCTTTTCGTTTGCTGTCCAAGAAGCCTGCTCGGTATGCAGCGACTGTATTTCGCATGTTGGCGGGAAGTCGATCCAGTACCTGCAAAGCCATGCGCTCGACCGATTGTCTTTGTTGTCCAAAGAGCAGCGTACGGACGCCTTGCGAGACAAAAAAAGCTGTGAGTCCTGCGGCTTCATCACTATGAGAACGGCCTTCTAGAGGTTGCCACAAGATGATAGTTCGTTCACCTCTCGGTGTACCGCTCTGCGTCAGCGCGGTCACATCTTGTCCAATGAGCTTGGCTGTATGCTCCTCTGCGTTACCTATGGTTGCGGTGGCGAGCAGGAATGGGAAAGGGCGATGCTGATAAAGGGAAGCAATTCGCTTTAGTCGTCGCAGGATCAGAGCCATATGCGAGCCAAAAATGCCACGGTAGGTATGGCTCTCATCGACGATTACTGTTCGCAGATGTTGCAAAAGCCGGCGCCATCCAGAGTGATAGGGAAGAACGGACCGGTGCAGCATATCAGGCGTCGTCACCAGTATCTGCACGCGCTTTCTGAGTGCCGCTCGTTCTAAGGTCGGTGTATCCCCAGTAAACCATTCAACTGAAGCGCCATGATTCCAGGAGGAAAGCGTCTTGTGCCACTGTTCAACGAGTGCGCGGGTGGGAGCTAGGCATAGCAGCGTCGCTTCCGGCTCGGCCTTACGCATTTCTAGATAGGCAAGAGTCGTGGCGAGCGTTTTGCCAGAGGCAGTTGGGGTTGCAAGCACAACATGCTTGCACTTCAGCGCCGCTTGTGCAGCCTCCGCTTGATGGCTATACAATGTACTATAACCAGATGGAAGTTGATACGATACCAAGCGTGTGTCAGCTGGAGCTGCCTCTAGATGATGCTCGTAGATCAGTTGCTCATGGCATTCGTTCCAGGTTCGCAAGTTTAAGACAAGGTCGTTCATAATGCTAATCTTTAATTAATTAGCGGCTTCGGCTTGTATAGAAGCCACCCTGAACGGTTATTCTACCATACGTAGTTTGCATGGCGTAGGATCAATCGCGACAAGCAATGGACGGGCCATACTTGCCATAGAAACGATGGCCTGGCCGGGGGCCAGACCAGGTAGCCGGGACCATAGCCCTTCATCGATTCCACCAATACTGCGTTTCAAGCGACTGATAACGCCAGCATCAGCAATTTTATGCAGGATGAAGTTATTGATCAAGCCTAACACCTCATCCGGGAGATGCTGCGGCAACTGGGTGACAAAGATCAGCCCTAACCAGCGTTTGCGTCCGCGGCGAGCGATCCGTGCCACCTGCTGAAAGAGAACTGGCATCTGTCGGATGCGCTCGACCGAGAGAAATTCATGTGCTTCCTCGATGATAACCATTGTGGGTGTGGGGGCCTTCCCCGACTTTTCTGCCTCGACGTAGTTCACATCTTGCTGATTCTGCACGCCGCGGAGCAGTTCGGCGATTACGAGGTTATTGATCCTAGGAGAATCCGTGTCACTCAGATCAATGATCGTGACCCTTCCGGGCTGGAGTAACGTTGTATAGTTCAGCGGCTGCGAGGATGGATTGTCGAAGATCCGTAGCCGCCGGATGCGCCCCAGTTTCCCCTGAAGCGCGCGCCAACTCGACACAACCCCAGGTAACTCTTTGGAGGATTTCTTCATAATGGCGACTACCTCACTTGGACGGCTCCGAAAGTCGGGATCGGCGAATTCGATACTTTCCTCAGACTTGTCAACCAGCAGCGCACACGCCTGAATGATATCGTAGATGTGCGTGAGACGCATTCGCGGATAACCTTCCTCCATCTCATCGAGTTCGAAGAATCTGGCTTGGTCCTCATTTGGCCGAGGAGAGATTTTCAGTTCTTGCAGCACACGCTTCGTAATATCATATGCTTTAAGATAGCGCTGTTCCTGTGGCTCATTCAATTCTAGCAGTTCAGCTACAAGATGTGGTGAGAGTTTCTCAAAGGATAAACAGAAACTGCTAAGGCGAGGATGTTGAGGATTGGTCGTCTCGCGGCCCACCAGGTGGTACAGTTGCGTATCCTTAACGCCCGCTGGCAAGAGGCCTCGTTGCTCCAAGGCCACCCGCATCGTCTGATCTGTGGTCTCCTCATTGATCGTAGTATATTCTCCCTCCGTATCAATAAGGATCGTCGCTGTCCCCGCATGCTGGAGCCGGTTCACCAATCCTGAGACTGTGGTAGATTTCCCGCCTCCGGTCGTTCCCAGCACACCGACGTGGCGGGATAACACCGACTTGCGATTCGAGGGGATACTCACCTCCAGGTTCTCATGGCCAACTGCCAGGCCAAGCGGAATGTCTCCCTGCACGCGGAGTACCGTGGCCGTCTCATCCGAGCCGAGTGCGAACACAGGACTATTGGGTAAAGGGCGGAAGCGCGGTGGAACGAGCGTTGTTCCAGCCTCCTCGCCCAGCAGCTCGACCTGTACCCGCCCGTGGAACTTCGGCATGAAAATGCCTCCCTTGACAGTTGTGGTCACGACGATAGGTGCGTCACCACGGATACCGTCCGGCTCGGCGAAAGGTCCTTGTACAACCACTCCTAGATAGAAGCGATCATCAGGCAAGCTGTGGATTCGTACCAGCGATTGAGCCGGGACGAGTTCAATACTCTCACGTGGGAGTAATACCGTCACACTACTATCTTCGCTAGAGGGTGTATCGAACATAGTACGCCCAATAGAGCCCTCATACAATACAGGCTCGTCCCAGCGACCGCCGACCTTTTCAGCATCAGCATCAATGCGTGTGAACACTTCGGGTGGGAGAGCACTGAAGTCATCCTCCCCGTCGATGGTATGAGTTAGCTCAGCTCCATTTGCGAAAGAAGCGTCAGTGAGAGACAACTGTTGCATTCCTTCCTCATTGGTATGATCATGTTTGTTGGTCATTGTTTACCTCCTTGCGCGTGTTTGGCGCTCGTTCAAAAAGCGGAATGGCTCGCCGGCATGAGTATATGCCATTTGTACAGCATGATTGAAGATGTCATTTCCAAAGGTGGTGCTGCAGATCATATCAGCCAAGTCGATAAGCATAGGAAAGCCACGATGTCCCTGTAGGACGCTATCGGCCATTGCTATCAATGCTGCCTCACAAGCATGATCGATATGGCTGAAAAAAAGGTATGGAGGAGATGCAGACGCAGTACGGTAAATGCCCAGTACTATCTGCGAACCCACCTTCTTGCAAAAATTGCGTGCCATTCTCTGAAAGTCTTTGCTGTAGTGGCCATCTTCGACGATTCTAAGCATGCGCTCCTCAATTGTCTCGAGAATGACAAATTCAAGAGGATTGAGAGCTTGCCCCAGAGTCAACCAATGTCGATCTGATGGAGCGCTTGGTACGAAGATCACTTTACGATGTTGCAAGATAAGCTCTTCCATCAAGTCTATACCATGCTGAAGTAGCTCCATGCTGCCTGAACCAGTAAGTAGTTCATAAGGCATAGGTGACCCATGCCCCAGACGCCAAGGAGCCTGAGATTTCCGAGTGAGGATAGCACGTTCTGCATAGGCCATGATGCCACGTCGAGCAAGCTGACTTATCTTGCCACGTTCATCAACATCCGTACTACCTCGCCGGCCGCGATTAT
>WNGQ01001799.1_pt1 | contig 21865 bp, 20 predicted proteins | sample 5407661 | NCBI WGS metagenome assembly WNGQ01 (sample SAMN13153382, study PRJNA577476) | soil metagenome | isolation source: 60 cm soil or saprolite under Garry oak tree replicate 2 | place: USA:California | collected 2016-06-15 | reverse complement strand
GCGACCCGTCTCCCAGCACGAACCGATGATCGTAACCCATGAACCGCAGCGCCGAAGCCATCTCCTGGTTCGCCAACGGCCAGTCCCCATGCAAATTATTCAAGTCATTCGACCCATCCTGCAGGAACACGCGAATCGGTTTCCGCTCCGTCTTCCGGATCAAGGCCGGATAATTATGTCCTCCGCGAATATTGGTAAAACTCCCAATCGTCGAGAGCACCTTGCGAAACTGATCCGGCCGCTCCCAGGCCACTGTAAACGCGCAGATCCCTCCTGAGCTCGATCCGCAGGCCGCCCGCAGCTCCGGATCGTCCGTGATCGCCAGCGAAAACTTGTTCGTCACGAACGGAATCGCTTCGTTGATCAAAAACTTCGCATAAGCATCCCCCAACGAATCGTACTCAAAACTCCGATTGCTCTGGCCCGCGCGCGACCCGGGATTCAAAAAAATCGCGATCGTCACGGGCATCTCGTTGGCTGCGATCAAATTGTCGAACACCAACGGCACCCGCCAGTCGCCGTTCGTGCGCAGGTAACCCATGCCATCCTGGAAAACCATCAACGCTGCCGGCTTCGAGGGATCGAACTGTGCCGGGACATAAACTCCGCCGTCCCGGACCGTCCCTGGGAACACGGTGGAATTGGTAAATTGAAATCGCTCGACCCGCCCATGCGGCACGTCTGCTTTGAACTGCGAATCCGGTCCGAGCTTGTAATCATCCGCAGCCTGCGCTCCGAAGGCGGCCATGGCCAGCGCCAGCATCAAAACAGCAAAGTAATTGAGCATAAAGAGACAAATAAACGGTTACGGCTTGCCTCCTTCTACCCCGCTCATCCGAAAATCGCACCCCCAAAATGAGTCCGCCCATTGCCATTGGGTCGCATGGAAGGGTCGGTCCTGTATTATTCGCGGTTGTGCAAGCATGGGTTCTGATCTACGGTGGACCTTGCAATTCACTTCCAAGCCATGAAATTTCGAGCATTGCTTTATGTTGGCATAGCCACGTCGGTTTTAGCGATCCAGGGCGCGACACCTTCCTGGCCGGCGTTTCGCGGGCCTAACAGCTCAGGAGTCTCGAGCGAAGCCAAACCACCCGTCAGAATCGGTCCCACCAACTCGGTCCTGTGGAAGATACCAGTTCCCTGGTCGCCATCTTCGCCGTGCCTTTGGGAGGATCAAATTTTCTTGACCACGTTTGCCGACGGCGAGCTTCAAACCCGCTGTTATCGGCGCATGGATGGCAAACTGGCCTGGTCTCGGGGATTGAAGCCTGACGAGCTCGAGATGTACCATCGGACGGAGAGCAGCCCGGCAACGTCCACGCCGGCGACCGACGGCGAACGAGTGGTTAGTTATTTTGGCTCTTTTGGATTGATTTGCTATGACCGCAAAGGAAATGAACTCTGGCGCCATGAGCTGCCCGTTGCGTTGAGCCTTGGGGGGTACGGCACGGCAACCTCTCCACTCATCGCGGGCAACCTCGTTGTGGTCAGCCGTGATCGAGACGAGGGTTCGTCGCTCCTGGCGGTGGATCTGCTCACGGGCAAGAAGGCTTGGGAAACTGCCCGGCCGGACTCGTACGGCAGCTTTGGCACGCCAATCGCCTGGAAGAATAATGACGTGGAAGAAGTGGTCGTGCCGGGATCACTCCGCTTGAAGGGTTACGCACTCAAGACGGGGAAAGAAGATTGGATGGTCGAGGGTGTCACGGCGTTCGCTTGCACTACGCCGGTCGCCGGCGATGGGCTGCTGTTCTTTGCGGCCTGGTCGGACGGAAAAGCGGATGATCCCTGGCCGTCCTGGGAAAAGTTCCTCGAACAACACGATAAGAACAAAGACGGGGTGATTACGCTGGATGAATTCGACGACGCCAGCCGTGACTTCTACCGCGGCTTTGATGTCAACCGCGATGGGAAGGTAGACAAAACTGATTGGGACCAACTTGCGGCCTCGCTCGCCAAGGGCGAGAACTTGCTGGTGGCGGTGAAACCGGGAGGCCGGGGGAATATCACCCAGACACATGTGGCCTGGAAAGCCACCCGCGGCCTGCCCTACGTGGCCTCGCCGCTTCTTTACGACGGCCGGATCTATTGCATTAAGAATGGAGGGATGATTTCGTCGTTCGACGCCAGAAGCGGGAAACCCTATTACATGCAGGAACGCTTGAACGCCGAGGGGAGCTATTATTCATCACCCGTCGCCGCAGACGGGCGAATCTACGTCGCCTCCCTGCCCGGCAAACTCACCGTGGTTAAGGCTGGCGGCGAGAAGCCCGATATTCTCCACCAGACGGATTTCGGTGAGCGCATTTTCGCCACGCCCGCCCTGGCCGGAGACAACTTCTACCTGCGCACACAAACCAGTCTCTATGCATTCGGGCCCAAAACGGCTCAGTGAGCCGCAGCAATGCGCCGCGCCCTCCTCGCTTCTAGTTCGCCAGGGCTTTGGCGGCTGCCTGCTGGAAATTCTGGCGCACAACACTAGCGTCGCTGTTCGGAAAATTCGAGCGCTGCACCATCAGGACATAGGCAACACCTTTGACTGGATCCATCCATGCCTGTGTGCCCCATGCTCCGCCATGACCAAACGTGCCTGGCGAAAGCATTGCCGCTACGCCTCCGTGCGGTGAGCGCAGAATACACGTCGCGATACCCCAGCCGTAGTTCGTGCCGTGATTGCCAAAAGTGTTGTTTTGGAAGAATCCCGTGGGCAGATCGCCTGTCTGCGAGGTCGTGAGAAATTTCATCGCTGTGCCGCTCAGATAGCGGCGACCCTCCAGCGTACCACCATTGAGGAGCATCTGGCAGAAACGTCCGTAGTCTGTCGCGGTTGAGTAGAGTCCGCCGTTGCCCTGCGGTGGGCGGTCGCGTTGGCCGAAGTCGGCGCGCGGCGGCACTGGTTCGAGCAGGCCGCTGTCCTTGTTTTTGGCGTAGGCCGTGGCAAGTCGGGCGCGTTGTTCGGCGGTCGGGTAGAAGGTGGTGTTCTTCATGCCTAAAGGATCGAAAAGCCGCTTTTGCAGAAATGCGTCGAAGGTCATCCCGCTGACGATCTCGACGATACGAGCGGCGGCGTTGATGCCGCTCTGGGTGTATTTCCATTTTTCGCCAGGCTCGTATTGCATGGGAGCTGCGAGCCAGAGCGGGACAAGATCGGCGAGCGTTTTGGCCTTGTGCGCGTCCGCCCCGTCCGCCTCGCCGAGACCGGAAGTGTGCGTGAGGATTTGCGTGATGGTCAAGTCCGCCGCCTTGCCCGACGGCGTTTTTAGATTGGCACACTCAGGAATATATTTTGCGACCGGATCCGCGACGTTTAGTTTTCCTTCGTCCTGGAGCATGAGGATCGCCGTGCCGGTAATTGGTTTCGTCATCGAGGCAATCCAAAAAAGCGTATCCGCTGTCATCGGTTTTTTTGAAGCCACGTCGGCCAAACCGGTGGTTTCGAAGTGGAGGATTTTATCTCTGGCGACCACAACGGTGACGGCCCCGACAATTTCATTTTTTGCAATCATCTCCTGCATGGCATCGCCTATGCCCAAAAGCTTCGGCGAGTCGGCAAAGGCGAAGGGCACGATGAAAAGAGCAGCGAGAATCGCAAGGTTGGCCGCAAGACGGTGGCAGTAGTGCATACGCTTGAGAATGATTGATTGGGTGAAGGGAATCCAGCTCGATTCCCGTTTCTGCGCGACCCAGTCCTCGCCCACGCGCAATGCTCGCAAAACGCCTTCGCTTATGACAAACTTCCCATCATGCTTATCGACCTCAGCCATACCATCGAGCACGGCATGATTACGTATAAAGGTTTGCCGGCTCCTTTGATCTGCGACTTCCTTAGCCGCGAGGCTTCGCGCGCCCACTATGCTCCGGGTACCGAGTTTCACATCGGGCGCATTGACATGGTGGCAAACACCGGCACCTATCTCGACAGTCCGTTCCACCGTTTTGCCGACGGAAAGGACCTGGCCGACCTTCCGCTGGGTTCACTCGCCGGATTGGATGGCCTGCTCGTGCGCGCGCCGGCGGTCCGTCGCGCAATTTCGCGCGATGTGTTTGAGGGATTGTCGCTGAGTGGAAGAGCCGTGCTGGTGCACACGGGCTGGGACCTGCACTGGCGGACCGACGCCTATTTCGAGGGGCACCCTTTCCTCACCCTGGATGCCGCACAATTCCTGCGGGAATCCCGGGTTAAACTCGTTGGTATTGATTCCTATAATATCGACGACACGGCCGATCTGCATCGCCCCGTTCACACCATTCTCCTCCGCGATGAAATTCCCGTCGTCGAGCACATGACTGGCCTTGCAAACTTGCCCCCCGAGGGATTCAAATTCTACGCCGTGCCACCCAAAGTGCGCGCGTTCGGCACCTTCCCCGTGCGGGCCTTCGCTGCGACGCGTGATGATGCAACGATAGATACTCCGCCCAGCCGAGTGCGATGAATGGACGCCTGGCTCCTATGCCAGCAGGCTCAGGTCCGGGTTGAACGAAGCGCTCGTCGTCCTGCGTGAACATCGCGATTCGCCGTCTTGGCAATTCCCATAGCCCCCAGCGCTAGGTTTGTCTTGAGAGATTCCTTGTTTCATTTTCCGTGTGATTTGGTTTAATGCGCTCGTGCCCCCGGGAAACACGGAACAACCCAAGCTCGCCGCTATCATTTTCACCGACGTAGCGGGCTACAGCGCGCTGAGTCCGCGCAACGACCACCTTGCGCTGGAATTCCTCGCCAAAACCCAAAAATTCAATTCCGGTAAATGATGGGCAGCTCGCTCAACCAATACCGAATCATCGCCACCATCGGCGCGGGCGGAATGGGGGAAGTATTTCGCGCGCGGGATACGCGGCTGAATCGCGATGTCGCGGTGAAGGTATTGCCGAAAGATTTCGTGGCGGACGCCAATCGTCTTCGCCGCTTCGAGCAAGAGGCCAAAACACTCGCGACGCTGAATCATCCGAACATCCTTACGATTTACGATGCAGGTTTGCATGAGGGCGCGCCGTATCTTGTGAGCGAATTGCTCGAAGGCAAAACGCTGCGCGACGAGACGAACGGCGGCGCGTTGCCGGTTCGCAAGGCCGTCGAGTATGCGCTCCAGATCGCAAACGGCTTGGCCGCGGCGCACGGCAAGGGAATCATTCATCGCGATCTGAAGCCAGAGAACATTTTCGTCACCAACGACGGGCGGGTGAAGGTGCTGGATTTTGGCTTGGCGAAGTTGTGCAACCCCTCACCCGCCCTGCGGCCACCCTCTCCCCTCGGAGGGGAGAGGGACGGGGTGAGGGATGAATCGGACGTCCCTACCATTCGCATCGATGCTGCTGCTATCATCAACACAACCGAGCCGGGGATGGTGCTGGGCACGCCCGCTTACATGTCACCCGAGCAAGTGCGCGGCGAACCCGCCGACCATCGCGCAGACATCTTCGCCTTCGGCTGTGTGCTTTACGAAATGCTCAGCGGCACGCGCGCGTTTCGTCGCAACACCCCGATCGAGAGCATGAACGCGGTATTGAGCGACGAGCCGCCGGACCTCAGCGCGAGCAACGCCAATATTCCGCTCGTACTTGAACGCATCGTTCAGCGCTGTCTGCAGAAACAGCCGGACAACCGATTCCAATCGACCAAGGATCTGGCCTTCGCCATCGAGGTTGCACAAGACAGATCTCAGAAACAATTCCAGAGCACCACTGCTTCGCCGAGATCCGCGAGGAAGAAATCGCTGCTTGCAACAATCAGTGTGACGCTGCTCGCCATTGTGGGTGCCTTCATCGCGAACAAGTTTCGTTCCCCGGGGCGCACTATCACTGCGCCCAGCATTCGTTACCTCACCTACTCGGGCCGCGATTACTCGCCAGCCGCGGCGGCTGACGGAAAACGAATTTGCTTCAGCTCCGACCGCGATGGAATGAAGCGAATCTGGGTCAAGGAAATTGCGTCCGGCATGGAATCGCCTCTAACGAGCGGGCCGGATGATTTCCCGCGCTTCTCGCGCGACGGCAGCACAATCCTGTTTACCCGAGCACTTGGCAGCAAGCGCGCTCTCTTTCGCGTCCCTGCGATTGGCGGGGAACCGTCGAAGGTCGTTGATGATGCCCTGTCCGGTGATTGGTCTCCCGATGGCCGCCAGATCACATTTGTGCGGTGGTCAGAAGATGGCAGTTCTTCGATTCACGTCATCGGCATCGACGGCAGTGCGGAAACGCTGCTGCACCGTTCCGACGTGCGCGGCTCGTCGCCACGCTGGTCGCCGGATGGAAAAACCATCGCCGTGGCCATCAATGACGCTGGCCGTCCTCAGTCCGTCGCGCTGATCGATGTCGCAACGAGGGGCATGAAATCGTTCCCGGCACCGCACCGGTATAACACCCTCTCGACGCTCGCCTGGAGCAGCGCCAGCCGAAGCGTGTTTTACATGCAGGCCGAGTCGTCCTCTGCGTTGCGGGGAACCGGGGCGTTGTTCCGTCAAAGCACCGATTCCGGCACGTTTCAAAGACTGCTCCGGAGCCCGACGCATTGCGCCGTCATGGACCTCCTTCCGTCAGGCAATGTTCTTATCGGTGCGCAGTCCGCGCGCATAAACTTGAAAGAGTATTCCATCGCACTTGCGACCGGCAGCCCGACCCTGGTCACGCGCGGAAACAGCACCGACAGGCAACCTGTCTATTCCCCGGATGGTAACGAGATCGTTTTCTCCTCAAATCGCAGTGGCAATTTGGAAATCTGGTCGGTCTCGCGAAAAACCAGGATCGTTCGCCGCTTGACCGATGATCCCGCCGACGATTGGGACCCCGGTTTTTCGTCCGATGGCACCCGGCTCATCTGGAGCGCGAACCGCACAGGTAACCTTGAAATCTGGATTGCCCATGCCGACGGAACTGCACCGAAGCAAGTAACGCATGATGGTTTCGCCGCCGAGAACCCCACCATGACCCGTGATGGACGCTGGATTGTTTATTCCTCGGCTAATCCCGTGACCGTCGGGATTTGGAAAATTCATCCCGATGGAACCGGCGCCACTCAGTTGATTCAATCACCGACAACAGGGAATGCAGAGGTGTCCCCCGATGGCCGGTACGCGGCCTACGTCGATAACAGGCGCAGTTCACTGGTTGTGATCAAAGTTGTCGAAGTTGAATCAGGCGCCCCGGTTCCCTTTGAAATCCGGCTTGAAGCGATTAAAGAAACTGTCGCCATTCTCGGGCGCGTCCGCTGGATGCCCGACGGCAAATCGCTGGTCTTCCTCGGCCAGGACGAACACGGAGTGCATGGGATCTACATCCAGGATTTTGTTCCCGGCCAGGACACCACGAACACGCGGCGTCCGCTTGGCCCGTTTGATCCGGAAAACTCCGCCGAATCCTTCGGCATCTCGCCCGACGGCCAGTTCATCACCATCGCCACATGGGAACAGTTCTTCAGCATCATGGTGACGGAAGATCTGCCGTCCCTGTGAGGCCGCCTATGCCATTACCTGAACAAGTTTTTGCGCCCTACCAGATCACTGCCCCGCTGAGCGCGGGCGGGATGGGCGAATTCTTTCGCGCACGGGACACGCGGCTGAATCGCGATGTCGCGGTGAAGGTGTTGCCGAAAGATTTCGTGGCGGACGCCAATCGTCTTCGCCGCTTCGAGCAAGAGGCCAAAACACTCGCGACGCTGAATCATCCGAACATCCTTACGATTTACGATGCAGGTTTGCATGAGGGCGCGCCGTATGTTGTGAGCGAATTGCTCGAAGGCAAAACGCTGCGCGACGAGACGAACGGCGGCGCGTTGCCGAACCGTTTCGATGGCTCGCAGCAGATGCAACAAGGCTATCAGTCCAAAGATTCCGCCGGTAATAACGAGATAAGCTTTCACAACCGTTGTGTACGGTTTTGATCCGGAGGAAGGATGATCATTGGCGTGCAATATGTACCGACTGCCCGCTGCTCACGAGGGAGTTCATCAATTACAAGTGTGTCACCGGTCGCTCGTCCACTACAAGCTGGCGACCTCCGGCTTTATAGAGCAGCCTCGTCCAAAAGAAGGCTTCCACTCCCGAAAAGCAGCGACGAGATCTTGGCCGCTGGGTCAAAAGGCCGTTGCGCGCGCACAGCCGCAAAGCTATTCTGGGGGCTATGAACCGGCGAGATGCTCGAAGAGCCTTAGTCTCAAGCCACCTCCGCTGTGCTCGACGAGCCGTTCGGAGCGGCCGGCGGGAGGACTGGTTGGCTTCGGTTCCGTGAGCCATGTCTCGTTTCCGGCGTGCCATTCATGGTGTGGCGGCAGGGTACGTAAGTCTGGTTGGAGCCGCCCTTTACTGCAAGCGGCGGCGGCATGGTCGATCGGCACCCGCATGTTCAATCTGGCGTGCCAGGTGATCTGGCGCATCTCGGATGTCTCCACCCTGGCGTTCGCCGAAATGATCGTGCGCGGTGAGAAGTTGCTGCTGCTGGAACTTACAAGTCCATGGTCATTCTGACTGCCTCCTTAGGCGGGTTGGCCGCCATTGAACGACATCATTTTGGGGGCCTGGATGATCGTGCTGGCCCTGGTCCACGCGCACAACGGCTTCGCGCTGACGACCAAGAAAGTCGGCTTCATGCGCTACGTTTATTTTGTTGAAGGAACCGTGTTCGTGATCGGCGCATTGGGCGCAAGCAAGTGGGCAGGCACGCCTGCCGTGATCCTCTGTTCGGTGCTCTGCAGCACGGCATTCAGCGGCGCTTACGGAGTGTGGCGAATCAGCCAATACTTCAACCTCTCGATTCCGGAGGTCGGCGGACGCTGGCTGCTCCCGATGGGCAAGGTACTCATCTTCTTCGCGCCTTCGGCGCTGATCGTCTGGTCGCTCTCCAAGCCCGTCAACGATTTCTCGGTGCGCTTGGGCGTGCACGCGGCGTTCTGTGGCTTGTTCGGAACGTATTTTTTTCTACCCTGCGGCATATCGAACACATTCCAGCTTGAGCTAATCCAGCGCGCGCCAAAAGGCATAAACCCCATTCTCCGGCGTGTCTTCGCCGGTGCCTCACACTAATTGCGCCGGGCCGGGTCTCCGGGTTTGCCATGTGAAAATACTCTTTAACCACCATCTTCCGTTCAGTCTGACCCAAGGGGGCACGCAACGGCAAATTGAGCAAACCCAAGCTGCGCTGGAAGAAATTGGCGTGGTGGTCGAACCGCTGCGTTGGTGGGACGAGAGGCAAACCGGCGAGGTCCTGCAGCACTTCGGCAGGATTCCAACCCATATACTGCGCGGCGCCCAGCAGAAGGGAATGAAAGTCGTTCTCTCCGACCTGTTGACCGAGGCCGGCTCGCGTTCCGGCTCGCGTCTCAAAGTCGAAAAAATAGTACGGCGCGCGATGCGGCGCTTGCTGCCGTCCAGCATGCTCGTCGCCTACCACTGGGATTCTTACCGCCTGGCGGACGCATGTCTGGCGCTGACGCCTTGGGAGGCGCATTTGATGGCCGAATTGTTCGGCGCACCGGTCAACCGGATTCACGTCGTACCCAATGGTGTGGAGGGCGCCTTCTGGAACGGCCCACCGGCCAAGCGCGGCCCCTGGCTGGTTTGCACCGCGACGATCACGCAACGCAAGCGCGTCCTGGAACTGGCTCAGGCTGCGGTTCTGGGGCAAGCCCCGCTCTGGGTAATTGGCGAGCCCTACTCGGACTCAGAGCCTTACGCGAAGGGATTTCTGGAGCTGGCCCAACAAAACCCCAGGTTTCTTCGGCACGAGGGAGGGATTGTTGACCGGGCGAAGTTGGCGCGGGTCTATCGAGAGGCGCGCGGCTTTGTCTTGCTGAGCGCCACGGAGAGCCTGAGCCTTTCGGCATTGGAGGCAGCCGCTTGCGAATGCCCGCTGCTCCTGAGCGACTTGCCTTGGGCGCGAGCGGTGTTCGGGCAAACCGTCACCTACTGCCCGATTGCCTCCCCTCGGAAGACCGCGCAGTTGCTGCGCAAGTTTTACGACCAGGCGCCGGGTTTGAAGCCGCCGCCCAAGCCGCTGACGTGGCCGCAAGTGGCGGGGCAACTCAAGAGCATTTACGAGTCGTTGCTCAATCGTGCGCGCCTGGGAAGTCACAAGATACCATAGCCTCAGACTTGCTATGCGAGGTATTATCCGACTCGAGGAAAATGCCTGACCGCAAAATCGCAAAACGGAATACTGGGGTGACCAGCGTGCGAACCTGCAGGGCCTTTTCCCAACGACGCAGGCTGTAGAAGTCTTTCAAAGGCCCATTCTGCTCAGTTCGGTTTCCAAGAGCATCTGAAACTCTTGCAGGTCCTCCGCCGGTGGACGATAGCCGGCCTGCTTGGGGAGGAGGCCGAGCCGGCCAGCCTGGTCGAAATACCAATCGGCTTTGTTGCCGTCACTGAAAGTGACTTTGCCGCTCACCACTGCTCCTGGCCGCGCAAGTTGGTCAACGGAGATCGAGACTGCTTCGCCCGCGAGTCCTGGCGCAGCCGTTTTGCCTGCCACAGTGGCGCCTTGGGGCGCCGCAGGCTGCGCCCCGGCTGGAGACGGAGTTGGGCCTGATAAGAGGGACTGCGCCGGCTTGGGCCGCTCGATATCTATCGGCGTCAGCTTCAAATCATCCACCAAAAGCCGGACATCCATGTAGGTCATGCTAACACCGAGTTCGGAAGCCAAATGATTCTGAATATCGGAGAGCCTCAGCCCCTGTGCAATCCACTCGGCGACTTTTTTCCTTTGTGCCTCATCCAGGTCCATAAACTCCAAAGGATTTACCAACCAAGCTTCGCGAAGTAAATGCTGTAAAAGGCGATCCAACACGCAGCCAGAATCATCATCTCCGTCCGAGCCCGGCGCTGCGTCCACGGCGCAATCAGCCGGGCGACAATACCAGCCAGCAACACGCCTACCCCAAAACGAGTGCCGCGAGCCGGAATTGAAACCGCCAGGAACGCCGGCCAACTGCCGCGTCGTGCTCCCCATTCCTCGGCAAAAATCTTGTATGGGACGCCGCGCAACGGACCGAGCAACACCGCGGCAAGACCGCGTTCGGTCAGGTCCGCTTCAACTTTCTGAATCAAACCGAGTTGAATGCCGGGCACCCGCTCCACGAAAGCCCGCGTGGATGCCGGCGCAGTTCGCCCAGCGGAATACATGACTAGCCCGCCGGCCAGCGCTCCGAGCAAAGCGGCAAGTGCTGCTTTCAGGCCTGCGCGGATGGAACGACAGCCCAGCACGGTGAGCCAAACATCGGGCACAATGAAAAAGAAAGTCGCCTCCGCCAGGCCCCAAACACAGGCAACGGCCTGCGCGCCGGCACCGTGCGGGAAGCGGTCAAACCAGTGCGGTCGGGAGATCACACCGGCTCCTGCAACTGGCGCACGGCGGTTTCGAGCGCCTCGGTGATTGCGCGACAGTTGCCTGGAACTTTCCGAGGCGGCCCGAGCCTGACTTCACAGAAGAACGGCACGGGAATCCATTCGCCCTTGGGCAAACTCCGCCCCATGTTGACGAGGCAGACGGGAACCACGGGCACATCGGGCACTCTCTCGATCAGATGCGCCGCACCCGAATGGAAATGTCCCAGCCCCTCGCCGGAACCGCGCGTGCCCTCCGGAAAGAGGATCAGGGATTGTCCCTCTCGCACGGCAGTTTCCATGCGCGGCAACGGGTTGGTCTCAGGTGTGATGCCTTTGCGCGTAATCGGTAAGATGTTGAACAACGCCTTGCTCAGCGTCGAGACGAACCGGTTTCGCTCGAAATAGTCCGCTGCGGCCACGGGCCGGATGCGCGGCAATCTGTCCAGGGGAAAGAGGCTCAGCAGCGAGATCGTGTCAAGATGGCTGGAGTGGTTGGCCACAAGGATGAACGGATCGGACCTCGGCAGATGCTGGCGGCCCCGTACCCGCAGCCCGATGAACAACACCATGAATGGCCGGACCACGAACGCAAAGAATGTGCATTGCACCAAATCGCGCGCCCTCATGTCAGTAATAGAAATACCGAACGCAGTGGAAAAATACCGGCGCCGCATAACAGAGCGAGTCCACTCGGTCAAGCATCCCACCGTGGCCGGGAATGAGTTCGCCAAAATCTTTCACGCCGAAATCCCGCTTAACCGCGCTCATCACTGCGCCGCCGAAAAACCCCGCCACTGTAATCAGCAACGCGATCCCAATTGTCTCCAGCACCGCGAACGGCGTTAGAAACCGGAGCAGCAAGCTGATCAGCGCGGTGGTGATAATCCCGCCGAGAAACCCTTCCCATGTCTTGTTCGGGCTGACAGAGGGCAGAATCTTGTGTCGGCCAAGAGTCTTTCCCCAGACATATTGAAACACGTCGCTGAGTTCTGTGACGACGACCAGGAACAATAGCAGGGTGCGGCCATTCGCCGGGGGCTTGCCCACCGCCGGCAACGCCAGCAGCATTCCCAGATGACTCAGGCCGAACACAAAAGCCATCAAACCCCACTGGATTTGCGAGGCTGACGCCACAAAGCCTGCTGTTTGTTTGGCCAGCACGAGCCGGATCGGCAAGATCAGGAACATGTAAACCGGGATGAATACCACGAACATGCCATACCAGCCGAGACCCACCCAGAGGTATTGAATCGGGACCGCCAGAAACGCCCACACCAGAGCGCGATGGTCCGCGGGCCGGGTTTTGAGCAGCGTCACATATTCCTTCAGCGCCCAGAAACTGAGAAACGCAAAAAAGACCAACGAGACGCGCGCGCTGGCGGCGATTGCGCCGAAAAACACCGCGGCCATGATCCACCAGGCTTTAACTCGAGCGGCCAGCTCCGAAAAGTCCCGGCTTGGTTGCGCCCGCCGCAGCAGGGCGACCCCCACGCTGGACAGCGCCAGCGCGCCCAGGATCAACAGTCCCATCCGCCAAACCGGGTCGAGTTGATTCATGGTTTGCGCAACTCGGCCAGCGCGCGCGCCAGCCGATTCAAGCAAGTCACCATGGTCAGGATCGCCGCGGCGCCGAACAGCCATGGCCAAAGCTGGAAGGCTTTCGGCGTCAGAGCCGTGACTAGCGCCAATGCTCCAACGAAAAACGCGCGGTCGCTCTTGCCCATAGGCCCTTCATAGTGACGGTTTGCGCCCAGCGCCTGGGCCAACACGCCGCAGAATTCCGTTAGCGTTGCGCCGAAACAAAAACCGATGATTGGCCACGGAGAAGACGGTTGCACAAAGGCCAGGGGCAGGTACAACGCAAGGTCTGAGAGCACGTCGCCCAGCTCGTTCAGCACCGCACCCAGAGACGACTTCATGTTCAAGTCGCGCGCCATCATGCCATCGATCGCGTTCAGTGCCATTCTCGCAAACAGCCAAATCGGCAGCAGCAATAACGCGAGCGGGTGCCTGGCCGCGAACAACACCAGCGAGCCGACGGCCACTGAAACCGCCAGAGCCAAGGATGTGATGAAATTGGGCGTAAACCCCCAGGCGGCCAGCCGCGCTACCAGCGGCCTCAGCAAGGCTTGAAACCTCGGCTTGAGGTCGTAGATGGACGGCATGTGCGGAGGTAATTATTGCTGGAAAACAGGGAGGGGCCAGTACCGTTACATGGTTACATCGTTACATGAGTTACATAGGCGCGCGCTACCGCTGGCCTTTGTAGCTATGCAACTTACGCAACTTTTTTAACCCGTTAATGGACTAGGAGGCGCCGGTTCGATCCGGATCGCTCGAGGAATTGGCCTCCGACTCGGCGGGCGGCTGACGGATGTCTTTGAGAATGGACAAAATGGCGTCGCTGTGCTGGCCAGGGGCCTCCACCTGGCCCCAGCCGTGGGCAAACTGGTAGAGGCCGTCCAGGGCAGAGTCGTGGTAGCTGTGCATCACATGTGGAATGCTCCGGTTGCTGAGTTCAACGGCCAATCGCTCAGCTTCGATCTCATTTTCAACGACGGCGACTTTTTCCCACGCTGCTTCTCCTTCAGGTTTGGTAGCAGTGACGACGAAGTCCGCAGTACCACACCCGCTGCAACGGGTTGCCTCATCGTCATTCTCCAATCCGCAATAGGGGCATTTCTTCATGATGTCACATCAAAGCCAAACCGCAGAAAAACGATTGCGTTCGCGCTCCCGCCGCCCAAAGCGCCGCCCCCGCCAGCCGTTAGCCCTTCAACCGCTGCGGCCCACCGCGGCGGTTGTCGGCGGGCGTTCAGGGATGGCTGCGAAAACCTAACAAGCGCGCCGGCAGAAATAGTACCGCCCGGAGCAGCGCGAGGAGCGCCTCTACGCACAACCACACGAGGCGCAAGGGCAACGAGATCAACCAAACGAAAGGCGCCAAAATCAGCACGGTCACCGCAAGCGGCCAATACAGCGCCAGCAGGACACACCAGCCCACAAGAAAAATCAGCAATTTCATAAACCGGTCAAACTGAAAACATCGCGACGCGTTCGGCGGCGTCAATGCCATGACAATGAATCATGCCCCAGGTCCCTTTCAACCGCAAGCGCCGATGCACTGCGTTATTGTCGTGCGTCTTGCCTTACGCCTGCAAGAGAATAAGCTTCCAAACGATGACCCGGACCTTTGGCGGTTTAAGCAAGCTGTTGAGCCTGGTTATCCTGCTGGTCGAGCCGGCCTCTGCCAATGGGTTGGACCTCAAAGACGCCGTCATTGTCTCTCCAGCCGGCCTTTCCGGTCCTGAGCGGAAAGCTGTTTTGATGCTGGCCGAAGAGGTGGAAAAACGGACGCATATCCGCTGGCCGCAGAGCGCTGCCTGGCCTGCATCGAATGCTCCGGTCATTGCCGTGGGTCCCAAGTCCGCACTGGAACAATTCGCGGCCGGATACGCCAGGCAGTTGCAGGCGGTTGGCGCGGTCAGTGGAGCGGAGGGTTATCGGGTGTGTATCAGGCGCGGGCAAGGCAGTCCGGCGGTCTTCATCATCGGCAATGACGCACGGGGAGTGTTGTTCGGGGTCGGCAGATTGCTGCGCGAACTTCAGATGCGGCGCGGGAGTGTGACGCTGGCCGAGGAACTGGACATGGCTGCCGCCCCCAAGTACCCGCTGCGCGGACATCAACTCGGTTACCGGCCCAAATGCAATTCCTACGATGCCTGGGACCTGCCCACCTGGGAGCAATACTTTCGCGACCTTGCCGTCTTCGGCTGCAACGCAGTCGAATTGATACCACCGCGCTCCGATGATGAAGCTGAGAGTCCGCATTTCCCGCGACCGCCGCTAGAAATGATGGTTGGCATGTCCCGGCTGGCTGACGCGTATGGCCTCGATGTCTGGATCTGGTATCCGGCGATGGACAGGGACTACTCCGAGACCAGGACGGTGGAGATGGCGCTTCATGAGTGGGGTGCAGTTTTTGAAAAACTGCCTCGCATTGACGCTGTCTTCGTGCCGGGAGGCGATCCGGGCCACACGCGGCCCAAAGTCCTGATGGCTTTGCTCGAAAGACAAACACAAAACCTTCACCGCTACCATCCGAATGCGCAGATGTGGGTTTCGCCGCAGAGCTTCGATCAATCGTGGCTCGAAGAATTCCTCGAAATCCTGGAGCGCCAGCGCCCTGTCTGGCTCACCGGGATCGTGTTTGGGCCCCAGGTGCGGATCAGCCTGCCCCGGCTGCGGGAGGTTGTGCCCCGGCAATACCCCATCCGGCACTACCCCGACATCACCCACAGCCGGCAGTGCCAGTATCCGGTGCCGGATTGGGACGTGGCCTACGCGCTGACTGAGGCCCGGGAGTGCATCAACCCGCGGCCTGAAGACCAGGCGGCTATCTTCCGAAAAATGCAGCCCTACACGGTCGGCTTCCTGACTTACTCCGAGGGCTGCAACGACGACGTCAATAAAATCATCTGGAGCGCCTTGGGATGGGACCCGGACGCCAAGGTCAACCAAATCCTGCGCGAATACAGCCGCTATTTCATCGGCGAACGCTACACCGGGGATTTCGCTCTGGGCCTGCTCTCGCTGGAACGGAACTGGCGAGGGCCGCTGCTGACGAACGATGGCGTGGACGCCACGCTGGCGCAGTTTCAGGCCCTGGAAAAGGCGGCAGCGCCGGCCGACCTGAAGAACTGGCGTTTCCAACAGGCGCTGTTCCGCGCTTATTACGACGCCTTTGTTCGACACCGGCTGATTTATGAGACGGATCTGGAGGCGCGCGCGCTGGAAAGGTTGCAAGCGGCCTCTGCCGAGGGCACACTGGCTGCGATGGTTGAGGCCGACAAGATCCTGGATGGCGCGCTGACCGAGCGCGTGAAGGAAGCTTGGCGCATTCGCATTCACGAGTTGGGCGAAGCGCTCTTCCAGAGCATCGGCATGCAGTTGAGCGTGGAGAAATACAAGGCCAGCGCCGTGGATCGCGGCGCCAGCCTGGACACGCTGGATTTTCCGCTCAATAACCGGCGTTGGCTCAAGGAACAATTCGCCGCAATTCGCAATCTCACGTCCGAGGCTGACCGGCTGGCAGCCATCAAGGAGATTGCGCAATGGACCAACGCCGGGCCCGGCGGCTTTTATGATGACTTGGGAAATGTGGCCCGGCAGCCGCACCTGGTTCGAGGACGGCGCTTCGATGAGGACCCCGGCTCGATGGAATCGCCTCGGGTTGATTTCGAGGAGGACCTGGTCGTGGATGAGCCGGACGAAAAATCCCAAGGCGCCAGGCGCATCTCCTGGATGGACCACGCCGAGACGCTGTATGATACGCCGTTGCGCCTGCGCTATACCGGGCTGGATCCGAAGGCGCGTTACAAGGTGCGAGTGGTCTATGGGGGCGATAATTTCAAGCGGAAGATCCGCCTGATGGCCAATGACGCGATAGAAGTGCATCCCTTCCTGGCCAAACCGTTTCCGATCAAACCGATTGAGTTTGCCCTCCCCCAGGTTGCCACCGAGCGGGGTGAGCTGTCTTTGAGTTGGTTTGGCGAACCTGGCCTGGGTGGCAATGGCCGGGCCTGCCAGGTCTCGGAAGTCTGGTTGCTCAAAGAATAACCTCAGACCAGTTATGCGATCCAAAGACATGACCCTAAAACAGACTCACTTTGAGAACCCGGTTAAGACACAATTGAAGAGAGGCCAATCGGTTTTCGGCGTGGTCATCACCGTGAACAGCGTCGAAGTGGCGGCGCAAATAGCCACTCTGGGGTTCGATTTCCTTTGGATCGAGATGGAGCACGCGCCAATCACCTTGGAGACACTGCGCAACATTGTCCTGGCGACGCGCGGGTTGCCGGCGGTGCCATTTGCGCGGCCACCGGTGAACGAGCTATGGACGGCCAAGCGCGTGCTGGATGCCGGCGTGCTGGGGGTCATCTTCCCGTTCACGCGCACGCCTGAATTAGCGCGGCAGGCGGTGGCGGCGTGCCGATACCCGCCCGCTGGATTGCGCGGTTCGGGCGCTCGGCTGGCACAGGTGCGCTGGCCGCCTGCAGAAGGCTACTACGATTTCGCGGATGAAAATGTGCTGGTCGTAGCCATGGTAGAGGACATTTCGGCGGTGACCCATATCGAGGAAATTGCGGCCACACCGGGCTTGGATGTGCTGTTCATCGGCACCAGCGATCTTTCCTTCTCCCTCGGCTTGCGTGGCCGCCAGGACCATCCAAAGCTTGATGCAGCCGTTCGCAAAATCCTGGCTGCGGGCAAAAAGCATGGCAAGACCGTGGGCCGCCCAGCACGCACTACCGGCGAGATCAACCGGTTTCAGAAGCAAGGCTTTCGGTTCTTCATGACCGGCGCGGACGTGGATTTGATGGCTGCAGGCGCCAGCCAACTCCTGGGACCGCTCGGCAAGGGGCGGCGGGCGCTCAATGGAGGCCTATAGGAGAAGCGCGAAGCGGAAAACGCAAGGCGCGAGGCGCGAAGCGGAAAGCGCAAGGCCCGTAGGGCAGGGCGCTTGCCGCTTTGCGCTTAGGGCCCTGGGCTGAAAATTAAAGCAGGCAGTCTCGCCAGTGAGTTCCAATCACAACGAAACTGCCTGCACTTCATACATCAGACCCGGATGTATTACCCGCTATTTTTACCCGAAAAAGGGTGGACTCGTCAATCGGTTGAAGTACGGAAAGACGCCTTGTTGTTGTGTGGCGCCCGGCGCATTGCGCCCCGCGTCTCCGCTGGTGCTCAAGCCGGTGGCCTCACCCGTCGCGTGGATTTGGTTGGGCACCACCGCTATATCTGCATAGGAGCGTTTCCTGCTCGAAGCAATTGGATGTGCCGCGGCTTGTGCAGTGGGACCGCCTATTGCACCGCGTTGGACAGGCGGCTCCGCGGCGGGCCCACCACGTCTTTTCCCGCGTGACCGCGCCCGAAAATTGTGGCACGGTGGGCGCGTGACCACTACGGAAGCCATGAGGCTGCTGGAAAAGTTTCGCGCAGGCGGAATCAGCCGCGACAAAGTTCTCCAGGCGTTTCAGGCTGCGCCGGTGGCGGACTTGGGCTTTGCGCAAGTGGACACTCACCGCGCGTTGCGGAAAGGCTTTCCCGAAATCATCTTTGGCGCCGGCAAAACACCCGAACAAGTTTTGAAAATCGCCTCCAGGTTGCTCGACCAGGAGCAACGCATCCTGGTCACCCGCGTCACGACGGAGCACGCGCGCGTCCTGCGCAGAAAATTCAAGCGCGCGGTCCATCACGAATTGGCCCGCTGCGTCACGGTGGATAAAAAACCGTCGCCCAAACGGCCCGGAACAATCGCGGTGGTTTGCGCCGGCACCAGCGATCTGCCGGTGGCGGAAGAGGCGGCAGTCACCGCGGAGATTATGGGCAATCGCGTGGAGCGGCTTGCCGACGTGGGGGTATCGGGCCTACACCGGTTGCTGGGCCGGTTGGAGACCTTGCAGAACGCGAACGTCATCATCGTCGTCGCCGGCATGGAAGGCGCTCTGCCCAGTGTCGTGGCGGGATTGGTCTCGAAGCCGGTCATCGCGGTGCCCACCAGTGTGGGTTATGGCGCGAGTTTCGGCGGGCTGGCGGCGCTGCTCGGCATGTTGAACAGTTGCGGCAGCGGGGTGACCGTGGTGAACATTGACAACGGGTTCGGCGCGGGGTATGCCGCCAGCCAGATCAACGCTTTGGCGGAGAAATGAATTACTCGTTTTCAGGCGGGAGGACGGAGGCTGGAGGATGAGCGTGCCTCCAGCCTCCAGCCTTCAGCCTCCCGCCCTGCTCAGATTGTTACACAGCCCCCCATGAAAACACTGTATCTGGACATCTTCAGCGGCATCAGCGGCGATATGCTTATCGGCGCGCTGATCGACCTGGGTGTCGAAGCCGATCGGCTGGAACAGGAGTTGGAAAAGCTGGGGCTGGAAGGCTATCACCTGCATGTCACGCGCGGGCACAAGGCCAGCATTGAGGGGGTCAAGTTCGATGTCCACCTTGCCCACGGCCCAAACCACCAACCAGCGCACGGTGATGGCGCGGCCCATGCCGGTCAACATCAAGATTCTCACCAGCGCCGGCAGGAAAACTACGGGCCACACGGCGGGCCTTTGGTCGGCGCTTCGAGCGGGCAGGTTGAACTCAGTGTGTTCGAAACCAACGTGCCGCCTCGGTTCCGGCTCTATTTCTGCGACCGCAAAGGCAAGCCGTTGGCGCCCGCGCCCGCGAAGAACGTGGCCTTGGAGACGATTCGGCCAGACGGAGCGAAGCAAGTGTTCAAGTTTAAACGATGCGCCCAGTGTCTGGAAGCCACCGACGAGTTGCCCGAACCGCATGAGTTCACCGCGATTCTCAAGGTCCGGCAGGGCAAACGCACTGGCCAATACCAAACCCGGTTTGTCGAAGACCATCATCACGCTCACGAGCACGGCCTCCAGCACCATCATGGTCCCCACGGCGCTCCGCCTGGGTATGGCCGGACTTTCGCCGACATTCGGCAGTTGATCGGCGCCAGCGCGCTTTCCGACTGGGTGAAGCGGAAGTCGCTGGCTGTGTTTCATCGCATCGCCGTCGCCGAAGGGAAAATCCACGGCCTGCCGCCCGAGCAAGTGCATTTTCATGAAGTGGGCGCGGTGGACTCGATAATAGACATCGTCGGCGCCTGCATCGGATTGGAGTTGCTGGGCAAACCCAGGGTGCTGGCCGGGCCGGTGGTGGAGGGCGTGGGTTGGATTGATTGCGCCCATGGCCGGTTTCCGATACCCGCGCCGGCCACGCTGGCGATATTGGGCGCGCGTGGAATCCCGCTCTCGCAATGCGAAGAACCCAACGAGTTGATCACGCCGACCGGCGCGGCCTTGCTGGCCGAATTCGCGGAGGCGTTCGGGGCGATGCGCGACCTGGTCGCGGAAAAAATCGGTTTTGGCCTCGGCACGCGCGATAATAAGACGCGGCCCAATGTGCTGCGAGCAGTGCTTGGGGAGTTGAAGGCCGAAGGCCTGGCGCCGGGGGCCGCAACGCATGATTGGCAAACCGATACCGTCGCCGTCCTCGAAACCAACCTCGACGACCTCAACCCGGAAATCCTTGGCCACTTTGTCGAACAGGCGCTGGCGCAGGGCGCGCTGGATGTCTTTCACACACCGATTCAGATGAAGAAAAATCGGCCCGGGGTGCTGCTGACGGTGTTGTGCGCTGAAGCCGACGCGGACAAATTCAGCGAACTGATGTTGCTGGAGACCAGCACGTTTGGCATTCGCCGGTCCGTCGCCGAGCGCCGCAAGCTTGCGCGCGAGTTTGCGACCGTGCAGACCTCCTACGGCGAGGTGAGAGTCAAGCTGGGCAAACTCGACGGCAGGGTAGTGCAACGCGCGCCCGAATTTGAGTCGTGCAAAAAGCTGGCGGCACAAACCAAGACGCCCTTGAGAGAGATTTACGAGGCGGCAAACAAAGCGATCGGGGAATTGTGACTGGCAACGAAAATAAACGACCCGCGGCGCGCCAGAGCGCCCCAGCGCGGCGGCGGCTCGGCATCGATCCCGAGCTGCTCAAGATTCTGTGCTGTCCGGAGACGCATCAGGACATCCGGATCGCCGAACCGTCGTTGATCGAACAAATAAACCGGGAAATCACCGCCGGGAGCTTGCAAAATCGCGCCGGCCAGCCGGTGAAGGAACAGATCGAAGGCGGCCTGCTGCGGGCCGATGGCAAATTTCTATACCCGATTCGGCACGACATTCCCGTCATGCTCGTGGAGGAAGCGATTCCGGTGCCGGTGAGTTGAGAAAAAGCTGAAAACTGAAAACTGAAATGCTAAAACCATGAAACCGCGGAATACATAGCAATGCGGAATACGCGGAAAGCGAAAGCAGGGTTGGTGTCAGGTTTCAGTATTTCAACATTTCAGTTTTCAGTTTTCAGCCTTCAGGTATGCCTTTAGACCCATCAAGCCCTGCACCTGGCGCGGTCGGCTTGAAACGCGTTCTCGGGCTGCCCGCGCTGGTGCTTTATGGAATCATCCTGGTCCAGCCCACGGCCCCCATGCCGTTGTTCGGAGCGGCGGCGGAAAAGGGGCGGGGGCACGTCGTCACGACGGTACTGATCGGGATGGTGGCGATGCTGTTTACGGCGATCAGTTACGGGCGCATGGCCAATGCTTATCCCAGCGCCGGCTCCGCCTACACTTACGTCAGTCGCGAAATTCATCCCGCCCTGGGTTACTTCGTCGGCTGGGGAATGATCTTTGATTACGTGATGAACCCGATCATCTGCGTGATCTGGTGCAGCAAGGCGGCGCTGAACTTCCTGCCCGAGATTCCCTTCGCAGTCTATGCGATCGGTTTTGCGGTCTTGTTCACCGCGATGAACTTGCGTGGGATCGAAGCCAGCGCCCGCACCAACGCCATCGTCGCCGCCGGCCTGGGCGTGGTGATCGTGCTCTTCTTCGGAGCGGCGGTCCGGTATCTATGGCATGAGCCCCCACTGGGTATTGCCGGCTGGACGAGGCCCTTCTACGATCCGAAAACGTTCAGCTTTTCCGCCGT
>WNGQ01002522.1_pt1 | contig 21871 bp, 23 predicted proteins | sample 5407661 | NCBI WGS metagenome assembly WNGQ01 (sample SAMN13153382, study PRJNA577476) | soil metagenome | isolation source: 60 cm soil or saprolite under Garry oak tree replicate 2 | place: USA:California | collected 2016-06-15 | reverse complement strand
GATGCCATCGCCGCGGCCCGCCGCCGGCTGCCGATGGTGGAGCTCGACGGGACGGTCGAGGTCGTCGGACCCGACGGCCCGGTCCCGTTCCTGGACCTGTTCCAGGGCCGCGACGAGCTCGTGGTCTACAAGCACATGTGGTACGACGGCGCGCCGCACCAGGGGCAGTGCGAGGGCTGCACCACCACGGCCTGGCACCTGAAGGACGCCGTCTACCTCAACGCCCGCGGCGTCTCGTTCGCCATCCTGACCACGGGCCCGTGGGACGAGGTGGCCGCCTACGTCGAGTTCATGGGCTACACCCAGCCCTGGTACTCGGTGCGGGGCGTGGCGGCGCCGGTCGGCGGAGAAATGGGGCACATCGTCTGTTTCCTGCGCGACGGCGACCGCGTGTTCCTCACCTACTCCACGACCGGCCGTGGCAACGAGCCGGTCAACGGGTCCTTGAGCCTGCTCGACATGACGCCCTACGGCCGCCGCGAGGCATGGGAGGACAACCCCGAGGGCTGGCCCGAGGCCCCGCAGGCCGACTCGCCGGTCGGCGGGCATGGCTCGCCGATCTGCTGGTACTGGCGCTCGGACGCCGACGGCGCCGCCACCTGGGGCCCGACCAGCCGCCCCGTACCGCAGTGGACCCGCCCCGGCGCGACCCCCGTGGAGACCCTCGGCCGGCACGGCCACCACCACTGACGCGCCTTCGTCGACGGCGTCGGCAAAGGGTGTTAGGTGCCGGGCGGACGGAACCTCCAGACGATGCGAACGGCCCCCGCGCGGTAGGCGGTTCGCCCGGAAGGTGAAGGACTCCTGGTAGGAGAGGGGCTGTCGAGGCTTGCCAGCCCTACCAGGAGTCCGGGTGCACGTATCGTCCCAGTGCCAGTACTCGTCATGCCCTGCTCATGGCCAGGATGGTGATCGGCGTTCGAGCACGACCACTGGCATCAATCGGGAGGTCTTCTTCGCGTACTCCGCGTAGCTGCCGTAGGCTTCGACCAGCTGCGGCCAGAGGCGGTCGCGTTCCTCGCCGGTGGCCTCGGCGGCAGTGACCGGGAAGCTGTCCCTGCCGACCTGCACGATGGCCTCGGGATGGGCGCGCAGGTTCAGCCACCAGGCCGGGTGCCAGTCGCTGCCGGCGGCCGAGGCCACCACCACCAGCCGGTCGCCGTCAGGGCGGTACATCACTGGGACCGTCCAAGGGCGCCCCGACTTCCGCCCGGTGGTGGTCAGCAGCAGCAAGGGAACGCCCCGCGCGCTGCCACCCCATTACCCGCACGACCGGCAGGAGCCGGGATGAGTAGCCCCGTGAGCGAGAGCACGCTGCTCGTCGAGGATGTCCGGGTGCTGCTCGACCCTGGTCACCCAGGAGGCGGCCTTCCCAGTCAACTCCGGCCTCGACCAGAGCCGGATCACCGGGACGCTGGCGACCCTGGCGCAATTCAAGATCCTGTCCGGCACCGTACCCACCGCGGCGAGCCTGGTCGACACCGGCCCGATCAGCACGGTCCAGGCGAAACTGGGCACTATGAGCGGAGACGCGCGCTGGAGGTGATGCATTGGGAGAGTCGATGCGGGCTGCGGTGCTGTACGGTCCCGGCGACATCCGCGTGGTCGAGCGGCCGGTCCCGCGGCCGGGTCCCGGCGAGGTGCTGGTCAGGGTCGCGATGTGCGGGACCTGCGGGACGGACCTGAAGATCTGGGCCGGGCACTTCCCGCAGATCCCCCCCTACGGCGCCTTCACCCCCGGGCATGAGTGGACCGGGACGGTGGCCGCCACCGGCGTTGGGGTCGACGAGTTCGCCGTCGGCGACCGGGTCTGCATCGAGGCGCACCGGGGCTGCGGCCGCTGCGGCAACTGCCTGCGCGGCCGCTACACCGCCTGCCTCAACTACGGCAATGCCGCAAAGGGGCACCGCGCCAGCGGCATGACCGCCGACGGGGGCTTCGCCGAGTACGCCCTGCACCACGTCGCCGCGCTGTTCCCGCTGCCGGAGCCGCTGACCTTCGAGGACGGCGTGCTCATCACCACCGCAGGCACCTCCCTGTATGCGATCGACGTCGCCGGTGGCTACATCGCGGGCGACGACGTCGTGGTGATCGGCCCGGGGCCGGTCGGGCTCACCGCCGTGCAGGCCTGTCGCGCGCTCGGCGCCGGACGGGTCATCCTGGTCGGCACTCGGGCGTCACGACTGGCGACGGGGGCACGGCTCGGCGCCGATCACCTGATCGACGCGAGCACCACCGACCCGGTCGCGCGGGTCCGGGAACTCACCGGCGGGCAGGGCGCCGACCTGGTCATCGAGGCTTCGGGCAACAACCACACCCCCCAGCAGTGCGCCGAGATGGTCACGCGTGGGGGGCGGATCGCCTTCGTCGGCTTCTACTCGGACGCCGTGACCTTCGACCTCAGCGCCGTGGTCCGCAAGGACGTCACCATGTTCACCTCCCGCGGCGAAGGCGGCCACAACGTGCGCCGCGCGGCGGCGCTGGCAGCCCGTGGCGTGCTGCGCGCAGGCGACCTGGTGACCCACCGGTTCCCCCTGGAAGAGATCGACCGTGCCTTCCGTGCCCTGCGCGACCGCGACGGAGACCCGCTGAAGATCGTCATCGTCCCGTAGCCACGTCAATCGGTGAGCGCGGCAACCTTTGGCGGAAGGTGTTGCTCTATACGGGTATGAAGCCGCTCAGTGATAGTCAGCTATCGACGGTGTCGGCGACCCCAGGAAGGTGGTCAGCAAAATCGTTGGCTATGACCGCAACGGCAAAGCGATCGGGCAGGCGCACACCGCCGGATAATCAGCCGTGACATCGCGGGGCCTGGCCAGTTCCCTCGGCCAGGCCCCGCGAGCATGCCGTCCCAGGTTTCTCAACTGGAGGGTCAGCCCTGCCCGGTCCTCACCGAGCGGCGGGGACGCGTTCGCTGGTGCGGTCGTGCGGGCGTGTGTCCTCTCCCTCTGGAACCGCCGGGGACGGCGCCACCCGTAGCAGCCGGGCGGCCCAGGCCGGCAGCCACCAGTTCCAGCGGCCGAACAGGCTGACCAGGGCGGGGACCAGCAGGGCGCGGACCACGGTGGCGTCCAGCAGGATGCCGGCGCCGAGGCCGCTGGCGAAGACCTTGAGGGTGGTCTCGGGGCACAGGATCAGGGCGGCGCTGGTGACCAGCCGGCCGGTGCGGCCGATGCCCTCCACGATGGCGGTGGTGGTGGAACCGGAGCGGTCGTGCTCCTCACGCATACGGGCCAGGATGAACACCTCGTAGTCCATGCTCAGGCCGTACAGGAACGCGAAGACCATCAGCGGGATGAAGGTGTCCACCGACCCGGTCGCCGGGATGCCCCACAGGCCGGAGCCGTGGCCGTCCTGCCAGACCAGTTTGAGCGCGCCGTAGATCGCCCCGACGCTGAGCAGGTTGAGCAGCACCGCCTTGAGCGGCAGCAGCAGCGAGCGGAAAGCACGGGCGAGCAGGAGGAAGGTGACGACCGCGATGACGGCGAGCATCAGCGGGACGCGGCTGTAGACGGCGTGGCCAAAATCCACGTCGAGAGGGCCGGAGCCGCCAACCTGCACGCCGGGGAAGGCGGCGGCTGCCGCGCGGACCCGGGTGACGGTCCGCTTGCCCGCCGGGGTGCTGGTCTCGTCGGCCGGCTGGACGCTCACCAAAGCGGTCCCATCGTGCCGCCAGGCGGGATCGGCCGGGGCGTCGGCGGCGCGCACCCCGGGGACGGCAGCCAGGCGGCTGGCCACGGCGGCGGGGTCGGTGCCGGCTGGGACCAGCACCTCGATCGGGGTGAGGATCCCGGTGGGCAGCCCGGCGCGTTCCACGGCGACCAGGCCGTCGCGGGCGGGGCCGGACTTGGCCAGCGCGTCGGCCTTTGGCGTGCCGAGTTTGAGGCCGAAGGCGGCGAGGCCGAGCGGGACCAGGATGACCAGGGCCGCCAGCACGGCGAGCCAGCGGACGCGGACGATGCCGCGTGCCCAGGCGGTCCAGCCGCGGCTGAGGTGGGCGGGGTTGCGCCGCCGGGGCCAGTCGAGGCGGCGGCCGGTCTTGGCCAGCAACACCGGCAGCAGGGTGAGGGCGGTCAAGACGCTGACCAGCGGGATCAGCATGCCGGCGAAGCCGACGCTGCGCAGGAACGGCACCGGCAGGAACACCATCGAGAGCAGGCCGACCGCCACGGTGCCGCCGCTGAACAGCACGGCGCGGCCAGCGGTGGCCATGGCGCGGCGTACCGCCTCCTCGTTCTGGTGGCCGCCGGCCAGTTCCTCGCGCCAGCGGGTGACCAGCAGCAGGGAGTAGTCAATCGCCACGCCGAGGCCGATCAGCGCGATCAGGAACTGCACGATGATGCTCACCTCGGTGAGCTCAGTCAGGCCAAGGATGATCAGGAAGGTCGTTAGGATTGACACGGCCGCGATCAGCAGCGGCACCAGCGCCAGCAGCGAGCCGAACACGAACGCCAGCACCGCCAGCGCGCCGACGGCGCCGAACAGGGTCTCGGCGAGCACGCCGGGACCATTGGAGTCGCCACCCGACTGCAACTGGCCCAGCCCGGTGACCTGCACGGTCCAGCCTGCCGGGAGGCCCTGGCGCAGCGCGGATGCCACCGGAGTGACCAGGTCGGGACTGTTCATCTGCGAGGCGCGGGTGGGCGGGTAGACCAGCCCGTAGCCGCTGCGGCGGTCGGCGCTGAGGAGGCGCTGGTCCCCGGTGCTGGCGTAGGAGACGACCCGCCCAGCTGCGGCCGCGCCCGGCCGGGCGACGGCCTGGGTCTGGGCGGCTTGGGCGAAGGCGCGGGCAAGCACCTGCCGCGCGGCGGGGCTGTCGAGGGTGGTGCCTGGGGGGGCGGAGACAACCCCGACCAGCGGCAGCGTGTTGCCGCCGTTGCCGTAGCTCCGCAGGATCGCCTGGTTGGCCTCGTAGCTCTTCTGGCCAGGCAGGCTGAACTGCTGTGACAGGCGGGTGGAGAGCTTGGGGCTCGCCGCCATCCCGGCGACCGCCAGGGCCAGCCAGAACAGGACGACGAGCCGCTTGTGCCGGAGGACGAATGTGGATAACCGCGCCATACGACTGGTCCTTCTCTTCCGTTGCGGATACAGGTTGGGGATCGCGTTGGTGATGCGGACTCTCCTAGGTAAGCATAGTCACTAGAAACTTACAACCGCAGCATTTTTATGTTGACCGCAGGAATCGCGCTATGCTTGGGGCATGCACGGCCTTCGAGAACGCAAGAAGCAGCGGACGCGGCAAGCGATCGCCGAGGCTGCCCTGCGCCTCTTCATCGAGCGTGGCTTCGAGCAGGTCACCGTGGCCGAGGTGGCCGAGGCCGCCGAGGTGGCGGAGAAGACGGTCTTCAACTACTTCCCCACCAAGGAGGACCTCTTCTTCGCGGACGCCGCCGCGATGGACAGTGGCGTGATCATCGACGCGATCCGCGAGCGCCCTGCGGGCGAGTCCCCGTCTGGCGCCCTCCGGCGCCTGCTCACCGACAAACCCGCCTTCGAGGCCGGGGCTGGCCAGCCCGATGGCCTCTCACCAGCCCAGCTCGACATGCACCAGCAGGCCATGTGGGTGGTGCAGCGGAGCCCCGCGCTGCGAACGCACCTGCGGGAGCAGTTCGCCCGCCTAGAGGCGTCCATCGCGGAGCTGCTCGCCGAGGAGACCGGGGCCAGTCCCGAAAACGTCGAGCCGAGAGTCGTGGCCGCCGCCCTGGTCGGAGTGATCCGCGCGGTGTCCGAGCGCTTCCTCACCCAGGCCACCGCCGACCAGAGCGACCAGGACCGGCAGGACCTCATGGCCGCCCTCGCTGAGGACACTGAACGGGCCCTTGACCTGCTCGAACGCGGGCTCGGCGGCTACGCTGTCGCCGCCCCGCGCCCGCAGCCCGCAGCGGGTGACACAGAGCCGGAGGGCGAGGCGGAGCCCCCCTCAGGCTGATCAGCCCGGCTGCGTCTGGATCGGGTCGCGGAGGTACTCGAGGAAGTCGTGGTCGTGGTAATAGCGCGGCAGCCGGGCGACCAGCACGAAGCCGTGGCGCTCATAGAAACGGCGGTGTTGGTCAGTGGCGGGGCAGCGCAGGTAGCAGCGGGCAGCGCCCAGGGTGGCAGCGCGGGTGCAGAAGCGCTCGAGTAGGCGGCCGCCGACGCCGCCGCCCTGGCGCTCCTGGGCGACCAGCACGTCGTTGAGGCGGGCGATCCCGGCGATCACCTCGCCAAGGGCGATGCCGATCAGCTCGCGGCCGGCGTGGGCCTCGATCACCAGCGGCTGGCTGGTCCAGTCCGGCGTGGCGCCGAAGAGCCGCTGGTCCGCCCGCCGCCACTCGGCGGCGAGGAAGCGGCGCACCTCGCCGCTTTCGCTCCTGGCAGCCTGGTAGGTGACCTGCTGACCTGCCTGGGACCGGCGAGCGACCACGTCAGGCCTCCTGGATAGAGGGCGAGGATGGCATAACCGTACCCGGTCACGATGCCCCCCGGTTGGCTATGATCATTCCGCCGCAGGTCGTGACAGAAAGGAGCCCGATGGACGTCCGCCTGACCGGCGTCTACGTTGCTGACGCCAGGCTGCTCGCCGAGGGCGTGGCCCAGCCTGAGGACGCCTTGGCCGTGTTCGTGGGGCGGGCCGGACACGGCAGGGTGGCGCCCTTCACCGTCCGGCGCGCCTACACGGGTGCGGGTGGCTGGTACGTGGAGTCCATGGCCCTGCTCGCGCCCAACGGGGACGTGGCCTGGCGCGGGGCGGAGCAGCAGATCACCCTGCGCGGCTCCAGCAAGATCGACACCTTCTCCGACGACATCCACGGGGTCTCGGTCGACTCCGCCGACGACCATGAGCTGGTCCTGCTGATCGCCGGGGACGAGGTCGGCCGGGTACCGCTGGCGATCCTGGACGAGGACCCGCCGTATGCGACCGCCTCGGCGGCCGCGGTGCTCGACGAGGCGCTGAAGAAGAGCACGGTGGTGTGGGTCGAGGTGCCGGGCAGCGCCGGCACCGGCGGCCGGGCGGTGCCGGCTTGGTACGGCACCCTGGACGGCCGCGTCTACATCCTCACCGGTGGCCAGGAGCAGCGCATCCCCGGCCTCGCCGAGGCGGACAGGGTGCTGCTCTCCGCCCGCTCCAAGGAGTTGCAGTCGCTGGTGGCGAAAGTCGAGGCCAGCGCCCGGGTGGTGCCCCCCTCCGACCCGCTGTTCGGCCGCCTCACCGCGGTCCTGCTCCCCCGCCGCCTCAACCTCCGCGACGGCGAGGAGGCTCCCGACCGCTGGCGCAAGGAGTCCACCCTGGTCGAGCTCACGCCATCGGGCGTTCCCGCCGATGCATGATTGGGACGCTTACGGGGTACCTAGATCCAGGCATCTGGGATAGAGGGGCCGCCTGCCCCCATCCGCGATGGAGGAGGACCATGTTTCTCCGCAGAAGCAAGACCAAGGGGATCAAACAGGGCACCCGGGCAGTAACTGACCGCCTGCCGAACCCAGAGGAGGTGCGCGGGCAGGTCGCCGGCATCACCAAGGGCGTCACCAAGGCGGCAGGCCGGGGCGGCAAGCGGGCAGCGCGCGAGGTGAGCGACCTGCTGCCCGAGCCGGAGGAGATCGCGGAGGCGACCAGGCGGGCCACGGACAAGCTGTTCCGCGCACGCGCCAAGCGCCACCGCAAGGAGCAGCGCAAGCACAAGCGGCGCCTGGTCTTCCGCGGCATCGGCGTGGCGGGCCTGCTCGCCGCAGCCGGAGCGGCCGTGATGACCGTGACCGGCAAGCTCAGGAAGCGCGGCGAGGAAGCCAGGTCGCAGGCAGCCGCGACCGCACCGGAGGCAACCCCGGCGAGTGGCCGGGCCACGACGGCGCCGCAGAGTGGGGACACCTCCACGCCAGCCAGCGCCGAGGTGTCCCCGATCCGCGACGAGAGCACCGCCGCCAGCTCGAACCGCCGCAAGAGCTGAGCAAGCGCTGCGCTGACCGGCCTGCTCCGGCTACTCCGGCTCGGCAGCCCGGTACAGGCCGGTACCCGCCTTGACCACGCGGCCCTCCTTGGCGAGGGCCGCGAGGTTCTTCACCACCGCGCCGCGCACGTCCTGGATGGTGAACGGGTCCAGCAGGCGCTCCCGCAGGGCGCGATCCAGCACCACCGTCCAGTGCAGCGCCTCCGGGGCGGCGTCCCCCAGCACTTTCAGGCAAGCTTCTCGTGGTTCCATGGTGACCCTAGGCTAGCGCGAGCAATGCGGGGCTGACATGACACAGCGGGGCGCTGGCGGCTCGGTCGTCTTCGACCGGGCGGCCGGCTACTACGACGACACCCGGGGGCTCCCGGACGAGGTGAGCGAGCAGATCGCCGACCGCATGGAGGCGGCGGCCGCACCAGAGGCGCGCTTCCTGGAGCTGGGCGTCGGCACCGGCAGGATCGCGTTGCCGCTGCAGCGGCGCGGGCGGACCGTCGTCGGGGTGGACCTGTCGGTCCCGATGATGGAGCGCTACCGCGCCAACGCGGCGGCGGCTGGCTTGCCGCGCCCGCCGCTGCTGCGTGGCGACGTCAGCCGCCTGCCCCTGCAGGACGCCTGCGTGGGCGCGGTGATCGAGGTGCACGTCCTCCACCTGATCCCCGCCTGGCGCCAGGTCCTGGCGGAGGCGCGCCGGGTGCTCGCCCCGGGCGGGGTGCTGCTGATGGGCAAGCGCGCCAGCGCGTCACAGGGCGACGGGCCCTGGCGGCAGACCCGAGACCGCTGGCGCAGGGTGGTGGCCGAGCTCGGCGGGCAGCCCCGGCGGCCCGGCGCGCAGACCCACGAGGAGGTCCTCGATGCCCTCGCCGCGCTCGGCGGCCGCGCCGAGGAGCGGTCGCCGGTCATCTGGCAGACGACCGAAACCTGGAGGGAGAGCTTGCGCCACATCGAGCGGCGGCTCTTCTCCGACACCTGGCTGGTGGACGACGAGGTGTGGCAGAAGAGCCTGGGGCCGCTGCGCGCCTGGGTTGAGGCCAGCGGCGTGGACCTGGACGAGCCGGTGCCGGCGACACTCAGCTTCGAGCTGGTCGTCGTCCGCTTCCAAATTTGGGGTGGGACGTGACCGTGCCCGGAGTTCCGGGTGATTGCTCGCCCTCGCCAAGTGCGGGGTCTCTGACGCCCAGGGCCGGGGGATAGCGCGGCACCCCCGGTGCCGAGGCTATACCCCGATGCTGAGGTGCCACATCGGGCTCGCACCGGGGGTACCGGCTAGCTCCCTGACCGGCGTGACCGGTGGCGTACCCGTCGCCGGCCAGGGAGGCTCAGGGTCCGCCCGACAACGTGGGGGATGCGCCGCTCGTTGTCCGGGGGTTCCCCCTGAGAACTGCACTGCTCCAGCTCCCCTCCATCCAGCAGCGCGGCAAGCGCCACCTGGTCGTGATGCTCGTCAAGCTCCTCCATCAGTGCCTTGACACCCTCACGGTCTGCCCAGCGCCAGATGACCCGTTCGGCGACGGCAGGTCCGCCAACGCCCCCGGCAACGGCCACCACCACAACCAGTACGCCAAGCTCAGCGGCGGACATGGGGCGCTCCCCGGTCTGGTTGCTTGCGGGGTTCGATGGCCAACTGCTCGCGGCGCTGTGGGGGGAGCGGCTTGTGCATCCGCCCGGCGAGACGATCGAGGATGATCAGGGCTGTGAACAGCGCCACCATCAGCACGATGTAGACGATGACGCCGATGACCATCGGGTCATTCAGCGGCATCCTGGCCGCCTTCCGTCCGCACCGTGATCGCCTCGAACTCCCGCCTGGACTCCTCTGCCCACTCCACGACCGCCAGCGCCTTTTGCAGGATGTCGTCGAGGATGGCGGCGTAGAGCTGGAGCATGGGCACCTGATTGGCGGCTGTGTTCCGTCGGCTATCTCCATTGGTGTGGATGTCGCCCAAGTTCAATGCCGCCCCCTAACAGCGACGCTGAGAACCAGTACGCCGTGTGCTGGTTCCGCTGCCGCTTCACCTTGAGTTGCGACTAGTCTCCCGATTAGGCTCAGCCGGAGGAAGGGGACACGGAGGGGACATCTCCTGAAGGAGCCAATACGGTGAGCGACCTGCCCCTCTGGACAGGCTGGCTCATCGAGCTGCGCGAAGGTCGTGGATGGTCACGACCGAACCTGGCGGCACGGCTCAGGGACCTCGCCCACGACCTCCCCGCCGACCTTGGCGTCGGGCCTGTTGCTGAAAGCTCGCTGGAGAGCATCGAGAAGGCGGTTGGCCGCTGGGAGACCAAAGGTATCGTGCCCAGCGACCGGTACTGCATCCTGCTCACCCACGCGTACGCCACCAGCAACGGCGAGGCTACGATGGGTGACGGGTCTGCTATCGAGTTGCTCATGGCCGCCTTCGCGGCTATGGGGGTCAGCGTGAAACGCCGCGAGTATCTCCGCCACCTCGCCACCTCAGCCGCCACCGTTGCCGGCGCCGCCTTCTTCTCCACCTTCACACCAGAGCTACGCGAGCGAGCGAACCGGGCGCTCGCCCACCCCAACCAGACCGACCTTGGGACCGTCAGGCAGCTCCGCGAAGCCGTCAGCGCCCTCGCGCAGCAAAGCGAAGGCACGGTTCCCTATCTGCGGCTGGTAAGCGCCACCGCGCCACATATCCAGGTCGCTCGCACCCTGCTGAACGGCATGCAGCCCGAACCGATCCGGCAGGAGATTTGCGAGCTTGGAGTGCAAGTCTTCAACCTCTCGGGGCGGTTGGCATTCAACCTCCGCGACCACGCCAGCGCCAAAGCGTTCCACCAGGATGCCGAGACGATCGTGCTCAGCGAGTTGCGCGATGGCGGGTTCAAGCGGTGGTGGTTGTCAAGCCGCGCAAGGATCGCGCGCTACAACAACCATGATCTCGACGAGGCGCTGTATTTCGCAAAGCAGGCATGCCGGCAACCGGACGGGACCAGCGACTACGCCGCCGCCTGGTCGTTTTGCGTGCTCGCCCAGATGTATTCGCTGAACGGCAGCGAGTTGAAGGCGCGAAAGGCCATCGACCTTGCGAGGGTGCACGCCAAAGGGGACGCAAAGGATGACCCTGGCGCGTACCTGTTCCCCGAGAGCAGGTACGGCGGGCTGGAGGCTGTCAGGGCGCGGATAAGCGCCTACGAGGGCACCTGCCTTCTGCGACATGGACAGCTCTTGCAGGCCGAGGCAGCACTGAAGCAGTCGCTCGCTGGCATCCCCGAGGCGATTGAGGGGCAGGTGTCGTTCCTGCTGGCTGACCTTGCGACTGTCTACATCCGACAGGCCAACCCGGACCCCGAACAGGCGGCGGCGCTGCTCACCCGGGGAGCCGAAATTGTGAACCGCACCGGCTCTGCCATCCCAACAAAACGCATCAACAAGGCACGACACGAGCTTCGTCCTTGGAGCGCCGAACCGTTCGTGCTGGAGTTGGACGAAGTGCTGTTTCCTCCATCAACGCATATCTGATTCTCTCGTTCGCGTAGCAGCCCTCCGGCCGGCAGCGACAGGACAAAGGCGCCCAGGTGCAGGCGCCCCCGCCAGCGGGGCTTGGGTGGCAGCGCCAGGCGCTCGGTCATGTTCATACCGACCAGCTCCAGCTCACAGCTTGGGCAGCACCAGCTCGCCGATCAGGTCGAGCTGCTCGTCTTCGAAGATGGCGAAGGGAACATTGGAAAACGAGCAGATTACCTGCTCGACGCCGCGCGTCTGCCAGCTGCGGAGCTGGGCGAGCACCTGGTCAGGGGTGCCGACCAGGCGTGAGGCCGCCCAGTCGGCCAACTCGGTGCCGTCGAGGGCGCCGCCGGGCTCGCCAAAGCGAGCCCATGCTTGCAGCCGCCGCCAGCGCTCCACCAGGTCGTCCGGGTCGCGCCCGACCAGCGTGGCCAGGCCGAGCGAGCGCCGTACCGCCCCGACCGGCCGCCCCGCGCGGGCGCAGGCCCTGGCCAGGACCTCCAGGCGCTGGTCGTAGTGTTCCGGCGTGGCCGACCAGCAGTAGTTCCAGCCGTCGGCGGCGCGGGCGGCCACCCCGAGCAGGCGATCGCCTCGCCCGCCGACCCACAGGGGCGGCCAGGGCTGCTGCACCGGCCCGGGGATCACCGGGGCGTCGTGGGTGTGGTAGAAGCGGCCGCTGAACGAGGTCGGGGTCTCAGCGTCGGCGAGTAGCGCGCGCAGCACCCCGAGGGACTCCTCCAGCCGGGCGAGCCGCTCGCCGGGACCTGACCAGGGCAGCCCGCCCTCGCGGAACTCCTCCTCGTTCCAGCCAGCCCCAAGGCCGACGTCGAGCCGGCCGCCGCAGAGCTGGTCGAGGGTGGCGGCCATCTTGGCCAGCAGGCTCGGCGGCCGGAACCCCGCCGCCAGCACCAGGCTCCCGAGCCGCACCCGGCTGGTCCGCGTGGCCAAGGCCGACAGCGTGGTCCAGCACTCCAGCGTGCCCTGGCGTCCCGGCGGGCCGCCGTAGCGGGCCAGGTCCGTCCAGAAGTGGTCGGAGACCCAAACCTGCGCGAACCCGAGCGCCTCGGCGCGCTGCGCGTAGGCGGCCACCCGCTCGAAGGCGACCGGCCCAGCCGCCAGGCCTTCAGGGAACGAGAAGTCGTAGTGCGGCAACGCGAACCCGAGCTTCACGCGAACCGCAGCTCCCCCGCCTCGGCGTCGTCGACCACACGGGTGCAGGTGGGGCAGTACCAGCGTGCCTCCATCGGGGTGCCGCACTCCAGGTGGCGCAGGCTGTCGCCTTCGCCGGAGCGCTGGGCGCCCCACTGGGCGAGCAGCCGCAGGGCGCCGGCCAGCTCCTGCCCGGCGGCGGTGAGCTGGTAGGCGAAGCGGGGCGGCCGGTCGGAGTAGCGCTGGCTGACCACCAGCGCCTCCCGCTGCAGGTGGTCGAGGCGCTTCGAGAGGATGTTCGGCGCGATCCCGGGCAGCGTCTCCAGCAGGTCGTTGAAGCGGCGCGACCCGTCCAGCAGCGCCTGCACGATCAGCAGCGTCCAGCGGTCGCCGACGCGGGCCACCGCCTCGGCGAGCGGGGAAGAGGTCGCGGGGGTCTCGGCTGTTGGCATGTGCCTATCGTACGGATTTCTTGCAACCCTTGATGAGAGAGTAGTAACTTGCAATCTGCTAGTTATTCTTCTCCGAGCCGCAGGAGGCGCGAGATGAGTGGACTCGACGAGATCGAGCAGGCGGTCGCCCAGGTCGCGACCCAGGTAGGCGGGTCGGTCGTCGGCATCGGCCGCGGCTCGGGCCGTGGTTCGGGAGTGGTGTTCGCCGACGGGCTGGTGGCCACCAACGCTCACAACATCCGCGGGGACGAGGTCACCGTGGTGTTCGCCGGCGCCCGCAGCGCCGTCGGGCAGGTCCGGGGGGTCGACGTCGACGGCGACCTCGCGGTGGTCGCGGTCGACACCGAGGGGGCGGCCCCGGTCGCCTGGGCCGCCACCGATGGGCTGGCCGTGGGCACGGCGGTGTTCGCCCTCGCCAACCCGGGCGGGCGGCAGCGGGTCACTTTCGGGCTGGTCTCCGCGGTCGACCGGGCCTTCCGGGGGCCGCGCGGGCGCCGTATCGCCGGCAGCGTCGAGCACACCGCGCCGCTGGCGCGCGGCTCCTCCGGCGGGCCCATCGTCAACCGGACCGGCGAGCTGCTCGGCCTCAACACCAACCGGCTCGGCGACGGCTTCTACCTCGCCCTGCCCGCCGACGCGGACCTGCGCCGCCGCATCGAGTCCCTCGCCCGCGGCGAGTCCACCACAACCCCCCACCTCGGCGTCGGCCTGGCCCCCGCCCGGGTCGCCAGGCGCCTGCGCCGCGCCGTCGGCCTCGCTGACCAGGACGGCCTGCTGGTCCGCGTGGTCGAGGAGGGCAGCCCCGCCGACCGCGCCGGGATCAAGGCCGGCGACCTGATCGTCACCGCCGCCGGCCAGCCGGTCACCGAGATCGACGACCTCTACGAGGTGCTCGACGGCCTTGCCGCCGACGCCGCCCTCCCCGTCAGCCTGGTCCGCGGCACCGAGGAGCGCACCGTCACGGTCACCTTCGGCCCCGGCGGCGCCCAGAACGTCGGCACGGCCTGAGCCAGGCCATGCCTTGAGCAGGCAGGCGGTGGCGGGCCGCCGCACGGGATCTCCCTGGGGTGATTAGTCCTGTACGGCGCGCCCGTCACCGTCTACCCTCCTTGCCATGAGCGAGCTGGGCGAGGTCCTGGAGTTGCTACACCTTGGAGGGAGCGGGATTACCACGCTGTCGGCCACGATGCGCGAGTGGGTCGACGAGGAGCGCCAGCGCCGCGCCTTCGAACGAGCCTCCCAGACGCATGGCCGAGGGTTCAGTTTCATGTACAGCGGTCCTGCGCCACCTCCACCCAGTGAGTGGGAAAGCCGGACCAAGATCACTTACCAGTCCCCCGACCGCTACCGCATCGAGCAGGAGACGGACACGCCGGGCGGCCGCCCGAAGATGCTCCAGGTCCGCGACGGGACGCGGACCTGGACCTACCTCCCGGATGAGGGCGAGGCTTGGTCCGAGGACGATTCAGGAGGGAGGACGCAGTGCGACGAGTTCCTCGATCCGTCCTGGCTGGCCGCCGCCTACCATCTCACAGTCACCGGGCGCACGGCGTATGAGGGCCACCCGGCGATCGGCCTCACCGGCCACCCTCGCCCGATCCAGCGCGGCGGCGACTTCCATAGACTCGGCGCCGAGGAGATCCGCGCCGTGATCGATGCGGAGACCGGCCTGCCGCTGGAGCTGACCAGCTTGTTCGAGGGCGAGCCGTTCTCCGCCCAGAGTCTCCAGAACCTGGTCGTCGGGGAACCGCTGGACGACAGCCTGTTCGAGTTCACTCCGCCTCCGGGCGTGAAAGTCAAGGACGTGAAGGCCCAGTTCCCTAGGTCACGTCGCATCCGTTGGCTGATGCGCCTGCAACGACCCTGGATCTGGCGCCTGCGCCGCAAGCGGGTAGCCTGGTACGGCCCTGCCCGGCGTAGGCGCAGGTGGCGGCCGTTTTAGCGGCTCCCCGCCGCGCGCTCCATCCTCATCTCTGCAAACCACGCCTTCTTCGAGAGCGCGAGCGGGCAGACCGGGCCATGAGCAGGGCTGCGCCCGCCGCTGCGCCGGTGGCTAGGAGGCGGGGGCGGCGCTGGTCGGCGAGGGCTTGGAGGGCGGCGAGGTCGCCGCAGGCGCCGTGGACGCCTGCGCCTGGGGGGACGGCGGCGCTGGCGAGGTAGAGGCCTTTGACGGGGGTGCCCCAGCGCCACCAGGAGGGGCCTGGGCGGAAGATGAGCTGCTGGTCGATGGCGAACGAGCCGCCGGCGATGTCGCCGCCGGCCAGGTTGGCGTCGGCGGCCTCCAGGTCGGCGGGGGTCCAGACCTTGCGGGCAAGGACCAGCTCGCGGAAGCCGGGGGCGTGGGCCTCGATGGCGGCCTCGACCCGGTCGAGGAAGGGCTCGGCGGAGCGCTCCCAGTCGCCGCGGGCCCGTGGCCGCGCCGCGTCGCCGCTGGGCTGGGAGGGGACGTGGGCGTAGCCCCACAGGGTGTGCTTGCCGGCGGGGGCGCGACTCGGGTCGGCGAGGGACTGCTGACCGAGGATCAGGGTGGGCCGGGCGGGCAGCAGGCCGTGGTTGGCCTCCCAGGCCGAGCGGCTCATCGCCGTGACGGTGTCGCCGACGTGGACCACGGCGGCGCGGCGGCACTCCTCCGCCGACCACGGCACCGGCCCGTCGAGCGCCCAGTCGACCTTGAAGGTGCCAAGGCCGGGGCGGAACCCGCGGATCTGCTCGATTGCGTCAGGGGGGAATGCATCGATTCCGGCTGCAGCGATCACCTGGCGCGGGTCGAGGGCGGCCACCACCACCCGGCCGGGGTAGGCGGCGTCCGCGGCCTCCACACCAAGCACCCGGCCGCCCTCCACCACGATCCGCTCGACCCGCTGGCCGGTGAGGATGGTCCCGCCCAGCTCACGGAGCCTGGCGGCGAGCGCCGCGCTGACCGCGCCCGAGCCGCCCTCGGCCACCGGCATGCCGTAACGCTGGCCAAGCAGCCCGAGGATCAGCGCATACACTCCGGAGCCCGGCATCTCCGGCTCCAGGTCGGCATGCAGCGCCGGGGCAACGAGAAAAGCCTTGGCCTCCTCGGACTCGAAGCGCTCCGCGACCGTGGTGGCGCCCTGCAGCAGCATGCGGGCGAAGCCGAGCGCGCGGGCCGGGCGAAGGGCGCCCGCCAGCCGCAGGCTCTCCGCCAGCGGCCAGCGCACCATCTGGGCGCGCAGGAACGCCTCCAGGGCGTCGCCGTAGTCACGGTCGAGGTCGGCCCAGGCGGCACCGTCGCCGAGGTGGGCCTTGTCGATCGAGGCGGCGGTCTCCCCCACCTCCGCGCCGAGCGCGATCGCGCGGTTGCCGGGGAACGGGTGCGCGGCCGCCAGTGGCGCGTGCACGAAGCGCAGCCCGTAGGGGGCCAGGTCGCGGTCGCCGAGGGCGGGCGACAGCCCTGCCATGGGGAAGAACGCCGCGCCGAAGTCGTGCTTGAAGCCGGGCAGGGTCGACTCGATCGTGGCAGCGCCGCCGCCGATGCGGTCGCTTGCCTCCAGCAGGCACACCGCCCAGCCCGCCTCGGCCAGCCGCACGGCCGCCGCCAGCCCGTTCGGCCCGCCACCTGCGACGATCGCGTCGTAGTCCGCCAACGTCGGTGCCTCCTCCCCTGCCGCCCGAGCGGAGCCCGGCCTGGCTGTGTGCGGTTGCTACACTCGCGGGTAGTGTAGGGGTGAGCCGCGAGCTACCCCAGGCTGTTCCTTGCGAGGTGAACTTCCCGATGGTCACGCGTGAAGAGGTCGTCGCCGCCCTCGGGCAGGTGATGGACCCGGAGATCCACAAGCCGATCACCGAACTCGACATGGTCAAGAGCGTGTCGATCGACGGGGGTGTAGTCACCGTCGAGGTGCTGCTGACCATCGCCGGCTGCCCCCTGCGCGACCGCATCACCACCGACGTCACCAACGCCGTGCAGCCGCTCCCCGGCGTGGAACAGGTCGCCGTCAAGATCGGCACCATGACCGAGGAGCAGCGCGGGGCCCTGGTCACCCGCCTGCGCGGTGGCCAGGAACAGCCGCAGAAGAAGATCACCTTCTGGGGGGAGTCGTCGACCACCCGGGTGCTGGCGGTCGCCTCCGGCAAGGGCGGCGTCGGCAAGTCGTCGGTCACCGTCAACCTGGCCGCCGCGCTGGCCGCGCAGGGCCACCGCGTCGCCGTGATCGACTGCGACATCTACGGCTTCTCGGTGCCGCGCATGCTCGGCGCCACCGGCCGGCCGGTCGGCTTCAACGGGATGATCATGCCGCTGGAGGCCCACGGCGTGCGGGTCATCTCGATCGGGTTCTTCATCGAGCCGGGCAAGCCGGTGATGTGGCGCGGCCCGATGCTGCACCGCGCCATCCAGCAGTTCCTCACCGACGTCTACTGGGGCGAGCTGGACTACGTGCTCGCCGACCTGCCGCCAGGCACCGGCGACGTGTCGATCTCACTGGCGCAGATGCTGCCCGGCGCCGAGATGCTGCTGGTCACCACCCCCCAGGAGGCGGCGGAGCGGGTCGCGGTCCTGGCCGGCAAGTTCGCCCAGCAGAACCAGATGAAGGTCACCGGGATCATCGAGAACATGAGCTACTTCGTGTGCCCCGGCTGCTCCGAGCGCCACCTGATCTTCGGCAGCGGCGGCGGCGAGGAGCTGGCCCGCGAACTCGGCACCGAGCTGCTCGGCCAGATCCCCATCGACCTGCGCCTGCGCGAGGGCGCCGACGCCGGCAAGCCGCTGGTGGTCTCCGACCCCGACGCCCCCGCCAGCCAGGAACTGCTCAAGATCGCCGCCGCCCTGCCACCACAGCGCAGCCTCGCCGGCCGCCGCCTGCCACTGCTCACCTAGCCGAGAAGCCGCTGGTCCAGGTCCAGATAGAGCCGCCTGCAGGGGCTCAGACTCAAGTCGCTTCGGGGTCCACCGGGGCGGGCTCCCACACGGTTGGCTCCGAGCCGCTCTCGCTCTCGGTGACCGAGGTGGAGGTGGAAGCGCTTCCGTTGCCGTTGCCCTTGGTGGCGTCGACTTCGCCCTTGAGGGAGCGTTTGAGGGACTCGCGCTCGCGTTCCAGGTCGGCCATCTGGCCCTCGACGTCCATCAGCTCGCGGATGTAGTCGCGAGCCTGCGACTTCAGCGACCCGACCCGCAGGTTGGGCAAGTTGACGTCCTTGAGTTCGGCCTCGGTCTTGAGCTGGTCGAGGGCGCCCTGGGTCATGAGGCGCAGCTGCCCCAGCCAGCGACCCGCCTGGCGCGCCATCTCGGGCAGCCGGTCGGGCCCGAACACCAGCAAGCAGACCATCACGATGACGGCGATCTCGCCGATGCCGACGTTGAACAACTTCTGCCTCCCTGCGAGGCCCCCGAACGAAAGCTTCTCTACAGGCTAAGCCCCGAAGCCACCCTTCGGCTACTCCTGCACACCCCGAAGGTTCTACCAATGTCCCACCGCGCCGGTAGACGCTAGGCTGAAGCTGAGCTGATGGGAGCGCCCGTCATTGGACCATCACGTTGCAAGGGAGTTTCATTTGGTCGTCCAGACCGATGCCATCGCCGCCTACCTCGGCGAGCTGACCGCGGTGGAAGACGACGCCCTCCGGCACGCGCGCGGGCGGGCAGCCGCCGGTGGCATGCCGCCGGTCTCGGCGGATGCGGGCGCCTTCCTCCGCTTTGCGGCCCGTTGGGTGGGTGCGCAGGCGGCCGTCGAGATCGGTTCCGGCGCTGGCTACTCGGGCATCTGGCTGGCCCGTGGCCTGAACCCCAAGGGCCTGCTCACCACCATCGAGGTTGACCCGGAGCACCAGCGGCTCGCCAAGTGCAGCTATGAGGAGGCAGGGGTCGCCGGGCGCGTCCGCGCCATCGGCGGCCGTGCCCTGGAGGTCCTCCCCAGGCTCAGCGACGGCGGCTACGACCTGGTCTTCCTCGACGCGCTCAAGGTCGAGTACCCCCTGTACCTGGAGCATGCCCTGCGGCTGGTCCGTCCCGGCGGCGTGATCATCGCCGATAATGTGCTCTGGTCAGGCCGGGTCGCCAACCCCCGGGCGACCGACCCGGACACCGAGGGCCTGCGGCTGTATGCCCGCCGCATCGCCGAGGACGACCGTCTCGACTCAGTGATCCTCACCATCAGCGACGGCCTCGCCGTGTCCCGGGTCCGCCGCCCAGGCGATCGTAGTGAGACCATAAGGTAGAGCCAGGCAGAGTTGCGCAGGAACGCAACAGCGCGGAGGAACAGGCGAGGATGCCGAAGGAGCGACCGGCGCGCAACGCCTTCGACGCTCTGGTGGTCTTGGCCGTGCTGATCGCAAGCGTCTGGGTGATCCCAGCCGGCCTGACCGGGCGGCCGTGGGCGATTGCGCTGCCGTCACGGTCCTCCACCTCGGCTGCGGCCAGCAGCACCAGCACCGCGCCCGCGACCGCCAGCACCAAGAAAGGCAGCGGCGTCACCCCCGTCTCGACCCCCGCACCCAACCGCCCGCACGGGCCGGTGGTGGCAGTCACCGACCTTGGCGGCTTCGACGAGGGCATCGCGTTCGGCGCCGGCTCGCTGTGGGCCGCGAGCGGCAGCAGGCTGCTGCGCATCGACCCGGCCACCAACAAGGTCAGCGCCGAGATCCCCATCGAGCCGAACGGCTCCGGGGCCGCCGGGGTCGCGTTCGGCGCCGGCGCGGTGTGGGTGCCGGTCGCCATGCCAGCGGCGCTGTGGCGCATCGACCCCGCCAAGAACCGGGTGGTCGCCAAGATCCCGCTCGGCACCAACCTCAACGGCACCGTCTCGGTGAGCGCGACCGACGGCGCGGTGTGGCTGGCCAGCGAAGACCACAGCGGCAGCCGAGCGGCTGGGCTGCTGACCCATGTCGACCCGGCCCACAACCGGGTCGCCGGGCGGGTCCGGGTGGCGGGGGTCCCGACCAGCATCGCCGCGACCTCGCGGGCGGTCTGGGCTGCGACCGTCAGCGACGGGATCGTCGTGATCGACGCCAGGAAGAACCAGGTTGTCAAGACTCTGGCGCTGGCCAGCTCGCTCGGCTACGCCCAGACGGTCGTGGCCGCCGCCGGGGCGGTCTGGCTGGCCGACCCGTTCGACCAGCAGGTGCTTCGCCTCGATCCCGCCAGCATGAACGTGGTCGCGCGCATCCCCGCCGGAGCGGTCACCGGCCTGACAGCCGACAGCGCCGGAGTGGTCTGGGCGGCCACCCCGGACGGCATCCTGCGCATCGACCCGCGCCACCGCCAGGTCACCGTCAGCAGCGCCGTGCCCGTTGCCGACCTCGACGACGTGCTCCTGCTGACCAGCGGCGGCAACGCCCTGTGGGCGGGCCGCACCGCCTCGGTGGCCCACCTCGATCCCAAGCGCATCCAGCCGTAGGCACAACGGACGTGGGCATCACCGCGGCTACGCCGGGAAGAAGTAGACCTTGGCGGCGAACTCGGCGGCGAGGGCCATGATCACGGTCAGGTAGAACATGCCGGTGGCGGCCTGGATCGAGTTGCCGCGGACCAGGGCGCGGATGAAGGCGGCGAGCAGGCCGCACAGCAGCACCAGGCCGACCGCCAGGTAGACGGTCAGGTCGGGGAAGGAGAGCAGCGGCGACAGCGACTGGTCGACCACCGTGCCTCTGGCCCCGCCGAGGGCGGCGGAGACCAGCGCCGCCGCGACCCCGGCGATGAGCCAGGTGGCCAGGGCGAGGATCGGGCGGTTGGAGAGGCGCCGGTCGACCAGGTACCAGTGGCCGAGCAGCAGCCCGTCGACGGTCGCGCCGAGGAACAGCGCGCCGGTCAGCAACGCCAGCAGGCCAAGCCCGGTGCGGCCGGACAGCACCGCGAGCGGCCAGGCGGCGACCAGGCCCGGTGCCACCGCTGCGATCCCGACCCACCGTGAGGCGGCCAGCCGCGCATAGAGCAGCACCTGCCATAGCAGCACCACGACCGCGAACAGCCCCAGCCAGAGCGCGGCCATGCGCCCATCGGCGCCGGCTCGCCCCAGTTCGCCACGGCCGGCGAGCCAGGCGAGCGCGGCGCAGGTCAGCACCGTCGCCCCGGCCAGCTTGAAGAACCCTGGCCGTACTACGCCCCACAAGGGCGCCAGCCACAGCAATCCGAGGCTACCGAGAGCGGTCTCGAAGAGGACAACCGTCAAGACTCCGACAGGACCGTGCACCTGCGCCTTCGACCCTTCTCGTATGTGTTGCAACTTAATTTCAATACAGCTGTATCAGGACACCAAATCATGCATTCTTAAGTTATGTAGCAGGGGGGGATCCTCGACAGGAATGGGTGCCTTAGGATGGTGGGCATCGTGAACGACTTGGCCGGTCGCCGGCTGGGACAGTACCAGCTTCGTCAGGTCATCCGGCGCGGGGGCATGTCAACCGTATACCTGGGCTACCAGCCGTCGCTGGACCGGCTGGTCGCGGTGAAGGTGCTCGCCTTCCCCGGCGACCCGGAGTTCGCCGCTCGCTTCGAGCGCGAGGCGCGCTCCATCGCTGCGCTGCAGCACCCCAACATCCTCGCGGTGTACGACTACGGCGAGGAGGAGGACCAGGCCTACCTGGTGGTGCAGTACGTCGAGGACGGCCGCACCCTGGTCGACCTGCTCCGCGAGCCGCAGCCGCCGCTCCGCTGCCTGGAGCTGCTGGAGCGCGTGCTGGCCGGGCTTGGCTACGCGCACGAGCGCGGCATCGTCCACCGCGACGTCAAGCCGAGCAACATCCTGATGGCCTCGCCGGACTGGCCGATGCTGGCCGACTTCGGCATCGCCAAGCTGCTGCTCGAAAGTGACCGGGAGCCCATCACCCGCCAGGGGTTCATCGTCGGCACCGCCGCCTACATGGCCCCCGAACAGGGCTTCGGGTTACCGGTGGATGCCCGCACCGACCTGTACTCGGCC
>WNGQ01001853.1_pt1 | contig 21872 bp, 19 predicted proteins | sample 5407661 | NCBI WGS metagenome assembly WNGQ01 (sample SAMN13153382, study PRJNA577476) | soil metagenome | isolation source: 60 cm soil or saprolite under Garry oak tree replicate 2 | place: USA:California | collected 2016-06-15 | reverse complement strand
CGACCGCGGTCCTCCACTCCCCGCACCGGATATCGGCTCCGGACGGATAAAGGTCGGCGACCTTTCCTGCGGTCAATAATGAGAACGTGATGCGGTGCATCACAGCTGAATCGTTTGCCGTCTCGTCGATGTCACCGGCAACGGTGCCGACGCCGCGGGTTCCGCGCGGAGCCGATCGAGCGCGTCCTCAAGGACCTCGATGACGCGGTCCCGCTCGGAGGCCTGATCGGGATACTCGCAGCTCCAGCGACGCCAGTACGGCCGCTTGTGGGCGATCTTGTACTTGAGGCCGGACATGAACGTCGCGTAGCTGTCCTCGTCGATCTTCCGCACGCGCTGGTGCGCGAGGAGATACCAGTGGTAGAGCGTATCCGGAGGCACGCCGGATCCCGGAGGCGCCGGCTGCCCTCTCCGCTTCCTGCTCTTGAACGTGAACTCCCATCGGTCCGGCGCGACCTTCCGCTCCCTCCAGATCGCATCCGTGTAGCGCCAGGTGTGCGATCCGCCGACCGCCATCCCGCTGTACGATTGACCGTTGAATTCCTTGAGGTCGTCGAAGGACATAGATTGGGTTTCCAACGGCTGGGGTGTACATGGCACTTCTCCGGAGGGAGATGAGTGAAAGTGATGATGGGGACGCCGCAGCTCGCACGAGGACCCGCGACGTCGAAGTCGATGCGGGAGATCGACCTACCAGGGGAGACCCATCGCCCCCGCGAGGAAGCGATTCAGCGGATCCATGGACGTGCACGCATCGATGAACGACTCGAAGAACTTCTCGTTGGTGACCTCCGTATCGAGGAAGGAACGGGTCCCGACGAAATCCTTCCGACGGAGGTCCTGGATCAGAGGATGATTCGGATCGATGCCGGGCGGCGGCCGCTTGAGCGATTCGCCCTCGAGTCGCACCTTGCTCCGGAGGACTTCCTTCCACCGATCCGGTTCGTCGAGCATGCGACCGCGGATCTTCGCGAGGATCGGAGGATCCGGATGCCAGACGCCGGAGTACGCGGCGCTCTCGCCGGGTCCCAGGTGCAGGAAGAGCCCGGGCGTCATGTGCTCCGGTCCCACGGCCTTCGCGTGCCAGAAATGGATCCCGATGTGGGTCTTGTACGGGCTCTTGTCCGGAGAGAAGCGCATGTCCCGATAAATCCTGGAAAGGGATCCGCCGAACGGCCGCGCGTCACCGACGAGGTACGGGCTGAGCTTCTGCAGCCGCGCGCTGGCATCCTTGATGAAGCGGACCGCCGGCTCCTGGACCGCTTTCTCGTATCGTTCCTTGTTCGCCGTGAACCACGGCTTGTTGTTGTTCTTGTCCAATTCCCGGAAGAAGCCCATGAATTCCGGGGTGAAGTACCGCGCGCGTTCTCCCATGATCCGGCCCCCTACAACTCGCTGTTTTTCGGAATGCCGCGCCGACGGTTCAACGTTCGCGTGCGGACCCAGCTCGAGTTCGACGGAACGGCGAGCATCGGGCGCGGGGACCGGCAGTGCGTGATGGAACCGCTCGAATTCACGCGGCCGAAGGGCGAACACGTTGAATGAGAGACTTCAGCCCGCGGGCCGGAACTTGTAGCCGTAGTGGATCACGCCGGCCTCTCCTTCCTGTCCGAGCTTCCGGAACGCGGCCTGGACTTTCATCCCGATCTTGACGTCCTCGGGTTTCGCGTCGATCACCTGGGACGTGAGCCGCACGCCCTCTTCCATCTCGATAATCGCCATCACGTACGGCTTCTGCAGCTCGAACTGCGCGGGCGCGTCGTGGATCACGGTGTACGTGACGACGGTCCCCTTCCCGGTGAGCTTGACCCGTTGCATCTTCCCGATCGACTTGCGGCCGCAATCCGGGCACACGGCCCGCGGGGGGAAATCGACCTTCCCGCAGCTGCCGCACTTCGTGCCGATGAGGTTGTAGCGGCTGGCAATCTCCCGCCAGAAACGCGGGATGGCCATCTCAGTCCCCCCGCTCGAAGAGGTGGACGACCGCCGTGGCGCCGGTCCCGCCCAGGGTGTGCGTCAGGCCGCGACGCGCCCCGACGACCTGCCTCTTGCCGGCCTCGCCCCGGAGCTGGTGGACGATCTCGACGGCCTGCGCGACGCCCGTCGCGCCGACCGGCTGGCCGCGGGCCTTCAGTCCGCCCGACGTGTTCACGGAGATCTTGCCATTCAGCGCCGTGACCCCGTCCAAGGTCGCGGGGCCGCCCTTCCCCTTTTCGACGAATCGCAAGTCCTCGATCGCGAGGATCTCCGAGATCGTGAAGTTGTCGTGGACCTCGGCGACCTGGACGTCTTTCGGCGTGAGCTTCGCCTCATCGAAGGCGCGTTTCCCCGCGACGACGGTCGCATCCATCGTCGTCAGGTCGCGCCGGTCGTGCAGGGCGAGGAAGTCGCTCGCCTGCCCCGATCCGCGGATCAGAATGGGCGTGTCGGTGAACTTGTGGGCCTTCTCCGCCGCGCAGAGGACGACGGCCGCCGCGCCGTCGCTGAGCGGGGCGCAGTCGAACAGCCCGAGCGGCTCCGCGACCCAGGGGCTCTGCAGGACCGCGTCGATCGTAATCTCCTTCTGGAACTGGGCTTCCGGGTTCAGCGCGCCATTCTTGTGGTTCTTCACCGCGACGGAGGCCATGTGCTCGCGCGTCGTGCCGTACTCGTACATGTGGCGGCGCGCCATCATCGCGTACAGCCCGGCGAACGTCGCGCCGAAGACGCTTTCCCATTCCTGGTCCGCCGTCGACGACAGGATCTCCGCGGCCTGGACTTCCCCGACGTCCGTCATCTTCTCCGCGCCGCCGACGACGACGATGTCGTACATGCCGGAGGCGATCGCGAGGCGCGCCTGCAGCAGGGCGATCGCCCCGCACGCCCCACCGCCCTCGACGCGCACGGTCGGGAGGTGCATGTCCGCCAGGCCCGAGTAGTCCGCGACGAGCGCGGACACGTGTTCCTGGTCGATGAACTTCCCCGCGGACATGTTGCCGATGTACACGGCGTCGATGTCCTCGGAGCGGAGCTTCGCGTCCTGGATCGCCTTCAGGCCCGCCTCGATCCCCAGGTCTCGGAAGGAGCGGTCCCACAGCTCGCCGAACTCCGTCTCGCCGACGCCGACGACGGCCACGCCGCGCACGGCCTCAGCCCTCCCGCATCAGGATCTTGCCGCGGTACTTCGCATACGTCGAGTACTCGATGAACACGTGGTCCTCGATCTGCGCCTTGATCGTCGGCGTCGCATCCCGCCGGATGCGTCCGATCTCGTCCGTCACCGTGATGTCGAACCCGTCCGAGCCGGCGCCGCTCCCATACCCGACGGCGAAGATGCGGTCGCCGGATTCCGCCTCGTCCAGGATGGCACACAGCCCGACCATGATCGCGCCGCTGTACGTGTTCCCGATCTCCCGCACGCACAAGCCCGCGTCGATCTGCGGATCCTTGAAGCCGAGCTGCTTCGCCGCGCGGACCGGGAACTTGCCGTTCGGCTGGTGGAACACCGCGTAGTCGTAATCCTCCGCGGTCGTGCCGGCCCGCTTGAACAGGAGCTGCGCGCAGGCGATCACATGCTTGAAGTACGCGGGTTCGCCGGTGAAGCGGCCGCCGTGGCTCGGGTAGCGTTGGCCTTCCCGCCGCCAGAAGTCCGGGGTGTCCGTCGTGTACGAGACCGTGTGGTTGATGTCCGCGATCGTCCGGTCCGTGCCGATCAGGAACGCCGCGCCGCCCGCGGACGCGCTGTACTCGAGCGCGTCGCCCGGCGCGCCCTGGCTCGTGTCCGAGCCGACCGCCAGGCCGTACTTCATCATCTTCGAGAGGGTGAGTCCCATCGTCGTCTGCATGGCGGCGGTGCCGGCCTTGCACGCGAACTCGAAGTCGGCCGCCGTCAGGACGGGCGCCGAGCCGATCGCCTCCGCGACGATCGTGGCGGTCGGCTTGACGGCGTACGGGTGGGATTCCGATCCGACGTAGATGGCGCCGATCTCCGTGGGGTCGACGTCCACTTTCGCCATGCACGCCCGCGAGGCCTCGACGGAGATCGTGATGACGTCCTCGTCCGGGCCGGGCACGCTCTTCGCCCGGATGTTGAGGCCGCGGCCCATCGCCTCGCCGTCGGCTCCCCAGACGATCCCGATGTCCTTCGGCCGAATCCGGTATCGCGGGATGTACCCGCCATAGCTCACGATGCCTGCCTTCATGCGATCCGCTCCAGTCGCGAAATCAGCTCGGGCTGATCGAGGTCCGTCCGCGCGAGGATGATGCTGTCTAGCTCCGCCAGCTTGACCGCCAACTCGTCGACGTTCTCCGGTTGGACGTAGACGACCATCGCCGGCTTGAGCGGATGGGCCTTGATCGCGATCATCGGCGAGCGTCCGTACTTGACGTCCGTGAAGAGCAGGGCCCTCTCGCTCGACGTGCCGTAGATGCGCAGGTAGTCGCTCGCGTCGAGCGTCGTGATCGCCTTGATCGAGTGGATGACCGTGTATCCGTTCACGAGCCGCCGGGTGTTCAGCTTCTGCGTGAGCAACTTCCCGTCGATCTTCCGGAGGAAGTCCGCGGCGCGCACCCCGACGGCCCAGTCCCGCATCGACGGGATGACGTCGGAATATTCCTGGAACCGCTTCGAGAGCTTCTGCCCTGACGCCTGGTCGATATCCAGGAGGGCCTCGACGAGCCGGCGGATCGTCTTGATGCCGGGGGATTCCCTCCGGCCGGCCTCGTAGTCGCTGATGACGCTGGGCGAGACGCGCATGTGATTCGCCAGATCGGTCTGGGAGATGTGCAGCTCCTCGCGCCACTTCCGCATCGTCTTGCCCGGCTGGTCCGACAAGGCGATCTCGCCCGCGATTTTCTCGCGGAGCGGGAACTGCATATACGAGCGAGACGTGGAGCGCTATATAAGCGTGTCGAAGAGACTATCGACGTCTGACGAGAGGTCGATCGCCCTCCGCGCCGTCGAATTTCCGGGACGTCCCCGCGGTTTGTCAATGCGGAATCCTCCGGCTTGACAATCCCTTTACCCACCGGACACGGCGATGCAACGTCGCCCCACCCATCGTGACCGAAGGCTCTTCTCCACGAAAATCGAAGCGCATGCCACGGGCCGCGAAGCAGACCTTCTATCTGGTGCTGTGGTGGATGTCGCAGAGTCCGTACGCCGCCATCTTCGAGAACCGCATCGCGGCGGAGGCGGCAGCGAACGTGCGCAACGCGATCCTGATCACGGTCCGCGGCGGGGACACGGAGATTCCGGAAATCGTGGACTGGTACCGCCGCGATCCCGAGGGGAATCCGATGCCGGTGGAGTGGAGAGACCTCGCAGGCCAGGTCCGCGTGCCGTGGACGTTCAAGACGATCGATCAGACCGAGGCCGAGGCAACCGCATAGGACCGTTCGACGACCGCCCTTTCGAGCGGGCTTGGGTGGGGACGGCGACCATTCTAGCGACGCTCGATCGTCGCGTCCACAGGAGCGATTGGCTTAAGATTGCCAGGTATCGCGAATCCGCACGACGGCGCTCTTTCCCATGCGAATCGGGGTCAATCAAGGGCCCCGCGAAGGCGCGTTTGATTCGCGCAAGGGCATCGTTGGGTGAATCCATCACCTGCGGGCGGCGAAGGATGCGTTCCTCGCCGAGGTGGACAGCTGAGGTGGTATCCCTTCACTTCGTCCCGCCACCGGGAGACCGTTCGCTCATGTTTGGGTCCGCGTCAGTTAGCGGATTCCAGTTCGAGGATAGTGTTCCGGGTTATCCAGGGCTTGACGCAACTGCGGTTCGTCGATGCTTTTGAGGGATCTCTCGAGCCGGGCGAATTCGGATAGCTTGAAACACTCCGGATCCACGGTGAAGAGGACGACCGCTTTCCGTGACATCACGTACTCATTCATGTGCTCGACGAAGAGCATGTCCTTGTCGAATCCGATGTTGTTCATGATCGATTCAACACCGTCCAGGAGCACGACGGATCCGGCTGGGTTCTGGTCGACGAAGCCCTCGATCATCTTCGCCAGGATGCCGATGGCGTTTGGGGCGTAGTGTTGATCGCCTGGGACGAAGGAAATCCACCAGACCGGAAAGGAGGCGAGACTGTACCGCGAACGCACTTTCTCCGGGTACAATGTCGTAATGCAAAGGCCAGGAGTCCCCTTTTCCACAATGGCTTGGAAGAGCAGGTAGCTCGTTTCGGCCTTTTTCCCCCGAACGAGGTAGCATGTCCCCTCTTCCAATCCGAACGGTTCACCGAACATTGGGCGGTCGTTCTCGGTCTTACCGAACATTCGACGGTCGTTCTCGTTCTCTGCTCTCATGGCGGAGTGCCTTGCTGATCCGTTGGATGCTAGTCGCTCGGTTCAGGCTTGCGGCGCCATTATCAAGTTTGGGAGTCATTGTGGCCTCGATGGGACAACCAAACGCGGACGTACCGAGGGACGTCGCGCGAGGGGGAAGATTTTCGATTCAGCCAGGAGGTCGAGGTACCAGCGCACGACCCGTGCCTACAACGGCGCCACGGATTACGCTCAATTCACGTATCTGAAAGACGACGCCGTCCAGAATCGGCGTACAGTGCATTTAGCAGAGGAAGCCGTCCTCCTCTATGGGTCCGGGGTGACAATAAAGGAAGTCGCAAAGCAATTTCAGGTGTCCCAAGCGGTGGTCCAAGAGCGCTTCAAGGAAATGGGCGTGCGGATCCGTCCTCGTGACGTGAAATACGCTCCGCTCGCTGACAAGTCATGGTTGGAGGCTCAACACCGGGTTGAAAGGAATGAGTGCGAAGGAAGTCGCGAATCGGGTCGGGTGCAGTGTCTTGACGATGCACTACCATCTCTGCAAGTACGGAATCCCTCGAAAGAGACAGAGACGAGAGCAAAGCGATTAGATGCTCACAGGGCGAGGTTCCGAACCGGATTGTCAGTGGGTCCGCCCGGATTTGAACCGGAGTCTAGTGGTCCCGAACCACCAAGGATAGACCAAGCTACCCCACGGACCCAGCGCGAGCCGCCGTAAGAACGGGGCCCGCATAAGGGTTGTGAGCGACCGATCCGGTGCGACGGAACCAAGATGGAAACCGCACCTCCCCGCGAACCGAGAACCCTTTCTTCTCGAACCGCTCCGGCCGCGAATCCTTATCCGCTTCGCCGGCGCCGGATGGGAACACTTGCGCTGAACCGCATCGGTGAGCCGCGTCAGGCGAGCCGCTCGAGGCGCACCGACCGGATGCGCCCGCGATCGACGGAGAAGACGCCGCGGTAGCGTCGGGTCCGACTCGTGTGGTAGAGCGCGAGGACCTCGTGGCCTCGATCTTCCAAGCCTTCGAGCGACACCGAGTTCGGCTTGCGGTACTCGAGGAGGGATGCCGCGATCTCCCGGATGCCCTTCGATTCCTTGCCTGCTTCGTCCGTGAGGACAGCGTCCGTGTAGAAGAGATTCAACGCGTCGACGACTCGACCCTGGGACAGGGAGTCGTAGTACTCCCGCACGACGTGAGCCGCCTCCTTGGGCGACAGCTGGGTTGCCATTGCGCACATCGTCCGCCTCAACGGATCCGTTGGACTAAGGGTTTACGCCATATTCTCCGTAGGCCTACGGAGTTTCCGTACCCCGGGCGACCGCATAGTCGATCGCGATCTCCGCGATGTCGGTCGCGTAGCTCGCCGTGCGGCCGAGGCTGTCGACGATCGTCGCGAGAGCGAGGAGCTCCTCCCCCTTCTTCGTCGCGACGTGGTGCGACAGGCCGTCGATCAGCTTCTGGTGCCGCGTGAGGTCGTCCACCGCCGCGTTCGCCGCATCGACGTCGGCCATCAGGAGGGCCGTGAAGGCTTTGTCCAGGATCGCAATCGCGGACTCCCGCGCCGCGTCGAACTCCCTCAGGAGCTTCGGGTCGAGACCCCGCTCCGATAGCACGGAATACGTGCGGGCGATGCGCTCCGCGTGGTCCCCGATCCGCTCGAAGAGCTTCGCGATGAGCCGGTAGTTGTGGAGTTCCATCTTCCCCTTCGGGCCCGAGGCACCGGCGCCCGGCATGTGCGCCACGTTGTACTGCTTCGCGACCATCCAATAGAGTCGGTCCACATCCTGGTCCCGCTGCGAGACGTCGCGGGCGAGCGCCTCGTCCCGCGTCCGGAGGGCAATCAACGCGTCCTCATGCATCGCTCGGACCGTCAGGTGCATGCGGCGCAGGCATTTCTCCGCGCTGAGTTCGGCGGTGTCGGAGAGGTCCTGGATCACGACCGCGTTCCGAGTCTCCTCGATCACCTCCGGGCCGATCACCATTCGGCTGAAGTCCCTCGCGACGCGCCGCACGAAGGGCCCCATCTCGGGTCGGAACCGGATCTCGATGTAGCTGAAGCCCGCGATGTACGCGCCGATCAGCTTCCGCAGCAGGTGATCGCGGCGCTCTTCTCCTTTTTCCTCGAAGATCCGCCGCCGCATCTCGGGCTTCTCCCCGGGCCTCGGCCGGATCGAGACGGCGCCGTCCGTCTGGGTGTCGATGAACACCGTGTCGCCCGCCTTCAGGCCCGCACCCACGACCCACCGCTTCGGCAGCGACACGACGTACGTCGAACCGCCGGTGAGCTGCAACTTTCGTCCTTCCATTCCCCTCACTCGGAGTCCTCCCACCGTCTATTGAGTCAAAAGGGTTCTCCATATAGTCTATATAGTTCATCCCTCGACACCGGTTGACAGGGAACATTCCATCGGGAACCGTCATAGAGTGTGGGGAACTCCGTCGGTCTCAGAGGAAAACGAAATTTGAGGTTGAAGAGGAGTGCGTGAGTCGAATGACAGGAACACCCGAAGAGATGGAGCGGCTGCACCGGGCATCGGGCGGCAATCGCCACTGGATCGTCGTGGCGGTCATCGCCGTCGTCGCGATCCTGATCGCGGTGGCAGTCCTAGCGGGATGGTTCTCGCCCGCCGCGCAGCACACGACGCTCCTGGGGGCGGGGGCGACGTTCCCGTATCCGCTGATCAGCAAGTGGTCCAGCGTGTACGTGAATCTGACGGGAGTGCAGGTCAACTACCAGGCCATCGGAAGCGGCGGCGGAATCTCGCAGATCACCGCGAAGACGATCGATTTCGCCGGGAGCGATGCGCCGCTCAAGCCGAGCGAGCGGGCGGCCGCGCCGGGCCTGCTGCACATCCCGGAGACGATCGGCGCCGTCACGGCGGCGTACAACGTCGGTAGCCTTTCGACGGGCCTCAACCTCACAGGGCCCGTGCTCGCGGAAATCTTCCTCGGGAACGTGACGACCTGGAACGATCCAAGCATCGCCGCATTGAATCCGGGAATGACCTTGCCGAGCACGACGATCACCGTCGTCCACCGGTCGGACAGCAGCGGCACGACGTTCGTCTGGACGAGCTATCTCCACCTCATGAACCCGGGTTGGAACTCGTCGCTCGTCGGCAAGTCGATCAATTGGCCAAACTTCGCAGGCTCAACGGGAGCGCCGGGTAACGCCGGCGTGGCGGGCAAGATCCTGCAAACGCCAGACTCGATCGGTTACGTCGAGCTCGCATACACGGTCCAGAACTCTATGAAGATCGCGAAGGTCCAGAATCCGGCGGGTAATTTCATCCTGCCGAGCCTCGCGAGCACCGCGGCCGCCGCAGCGTCCGCATCGTCTCTTCCAAGCCCGAGCGGCGATTGGGGAAACGTCTCCATCCTGAACGCCGCCGGGGCGAACAGCTATCCGATCGCGAGCTTCACGTACCTGCTGGTCTACCAGGAGCTGAACACGATCGGGTCATCGATGACCCAGACGAAGGCGCAGGCACTGGTCGACTTCCTGTGGTGGGCGGTCCACGACGCTCTCGGGTGCGACCCACCCCGATGTCCCGGTGGACAGCAGTACGCCGCAGGGCTCGTGTATCCTGCGCTACCGCAATCCGTCGTGACGCTCGACGAGACGGCGATCCGCAGCATCACGTTCAATGGGCAAACGCTACATAGCTGAGGACGGTTCGCCGGCCGAACGACGCATGCACCTCTTTCGAATCCCTTGGAGGCGCGGCCGTGTGCGCACGGCGGCCTCCCTGGGTGATTCTCTGTTTCTATGGTTCTCTGGCGGAGTCGCCGTCGCGGTCGTAGGTTCGCTCGCGCTAATTGTCGCCGTCTTGTTCGTCCTCGCGGACGAGTCGATTCGGACGTTCGGCGTCGGCTTCCTGAATGGAACAACCTGGAACCCGGTCCCTCCGGAAGTCTTCGGTGCCGTGCCGTTCGTCTACGGCACGCTCGTGACATCCGCGCTCGCCCTCCTCTTCGGCGTCCCAATCAGCTTGGGCATCGCCATCTTCCTCTCGGAACTCGCTCCACGGTGGCTTCGAGTCCCGCTCACGTACGTGGTTGAACTCCTCGCGGCGGTGCCCTCCGTGGTCTATGGCCTATGGGGGATTTTCGTCCTGAGCCCCGTGATGCGGGCCTTCGTAGAGCCCGTCATCCAAGATGTCTTCGGATTCCTCCCGATCTTCCAAGGCAATCCCATCGGGACGGACAAGTTCACGGCCGGCGTCATCCTTGCGGTCATGATTATCCCGACGATTTCCTCCGTTTCGCGCGAATCTCTCCTCGCGGTGCCACAGAGCCAGCGGGAGGCGGCGCTCAGCCTCGGGGCGACGCATTGGGAGACGACCCGGGTCGCGGTCCTCCGGTACGCGCGCGCCGGGCTCTTCGGCGCCGTCATCCTCGGCCTCGGCCGCGCGGTCGGTGAAACGATGGCGGTCACGATGACGATCGGGAACCGCAACGCGATCTCCGTGTCCTTGTTCGATCAAGGCCAGACGATCGCGAGCTGGATCGCCAACAACTTCACGGAGGCGGGACCGCTCGAGCTGAGCGCGCTGATCGAGCTGGGACTCGTTCTCATGCTGATGTCCCTCGCGATCAACATCTTCGCCCGGCTGATGGTCCGCCGGGTGATGGGTGTGGGTGAGACCGCATGACCTTCCGGTTCAACCGCGACACCTGGCGGCACCTGAAGGACATCGTCATGAGCGTCGCGGCGCTCGCATGCGTGGCCCTCGCCCTGATCCCGCTCGGGAGCATCCTCATCGAAGCGGGGAGCCGCGGCTTGCAGGCGATCAGTCCCGGATTCTTCGCGCTCACCACGGGCGAGGGCGGAATCGGGAACGCGATCCAAGGCACCCTCATCCTCATCGCGCTGACGTCCCTCATCTCGCTGCCCGTCGGCGTGCTCACGGGAATCTATCTGTCCGAGTTCGGGAAGAACCGGGTGGGCTTCGCGATCCGATTCTTCGTCGAGGTCATGACACAGATCCCCTCCATCATCGTCGGGATCTTCGCGTACTCGGTCATCCTAGAATTAGGTCTGCTGCACGTGGTCGACACGCGGCTCGTCTTCAGCACCACGACGGGAGTCATCGCCCTCTCCACGATCATGGTCCCGTTCGTGGCCCGCGCGGCCGAGGAGGCGTTGCGACTCGTGCCCGTGGCCACGCGAGAATCGGCGCTCGCCCTGGGCATCCCGCAATATCGAACGATCCTCCGCGTGGTCCTTCCGTCCGCGAGCAGCGCCCTCTTGACCGGAGCTCTCCTGGGCGTCGCGCGAATCGGGGGCGAGACGGCCCCGCTGCTGATGACCGCGTTCGGCAGCCCGTTCTGGTTCTCGGGCCTCGACCATCCGATCGAGTCCCTGCCGCACACGATCTACGTCTTCGCCCTCAGCCCTTCGACGGCCCAGAATCAAGCGGCGTGGGGGGCGTCCCTCATCCTCGTCCTCATCATGCTGGCCATCAGCATCACGTCCCGGGTGATCGTCCGGCTGCGATCCGTGTCGGGGTGATTTCACCATGGCGGCGAAGATTCGCACCCAAGGGCTCTCGGCCTGGTATGGGACGAAACTCGCGATTCAAGACATCACGATGGATTTCGAGGAGCACTCCGTCACCGCAATCATCGGTCCGTCGGGATGTGGGAAGTCGACCCTGATTCGCTGCCTGAACCGGATGCACGAGACGATCCCAAAGACGCGGGCCGAGGGGAAGGTGACCTTGGATCAAGAGGACATCTACGCCCTTTCTCCAGTGAGCGTACGCCGTCGGATCGGGATGGTCTTCCAGAAGGCCAATCCCTTCCCCACGATGTCGATCTATGAGAACGTCGCAGCGGGATTGCGGCTGAACGGCGAGCGCAATCGAGACAAGCTCGACGCCGCGGTCCTCGAGAGCCTCAAAGCCGCCGCGCTCTGGGACGAGGTGAAGGACTCGCTCGATAAGAGCGGCGCGGGTCTCTCGGGCGGGCAGCAGCAGCGGCTCTGCATCGCGCGGGCCCTTGCGGTCAAGCCGGAGGTCCTCCTGATGGACGAACCGTGCTCCGCCCTCGACCCGATCGCGACCGCGAAGATCGAGGACCTAATCTTCGACCTGAAGAAGGACTACACGCTCGTCATCGTGACCCACAACATGCAGCAAGCCGCGCGGGTCGCCGAGACGACGGCGTTCATGTATCTCGGCAAGCTCATCGAGGTCAACGGGACGCGCGAGCTCTTCGAGCAACCGCGCGAGACGCTCACAGAGAGTTACATCACCGGGAGGTTCGGGTAATGCCGCAAGCCGCAGAACGCAAGGCGCTCGAGAAGGGACTTCACAAGCTGAACGAGAACATGGTGACCCTCGCAGAGCTCAGCGAGCTCGCGATCCGCAAGGCGATCGACGGACTGACGCGGTTCGACACGGACGTCGCGCGGGAGGTCTTCACGTTGGACCAGGAGGTCTACGGCCTCCAACTCGAGATCGAGCGGACGTGCATCGACCTCATCGCTTTGCACGCGCCGGTGGCACGCGACCTGAGGACGATCACGACGTCCCTGAAGATCACCACGGACCTGGACCGCATCGGCCGGTATGCAAAGGACCTGAGCGAGCTCACCCTGCAATTCGGCGGCGCGCAGGCGCGGCCGCGCGCGGACATCGCCCGGATCCGCGAGATGGCGGACCATACGATCCACATGGTCGACACGTCGATCGACGCGTTCGTCAAGAGGGACGCGGAATCCGTGCGGAACATCATGGAGGTCGACGACGAGGTGGATCGGATGCACGACGAGATCTTCATCGATCTCGTGCGTCGGATGGAAGAGCGCACCCTCGACACGGAGAGCGGCGCCCGATACATCCTCGTGAACCGGTATCTCGAGCGCATCGCGGATCACGCGGTCAACATCGGATTGCGGGTCGTCTACATGGTCACGGGCGATTGGCTTCCGCGGGTCCGGGCGGCGGACCGGGCCAAGCGATACCCCAAACCCCCCGGCGCAACTCCATAGTTCGCGGAGGGCCCGGGGATGCCTTCGGACGGGCTCAAGTAGGTCGGCCCGCTTGCTCCGTTCGATGAGAGAGATCCGAAAGGAAGAGGTCGAAGAGGACTTCGACCTTTGGAAGATCGGCCGGGACGCGGCCGAAGAGACGCACCAGGCAGAGTTCGCGTTCAAGTGACCTCGGCCGGCGTGCGGAGAACCTGTTTTCCATCGACTTCATGGGACTCCGAACCTTGTCCCACATCCCTTTCGACGTCCGTCAAAGAACCCTTATCCCGAACCCCGAGCCTCGGCGGGCCGGGATACCCATGAAGACCGCATTCGGTGTTGCGATTGGGTTGGCGGTCCTCGTGGCCTTGGCCGGGGTCGTGGGCTTCGCGCTCGTGGCTCCCGGTGGCCTGCCTGGCCCGTTCGGCGGCTCGACCCCTTCCGCGGGGACGAACTCCGGCGGCACGGGCGGGAACGGAGGATCCGCAGGCGTCGGCACCTTGGATGTGTACGTCCAAGACGCGCCCGCGGGCGTGAACTGGACGCACGTCTGGGTCACGTTCTCCCAACTCCAGGCGCACCAGGCGAACGCGACGGACGCAGACGGATGGCAAAACATGACCATCACCCAGGAGACGGTGGACCTCGCGTCATTGACGAGCGTTTCCCAGCTCCTCGGGACGGCCACGCTTCCGACGGGGACGTATACACAGCTGCGGATCGTCGTGATGGCCGCGAGCGGCGAGATGGCGAACGGCACGAAGGTCACCTTCACGGTGCCCTCCGGGGAGCTGAGAACGGACGACCCGTTCGCCATCACGGCCGGCGGGACGACGTCCCTCAGGGTGGACATCGACCTGAGCCGCTCGATCGTCCGCGCGGACGGCACGTGGCTGTTCACACCCGTCCTCGGGGCGGTCAAACCCGCGTGACGCGTTCGCGCCGCGACCACGGGCCCGCCCAGATCGGGCGGACCTCCTTTCCATTTTGAAATGGCGAAGCGGGCGCCGGAACCCGCGAAGGAGCGCTGATCACGCTCAGTCGAGCAACTCAATCCAGATGCCGTCGGGATCCTTGACGTAGACCTCGGTGCCTTCCGACTTCTCGGGGGACACCGCCGGGGTCGCGCCCTTCCGCATCAGGTCTCGGTACGCCTTCGTCGCGTCGTCGACTACGAAGGCGAGATGATCCATCTCTTCGCCCTTCCGGTACGGCGTGCGGAACCGGCTTCCCGGCGGATACCAGTTCAGCTCGAGCTTCTGGCTGGAGCCCGGCCCGACGAGTTGCACGTACTTGCCGCCGTGCGGCATCGTCCCCCGATTCACGACCTTCATCCCCAGCGCCTTCGAGTAGAAGGCCAGGGACCGCTGCAGGTTCCGGACCCGGATGCCCGCATAGTAGAAGCGGTACTTCATGCGACGCGGCATGACCGCCGGGCGTATCTAGTTGGCACCGTCGTCCGGCGGCCTCTCCGGTGCGGACGTGGACCGGCGATCAGGGTTCACCCGGTGGAGGCATCGCCCCGCGACGCCTCCGAAGGAAGAGGAGCGCGAGGACGACGACCGCGATGAGCGCGAAGAGGACCGCGCCGATCCCGGCGTATCCGTACGGCCCGGACGGGCTGAAGAAGCCGGTGTCCACGCGGAACGTGACGGACGCCGTCGCCGCGTTCCCCGCCCGGTCGACGACCGTGATCGTCACCGTGTGCGAGCCGTCCGAAAGGCCGGTCAACGACTGCGATGTCGTCGACGCGGACAGGGTCTGCGGGTTTCCCCCGTCGATGCGGAGCTCGATGTGATCGACTCCGGACGTCGTGTCCCCGGCGGACCATTGCACCGTCATCGAGGACGAGGTCACGACGGCGCCGGATCCTGGTCCGGAGATCGAGACGGTCGGGTCGGTCGCGTCGACCGTGACGGCGACCGATGCGGAGGCGGAGTGGCCCGCGTAATCGTATGCCGTGACGAGGATCGCGTGCGGACCATCCGCCACATACGTCAGGGTGTCCGCCGTGGCGGTCCCGCCAACCACATCCACGATCGTGCCATCCAAGGACACCTCGATGTGGCTGATGCCAAACGCGTCAGAGTCGGTCCATGACACGACGACGGCGCGCGTGCCGACGTAGCCTGCGGCAGGCGCGGTCAGGGTAACCGACGGGGCTACGGTGTCCACCGTGAAGCTCCGCGTGACGACGGTCGAATGACCCGCGCCGTCGTACGCGGTCAGCTCGACCGTGTGCGGTCCGTCGGCGAGGCCCGTGAACGCGTAGTCCGTCGCGGTCGGGGTCAACGTGGTCGTCGAGCCGCCATCGATGCGGATGTCGAAATGGTCCAGCCCGGTCCCGGCGTCGCTCGCAGTCCAGGTGACATCGACGGACGGGCTCGCCAAGAACTCACCCGCTCCCGGCGACGTGATGCTCGCGGTCGGACCGGTCGTGTCGATGATCACCTCGATCGAGGCGGATGCGTTGTTCCCGCCGCCGTCCCACGCCGTCACCTGGATCGTGCGGGTGCCGTCCGGGAGGCCGGTCAGCGTGTACGACGACTCGGTCGCCGGCACCGTAATCGGCGTGCCGCCGTCCACCTGGATCGTGTAGTGGTCCACGCCCGTGCCGACGTCGGAGCCGGTCCACGTGACGGTCACGGTGCTCACCGTGAAGAGCGTGCCCGAGGTCGGGGAGGTGATCGTGACCGTCGGGGGCGTCGTGTCCGGGGCGAGCCCCAGATCCCCGAGCGCGTAGATCGGCAGGTATCGTACATCCGGCCACGAACTCGATCGGAACGTCAAAGCGTCCCAGACGCCCGTGCCGGTCACCGCGCTGCCGCCGTAGAAGCCGATCGTGTCGCCCGCCTGGGCGCCGAGGAGCGCGAGCGGGATTTGGAACTCGTAGATCCGGTGGGGCGTGTTCGAGTTCGTGCTCGTCCCGAAGCCTTCGGCGCTCGCGAGGCCCGTGTGGTTCGGCAGGCTCGGGTCGTACGGGGCGTCCTCGAGCACCCAACCGAACGAGGCGCTGCTGTAGACCCAATGGCTCTGGAACGACCCGTTGACGAAGCAGCCTTGGCACAACGCGTCCTCATGTCCATCGGAAGCGATCCCGTCATTGCCGGTGTCGAATCCAACGCTCGCGGTGTCGTACGTGTCCGCGGTCGTGTCGCCGACGACGTCGTACGCGACGTAGAGGAACGAATAGTCGCTCTCGACGTACATGAACCCGCTCAGGCTGTTGCCCAGAATCCCGGACAAGTCCGTGCGGCTCGCACCGGCCCACTCCAGCCCGACGATCGCTCCGTCGATCCTCGGCGTAGTCACCGCGAACGGCGCGTCGATTCGCGGGGGCTCCTCGAACTGCGTGTGGCGATACGCGGCGGTCGTGAGACTGCTGGTCCCGAGATTCAGGTTGGGGCTGAACGAGGAGAGGAACATCAGCACGGCGTACGGGCCGTCCGTGTTGGAGCCGTTGATCCAGTAGCCCGTGAAGTCGAGCTCGACCGAGGCGGGACCCGTGGGCAGGTAGGAGACGTTCAGCTCGTACGTGAACAGCGTCCCGCTGGCATCGAACAGCTCCCCGAAGACCTCGAACAACCCGGCCTGGTACACGGTCAGGTTGGCGATCACGACCAGCTGATTTGCGAGCCCGTCGCCGTCCGTGTCGCGGAGGTGTTCCCAATGAGGCGGGTTCCATGCGGCCGGAGGCGTCTCGAAGTCCAAGTGGCTGTACGCCCGGGTGGTATTCGTCGCCATGTCCAGGAGCGCGAAGTCGCTGTACCGGTACAGTTGGAGATCGATGTAATACGGTCCGTCCACGCCGGATGCGTTGATCTGCTGGCCGCTGTAGCCCAGCGTGACCGTCGCGGGACCGACCGGCAGGGACACGAAGGTGTTGTTGTTGGCGTACAGGTTGAAGTACGACGCATCATGGAGCAGCGCCTGGACCACGTACGTGTCCGCGACGTTGACCGTGATGTTGATGTCGATCAGCAGGTAGTCGTATTGCCCGTTCGCGTTCGTGTCCAGGCCGTGGTCGAAGTGGGGAGGCGCCAGCGCGGCGGGCGGGATGTCGAACAGCACCTGGACCGTGTCGGAAACGCCGGGGTCCGCGGCCGAGGTGCCCGTGACCGAGATCGTCTCGGAAGCCGACGCGCCGGTTGGGACGTCCGCCCGCAGGACGACGTCGATGGAGGCGCCCGCCGCGAGGGCCCCGGTGTCCGGGGTGCCGTCGCCATCGGAGTCGGGCAGGGGCGTCGAGCCGTCCGACTCGTAGAAGGTCGCGGACCAACCGGACGGCGAGGAGAACGTCATGTCGAACGTGTCAGTGCCCGTGCCGGTGTTCGTCACGCTGACGCGGGCGTCCGCGGTGCTTCCCGGACGGGCCTGGACGGTCTGCCCGCACGGCTTCACGTCCACGCCGACTGGCCCCGGAACGGTGGGCGGGCGCGCGATGTGAACCGCCAAGTTGGCCGACACGTTGGTCCCGTAATCGAGGGCGATCGAGCCGTCGACGTTCTCGATGCCGACGACGGTCAGGGGGCCGCCCACGACGAGGTACTGGAACCAGATCTCGCCCGTGTCGAAGAAAATGATCTCGAACGTCACGGGGTTCGCCCCCCCATAATGGGGGACCTGATACCATTCCGCGACGAGCCGGGACGGCGAGGTCAACTGGCGGTAGTACACGCCGCCCTGACCGGTCGCGATGCCCGGCCGTAGGTCCTGCCCGTATCCGTACGCGGTGTTGTTCGGGGGGCGCGGATCGGGGATCGGAGGCAGGTTCCACTCGGTGGATCCCTGGCCGAACGACGCATACCCGTTCGTGCCGATGAAGACGTCGGAGTATGAAATGTCGTAGAAGGGCATGGAGAAGCCGAGGGGTACGCCCAGGTAGCCATCGTCGCTGTTGTTCGCAAGGGGGCCAATCCAATCCCCGTCTCCGATGAGCGTCCCGTTGTCCTTGATCTCAATCCAGCTAAACGGGACCTGCGGCGGGGGACTGTTGCTGTCCGTCCACGCGTATCCGCACGCGTCGGGGCCGCCCTGCTGCGCCCTCGCCGAGGAAGGCGCGAGCACGAGCGCCGCAAACGAGGATGCGACGAGCACCGCCGCCAACGCTGCGATCCCGCCACGACGACTCCCGAGCGACGCCGCCCACAGCCCTCGCACGCGAATCCCTCGCCTCGAAGGCACGATAGGGCATATTAAACTCTCCCATCGGACGTCTTGCGAACCCGGATCACCCCGGCCGGCGATCCATCGGTCCGTGCGGTCGGGTGGGGGCGACCTAACAGTCCCAACGCGCTTATAGCGGAGACGGTTTTTGTGGGTGAGGGAGTCCCATCGGCCTCGCGCCGTACGCCTGGTCGGACGTCTTGCGGAACCGCCGACGGACCGTCTCCTCGATCCTCGGCGTACTCCTCGCGGTCACGTTCGTCGCGGGCACGTTCATCGCGATCGACTCCTCCGCGCGGGCAACGCTCGATGCGACCCTCGCCGGGCTTCCCGGCGACTTCGGCTTCTACCTGAACGATGCCTCGGTGAACTACAGCCTGCTGCGCTCCGAGATCGCGAGCGTGGCAGGCGTCATCGACGCCTCGGTGTACCGCGGCTTTTACATCAGCGAAATCGACAACCCGAACGTAGGCTCAGGGTCCGCGGGCTTCTTCTTCGCCTCGCTCGGAATCGACCCGGATCACCCGCCCTACATGCTGCGGGACGCTCCGCTCAACGGATCGCTCGACCTCCGGCGAGGAGAGATCGGGCTCTCGAAAAGCATCGCGGGCCAGCTCCAGGTCGTGGTCGGCGACCGTGTCGTTGTCGTGAACCGGGTCAACGACACGATCCGGTACGAGGTGAACCTGACCGTCGGGGCGATCGTCGAGCCCGTCCAGACGGAATACGGCGTCAATCTATCCCTACTACGATCCTCCTTCCAGCTCGCTCCTGTTCAGTTCTCCGGCTCGATTCTGTTCGTCCACATCCGTGACGTGGACTGGCTCAACGGGCAGCTGAACCAAAGCGGCTACGGATTCTCCCTGAACGGAGAGGTCTGGATCGACCGCGCCCATTACGTGAACCCGTACGACGTCGAGCAGACGCAGCGGAACCTCGAGCGGATCCAGCGCCGACTCCAAGTCCTGCTCGGCCCCCAGGGCTACGTCTCGGACAACATCCTGTCCCGCCTCCAGAACTTCGCGGATCGCATCGCGTCGTTGCGGATTCAGTATCTCTTGCTGTCGATGCCGGTGGTCCTGCTCGGCGTGTACCTCGGCGCCGTCGGCGTGGACCTGAGCCACGCGGAGCGGCGGCGGGAGCTCGCGGTCCTCAAGACCCGCGGGGCCCGCCGGGGGCAGGTGATCGGCCTCCTGATCCTCGAGGCGGTCACGGGCGGACTCATCGCGGCGGTCCTCGGGCTCGTCGCGGGCGTCGCATTGAGCCGCTTCCTCCTGGGCGTCGTGAACCCGGACTTCAGCGGGTCCCTTCCGTACGAGGCGTTCGTCCTGACGCCCGACACCGTGATCATCGTGGGTTTCCTCAGCGTCTCCCTGATGGCGGTCGTCGCGTACCGGTCCGCGAAACGGACATCGAGCCTCCCGATCATCGAGTCGCTCCGCTTCTACTCGCCGGGCGAGACGAAGATCCACTACAGCCCTCGGAACGATGTGATCCTCGTCGCCGTCGGGGTCTCGGATTACGTCCTCGTGTGGTGGAGGGGAGGCCAGGTCACGAGCCTGTGGACGTACCTCCTCGGACTCATCCCCTTCATCCTCCTGCCATTCGTACCCATCATGCTGATCGTCGGGCTCACGCGTCTCCTGACCCGGTCGACGGGGAAGGTGTACGACGTCTTCTCGCGCGTCACCCGGCTCCTGACGAAGGACCTCGCGTACATCATCCGCAAGAACCTGAGCCGGAACCCGCGGCGCTCCGCGAACCTGGCGATCATCATCGCCCTGGGCCTCGCGTTCGGGGTCTTCTCCCTGTCCGTCCTCGCGACGAACAACACGCACCTCGAGCGGGAGATCCGCGCGGGCGTCGGGGCGGATGCGGCTGTCTATTCCGTGTACGGCTCGGGGGACGAGACCGCGAATCTGACCGCCGTCCCCGGCGTCGCCGGGGCCGTCCGGATCGAGAGCTTCTCGGGAGTGAACCCCGCATACTGCTGTGCCCAGGTCTACGGGTTCGACCCCGACGCGTACTTCGCCGTGGCGCAGCCGGAATTCTGGTACTTTGTCGATGGCAACGCCCAGGCCGCCTATGACATCCTTGCGACGCCGGGCCAGGTCGTGATCTCCCAAGCGTATTACGGCCAGGCGTTCCTCGAGGTGGGCGACCGGCTCGTGCTCTCCATGCAGGCGTACGATCGGAACGGATCGTACCTCGGCACGGTCCGGGAGAACGTCACCGTCGGTGGCGTGGTCCGGTTCCTGCCCGGCGTCGGATACGGCCTGACGCCCGCGATCTACGGGAGCCTCGACACGCTGCGGCCGTTCGAGGGGTTGGCGTCGTCCGTGTTCGGTCCCGGGACGTTCCAGTACCTCGTGGACTTCCGGCCCGATGCAGACTGGCGGAGCGTGAAGGCCGGACTCCTGAGCGTGCCGGCGGTCTCGTCCGTCCAGGTGGTGGACGAGATGATCGAACGGCAGAGTTCGAATCCCTTCTCCCGGGCGCTGTACGGGTTCATCGCGATGGAGATCGCCTTCATCGTCGTCATCCTGACCGCCGGCGTCGGGCTCATCCTGTACGCGGCGAGCCTCGAACGGGACGTGGAGTTCGCCGCGATCATCGCGCGCGGGTCGAGCGGCTGGCAGACCGCCCGACTCCTCGTCGGAGAGGCGCTCGTCATCATGCTCGTCGGCCTCGTGATCGGGGCCGGCGTCGGCCTGGGGACCGCGTTCTTCGCCACGCAATTCCTGGCCGCGGGACCTCCGGGCACCCTGGGGCCCGCGGTCCCATACTTCTTCGTGTTCCCGTGGGACGCCGTCCTCCTCGTGACGCTCGGACCGGCGGCGATCCTCCTGGCGGCCCTCGTCGTCTCGGCGCGCACCGCCCATCTGAACGTCGCCAAGGTCCTCAAGCTCCGGAGCGGATGAATGCCGAACATCGCGACGAAAGACCTCATCAAGGTGTACCGCGCCGGGCGGTCGGAGGTGATCGCGCTGCGCGGCCTCGACATGCAGGTGGCCGACGGACCGCCGGCCGCATCGACGTCGACGGCTCGAACCTGGTCGACCTGAGCGACCCCGAGCTCGTCCAGTACCGCCTCGAGCGGGTCGGCATCATCTTCCAGTTCTTCAACCTCGTGCCGACCCTCACCGCCGAAGAGAACATTGAGATGCCGATGCGGCTCGCCGGCAAGAGGCCGTCGGCTCGGGGCAAGCGGACGAAGGGCTTGCTCGAATTGGTCGGCATGGAGAACAGGGCCGTCCACCGGCCGGACGAACTCAGCGGAGGAGAACAGCAGCGGATCGCGATCGCCGTCGCCCTCGCGAACGACCCGCCCCTGCTCCTCGCGGACGAGCCGACGGGCGAGCTCGACACGAAGACCGGCCAGGAGGTCCTCGACGTCTTCCAGAGGCTGAATCAAAGCCTGAAGAAGACGATCGTGGTGGTGACGCACGACGCGCGCG
>WNGQ01001796.1_pt1 | contig 21885 bp, 21 predicted proteins | sample 5407661 | NCBI WGS metagenome assembly WNGQ01 (sample SAMN13153382, study PRJNA577476) | soil metagenome | isolation source: 60 cm soil or saprolite under Garry oak tree replicate 2 | place: USA:California | collected 2016-06-15 | reverse complement strand
CCAGGCTACTGGAATCACGTGTAGCCCCATGGTGTCCATGTTCTCACCGCGCACGATAAAGACCCCCACGCCCGCGTGCATGCCCATGTCCGTAAGACGTTGGGCAACTTGCTCGTAAGTCATAACGCGTGTGTTAAAAAGAACACCACTGGAGAGGCTATTATCATGTCGTCCTTACGGGACTTCGTTTTGGCTCGCTCAACTCGCGCTATGCCGATATGCCGAAGAAAGAACCTCAGCGGCGGCGGGCCACTGAGCGGCAAACGCAAACAGCACGAGCCACCCGCCGTCCGCTGGAGTGATAGGCGTTAGACGCCATTTTTGTGTTCTTTCTCGGCGAACCCGAAAGCCCAACCGCTCGTGGGCTTTATGGTGGTGATCACCGCGAACGACTCCAATACGAGGACGACTATGATGACCGGGACGCCCTCAAGGACAGCTCGGGGCATGCACAGTTGTGAAAGCCAGGGATGCGACGCGGAGAAATAGACAACCGACTCCTCACCAACCTGGACCTTGCTATACTTCGGGTCCTGCCAGTTTCTGGCGTCGTGTCCGGTGTACTGCCTCTGGTCCACGACATATCGGTAACCCACCGCGTTGTGGCCTGACCACAGTTCCTTCGTGACAACAGCCGTTCCTTTCTGAGCGTCTGTCAGCAGCCAATAATTGCTCCAGGCCGACCGCACCCGGAGAAACAGGAACTGCCCCAGCGCTAGGGCCAGAACTAAAGCAGCCAATCTTGCTCCACGTGGGCTCATTGCGTTTAACGCCAGAACTGAGCGACGCGGGCGGCGCAGCGCGCTCGCATTGGCAACCGACGTGGCCCGCCCGCGTTCGCTCCAGTGATTTTGTTCGCCGTCATAGCCTGTCTATCCAATACTCTGGGCGCCGATGCCCGTGAGCGATCGCTACCACCCAAATCGTGTTCCCTCGTAAAATATAGGCAACATAGTGAGGGAATGCGCGAAGGTTCACCCGCCGATAACCTTTTTGTCTCAGCCGAGGCGCCTCGGGAAATCTGAGAATCCAATCCATCACCACCTCAACCTCGTCGCGGAACCGCGACCCCAATCCTGGCTCTCGAGACTCATAGTAGGCCACCGAGGCGACGAACTCCCGTTCCGCATCTTTCAGCGTGACCTGCGTCATCTCCCGAGCTGCCGGTCGATGTCTCGAAGCACATCAGCAAAAGGGCGTCCTTTGGCCAACCCCGAATCAATCGTGTGGATACGTCGCTCAATTTCCTCCTCCCAGGCAGCCTCAGCGCCGACATCTCCGGATGCCTCGGCTTTCTCCAAGAGCGTGCGGGCCAGTCTCAACTGCTCGTTCTGGGGCAAGGTCAGTGCTTCCTCAGCTATCTCGATAAAACTGCGCTTCATAAGCTTGAATGTACTACAGAATTATGATCCTGTCCCGCCATGATTCTGTGGAGTTCTGGGCGGCTCGGCGGCTCGCGTGAGCTTGCTGTCGCCCTATCGCCACCACCCTTTACCCTGAAAAAGGCAGTTGGACCCGCGGCCCATAGAATGGTGTGCTATTTCTCGCCGCTTTCTCCGAGTATCCGAGTAGCCAAACTTGTTTTCAGGCGCGATCTCGGTTATGGTGCACAAGTGAAGTTCTGGTTTCTCTGGCGCCGTGCGGGCGGTGTTATCGGGTTGTGCCTGCTGGTATGCCTGTCCGCGGTTGGCGCCCCGAGCAAACTGGTTCACCTCCGGAATCAAACGATTCCTCCCAAATTCGCCAAGAGTCTTGAGGCCGGAAAGGACCTGGCGCCCGGTGCGGTCGTGTCCGGGTTATTCCTGGTCCAATTCACTGGTCCCCTGACGGACGATGCCCGCAAACAACTGGCCGCCAGCGGCGTGGATCTGGTCCATTATGTGCCCGCGGATACCTTCCTGGCGCGGTTCCGTAGCGTTCGACTTGATGACCTGCGCGCTTTGCCGTTCGTGCAATGGGTCGGCGATTACCGGCCAGAACACAAAGTGCATCGTTCCTTGCGCTCGAATCCGACCGGCCAGCTTAGTCAGGGACGCAGAGGACTGCATCCCTCCCTGGTCAGTGTCGCCATCCTGCTGGTTCCTCGCGCCAGCGCTTCAGAAATTGCCGAGGCGCGCCAGGCGTTGGCCACGGTGCGGCAGGAATCCACACTGCGCTCCGGAACCGTGTTGCGCGGCCAAGTCAGCCCGGAGCGTCTTGAGGCCCTGGCGCGCTTAGACTCCGTCCTGTGGATTGAACCGGCGCGGCCCATGAAGCTGGTTGACGAAGTGTCTTCCAAAATCGTAGCAGGCGATGGCGGCGCCCGACAGTTGCTGAGCCAGTCGCTTGGGTACGACGGCGCCGGGGTCAAGGTGGCCGTGGCCGACAGCGGGTTGAACAACGGGGACGCCGCGACGATGCACCCAGATTTGTTTGGACGAACGCCAGGTTTTTTTTATTACGGCAATCTGACTGATGCCGCCGACGAACACAGCCATGGCACGCACGTCTCCGGCATCATTGCTGGGAATGGGGCGACCGGCGAAACTGATGACAACGGCGCCCTCTACGGTTTGGGCGTCGCCCCGGGGGCGAGCATCATCGCGCAACGGATTTTTGATGGCGTTGGGAATTTCGAGCCGCCGCCGAGTTTCGAAAGGCTCACCCGCGACGCGACTCGCGCGGGCGCGGTGATCGGCTCCAACAGTTGGGGTGATGACACCCAGGGCGCGTATGATGTCAGCGCGATGGAGTTTGACGAGTTGGTGCGCGATGCCGACGCTTTGGCGCTGGGTGATCAGCCGTACATACTCGAATTCTCCGCCGGCAACGCGGGCCCGGGCACACAAACCATCGGCAGCCCCGCAGTCGCCAAGAACGTCATCGCCACCGGCGCGTCAGAAAACGATCGGCCGGACTTTCTGATTTACAGCGATGGCCCGGATGCGATGGCGGATTTTTCGAGCCGCGGCCCATGCGAGGATGGGCGCATCAAACCCGACGTGGTCGCGCCGGGCACCTGGATCGCTTCGTTACAGTCTGCTTCGGCCAGCGATCAGTATGCCTGGGCCCCGATTGACGAGTTCTATCAATACCAGGGCGGCACCAGCCAGGCCGGCCCGCACGCTTCCGGAGCGGCGGCCGTTTTTGTGCAGTATTATCGCCTGAGCCACACCAATGCCACTCCCTCCCCTGCCCTGGTCAAAGCCGCGCTGATCAACTCGGCAACTGACATGGATGACTCATTTGGCACTGCTCCGGTTCCGAACATGGACGAAGGCTGGGGCCGAGTGGACCTGACTCCTTTTGTCGCTTCCGCGCGCGCGTTCGATTTCGTTGACCAGACCGAACTGATGACGAACGGCCAGGTTTTTGAGCGGCAGGTGGTCATCGCCAGCTCCGCCGAGCCGCTCAAGATCACACTGGCTTACACCGACGTGCCGGGATTCCCCGGGGCGATCGCGGCGTTGGTCAACGATCTGGATTTGGAAGTCGTCGCGCCGGACGGGCAACTTTACCGGGGCAATCAATTCGACGGCGGCGAATCCATTCCCAACGCGAGTGGAGCCGATAGCATCAACAACGTCGAAGCCGTCCATCTAGCCACGCCGCTGCCCGGTGAATACGTCGTGCGCGTGCGGGCCCGCAACGTGGTGCAAGACGCCTGCGAAGACACCGGCGCGGTTGACCAGGATTTCGCGCTGGTCATTTCGGGCCTGATTCCAGCGCCGGGCGTCGGCACGGTGCTTCTGGATCGTGGCGCCTACCGCGCGCCCAACCAGATTAAGATCACGCTCATAGACAGCGCCCTGAGTGGCCAGCCATCGGTCAGCGTCCTGGCCCGCAGCACAACCGAGTCGGCCGGAGAAGCGGTTGTGCTCACCGCCTCCGACGCCAGCGGCGGTTTCACCGGCACGATCGCCACGGCAACCGGACCTGCGATCCCCAACGGTATCCTGGAAATCGCCAACAACGACACCATCGAGGTGCTTTACTTCGACGCCCCACTCGGCAGCAATCGCATCGCCAGCGCGCGCGGGGACCTGGTTGCCCCGGTGCTGACCAGCGTCGTGGTGACCAATGACTTTGGCCAGCCGTTGGTCGCGTGGCAAACCGACGAGCGGGCCAATTCGACTGTGCGCTACAACACAAACTCCAGTTTGAGCCAGGCGGTGACCAACCTGGCGTTGACCACCGATCATGCTGTCGCCTTGGCGGGCCTGGTTCCCGGCAGGACCTATTACTTTCAAGTGGCCTCGGCGGATGAAGCCGGCAACGCGGCAACTAACAACAACGGCGGCGCGCTGTTCAGCTTTGTTGTTCCGCAGCCGCGCACCACTCTGCTGGTGGATGCGTTCGTGTCGAACGGGTTTGATAACGACATTCCGTTGAGCGTCTATACCAATGCGTTGGACCAGGCAGCCATCAGTTATGATGTGTGGGACCCTGCCGCGGTCGGGCGATCGCCAAGCACGAATGACCTTCGTCCTTATCGAATGGTCATTTGGCGGTTGAATGACGGGGTTTTCACGGGCGACACGCTATCGGCGGCTGATCAGAAGTCCATCCGCGCATACTTGAACCAGGGTGGCGCATTTTTCATGGCTTCGATGGAGCAGTTGAGCCGCATCGGCAATGGGTTTTTTCGAAACGACGTGCTGCACGTGGCCGCCTTTAACGAAGACGTCGGCGTGCCTGGCGTCACGGGCGCCGCCGGTGATGCGATTACGGCAGGGATGAGTTTGGCGCTGGATTATTCACAATATGACAATTTCTGGCACCAAGCTGCTCAAGTGCCGGACGATATTTCCGACACACTGACGCCTTCCTCCGAAGCCGCGTCCATCTTTTTCGAGACCGCCCTCGGGCAGGTTGCCGGATTGAAATATCCGAGGGTTGGCCAGGATAGCGCGGGACGCGTCGTTTTTCTGCCCTTCCCGCTGGATGCGGTGTCCGAAACCGACGCGGCGCCGAACAACCGGGCCACACTGTTAGGTAATATCATTAGCTTCCTGGTACCGGGCGTGAATGGGCGCGCGACGATCGCGCTGGATTCGCCTGCCTACACCATTCCCAGCTCCGCCACCGTGGAAGTTGGCGATTCGGATCTGGCCGGTCATGGCTTGGCGTCCGCCACCTTCTTCAGCAGCACGCAAACCAACGGCATAACGTTGACACTCCGCGAAACGTCGCTCGGCGGACTCTTTCGGGGGAGCATGGTTCTCATTGCTTCAACCAATCCGCCGACGCCAGGCAAACTGCGAGTGCAGAACGGTGACCTGGTTTGGGTGGAATACTTCGACGCTTCCTCGAACGCTACGGCTCGGGCAACAGCGACGATTGACACGATAAGCCCAACCATCTCCAACGTTGCGGCCAACCCGGATTACGAGGAGGCCACCATCAGTTGGAACACCTCTGAGGCGGCGGATTCGGTTGTCCAGTTCGGCGAGTCAGCTCTGCTTGGCCGAACCGCTTCAGATCCTGCGCTGGTCACGGCCCATGAAGTCGTCGTGCGCGGGCTGTTGCCCAACAAGCAGTATTACTTTCGGGTGGTCAGCCGGGACACGGCGGGGAATGTCACAGTGGATGACAACCTGGGCAGGCTTTACACCTTGACTACGCTGCTCCCAATCCTGACCCCTTGGTCCGACAATATGGACACCGGCGCCATCAATTGGAGCGTGTACAGCAGCGACGGCGCGCAGTCGGCCTGGACGCTGGGCGTGCCCAACAACGGACGTGAAACCAACGCCTATTCTCCACCCGACGCCTGGGGCAGCAACCTCAATGGGGATCCCATTGATTACTCCGAGACTTTCCTTATCAGCCCGGCGATTTATCTGACCAACGGCAACGTTGCCACGCTCACGTTCCGGCACAGTTACGATTTCAGTGATCAGACCGGTTATGACTTTGAATCGGGCCAGGTCCTGATCGTGACTAACAACGCCAGCGCGCCGGTCACGCTGACGGAGTTTGGCGACGTATCTGCAGGCTGGGAGCAAGCGCAAGTTGACCTGACGCCCTATGTCGGCCAAGTAGTATATTTGGTTTGGTACTATTTACTTTTCTCGATTGACACTCTGCCGCGTCCAGGCTGGCTGGTGGACGATGTCTCGGTCACGGTCTCGAATGTGCAGCCAGGTTCGCTGGCCATCAGCAATAACATTTGGCAGGCGACCTATGTGCTTAGCGGACCGCTGTATCGCAAAGACAAAGGCATTGGCGCTCTAATCACCAACGCCCCACCAGGCCAGTATATTCTGGAGTACGCCGACGTGCCCTTCTACCAGACGCCCGCAGCGCAAACGAACACGCTGCTCTCCGGAGCCAGCCTGCTTTTTCGCGGCAACTATACCTTTACCGACGCCAACACCAATGGGATCCCCGATGGCTGGGAACAGGCCTTGTTTGGCAACGTCTCTCCCAGCCGCACGCGTCTGACCGACACCGACGGCGACGGAATGACCGATTACGCTGAGTTCATCGCCGGAACCGACCCAACCAATGCCGCTTCCAAGTTGGAGTTGTCTATGCCCCAGCTCATGCCAGACCAGACGGTGCGTTTGATCTGGCAATCCGTGGTCGGACGCGGCTACCGCATCCTAGGCAGTGCAAATGGAATCGTTTGGGCGCCAATCTCCGCCTGGATTCAAGCCACTACCACCACGACGACCTACACGGTGCCCCCTGGTTTGCCTGGTGCGCCGTTTCTGTTCCGGATTGAGGTCCAGCCCTGAAGCGCCAAATGGAGTGCGAGAGTGCTGGCGGGAGGGAAAGAATATCAGCGTCTGCCGCTCCAACGCTGCAGCACTTCAGCGCCCCAGCACTTCAGCGTTCCACCACTCCATTCGACCCACTTTCAATCACGCCAACTCTCCATTGCCCTGATGCTGCTTGCCTTCCACAAACCTTTCGGCGTCCTGTGTCAATTCACATCTGACGGCTCGGCGAATCGGCCATTGGCCGGATTTGGCTTGCCCAAGAAGGTTTATCCGATTGGCCGGCTCGATGCGGACTCGGAGGGACTGTTGTTGCTGAGCGACGAACCGGAGCTCAACCAACAACTGTTGGAGCCGCGCAAGGCGCACCCACGCGAATACTGGGCGCAAGTCGAATGGGTCCCAGCCGACCAGGCATTGAGAGAATTGGAAAAGGGCCTAACCGTACAGGGCCGTCGGACACTGCCCTGCCGCGCGTGGGTCCTGGAGCCGCAGCCGAAAGTCCCCCCGCGTGAGCCGCCCATCCGCTTCCGCAAAACCGTGCCGACCTGCTGGGTCGGGCTGGAGTTGGTCGAAGGGAAAAATCGCCAGGTCCGCCGCATGACCGCTGCAACGGGTCATCCGACGTTGCGGCTGATTCGCGTGCGGATCGGGAGATTTCAGCTCGGTGATTTGCCAGCGGGTAGTTGGATGGTTTTAGACCCTGCCAAAAGAGCACTGGTTCTCATGGCCACGAAGCGCGAGGACAGCTAATTGACTTGAGTTTGAGTTGTTCCAGGCCAAGTCCACTGGCATAGTTATCGGCAGAAGCAACGTGGCGACAAATCGCGTTATTCCCATTCTCGATGCTGTGGACTCCACGGGATCCGCTCCTGAGATTCTGGAACGCCTGGTGAAGCAAGCCGAGCGCGCAGACGCGAGTGACATTCACCTCCAGATGCACGGCGGTTCCGCCTTCGTTGCCTTCCGGCTCGACGGAGTGATAACTCCGGTAGCCGAGCTGCCGGCGGACACTGCCGAGCGCGTGTTTGGCCGTATCAAGTTCCTGGCCCGGCTCAAGACCTACCAGGAGTCCTTGCCGCAGGATGGCCGCATAAATAAGGCCGACATCAACGCGCGCAGCGACCTCCGCGTAGCGACCTATCCGACCGTAACCGGCGAGAAAATCGTCCTTCGCCTCTTCCACGGCACCGCCATCCGGACGCTCTCTGAATTGGACTTTCCGGCTGAGGCCCGGTCGGAATTAGAGCTATTCCTCCGCCAAACCGCCGGCCTGCTGTTGCTGACCGGTCCGGCGGGCAGCGGCAAGACCACGACGATTTATGCCTGCCTTCGCCACCTCGCGGAGCGCGGTGGACGCCACATCATCACGGTCGAGGACCCGGCAGAGCAAATCATCTCCGGCGTCATGCAAACTGAGGTGAATGAGGCCCGCGGATTGGACTTTGCCAAGGCCGCGCGTCATCTCCTGCGCCAGGACCCGCAAGTGCTGGTCATCGGCGAGATCCGCGATGAGGAGACAGCCAACATCGCGGTGCGGGCGGCGCTGACCGGGCATCTGGTCATCTCGACGCTGCACGCCGGTTCCTGCAAAGGCGTCTTTGAGCGGCTGTTGGTGCTTTGTCCCGATCACTCAGCGGTTGCTTCTTCGGTGGAACTTGTGCTCAACCAGCGGCTCGTCCGCAGACTCTGCCACGAATGTTCCGGCAGCGGTTGCTCGAACTGTCTGCGTACCGGTTATCGTGGCCGGCTGCCGCTGATGGAATCGCTGCGTGCCAATGACGCGTTGCGCCGCCGCGTTTCTGCTCGCGACCTCGACGGTTTTGCCGCCCAACCCTCGTTGGCGGATCGCGCCCGAGCACTGGTGCAAACGGGTGCTACAAATGAAGCTGAAGTGGCGCGGGTCCTTGGCTCTGACTGGCGTTAGCCAGTGTCTTTCCCAGCGCGGCGCAAGCGGAACGCAAAACGGTTAGATTGTTACACCGTTACATCGTTACCTCGTTACATTGTTACATTGTTAGAGGGCGCCATCCAGGGTGAGTTCATGAACGCTCGAAACCGGTTGGCAGCGCGGTGGAAACCCTTGAAAAGGGTTAAGACACACAAGCCACGCCCGACACCCCGATGAATCGGGGTGTTAATGAGACTGGTCGGAGTTTCTTGAACGCGCCCTGGGGTGCCATCGGCGTGACGATTTGCGGGCTCATCTGTCTAACTATTTGGAAATGACATTTCTAAATTGATCACATGAGGCACGACGAATTTAGCTTCTTCAACCAGCAACTGGCGACGATGTTGCGCGACGGCATTCCTTTGGAAGGCGCCCTGAAACAGTTATGTGCCGGGATGCGCGCGGGCAAGTTGCGCGCCGAGATGGAGCAATTGGAAGCGGATCTGGCCCGAGGCACGTCCCTCAAAGAAGCGCTGGGGCGGCGCGCCTTGCCGCAATTCTATGTGCGGATGGTGGAAGTCGGCGCGCGCGCTAACGACCTACCAGGGATGCTCACGTTGTTGGCTGATCATTATCATCGGGCCAACGCCCTTTGGACCCGGCTCAAGGGATTGATGGTCTATCCGCTGCTGGTCATTGTCGTATCGTTGGGGCTGACGCTTATGCTGTCGCTTGCCTTTGGCCGTTACTTGTCGAGATTCTTCGATGAACTCGTCCCGTCACACTCCTCGCTGGCTGCCAGCATGTGGATGCCGCCGCTGCTGCTGGCTGCGGCGGCCATGCTGGGGTTGGCGGCGGTATCCATTCCGAGTTGGCGGGCGCGACTGCGCTGGCGTTTGCCCGCGTTTCGCGAGGCCAGCTTGGCCCAACTGGCATCCGCCATGGCGCTGATGCTGCGGAATGGCGCCACTCTGGCCGAAACCCTGGCGATGGCGGAGGGGCTGGAAACCGCCGCACCCGCCGGTAGAGCCCTCGCCAAATGGCGTAACCTGGTCGAAACCGGTCAGGGCAAACCTGCGCAGTGGTCCGGCGACAGCCGGCCTTTCCCGCCGTTATTCCTTTGGCTGGTTCAAAGGGGCGGCGAAGACGTCGCGGCGGGTCTGCAGAAAGCCGCCGAGGTTTATCATACCCGAGCTTCGTATCAAATCGAACTCGCTCTTTATGGCGCGCTGCCAGTCTCGATCTTGCTGGTCGGCCAGATGGTATTCTGGCAGGCGGCGCCGCTGATGCAAGCGATGATCCAGATGATGAACCTGCTTGGGGACACGGGCGGAGGAACGTGATCCGTGATGGCCGACACCTTCCCACAACTTTTGCAGTTTGCCCCGTTCCCGGCCCTCGCTGAGTTGGTCCTCCGTTTCGTTATCTTCATCGTCGCAGACCTGCTCCCTAGCTTTGGCGCGATCTATCTTATTTATTTCCTGCTCACACTGCCGATGCGGCGTAACGAACGCGCCCGGCTGTTCCTGGATCTGGTGCAGCTTGGGATCAAGGAGGGCCGCACGCCGGAAGGGGCCATTGTCGAAGCGGCCAGCAGCCGCGACCGCTCGTTGGGCGTGCGTTTCCACCTGCTGGCGGCGTATCTCGAAGCGGGAATGCCGCTGAGCGAGGCGCTCCAAAAGGTGCCCCGACTGCTACCGCCACAAATCAGGGCGATACTCAAAACCGGCGAACGCATCGGCGACATCTCAAAGGTGTTGGCCGCCTGCCGCCAAGTCCTGACCGATGGCGTTTCACAGGTGCGCGGCGCGTTGAATTACCTGGTCCTGCTGGTCTTTCTGGCGACGCCGGCTATTGTAGTTGTGCCCATCATCCTTAAGATAAAAGTCCTGCCTTCGTTCAAACAGGTCTTTCAGGGCATGGCGGAAGGAAAAGAGTTGCCGGCGTTTACTCGTTTGGTTTTTGCGCAGAGCAATTTCTCGACCTGTGTTCAAATCGCTCTTCTCTGCTTTATCTGGCTGGCCATGCTGATGTACGTCGGCGGCCCGAGGCTGCACGAGTGGTTGCGACGCGCGTGGCCGGGCGCGCCGGATTGGATTCTGGCCCGCCTGCCGTGGCGCCGGAAGCGGCTGCAACGGGATTTTTCGGCGATGCTCGCGGTCCTGCTCGACTGCGAAGTGCCCGAAGCCGAAGCCGTTAGTCTGGCGGCAGAATCCACCGCCAACCTTGAGCTGGGCCGCCGCGCGGACAAGGTGTGCGCGCGGCTTAAGGAGGGCGTCAAACTCCCTGAAGCCATTCGCGCCTTGGATGGGTCCGGGGAACTGCAATGGCGCCTGTCCAACGCGTTGCACCGTGGCAGCGGCTTCCTTCGCGCGCTGAGCGGTTGGCACGAAGCGCTCGATGCCAAGGCGTTTCAGTTGGAACAAAGCGCGGCGCAAATCGCGACCACTGCCCTGGTGTTATTGAACGGATTGATCGTGGGCAGTCTCGTGGTGGCCATATTCCTGGTCCTGATCCAGCTCCTCAACGGAGCAGTCCTATGGTGATTGAAACTGCCTTTCATCGCGCGCGCCGCTGCGGTTCGCTGATGGTCGAACTGCTGGTGGCCATGGCGCTGCTGACCGGCGCGTTGCTCCCGCTGGCCTACTCAATTGCTTCGGAAAAGCGCCTCGCCCGCGCTTCCTATCAACGCGCCGTGGCCACGGAAATCGTGGATGGCGAAATGGAGACACTCGTGGCAGGTGAATGGCGCGCGTTGACGCCGGGAACACGCGAATATCAGGTCCACGCCGGCGCAGCCACAAACCTGCCGCCTGGCCGGTTCCTCGTCACGCTCCAAGACGGGAAAGTGCGGCTGGAATGGCGGCCATCAGTCAAACAGCACGGCGGCCCAGTCGTGCGGGAGGCGGTGGCAAGATGAATTTGAAAGCTCCCAAGCTGATAACCAATGCCCTTCGTCCTGGGAAGAGGCTATGGACCGTGCAACGCAAAGTTTCCGGGCCAGGCGCCTATATGCTGACGGAGGCGCTGGTTTATATTGGTGTTCTGTTCGTGCTGCTGGGTGTTGGCTACGCGGCCCTCTACCGCTGCATCGAAAATTCTGTCGCGCTCCGCCGCAATGCGGAGGAGATCGCCAATGCGCTGCATGCCGGCGAACGGTGGCGGGCCGACCTCCGTTTGGCCGGCGGCCAGGCCAAGCGGCAAAATACGTCCGCCGATCAGATCCTGCGCCTGCCAACCGCTCGCGGGGCGGTGGCTTATCGCTTTGCCACCAATTCAGTGTTTCGACAAGTTGCGAACGGGCCTTGGACCCATCTGCTGCAAAACGTGAAGTCCTCGGTCATGGAGCCGGATCAGCGGCAGACGCTCACCACCTGGCGCTGGGAACTGGAGCTGCAAACCCGAGGCAAATCCACCCGCGTGCGGCCACTGTTTACTTTCATCGCCGTCCCGCCGGCCAGCTCAACCAAATGAAGACGCTGGTTTTTCACGCATCACGCACTCCCCGCGGTGGCGCTTTCGCGCAGCGGGTCGCGCCAAACGCATTTGCGCCGGCCCGCCGGCAGCAAGGGATGGCGGTGATCGTGGTGATGGCCCTCCTGTCTATCATTCTCATTTATCTGGCCGACAATATCCGCACGCTCTACAGCCTTGGACAGGAACTGAAACTCGTCGAACGACAACAGACCCGCCGGCTTCAAGCCATTGGCCCGTTGACGACTGCTCCGGCCACCACGAACGCAGCAACCTCCGTCGCCCAGCCGAGGTCGAACCCGAACTCCGCTTCGCAGTGATCGCGCGATGGACCGCATCACCACCATCCGCAAATCACTGACGGTATTCGTCTGCGGACTGATTGGTTTCCTGCCGGTGATCGGCTTGGTGCCGGCGATTTACGCGCTGGTATGCTGGGGACGCATCCGATTCCGGTACCGCAACCAGTGGAACCCGGCATCGGGCTACCTGGGATGGGGCGCTCGGCTCGCGCTGTTCGGCTTGCTCGGTTCCGCCCTGATCATCTGCGTCGCCCTCCTGACATTCACGTAACTGTTCAGGTAACCGCCGATGTGAGTCGGCGCAACTGTGCGCCGGAAGTCAGATCAGCGCCGACTGACGTCACGGCTACGCCATCGCGGGTCGGTTCGTCTGACCGCCGTGCGCCATCTTTTCCCTTTCTTTCCTCACGCTCGCCCCTAATCTACACCGCGTTCGCGTATGGCTTTGAAACTATTCAACACCTTGTCGCGCTCGCTGCAGGAGTTCGTTCCACTGGATGCCACCGGGAAACAGCTCGGCCTGTACTGCTGCGGTCCGACGGTCTATGATTTCGCCCACATCGGCAATTGGCGCACGTTCATCTTCGGCGACCTGGTGCGGCGTTACCTGGAATTCAAAGGCTATGCCGTCCTCCACGTCATGAATATCACCGACGTGGACGACAAAATCATCAATCGCGTGCGCGAGACCAAATTGTCTCTGCGCGAATTCACCGGCAAGTTCGAGGCCGCGTTTTTCGACGACTTGAAGACGCTCAACTGCCGAATGCCGCACCAGACCCCGCGCGCCACCGAACATATCGCAAACATTATTGCGCTGATCGATAAACTGATCGGACGCGGGCTGGCTTACAAAGCCGCCGACGGCTCGGTTTATTTCAGCATCGAAAAGTACCGGGCCCGCGGCCTCCAGTACGGCCAGTTAGTGAACTTGAATTTCGATGAGATGCGAGTTGGCGAGCGTGTGAGCAGCGATGAATACGCCAAAGAAGCCGTGGCCGATTTCGCGCTCTGGAAGGCCCGGGCGTCTGAAGATGGCGGCGTGTTCTGGCCCAGTCCGTGGGGCGATGGCCGGCCCGGCTGGCACATCGAGTGCAGCGCGATGAGCATGAAGCTGCTCGGGCCGAGTTTTGAGCTCCACCTCGGCGGCGAAGATTTGATGTTCCCGCATCACGAGGACGAAATCGCCCAGAGCGAAGGCGCCGGCCTGCAGCCCCAAGGCCAACGCTTCGTCAAATATTGGCTGCACGCCGCGCACTTGCTCGTCGAAGGCAAGAAGATGAGCAAATCGCTCGGCAACTTTTTCACTCTGCGCGACTTGCTGACAAAAGGCTTCCAGGGACGCGAGATTCGCTACCTGCTCCTGACCGCCCACTATCGCGAGACGTTCAACTTTACCCTGGGAGGATTGCAAGCCGGCCAAGCGTCCCTGATGCGGCTCGATGAATGTCTTGGTAAACTTCGTGAATTGGCTGGAAACGAAAAAGCCGGCGCCGATTCGGCTCTGCTGGACCAGTTTTCCAATGCTCTCGATGATGACTTGAATATCTCCAGCGCCTGGGGCGTGATTTTCGATTGGGTCCGCGACACCAACCGGAAGCTGGCAGAAAACGAGCTGCAGCCGGCAGCGGCGGCCGCCGCGCTGGCCACCTGGGACAGACTGGATTCAGTGCTGGGCATAGCCGCGCCGGAGGAAGTCGAAGTTCCGGCCGAGATCAACGCCCTGCTTGCTGCCCGTCAAACCGCGCGCGCTGCCAAAGACTTCAAGCGCGCCGACGCCATTCGCGGCGAACTGAAAGACAAAGGCTGGGTTGTCGAGGACACCGCGAAAGGGCCGAAACTGAAACCCGCGTGAAATGGCTGGCGGTCTATTCATCACCTTCGAAGGCACCGAAGGCAGCGGGAAAACGACACAGATTTCGTTGCTGGCCGGGCGCCTGCGCGCGTTGGGCCGCAGTGTCCGGACTACACGCGAGCCGGGCGGCACACCCATTGGCGAGGAAATCCGCCACACCCTCAAACACAGTATGGCCAATCAGGCGATGACCGCCGAAGCGGAGCTGCTCCTCATGAACGCCAGCCGCGCTCAACTGGTTCACGAGGTGATTCGCCCAGCCCTCGCCGCGGGGCAGATTGTCCTGGCCGACCGCTATTACGACTCCACAATCGCTTATCAAGGTTACGGGCGCGGATTGGATCTGGAGCGGATCAAAGTGATTACCGATCTGGCCGTCGGCGACACGTGGCCGGATCTGACGTTGCTCCTGGTGGTGCCGCACGAAGTGAGTCGGGAACGGCTGAGGGCACGGCAATCCACTTTGCCCTTCATGCGCGATCGGATCGAGGAAGCCGACCGCGATTTCTTTGAGCGCGTGGCCAACGGTTATCAGGCCATTGCCGCCGCCGAACCGCGACGTGTGCGTCTGGTGGATGCCAACACCGGAGTCGAACAGACTCAAGCGTCTATTTGGAAAGTGGTGGAACCGCTCCTGCCGCGCCAGGTCACGTAGCGGCAGGTTTCCAGGTCCCTGGCAGAGCATCGCAGAGTTGTCGCGACCCAGCGCAAACAATATGGTCTGCGGGTTCACCGAACTTTCCAATTTTGGGCCGCGGGCAACGTCGCGAAGCTTTCCAGGGCCGCATGCTTGTTGTCTTGATGATTGTCCAAGACCCCTTATGATTCATGCGCTCCTGCGGAAAGCGCGATGATCGAGGACACGATTGAACAAATTCAGGCCAGGATCGAAGGCGGCGAGACCGTCAAAGAAGAGCGCCGGGGCGAACTTCTGCAATTGCTGGCCACGCTGAAATCAGAGGTGGCGGCGCTTTCCAAGACGCACGAGGAACAGGCGCAAAGCATTGCCGGGTTCACGGGCCTCTCTGCCCATGAAGCCACGCGCGCGCAGCGGAACCCGCACTTGCTGAATCTCTCACTGGAAGGCTTGAACTCTTCCGTCGAAGGCTTCGAAGGGTCTCATCCACGGCTGGTTCAAATCGTCAACGCCATCAGCAGCACGTTGTCGAATCTAGGCATCTGAGCAGCCGCTGCCTGCGGAGGTGTTGCATCGCTTCATGTTCGCGGACCACATAGGGGCTCGGCCCTTTTGCCACTTGCTACCAACAAGGCCCGAGGTGCCCAGGCTGGTGGCTGACAAAAGACCGGTAGCAAGCCCAGATTGGTAAGAGTCCCGTTCAGATCCTCGGGCATGACTCCAGGCAGACCGTGGCCTGCCGGCACCGAAGACTACTTGATCAATCCGTTTGTAACGCCAAGTGGTTTTGGTTTGAGCGGAGATCTTTTTGCATCAATCGGTGATGGCGGCCTCTTTGGCAGTGGTGCCATCCCAGACGCGGCCTTTGGTTTCGATGATCCAGTTGATTTCGACGTGCCTTGCTTTTTGGACCGTCACCCAAGCCTCGCCGCCGATAAGATGGTCCTCGTCGAACCAATAGGTAAAAAGGCGCTGAGCGACGGAAGAGGAGCCCGGATACCCTTCGCTGCGCCAGTGGTCCACCGCCTTTCGAAGCCGGTTGACCAGAAGCATCTGGCTGGGGCGGCGGCCTTCGACAATTTCGTACTCGTCGGCTGTGCCCGCCTTTTTCTGAGGTAGGCCGTGGGTGGTTTGTGAGGCTGTCGGCCAGAGATTTCGGGCAGGTCTTTATCGTACGTCATGACGGCTCTGGCCATGAGTTAATCAATCAACACACCTGGGTTTGACAGACAGCGGCCTTTGCTGCCATCTTGTCATCGGTATGAGCATTACGATTCAACTGGATCTGCCCGAAGCGCTGGTGAAGGAGGCCAGGGCCAACGGGCTGCTCGAATCCGCGCCTGTCGCCGATCTTTTGGCTGCCGAATTGCGCCGCCGCAAAGCAGCCGCTGAACTCAGCCAGGTCCTTGAGGACATCCGCGCCCAGCCGGGCGAACCGATGACAATGGATGAAATCCAGGCGGAGGTGGAGGCGGTGCGGGCCGAGAAGCGGGCGCGTGAAGCTCGTCATTGACACCAACACAATCATTTCCGGTTCGCTCTGGCAAGGGCCGCCAGCGCGACTGCTGTCTGCGGCACTCAGCGGAAAAGCCAAAATGTTTCTCTCGTTGTCCATGCTTCTGGAGCTGAGAGAGACCCTCCATCGGCCGAGGTTTGCCCAACGGCTCGCTGGCCGAGGCGAGACCCCCGAGACCATCCAGACACGTTTTCGCGCCGCCTGCACCGAAGCCATCCCCGACCGAGTCATGCCACCACCTGAGTTACGCGATCCCGATGACGTCCACGTACTCGCCTGTGCTGTGGGCGCATCGGCTGACGCAGTTGTCACCGGCGACAAGGACCTGCTGACACTGAACCTCTTCGAGGGCATTCCCATCATTACCGCGGCAGAAGCGTTGAAGCGACTGGGGCTTTCGTGAACAACGCGCCGCTTGTGGTGGAAGGGCCGCCACCGTAATTATGTCCGCAGTGCGGACAGTGTTCCGTCTTCCATCGATCTTCCATCTCCCATCTCCCAACTTCTCATCGGACCTCCACCTCAAACGCCTGCGACGTGTCGTTGCCGAAAATGTCCACGACCTTGACCATGACCGTATAGGCACCTGCTTTGTCGTAGGTATGCTGATCTGATTCCAATGGCAGCTTGCGTTTGCTGTTCCTCGCAGACACGCTCTCAACCCAGTTGAACCCAGTTAAAGTCAGGTAAACCTAGTTGAGCCAAAATCTTTCGCCCGGTTGACCTGAAGGTCCGGCCCTGGACCCGAAACCCAAAACTTTTGACTCTCCGGGTCATCAACCAGGGAAGACCAATGCCAGTCGCCGGGTCGAAGGCTTTCTGGCCCGGCCTGCCATCGAATCCCCGGTTGGCAGACAATCTGGCGTGGCCGGAACTGGCTCATGTGGATATCTCACGGATTAGTAACTCAAAAGAATGAGCAAGAACGCTCTGAGTAATGCCAAGACCTATACAAGGTTAATGCGACGAATTCGCGTTTCTTGAATGCGCCCTGCCATCGCTCCCGCAGTCCTCCAACCACCGCTTGCGCGTGAGGTCCAAACTCGGTACAAATATATGGTGAGTATCTCGTCTTCCAGAGACAGGCGCCCATCCTCCAGGCGGGCGGCCCTCCTGATTTTGGCCGCAGTGCTGGCAGGGTGCGACCGCGGTGAAATCAAAGTTTATCGCGTGGCAAAAGAGGAACACTCTCCCTCTCCGGCGCTGCCGTCTGGTTGGGAGGAACTGCCGGGCGATCAAATGCGGGTTGGCAACTACGCGATCAGCGGAAACAACGGGGCCAAAGCTCAAATGACGATCGTTTCCCTTCCCGGCGCCGCAGGCAGCGAGCTGGACAACGTGAATCGCTGGCGCAGTCAAGTTGGCCTGCAACCCATTAGCGCAGCCGAGTTGCCAAACCAGGCGACATCAATCCAAATCGCCGACGCTCCCGCCCGGTTGTTCGAGATGTCCGGTGTTGCCCCCCAAACCAAAGCCGCCACACGGATTCTGGCCGCTTTGCAGCCACACGGCGACGCCATGTGGTTTTTCAAAATGATGGGTGACGATGACCTGGTCCGCGGACAGAAGAACGCTTTTATTGGGTTTCTGCAAAAATACCAATACGTTGACGCGGGTCCGTCAGGTGCCACCCAACCTCCGTCTCAACCAGCCGCAAGCCAAATACCGCAGGCCGGCCCCCCGACCAGGACCTGGAAGTCCCCGCCTGGATGGGAGCAACAGCAGCCGGGCCCCATGCAGGATGCAAAATTCCTCGTCGCCGGCGGAAAGGCTACGGCGACAGTTTCGATCTTCGACGGTCCCACCGGCGGCGTGCTGGCCAACGTGAACCGATGGCGCACCCAACAACTCGGTTTGCCGCCAGTGGACGAAGCCGGGCTTAAGCCGCTGCTCTCAGCCATTGATTTACCTGATACAAAAGCGAACTTAGTAGATATGGCTGGCTCAAATCAGCGCATGATCGCGGCGATTGTTCCCCGGGGAGCGAGCACGTGGTTCTTCAAGCTTGTCGGTGAAGAGACTGCGGTCGGAGCAGAGAAGAACGCCTTCATTGATTTCATTAAGTCAAACAGGTGATGAACGCTCACACAGCCACCGGGGCCCCGGCAATCCGCACAACGCCCAATTCCCGCGAGCGGTGGAACCTCGCGGCTTTACCGGGCCTTAAGGCGGTCGTTGACCTCTTCAGTTCATTGAGATTGACGGTGTTCCTGTTGTCTCTGGCGCTTTTACTCGTGTTCGCAGGGACACTGGCGCAGACCACCGAAGGGCTCTTTGCCGCTCAGAACCGCTATTTTCGCAGTTTGTGGATCTGGTGGTCGCCACCGGGTGTAAAGTGGAGCCTGCCGGTTTTCCCGGGCGGCTATCTCATTGGCGGCACGCTGCTGGTTAATCTCCTGGCCGCTCACGCCAAACGCTTCAAATTCACGAAGAAGAAAGTCGGCATCTTTGTTGTCCATGCCGGCGTGGTTTTGCTCATCCTGGGGCAATTTGCAACCGACCTGTTATCAAAGGAAAGCGCCATGCAGCTTTACGAGGGCGAGACCAAGAACTTTTCGGAGGCCTTTCGCGACAACGAATTGGTTATCATTGACGCGTCCGACCCGAAAATCGATCAGGTGTATTCGATTCCCGAAAGCTTGTTGCTCAAGCGCGGTGAAATTCGCGATGCCCGCCTGCCGTTTGCAGTCCAGGTGAAAGCTCACTGGGCTAACGCTGTCCTGGTTGACTCACCCAGCGAAGGCAGCATCCCTTCCGGCGCCACGACCGGGGCGCTGAAAGACACGTTCGTCGTGCCGCGCCCGCGCGTGACCGACACCGACAGCCGGGATGCGCCCGCCGCTCTGGTGGAGCTGGGCGACCATGGGAGGTCGCTCGGCAGTTTCCTGCTTTACACCTTAGCGGTGCCCCAGCGCTTCACCGCCAACGGCAAGCCCTACGAAATCGCGTTGCGGTTTACTCGTCACTACTACCCCTTCAGCATTACCTTGCTCAAAGCGACCCATGAGACATACAAAGGCCGCCGGGACATTCCCAAAAACTTTGCCAGCCGTGTGCGTGTGGAAAACCCGGACCGCAACGAAACGCGCGAGACCGTTATCTACATGAACAACCCGCTGCGGTATGCCGGGCTGACATTCTTCCAATTTCAGATGATTGCCGGTGAAATGGCTGTCAAAGCCGGCCTTCGTCCTTCCTCCGCCTTTCAGGTTGTTCATAATCCAAGCTGGCTCACGCCCTATTTGTCATGTGCGATGGTCGCCAGCGGACTGATCATTCAGTTCATGTCGCACTTGATAGGCTTCGCGAAGAAACGGAGGGCCGCGTGAAGGTGTTGCTCCGAATTTTGCCCTGGCTGTTCGTGGCCCTGTTTGGAGCGGAGATCGTGGCGGTGCTCATGCCCAAACCGGATGGCGAATTTCACGTGCGCGAGTTTGGCCGGCTGCCGGTCCTGATGAATGGCCGGATTCAGCCGTTCGATTCGGTCGCGCGCAATTCCCTGCTGCAAATCCGGAGCACGGCCGACGTACCGCTGGAAGAAGTGCCTTGGTGGAAGTTTTGGCATCACCCGAAAAAGCTCAAATCCACCGCCTGGCTGCTGGAAGTGATGTTCCGCCCGGAGCAGGCCGATAAGCGCCCCATCTTCCTCATTCATCACCCGGAATTGCTCTCCGAGTTGGAGTTGCAGGACAAAGGCGTTACAAACTCCGCTCTACGCTACTACACCTTCGACCAGCTTGCCCCCGTCTTGCGTGTGATTTGGGACCAAGGGATGCAGGCCCGAAAGGTCCAGGAGGAAAGTCAGCGCACGCCGTTCCAGAAGCAGGTGGTCAAGCTCCAGAATGCGGTTTTTCTGTATCAGAACTTGAAGGGCGCGGTTCGCCCGCAGGAATGGGAGGACTTCGCCAAGGAACTCAATGAGTTCGAGGCTTCGATGGCCGCCGGCGTCGCCGCAATGCAGGCGCGAGATGCCGGCAAGGACTACGACGAACAGGCTTTCAACCGATTTACGGAGATCGCCGTGGCCGCCTTCAAACTCAAGGATGATCCGAATGCCGGACAATTTTACCCGCTGGTTGTTCCGCCGAAGAATCCGGAAACTGCGCGCGATGGTTGGCAAAACATTTGGGCTGGGTTGCTGGACTCGGTCCGCGATCGGCAGATCTATTCGCCGGTGAAATACCTGGCCGCGATGGCCAGCGCCTACAGCCAGAACAACCCCGGCCAATTCAATCGCGCTGTTGAAGACTACAAGGGCTGGCTGGCGGACAAGTTCGGCACCGAACTCAAGAAAGGCCGGCAGGAGTTTTTTTACAATGATGTCAAAGCGTTTCTGCACGCGATGATCATTTACGTCTGCGCGTTCGTTTTGGCGGGGATTTCGCTTTTGGCCTGTTCGCTGGCGCCGGCTCTTTCCGAATCGCTCCGGCGCTCGGCGTTTTACTTGATCCTGCTGGCGGGTGTCGTGCACACGTTCGGCCTTGGTTTTCGCATGTATCTGGAGGGACGGCCCCCGGTGACCAATTTGTATTCATCGGCAATTTTCATCGGCTGGGGCGCGATGATCCTTGGCGTGGTGCTCGAACGCATTTACCGTCTGGGCATCGGCAACGTCGTGGCGGCCTGCGCTGGTTTTGTGACGCTGCTGATCGCGCATAACCTGGCCCTGGGTGGTGATACGATGGAGATGCTGCGGGCGGTTTTGGACACGAACTTCTGGCTGGCGACCCATGTGGTGGTGGTGACGCTGGGCTACGCGTCCACGTTCGTGGCAGGGTTGCTGGCGGTCATTTACATCTTTCTAGGATTGTTCACGCCCCTCCTTTCTCAAAAACTGACTCCCCAAGGGGCTGCGAGCGTCGGCAAAATCGAAATTGGCCGGGCGCTGGCCAAGATGGTGTACGGCATTGTTTGCTTCGCCACGCTTTTCAGCTTCACCGGCACAGTCCTGGGCGGCATCTGGGCCGATCAATCCTGGGGCCGTTTCTGGGGTTGGGACCCTAAAGAGAACGGGGCGCTAATCATCGTGCTTTGGAACGCGACCATCCTGCATGCGCGCTGGGGCGGCTTGGTGGGCGAACGGGGCCTGATGAACATGGCGGTTTTTGGCAACATTGTGACAAGTTTTTCCTGGTTCGGGGTGAATATGCTGGAGATTGGCCTGCACTCGTACGGTTTCAACGACAAGGGGTTGAAGTGGCTGGTGGCCTTCGTCGCCGGTCAAGTCCTGATTATCGCCCTCGGCATCGTGCGCCGCTGAGGCTGTGGCGGAGTTTTCGCGCTGGAACGGCTTTGGTGGCGACACCTGCGCCCAATGCAGCAAGTGCGGAAGCGGGAAAGGCTGCACCAGCAAGCGCCTAGTACCGCGACAAATAAGTTTCGTTACGTCGTGCAGAGCGCGGGTAGGGCGCGTCACTCCGTGCGCGCCGCGGTCCGCAGACAGTTTTCCGAACGGCGCGCACGGAGTGACGCGCCCTACCACGTCTCGAAATTTGTTTGTCACAGT
>WNGQ01002869.1_pt1 | contig 21896 bp, 25 predicted proteins | sample 5407661 | NCBI WGS metagenome assembly WNGQ01 (sample SAMN13153382, study PRJNA577476) | soil metagenome | isolation source: 60 cm soil or saprolite under Garry oak tree replicate 2 | place: USA:California | collected 2016-06-15 | reverse complement strand
CGCTGTGGCTGAGGCGCACCCGGTCGGACAGCTCCGTCATCCGCAGGCGCCGATCGGGGGCCATCGCGAGCTGGATGAGGACGTCGAATTCGGCAAGAGTCATGTCCTCGCTCTCGATCAGTTCCGCCTCCAGGCGGCGTAAGAGGGATGCCTGGGCATTGAGGAAGGCGGTCCAGGCACGCAGTTCGGGGGTTTTAGGGTCGGTGGCCATCCGGAATAGATTCTCGCATCAAATTGTTTGCTTAGGAGAAGGTTGCTTATGCAATCAATTTTGAAGACCCGGGAGGATCAACGATATGAAGTGGGCATTTGACGGCTACCACAGTAGCGTCACGTTTACGATCCGGCACATGATGTCCAAGGTGCGGGGCCAGATGAAGATCAAGGAAGGCTGGATCGAGGTCGACAATGAGAACCTGAGTACAGCGAAGGTCGGCGTTGTGCTGGATGCGGCCAGTATTGATACCGGGGTTGAAATGCGCGACAACCACCTCCGCAGCGCCGATGGTCATTTCGACGTCGCGAATTACCCGACCATCACGTTTATGAGCAAGCGAATCGAGGGCAAGGACCCTTCGAACTTCAAGGTGATCGGTGATGTGACGATCCACGGCATCACGAAAGAAGTCGTGCTCGACGCCAGCTTCAATGGCGAGGGCAAGGACCCGTGGGGCAATCGCCGGGTGAGCTTCGACGCGCAGACCACGCTGAACCGCAAGGACTACGACCTGACCTGGAACCAGGCGCTGGAAGCTGGCGGCTTCATCCTGGGAGACGAGGTCAAGCTCGAGATGGGCGTCGAGGCCGTACCGGCGCCGACGCCGGCCGAGGCCGAGAAAGAGATCGAAGCCGAAGTCGCGCTCGAGTCGCGCTAGTCGACCCCTTCCTATAGCCCGCCAGGTCTCCTGGCGGGCTCTTTTACAGTTAGCGGGTGGTCGATGACGCCTGGGCATTGAAGAGCGCAATCGCGCAGGCACGCGCCATCGCTGGCAGGCAGGTGAAGCCCGGCGAGCTGATCGCTCTCTATTACGAGCGGATCGCGCGGATCGATCCCGAGCTCAATGCCTACGTCCTTCTGACCCGTGAGTTGGCAGAAAGCCAGGCCGCTGCGGCCGAGAAGCGGGTGGCACGGGGGGAACAGCTCGGCCTGCTCGACGGCGTGCCGGTCTCGATCAAGGAAACGGCGGCGCTGGCCGGTTATCGCAACAGCCTCGGCTCGCGCGTTTTCGAAAAATCGATCGCTCAGGTGGACAGCTTCGCCATCGGCCGGCTGAAGGACGAGGGGGCCGTCATCCTGGGGAAGACGAACGCCTCGGAGTTCGGGACTCGCCCCATCACGGAAGGGCCGATGTTCCCGCCAGCTCGCAACCCGGTCGACACGACTCGGACGGCGGGCGGCTCGAGTGGCGGCGCAGCGGCGGCCGTGGCGGCGGGCTTGTGCGCCCTGAGCCACGGTGGTGATGGCGGGGGTTCCCTCCGAATTCCCGCGTCGTGTTGCGGGGTGGTGGGGCTGAAGCCCTCGCGTGGGCGCATCTCGAGTGGGCCGCTGTTCGGCGAAGACTGGGCGGGGCTGGCTACGAGCGGTGTCATCGCCCGCACGGTCGCGGACGCCGCGCTCGGCCTGGACGCCATGAGCGGCCACCTGCCGGGCGATCCGTACTGGGCCGAGATTGCGCAACCGTTTCTGCCGGCGGCAGGCCGCAAACCGGCGACGCTGCGCGTGGGATGGACCATCGATGCGCCGGTGACCGTTGACCCTGAGGTGGCGGCCGTCGTCGACTCGGTGGCAACCGAGTTGGCTCGCCTGGGGCATCGAGTGACCCGGGTGCGCCCCGACCTCGGTCAGTTTCGTCCGCTCATCCAGATTCTCGCCGTCACCGCCGTGGGCGCTCTACCGATCGACAACCCGGAGCTGCTCGACCCCCTCAACCGGCGGATGCTCGAGGTGGCACCAATGTCCACGGCCGTCGATTACCTCAAGGCGCTGCTCGAGCTGCACCAGCAGGCACGGCGGCTGATCGCCACCTGGGACCAGATCGATGTGCTGCTCACGCCGACCCTGACTTATCCGGCGCCCGTGATCGGCGCACTCGGCCAGGACGTCGACACCGCGTCCGAGGAGTTTCTCGACTGGCTGAGCTTTACCCATCCGTTCAACTGCACCGGGCAGCCGGCGATAAGTCTTCCGCTGGCCACCTCGACGGCCGGTCTTCCGATCGGTATCCAGCTGGTCGGCCGTCCGCGTGATGAGTACTCGATCCTCTCGCTGGGCGCCCAGCTCGAGGCGACCCTCAAGCCGAATGTGGGCGTCGCCATGCCAGCGTAGATCCCGGTTAGATGGGTGCTCGTGAAGTCGTGATCGGCCGCGAGGACGTGGAGGCGTTGCTTCTTCGTGCCTGTCCCTCATTCGAAGGCTCCCCGGATCGCCTCGAGTACCACAAAGACTTTGACGAGGAAGCGGAGCCGCAGGTGTACCTGCTAGCCGGTGTATTCGTTCGACACCTTACCGCACTTAATGGGTCAGGCCGGCGAGAGGAGTTTCCAGCTGTATTCGACCTGATCGAGGAGCTGCATATCAGAGGCGACAAATATGTCAGAGATCTGGCGTCCATTGGATTCCTCGAGGATCTTCAGAACACCAACTTGCATCCGGCCAACAGTCGACCGGAAGACTTCATTCCGTATTTACGACCGGCCTCGCGCTGGTGGTGGGAAGAGGTGGAGCTCTTCTGGGACGGGAAAGTAAACCCGATAGGGTCGTCAGGTCGGCCTTATCCTCCCCTTGTGGGACCGGGTCATGGCAGCTGACTGGCTCCTGCTCGATGGGTCGAGCCTGATGTTTCGTGCGTTCTTCGGTATTCCTGTCGGCGCCTTCAAGGCACCAGATGGTCAGCCGGTGAACGCGGTGCGCGGATTCCTCGACATGCTGGCCCGGCTCGTCACCGACCGGAAACCGAAGGCGCTCGTGATCGCGACCGATGAAGATTGGCGGCCCGCCTTTCGCGTGAAGGTGATCGCGAGCTACAAGACGGCGCGCCTCGAGCGCGGCGCGATGCCTGCCGAGCTCCAACCACAGGAACCAATCATCTGGGCAGTTCTGAACGCAATTGGTGTGGAGGTGATGGGTGCGGCCGGGTTCGAGGCCGAAGACGTGATCGCCTCGCTGCTGCCGATGATCACCGGGAAAGTCGAGATCGTCACAGGTGACCGCGACCTCTTTTCGCTGGTGCGCGACCCGGATGTGACCGTGCTCTACACGCAGAAGGGGATTGGCAACCTGCTGGTCGTCGATGAGGCGGAGGTCGAGCGCCGCTACGGCATCCCTGGTCGTTCGTACGGCGACTACGCGGTCCTGCGCGGCGACCCCTCTGACGGGCTCCCGGGTGTTCCGGGTGTAGGGGAGAAGACAGCCGCCCAGCTGGTGCGTCGTTTCAAGGATCTCGATGGCATCATCGCTAGCGGCAAGCTCGGCGATGCAGCCAATGCGTACATCGGGCGAGCGCGTCGGGTCGGCGTCCCCGTCAGCATCGCGCCCCTACCCAAACCGAAAGGGACGAGGCCGGGCACTCCCGTGAATCCGCGGGCGCTGGCAAAGCTGAGCGAGACCTACGGCATCGGCTCGTCGATCGACCGCCTGGTTCGAGCCCTGGCTGGTCCGCCGGCCGCCATTCGGACGCCGTCGGGTTAGGCGAAGCGTGACCCATCGGGGTGCTCGCGGCCGTCCGCTCGCCTTCCTGCTCGACCCAATTACGCTGCAGCGCGTCGAAGGTGGAGTCATGTTTGCCCTCTCACTGCTGCTGTTCTGGAAATATTCTGGTGCCTGGCCACTCTACGTCCTGTTGATTCTTGCGCCGGACCTCTTCATGCTCGGCTACCTGCGCGGCCCGCGCATGGGGGCGGCCTTCTACAACCTCGGCCACACCTGGCTGCTGCCGGGACTCCTGGGCGTCGTCGCTCTCCTGGGCGGCGCGAGTGCTGCCGGATCGATCGCGCTGATCTGGTTCGGCCATATCGGCGTGGATCGGCTGCTCGGGTATGGCCTCAAGCTACCGACCGGCTTTCAGGACACCCATCTCGGACGCATCGGCCGGAATCGCTGATACGCTTGGCACGTGATCGATCCCAAGCACCGCGTCACGATCGAATACTGCGTTCCTTGAAACTACCTGGAGCGAGCCGTCGGTCTGGCGGCGGAGATTCTCGGGGCCTGGGCCCCCGTGATGATCGATGTCTCCCTGCGCACGGGAAGTAAGGGGCGCTTCGAGGTAACGCTCGACGATCAGCTGATCTTCAGCAAGGTGAAGTTGCATCGGTTTCCGAACTCGGGTGAGATCGTCAAGCTCGCCGAGCCGGTGCTGGGACCGCCGATCGGGTGAGATCGTCAAGCTCGCCGAGCCGGTGCTGGGACCGCCGATCGCCTGGCGCTAGCGCACAATTCACTGGTCCGCCGTCCTCTTCCGTATCTGCTCGCCCTGGTGCTGGCGGTCGCGGCCTTCCAGTACTTCCGCCCGCTGCCGGTCACCGCGGCGACCCCGGTTGTCCCGGCGGCTGAGCACGTCGGTACCGCGCCGGCGTTGCCCTGGCCGGCGCAGGGCGAGGCGGCCCTCCTCGTCGAAGGTCTTGGCGAAGTCGGAAGCTCCGGCGGACGATCCCCGGCACCGATGGCCAGCACCGCCAAGATGATGACGGCGCTCATCGTGCTGGAAGATCATCCGCTGGCCCTCAACGAACCTGGGCCCACCATCACGATCACGCGAGCCGATGTCAACAGCTTTTACGCGCAGCGAAGTCAGGGCGAGTCCGTCCTCCCGGTGGTGGCGGGAGAGCAACTGAGTGAGTACCAGGTACTGCAGGGGCTGCTCCTGCCATCCGCGAGTAACTTCGCCGACTTGCTGGCAACCTGGGATCTCGGGGGGGTGACGGCCTTCGTCACCCGCATGAATGCCCGAGCAGTGGCACTCGGCATGAGCGCGACCCGATACGCGGACGTCAGTGGCTTCTCAGCATTGAGCGTCAGCACCCCCGCGGACTTGATCACACTTGGCGAGACGGCGATGTTGCAGCCCGTTTTCGCGCAGATCGTTGCCCAGCCGCAAGCCACCCTGCCGGTCGCGGGCGTCGTCCACAATCTCGATACCCTCCTCGGCCAGGGAGGCGTGATCGGGATCAAGACCGGGCATACTGACCAGGCGGGAGGATGCTTCGTCGTGGCGGCCGACCTGACCATCGATGGCATCGCGGTGCGCGTCTACGGCGCTGTGATGGGACAGCCCAATGCCCTCGCGGGCGCCTTCGGAGCGACCCGTACGTTGTTGCCGGCCCTGGTCTCGGCGCTGCATGCGCATTCGGTCGTCCGTCGCGACGACGTGATCGCCCGGTATCGCGCGCCGTGGGACGAGTCCGGCACCATCGTGGCGAGCCAGTCGGTCACCTGGATCCTCCTCGACGGCACCGTCGTGACGCGTCAGGTGAAGCTCGACGAGTTACCGGCCACGCTGCCGGCCGGAACCCGAGTTGGTACGTTGCGCCTGATCGCGGGCACGCGCCAGGCCGAGGTTCCGCTGGTGACGGCCACGGCCATCCAGGGTCCCGACGCGGGCTGGCGCCTGACGCGGGGACTTTAGTTCAGAAATGCCCGAAGGTGCTGACCATTGGCAATAGGAAATCGCCTCAAGGCCTGTGCGGTTTGCTACTGTGAAACCAGGGCTCGATCATGGGATTCACGAGCAAGCCTGTCAGGGTCATCGAAATACCGGAACCGATGTCGGAGCCGCTGCTTGCGCCCGAGAGCGAGCCGCAGCGGACCGAGAGGGAAGAAGAGGTTCCGATCACAACTCCGGCATGATCCCCGCCGTCGGGTACCGCTTCTGGCGGGTGGACCCCGACGATGCCTGGACGCGCGGCCGCCTGCAATCGCCTGTGGCCGAGACGCTCTGGCCGCCTCTGGACCGTCTCGACGCGGAGTGTCAAACGCGCCCCGGTCTTCGCCTCGCGCGCGCCGGACTGCACCGGCACGATGAGGAGCGGACCTCCCCTGAACCGGCCTGCAGCTGCGGCATCTACGCCTACCACGACATCGCGCCGATGACCCGCGCATTGCGCGAGGAGCCATACATGTTCGGTGGTGCCGTGTTGTGCTGGGGAAGGATCGTGATCCACCCCGAGGGCTTGCGCGCGCAACACGCCCGGCCGCTGGCGCTCTGCCGGCCGGAAAGCCCGAGCGTGCAGCAACGAACCGCGCTCCTTCTTCAAGAGGTCACGAAGGAGTACGCGATCCCGCTGCTCGAGCTCCGCGACCTGGTGGCGTACGCGAGCGAGTTCGGCGGCAGTTACAAACCGGAGCCGATCCCGCCGTCACGGCACGGCCTGGGCCGGGTCAGAGACGCCTTCTCCTGGCGTCAGATGCGCCGGCGCCTGGGCAAAGCGTTCGGCGGCTGACAGCCAGAGGGTTAGCGGCCCTCGTTTACCTCGTACAGCTCGTGCGCCGGATGGCCGGCCTTCTCGTGCACGGCGGCAACGGCCTCCTTGTTCGGGCCCGTGGCCAGGCAGAAGACCTTTCCGGCCTTGGAGTCCAGCCAGTAGCGCGTGTACTCAACCCCGGTACCCTTCTGGGCTTCGACATCTCTCTGATGCGCTTCGGCGAGCTGCTCCTGCGTGACGTGCATCCCCTCGTGGACGTCCATGAATGTCGGCATGCCGTTCCTCCTCATCCGCGTAATCCCGCGACTCTCACTATGGTAGCGTCACCAGTCGGCATAGGCTTGCCGATCTGAATGCGTGACGGCGCGGACGTCATCGTCGTCGGCGCCGGCCTCGCCGGACTGGTCGCCACGGCGGAGCTCGCGGATGCGGGCCGCCGCGTGATCTTGCTCGAACAGGAGCCCGCACCGTGGTTGGGCGGGCAGGCCTTCTGGTCGTTCGGCGGCCTCTTTCTCGTCAACTCGCCGGAACAGCGCCGGCTCGGCGTTCGCGACTCGCAGGAGCGGGCGCAACAGGACTGGATGGTCACGGCCGGTTTCGATCGGCCCGAAGACCACTGGCCCCGCCAGTGGGCCGAGGCTTACGTTGCCTTCGCCGCCGGAGAGAAACGGTCGTGGCTGCGCTCGCAGGGAATGCACTTCTTCCCGGTCGTCGGCTGGGCGGAGCGAGGTGGCTCCATACCTGGTGGCCCGGGGAATTCCGTGCCGCGCTTCCACGTGACCTGGGGGACGGGACCTGCCGTCGTGGCGCCCTTTGAGCGGCGCGTTCGCGAGGCGGCGGCCAATGGCCTCGTCACCATCAAGTTCCGGCATCGCGTCGACACGCTTACGGTGAGCGGCGGGGCCGTCGATGGCGTGCAGGGCGCCGTCCTCGAACCAAGCGCGGTGGACCGAGGTCGACCGAGCTCGCGTCTGACGGTTGGTGAATTCGAGTTCCAGGCGCACGCCGTGATCGTGACCTCGGGTGGACTCGGCGGGAATCAGGAGCTGGTCCGTAAGAACTGGCCCGCGCGACTTGGCGCTCCACCGCAGCAGATGCTGAGCGGTGTGCCGGCCCACGTTGACGGCCGGATGCTCGCTATCACCGAACGCGCGGGCGGTGCGTTCATCAACCGCGATCGCATGTGGCACTACGTGGAAGGGATCCAGAATTGGAACCCGATCTGGCCGGATCACGGGATCCGGATCCTGCCCGGTCCCTCATCGATGTGGTTCGACGCGCTCGGAAATCGCCTTCCCGCGCCGCTCTTCCCCGGCTTCGACACGCTCGGCACACTCCAGCACGTGCGAAAGACGGGCTTCGACTATTCGTGGTTTGTTCTGACGCAGCGGATCATCAAGCGCGAGTTCGCGCTCTCCGGGTCCGAGCAGAATCCGGACCTGACGAACAAGGACGTTCGCCTGCTCCTGCAGCGGGTCGTCTCGAAGTCCGGAACGGCGCCGGTTGAAGCCTTCAAGGAACGGGGCGCCGACTTCGTCGTGTCGAGCAACCTCGGCGACCTGGTCCGAGGGATGAACGCGTTGGGTGGCGAGACGCGTCTCGATCTCGTCACGTTGGAGCGCGAAATCGCAGCGCGTGACCGCGAGGTCGACAACCGGATGACCCGGGACGCGCAGATCCTCGCCATCCGTTCCGCGCGACGCTACCTTGGCGACCGGCTGATCCGGGTCGCGACGCCGCATCGACTCCTGGATCCAGCCGCCGGCCCGCTGATCGCGGTTCGCCTGCGAGTCCTGACGCGCAAGACGCTGGGCGGGCTTCAGACCGACCTGTCGGGACGCGTTCTGCGATCCGACGGAACGCCGCTGGCGGGCCTCTACGCGGCGGGCGAGGTGGCCGGCTTCGGCGGAGGCGGGATGCACGGCTACCGATCGCTGGAGGGCACCTTTCTGGGCGGCTGCCTGTTCTCCGGTCGTGCCGTCGGCCGGGCAGTGGCAGCTTCGGTGGCTTGATCCCGGATCGTGTCGGGACCGTCATTAGCTATTTAGCAATTTAGCTAAAATAGAATTTGCGATGAGTGAGACCGCCGTCTTCCGGGCGCTTGCGGATCCCACCCGCCGTCAAATCCTCCAGTACCTCAAGACGGGCGAGTTGGCCGCGGGCGAGATTGTCGACCGGCTCCCCATCAGCGGTCCGTCCGTTTCCCGGCATCTTGCCATCCTCAAGTCGGCCGGACTCGTCAATGAGCGCCGGGCCGGAAATCGGATCCTCTACCGTCTCGACGCCGACCGGCTCGCACTGACGGTAAGCGACTTCATCAGCGCCGTCTGTCCCGCTCAGATCAGCCTGCGGCGCCGGGGATCAGCGAGAGGCGATCGATGAAGATCGCCATCACTGGCGGGAGCGGTTTTGTCGGACGACACCTGGCGCGAGAACTCGTCGGCGGCGGCCACGAGGTGGTTTTGGTAGCCAGAGGCGCCGATCGGCGCGATCTGACGGTAGCCCAACTGCCGGGTGTACGCACCGCCAAGGCCAGCCTGACAGATCTCCAAGGGCTGCGGGTTGCGTTTGCTGGCTGCGACGCCGTCGCACACTGTGCGGGGATCAATCGCCAAATCGGCTCACAGACGTACGCCGCCGTGCATGTGACGGGGACCGCGAACGTCGTGGCCGCCGCGAAGGATGCCGGTGTCCCAAAGATCGTGATGTTGAGTTTCCTGCGAGCTCGACCGGCCTCTGGGTCCGGGTACCACGAGTCGAAGTGGGCGGCCGAGGAGCTCGTTCGGAAGAGTGGCGTGGATTACACCGTCGTGAAGGCGAGCATGACCTTCGGCCGGGGCGATCATATGCTCGACCATCTGAGTCACCTGCTCTACACCCTGCCAATCTTCGTCACTGTTGGACTACGCGAAAAAGCGGTGCGACCAGTCGCCGTCCAGGATGTTGTGCAGGTCCTCGTCGTCGCCTTGATGGAGAAACGGCTCTCGCGGAAAACCGTGGCGTTGATGGGGCCGGAGGCGCTTCCGCTGAGCGACGTCGCCCGTCGGGTCGGGCTGCTGATCGGCAAACGCCCGCTGATTGTGCCAGCTCCCCCAGCCGTCAATTACGCTGTGGCCCATATCGCCGAAGGCTTGATGAAGGTTCCGCTGGCGTCGGTCGCGCAGGTCCGCATGCTGGACGAGGGATTGACTGAGCCGTGGGGGACCGTTGATTCGCTGCCGGAGGACCTGATTCCGCAAACGCCCCTCTCAAACGATGTACTGCGGGCCGGGCTGCCTCCAGCCGGGCCATTCACGCGCGCCGATCTGCGAATACCGGGGGTGATCTAATGTCGGACTCGTTCTCCGTCGAGGCTGTGATCCGGCGACGCCTGCTTATCAACTTTCGGGTAAAGCCTGACATCCTGGCCGAAACCCTGCCTCCTCCGTTCGAGCCACGATTGGTGCACGGTTGGGGCATGGCGGGGATCTGCCTCATTGGTCTCGGCAACTTGAGACCGGGAGGAATTCCGGCCGCGCTCGGCCTCCGGACGGAGAACGCGGCGCACCGATTTGCCGTCGAGTGGGACGATAAAACTGGTCGGCGCCAGGGAGTCTACATTCCACGCCGCGACACGAACTCGGCACTCGTGGGAGCCCTTGGGGGGCGATTCTTTCCAGGCGTATATCGGCGAGGGACCTTTTCCGTCAATGAGGACCAGGGCTACGTTAGCGTTCGCGTGGATTCCGCAGACGGCCAGACCAACGCCTTCTTTTGCGGACACGTCACCGATCGCCTTGCCGAGCACTCGATCTTTGATTCTCTTGAAGACGCCTCGAGGTTCTTTGAAGTAGGCAGCCTTGGTTTCTCGCCGAGCGCAGACCACAACCACCTGGACGGGTTGGAGCTGGTGTCGAAGTGGTGGAAGGTGCAGTCTCTTCAGGTCGAAACCGTGGAGTCAGCCTTCTTTGGTAACACCATTCTCTTTCCAGCCGGGTCGATCGAGTTCGACTCGGCCCTCATCATGCGCGGGATCCCGTGCCGTTGGGAATCCCACGGCCGGATCCAGCCGCTACCCGTGGCCGCTACCGTGCCTTGACGAAGCGGTGAGCCTCCTTCGCCAGCTCGACCCAGTTCATCGCGCCGGCGGGGATCGAGATCCATTGCTTCATCAGCCGTCCATGCCCGGGGTCGAAGTACGTGCCAGCCCGCCCCGCAACGAGCCCGTCGACACGTTGCTTTGGGAGCTTCACCACGAGCTTGCCTCTGACTAGCATCGCGAAGATCTTCCCGTTGACACTCAATACGTTGCTGGAGCTGAACATCCTCCCTCGCGTGACCAATCGGTCGCGGGCAAATGCGCTGACCACCGGAGCGAAGCTCGCCGGCAGCGAGGACACCTCCGGCCGCTCCGCGGGCACGCCAGCAGCCGGCTCGACTAGAGGACCAGCGCCATCGGGCTCTGCAGGAGGCGCTTGACTTCCTGCAAGAACTGCGCGGCCGTTACCCCGTAGAAGACCCGATGGTCGACTGAGAGCGTGACGCGCATGCGCTTACCGGGGACGATCTGGCCGTCCTTCACCACGGGCTTGTCCTCGATCGCGCCGACCGCCAGGATGCCGGAGTCGGGCGGGTTGATGATGGCGGTGAACTGGTCGACGTCGTACATGCCGAGGTTCGAGATGCTGAAGCTGTTGCCCATGTAGTCCTGCGCCGAGGCCTTGTTGGTGCGTGCGCGCTCGATCAACTGCTTGGACTCGCTCGCGATGTCTTTGAGCGACTTCTGGTCGGCGTTCCGCAGCACCGGCACGATCAGGCGATCGGGAAGACCAACCGCGATCCCGATGTTGATGTCGCGCTTGCGCTCGATGCGGCCGTCGGCCCACGAGGCGTTCACCTCAGGAAACTTCGTCAGTGCCGTGGCGACGGCCTTGACGACCAGGTCGTTGAGGCTGATCGCCTCCGACTTGTCGACCGCCTCGTTGAACATCTGGCGAAGGCGGACGGCGTCGTCCATTGCGATCTCCGAGGTGACGTAGAAATGTGGCGCCGAGAACGCGCTCTGGGCAAGACGCATCGCGACCGTCGTCTGCAGCTTGGAGAGCTCGATCACCTCGACCTCGCCGGTTGGACGCGCGGTCGGCTGGCGCGTCTCGCGCGTGGGCGCGGCGGCGGCCGCTTGCGGCTGGGTCTTCTGTTGCGCGGCGGCCTCAACGTCCTCTTTCGTGATCCGCCCACCGGGGCCGGAGCCCCGCACGCGGCGCAGGTCGACGCCGTGTTCTTCGGCGAGGCGCCGGGCAACTGGCGAGACCCGCTGCCGCTCGCCATTCTCTTGCTCGGCCGGACGGCGGATCACATTGAGGGCAGCCTGCCCGGCCGCGCCGACTTCGGTACGGTCATCCGGTCCGCCGTGGGGGTACTGTTCGCCGCCGGCGTCGGCCGCGGCCTGGGCGGTGGCGGCCACCGCCTTATCAGCCTGGGCGACGTGCGCCTCCGGCTTGGTGGCCTGTGCTTTCGGTGCGTCGGCGGTGGCCGGGCGGGCGTTTTGCTTTGGCTCGGCGGCCTCGGCCTGACCCTGCGGCGCCGGCGCCTTCTCGGCTGGGGGGGTTGTACTGCCGTCGCCGATCTCGGCGATGACCGCCCCGATGGGAGCGCTTTCACCTTCGGGCACGACGATCTTGCTCAACTTGCCGGTGGCGTAGGCCTCGACCTCGATGTTGGCCTTGTCGCTCTCGATCTCGACGAGCGGTTCGCCTTTTTGGACCTGGTCACCCTCTTTCTTGAGCCAGCGCAGGATCTTGCCGGTCTCCATCGAGTCGGACAGCCGCGGCATCTGGACGCTGGCCATCAGTTCTTTCCGAGCAGTGCCCTGGCTGTCACGATCACGTCCGCCTTGCCCGGGAAGGCGATCTTCTCCAGCCGCTTGTTGTAGGGCGCCGGCACCTCGGCGGCACCAATCCGTGCGACCGGCGCATCGAGATAATCGAAGGCTTCCTCGTAGACGCGGGAGGCGATCTCCGATCCAACGCCGTACGAGCGCCAGCCTTCTTCGACCGTGATCAGCCGGCTTGTCTTCTTCACCGACGCGATCACCGGCGCCATGTCGAGCGGGCGGAGGGCCCGCATGTCGACCACCTCGGCGCTGATGCCTTCTTTTTCGAGCTCGGTGGCGGCGTCCATGGCCACGATCAGCATGCGCGAATGCGCGCAGATCGTGATGTGCTCGCCCGGACGCTTCACTTCGTTCTTATCCAGCGGCACCAGGTGCTCGCCGTCGGGTACCTCGCCCTTGACCGCGTAAGTACCTTCGTTTTCGATGAACATCACCGGGTTGTCGTCGCGGATCGCGGACTTCAACATCCCTTTGGCATCGGCCGGCGTCCCGGGCGCGACGACCTTCAGGCCGGGCACATGAGCGAACCAGTTCTCGTGGCTATGGGAGTGTTGCGCCCCGAGCTGGTGGCCGCCGCCGCCGGGCGTGCGGATGACCAGCGGGACCTTGGTCCCACCGCCGAACATGTAGCGGATGTGCGCTGCGGCGTTCACGACCTGGTCCATGGCGACCATGATGAAGTTCACGGTCATCATCTCGGCGACCGGCCGCAGCCCCGACATGGCGGCGCCGATCGCCGTGCCGATGATGATCTCCTCGGCGATGGGCGTGTCGAGCACGCGCTTCTCGCCGAACTCCTTCATCAAGCCGCGCGTCACCTTGAAGGACCCGTCGTACAGACCGATGTCCTCGCCCAGCAGGAACACCGCCTCGTCGCGTTTCATCTCCTCACGGAGCGCCTGGTTGAGCGCGTCGCGCATGGCAAGGACAGCCATCAGCTCGCCTCGCCGGCGTAGACGTCGCGATAGAGGTCCTTCGGATCCGGGTCCGGACTCTCCTCCGCGAACGTTACGGCATCTTCGACCTGGGCGGTGACCTCCTCGTCGATGCGCTGGACGTCCTCGTCCGTGAGCATCTTCTGCTTCTTCAGGTGCCCGGCGAGGCTGAGGATGGCGTCGCGGGTCTGCCATTCCTTGAGCTCGTCCTTGCCGCGATAGGTGTCGGGGTCGGACATCGAGTGGCCGCGGTAGCGATAGGTGACGCACTCGAGCAGGCTTGGCTCGTGCTTCTCACGGGCCTGGGCGACCAACTGGTCGGTGATGCGGCGCACGGCGAGCACGTCCATCCCGTCGACCCGTTCGCCCGTCATGTCGTAGGCGCACGCCTTCTTCCAGATCTCGGTGACGGCCGAGGCCCGCTTGACGGCGGTGCCCATGCCGTAGAGGTTGTTGACGCAGACGAAGACGATCGGCAAGTGCCACAGCTTCGCCACGTTCAGCGATTCATGAAAGGCGCCGATGTTCGTCGCGCCGTCGCCGAAGATGCTCATCACGACCTCGTCCGTGCCCTGGTAGTTGATGGCGTAGGCGCTGCCGCAGGCGATGGGAAGGGCCTGGCCGACGATGGCGTAGCCGCCGTAGAAGCGGTGGTCCTGGCTGAACAGGTGCATCGACCCGCCGCGGCCGTGCGAGGTGCCGGTCTCCTTGCCGAAGAGCTCCGCCATTACTGCCTTCGGGTCGAGCCCCTTGGCGAGCGCGTGGCCGTGCTCGCGGTACGTGCTGTAGACATAGTCGGTGGGCCGTAATGCCGAGATGCTGCCGACGATCGTCGCCTCTTCGCCGATGTTGAGGTGGCAGAAGCCGCCGATCTTGGCCGCCTGGTACATCTCGGCGGTCTTCTCCTCGAAGCGCCGGATCAGTAGCATCTCGCGGTAGAGCTTGAGCAGGGTCTCCTTGTCGGAAAGCGCGGCTTTCGAGCGGCCCTCGGCGGCTCGCTGTTCGACTTTCACGACGCCTCCGGGGACCCGCCCTGGAAGAGGGGGTGCAAAACCCCCCTATTGTAGTGGCGGGGAGCGCAAATTCCGGGGCGTCAAACCGCCGCTGGCGGCTTGCTGGCTCTCAGTGAAAAGAAGAGGGGCAGCGTGCCGTCGAGCTCGGGTGGCAGGCGATAGCGGCCATCGCCTCCCGGCAGCAGGAAGGAGACTGGCCACTCGCAAAACGTGAACTCGTGGAGGAATTCCACGCGAAGGCCGGTCGTCGCGAGGGCAGTGACGATCTCGCCCAGACCGTGGTTCCAGGCGTATTCATGCTCGGCCTTCACGGTCGCCGTTCGATCGGCGTAGGAGCCCTGCGGCGTGAACACGAGCGGCTCCCGCGTCGTGAAATATGGATGGCGAAGGCGCAGCTCCGTCACGCCGTCGTCGTCATCGAAGACCTGCTCGAAGGGATGGATCTCCGTGATGTAGAAGACCCCACCGGGCTTCAGGAAATGCGTGACAACCTGCGCCCAGCGCTGCATGTCAGGCAGCCAGCCAAGCACCCCGCGCGAGGTATAGACGATGTCAAACGTTCCGGGGAGCTGCGTGGGCAGGTCGTAAAGGTCGGCACAGACGAAGGTGGCAGGCAGCGAAAGTTCGGCGGCAAGTGCACGCGCCCGCTCGATCGCCGCGGGCGAGAAATCGGCCCCGGTCACCTCCGCGCCGAGCCTCGCCCACGACAGCGTGTCGAGGCCGAAGTGGCACTGGAGATGAAGCAAAGTCTTGCCCTCGATCGGGCCGATTTCCTCCATCTCGTACTCCCGGAGTCTGTTCTGGCCGGCCTTGAAGGCCTCAACCTTATAGAAGTCGGATCGGTAGTTGATGCCGGTCCACTCGTCCCAGAGCGCGCGGTTTGCCTGGAGGTACTTATCCATCGCCGCGGCTTGCGCCGTTCGGCGAGTATCCCTGCTGCGCGTGACGGGCCGTCACCACCGTCTTGATGTTGCCTCGGACGTTGAAGTCACCGACGACCTCCATGAACCGGGGATCGAGCAACGTCACGAGGTCATCGAGGATTCGATTCACGGCGGCCTCGTGGAAGATCTCCCGGTCGCGAAACTTGTTGATGTAGAGCTTCAGCGACTTGAGCTCGACGAGCTTCTGGTCGGGGATATATCGGATGCGGATGGTGGCGAAATCGGGGAATCCGGAATCGGGTGCCAGGCAGGTGAACTCGGGAATCGTGAAGTCGATCTCGTAGTCACGCTCCGGTTTGTCGTTCGGGACCGCCTGCAGGGACGACTCGGCGATCATCTTCGCCCCGTATTTCATGGGGTAATGGTAAAGGCTGTGCGCGAGCTGGTGACTGTGCCGTCGCCGTTGGTCAGCTGGATGACGTAATCCTGGACGACGCGTCCGGCCGGCACTTTGACGGTGAGCGTGGAAGGGTTGACCAGCGTCGTGGCCAGACCGTCGAACGCGCCGTTGGGGCTGGCCAGCGGGACGAAATGGACGCGCAGCACGGTGCCGGCGGTGAAGCCGCTGCCCTGGATGGTGATGACGGTGTCTTGCGCCGCCGGCGCCCGTGCCGGGCTGACCGACTGGATCGTGAGCCCACTGGTGGGCGCGCTGGTCGTGTCGCTGCCGCGTAATACCAACGTTCCGGGGAGCGGCGCCAGCGGCATCACGGTCCCGGCCAGGCCGCGCCACTGCGCGATATCGCCGGCGGCGAGGTTGATCGGCAGCGCTGTCCCGGTGGCGGTCAGGACGCCGATCGCCCTGCCACCTGGTCCGACCAGGGGACCGCCGATGTTTCCCGGGAGGTCATCCACGCGCAGCGTCAACTGGGCGTCGCTGCGCTGTATGAGTACCGCCGGTGTCGAGGGGCGCAGGTTCGCCACCTTCGGACTGGCAAGCAGGACGGCCGGGTCGGCGGGTTGCAGCGCCGCCGCATCGCCGAAGGGCAGTGGAGTGCCGTCGTTGGCGGCGCGGATCTCAGCGAGCCCAAGCGTGGTATCGATCCCGATCACCCGCACGGGATGCGTGCCGCCGGTGTTGTCGACGAGCCGCAGGCCCTGGCTGCCGCCGACCTGGCTGGCCGCCGTCAGGAAATCGCCCTGCGTGTCGATCAGGAAGGCCGTGCCAAAGCTGTGGTCGTTGACGATGGTCATGACGCCGGCGAGATCCCGTTCCAGCTCGTCGGGCAGTAGCACCGCGGCCGGCGGCACCGTCGGCGAGGGGGTGGGGGCGGGCGTCGCCGTCGGTTGGGCGAGGCGCTGGGTGGCGGTTGGGATCAGGACGGCCAATCCCGCCACGATGAGCGTGACGACGACCGCCGTGAGCAGCTGGTCCTTTCGAAGTCCGCGAAGCGGGCCCACATGCCTGCAACGAAGCAAGGCATCGTATACATTCATGACGATGCGGCTGCGGAATACCGAAACGAACGCGGTCCAGCCGCTCGAGCCTCAGTCCGACCCGGTGAGGCTCTATGTCTGCGGCATCACTCCCTACGACACGACCCACCTGGGCCATGCCTTCACCTATGTCGTGTTCGACGTGCTCGTGCGCGTCTTGCGGGCCGCCGGTCAGCCGGTCCGCTACGTGCAAAACGTGACCGACGTCGACGATGACATCATCCGGCGGGCAGGCGAGCTCGGTACCACCTGGGATCACCTCGCGGACAAAGAGACCAGCCTGTATGTGGAGGACATGGCGGCCCTCAACGTGCTCGCTCCCGATGTCTTCCCGAGGGCCAGCCAGACGATCCCAAAGATCATCGCGCTGATCGTCAGGCTGGAGGCGCAGGGGCATGCCTACCGGCGCGACGGCAACGTCTATTTCCGCGTGGGAAGTGTCGCCGATTACGGCCGCTTGAGCCGGCTGAGCCTTGAGGAGATGATCACGCTGTCCGCGCAGCGAGGTGCCGATCCGAACGACCCGCGCAAACAGGACCCGCTCGATTTCGTGCTCTGGCAGGCGAGCGCGGCGGCCGAGCCGCGCTGGGAAAGTCCCTGGGGCGTGGGCCGGCCCGGCTGGCATATCGAGTGCTCGGCGATGGCGCTCGAGCACCTGGGCCCACAGGTCGACGTCCACGGCGGCGGCGCCGATCTGATCTATCCGCATCACGAGAGCGAGATCGCGCAGTCGGAGTCAGCGACGGGGGTGCGGCCGTTCGCCCGCATCTGGGTGCACGTCGGCATGCTTGGTTACCAGGGGGAGAAGATGAGCAAGTCTCTCCGCAACCTCGTCCTGATCCGCGACCTGCTGGCGCGTTACGACGCCGACAGCATCCGGGTCCTCCTGCTCCGCCATCACTACCGCGAACCCTGGGAGTACACGCCCGACCAGCTCGATGACGCGGCCGCCTGGACGGCGCGGTTGCGGGCGGCGGCCGGCCGGATGAGCAACGGCACGGGCGATAGCGTGCTCGCGGTGCGGGCCGCGCTGGAGAACGATCTCGACACGCCCGGCGCTTTGCGCGCGCTGGAAGAGGCGCTGGACAGCGGCAATCACGGCTGGCGGGCCGCCGCCGACCTGCTCGGGCTCAGGCTCGGCGCGCCTCGAGCTGACGTGGGAGAAATGAAAAAGGCGCTCGGGTGGCGAGCGCCTTTCTCGTAATGGGGGAGGGAGGGAGTTAGTTAGTCGTTTCCCTCGCGGTCGGAGCCATGCTCATCAGCGTGGTTGCTCTCCGAGTCGCGCTTGTCCGTTTCAGGCTTCTCGACATCCTGCTTCTCGACGTCCTGCTTGTCGACTTCCGGCTGCTCGACCTCGGCGGCCCCAGCCGTCAGCTCAGCCATCGCCGCGGCGTACTCCGCCTTCAGGCTCGCGATCGCCTTGCACGCATCAGCGACGACCTCGGTCAGCTGCGCGTTGAGAGCCGCCGCATCCTTGGCGCCGTCTTCGTCAGTGCTTTCGGCGACCGCCTCGTCGACGTCGCTGTTCGCCTCCGCCGTGATCTCGGCGAGTGCGGCCGTGGTCTCGGCGTTCAGCGCCGTCGCCTCGGTCCGCGCTTCGCTTGACAGCGGGGTCGGGTCGGGCAGTACGACCGTCTTCGCGCAATCGCTAACCGCGCTCTTGGCCGAGGCGGGCGTCGGGTTGCCGGCAAAGCCCGCCACACCCGTGCAGAGGACGAGCCCGCCGGCGACGATCGCCGCGCCAAATACGCTTCGCTTCATGCCATCTTCTAATACGCATTCGGATAGGCGGCTATTCGTAACGTTGTCGCGGGTGGGTAACGGCGGCCTTACGCGGGGTCGATGAGGCGATGAACGCGCGGTAACCGCGGCGGTGGAAACGATGGCAGGTCATCAGGCCCGCGGGCTTCCAGCTCCGCACGGAGCGCGGCCGTTTCGCGCACCAGCCGTTCGACATCGATCGTCATACAAATCGGCCGGTACGGTTCCAGCTTGGCGAGTCCGTGCCCGAGTTTCGCCACAGCTCCCTTCCAGTTGCCACGGCGCCAGTGATAGAAGCCGACCCCAACCTGGAGGATGCCCTGGTAGAGATAGCGCACCTCGTCCGGCTCGCGAATCCAGATGCCCTCGAGCGTCTCGTGCTGTTCGAAGAATTCCTGGCGGTTGAACTCCTCGATGCCGTGCAGAAGGGCATCGGGCGGCGTGTCCTCGCAGCGAGCGGTGCGGCGAGGCGAGGACTTCTTGAGGCGCGCCTTCACGCCGACTGCTGGCCGGTGGCCGACGCCCGCACGGTGTCGCCGTCGGGCGATGCCGCCGGCAGCTCGAGATAGAAGGTTGTGCCTTTGCCTTCCAGGCTGTTGGCCCAGGCGCGGCCGCCGTGTGCCTCGGCCACCCGACGCAGCAGATAGAGTCCGAGCCCTTCGCCACGCGCCGGCTGCTCCTCGGTCAGCGGGCTGAACAGTTCGGCCAGCCGGTCGGCCGACATTCCCGGGCCGTCGTCCTTGACGATCAACTGGCAGCGATCGGGGGTTGCCTGCCGCAGGCGAAGCTGGACCACGGTCGCACTGCGCGCGTGCTTGAACACGTTGTGGAGCATCTCGTCGAGCGCCGCCTCGAGCAGGGTTGCGTCACCCCAGACGTCGGCGTGGCTATCGATTTGCAGCCGCAGCTCCATGCCGGCGCCGGCCATCCGTTGGCGGATCCGCTGCGCCGCCGACTGCGCCACGGCATCCAGCGAGACGCGAACCGTGAAAGCCAGCTCCAGGGGAAGGCGTGAGAGGAGCAGGACCTGGTCCGCGATCCGCATCAGGGTTTCGGACTGCTGGGCGAGGCGCTGCGCCACCACGGTCATCTGCTCGGGAGGCACCTCGTTGTTGCTCAGCATGTCCGCGTAGCCGCGCAGGATCGCGAGCGGCTCCTTGACTTCCTCTGAGGCCAGCCGAATCGCCGATATCGGCGTGCGGGATTGGCCGTTGAGCGGCGTCGATCCGGGTCGAAGTCGAGGGGCGAGCAATGCGGCGACCACGAGCAGCAGGTCCTGCTCCTCGGCAGTGAAAACGCGTGCGCTCTTACCCAACACCGCCAGCGTGCCGGTCGCCTCATCCTCCGGGTTGCGCAACACGGTTCCGAGGTCGCTACTGATGTCGAACTGCTGGCGCATCGCCAGCCGCTTGAAGGGCTGACGTTTGGAGGCGTCGCGAACATTGATCAGGCCGCCGTCGCTCTCCTCCTCGGCGGCGCCAAACGTATCCTGCAGCGGCAGACGCGTGCCCTGCTGGATCGCGGGCCCGCTCTCGACCCGGGCCGCGATGATCTCGAGGGTCTCGCCATCGATCTTGCCCAGGAACGCCGCCCGAACGTCGAGTGCCTCGATCAGGCAGCTGAGCGCGCTGTCGATGACATCCAGGACAGGCTTCTCGAGATTGGCAACCACCAGGCGGCGGACGAGGCTGAGGTGTGGCTGGCGGTCAGGGCTCATGAAGGGGCGCCCACGGTTATAACATGCCCACCATTGGCAGAGGTATCCAACGGGCGGGCGAACCTGCACCTGCACACGATCTTCAGCGACGGCGAGCTGCCACCGTTAGAGGTTGTCGCCGCTCACGCCGCCGCCGGCTTCGACGTCATCGCCCTGACCGACCACGACACACTCGCGGGGATCGATGCCCTGGGCGGCCTGGAGGGGCACGGCGTGCGAATGATTGCCGGCGTCGAGCTATCGATCGAAGATGAGCCTGGCCGCGGACTGATCGACGCCCATCTGCTCGGCTACGGCTTCGCGCTCAACAACCGGCGGCTGCGCAACCGCCTGCATCAAGCCAGTGAAGCCCGCGAGGCGCAGAAACGGGAAACGGTCGACCGGCTGGCGGCCGCCGGCTACCGCGTGACGTGGGAGGCCGTGCGCGCCGGCGCGCGTGGCAACGTCGGCAAGCCCCACATCGTTGCTGCCATCGAGGCCGCGCAGCCGGGCGTAGCGCGCGAAGAGCTGTACGCGGCGATGGGTCCCGGTGGGCCGGCGCACGTTCCGCGGGCCACGGAGATGCCACTGGATGAGGCGGTGGATATGGTGACCGCGGCGGGGGGCGTCACCGTGCTGGCGCACCCCGGTGTCTACCGTCATGTGCCCGACCTGCAGCTGTTGTTTCGGGCGTGCGCCGTGGCGGGCGTGCTGGGGCTCGAGGTCACCTATCCGCAGGCGCCTGATGACCCCTATGGGCCGAAAAGTGCGGCCTTGATGGATCGCTTCCAGGAGGTCGCGGCCTCCTACGGGTGGGTGGCGACCGGTGGCGATGATTTCCATGGGCCACGGGTCACACCCCTGATCCGATTGGCCGCCTGGACGGCCACGCCGGCGGCCCGCGCCGACGAGCTGCTCGCCCGCCGCTCTTAGCGGACTTCAGGCCGTCGCAACTGCGCTATCTCGTCGTCAGAAAGCGTGTGATGGCCTCCACCACGGCGTCGGGCCGATCGAGTGGGAGGAAGTGCCCACCGGGATCGATGATCTGAACCGTACTCTCGCGAAGCCTGCCGTGGAGCGTTTCGGCCCAGGCCGGCTCCAGGAATGCATCGTTGGCTCCCCAGAGGATCAACGTCGGCGTCTCGATCTCGTCGATGTGCTTCGCCCGGCTCGTGAGATCTCGATTGTTCAGCGACCGCGCCGCGCGAAGGTAGGCGCGGCGGCCGCCCAGGTCCTGGAAGGGTCGCGTCCACTCGTCGACCATCTCATCGGTGACCCGGCCCGGCGTCACCACCCCGGCTTCCAGGCCCTTGCGGAGCCCGCGACGAAGATCGATGTTGACCATGATCTGGTCCCACGCCGGCTCTTTCAAACGTGCGATGTCGGGGATCGGCCAGTTGTTATCGACGATGCTGTCGATCAAAATGAGGCGGGCAACCCGCTGGGGTTCGTCGACAGCCATCAGTTGAGCGACGCCGCCTCCGATGTCATGGCCGGCCACTGCCGCCTGGTGCACGCCGATCGTTTCCATGAAGGCCACCACGTATCGGGCCTGTGCCGCAATCGACAGATCGACATCCATCCGCTTGTCGGAGTCGCCGTAGCCGAGCAGGTCGGGCGCCAGCACCTCGAAGGTTGCGGACAGCGGCTCGATGACATCGCGCCAGAGATACGAGGAGCTGGGAATCCCGTGCAGCAGCACAAGCGGCGGACCCTGCCCGGTTCGGAGGTACGCGATATCGCCTGCAAAGGTCCGAATCTTTCGTTTGCCCCGCGCGAGCGGCGCCATCCCGATGAGCTCGGTCGTCATCGGCGGCG
>WNGQ01001896.1_pt1 | contig 21898 bp, 18 predicted proteins | sample 5407661 | NCBI WGS metagenome assembly WNGQ01 (sample SAMN13153382, study PRJNA577476) | soil metagenome | isolation source: 60 cm soil or saprolite under Garry oak tree replicate 2 | place: USA:California | collected 2016-06-15 | reverse complement strand
TCATCGCTGCCAATAACCACGCGGCTCGGCGCAAAGAAGCGGAGGGCGTTGAGGTAGAAGGCACACATGTCGGGCGCTTTCCCCTCGAAGTCCGGGTCGTGGCTGTTGAGCCAATAGACACTCCGGTGGGGTTTGAGGTCCGCGTCATCGAGAAGACGCCAGATACTCGAACGACTCATCGTCCAGGTGCGCCCCTGCGCCAGGGCAGCGACCAGGTCGTCGAGACTCCAGCGCGTGGCTGAGCAGTAGTCCCGGGCAGGTTTACGGGTGGCCATCGCCAGCACATCCAGACGCGCTGAGGGGGGAAAAGCGCCGCGGCCGACCTGGGCGTGGCGCATCGTGCAGGCCACTGAGGCCCTGCGCAAGAGAGCGACGGCGCCACCGGCCCACGGTAGGGCGGTGACAGTGGAGGGCCTGGGCCACCTGAAGATTCGACGGGTGGTCCGGTGCTGCCGTCCGGAGGATCAAGCGGCAATGAAAGACGAAGGCTTGTGGGGTGGAATGGGCGCGCACGAGCGACTCCACATGGGACTGTGCATCGCAACCTAAGGTCACATGGGGAGCAAGAGGCACGGGCATTGTCGAGATCCTTATGACAAGGGAGAAATGGCCACACATGATACGCCAATGCCCCAATTCTATACGTTGTCGACGTCAAAATGTACTGGCATAGGATTTACGAAATAGACACCTAGTATTCGATACCTTGGGCCTCGTCGGCTGTCGAAGGGCGAAATGGCTCTCTGTCGCAAATGCATCACAATCATCGTGGACGACCCAAGCGGCGATACCAGGTGTGGACCGTCCTGCATAACTTCCTGGGAGAGGAGGAAGAAGCAAGCCAGGATTATTCCACTGTGACAGACTTGGCGAGATTGCGCGGTTGGTCGATGTCACACCCACGCTCGATAGCGCAGTAGTAGGCGAAGAGCTGGAGCGCCACAACGGCAGGGATGGGCTGCAGGAAATCGAGGTTCTGCGGGGTATAAATGACGTCGTCAGCGATCTCGGCGATCTCCTCATCGCCCTCGGTGGCGATGGCAATCATCTTCCCACCGCGGCTCCTGATCTCTTGCATATTGGAGATGACCTTGTCGTACATCATATCCCTGGTGGCCAGACAGACCGTCGGGAAGCGCTTATCAATCATGGCGATGAAGCCGTGCTTCATCTCGCCCGCCGCGCACCCCTCCGCGTGGATGTAGGAGATCTCTTTGAGCTTCAGGGCGCCTTCCAGGGCCATGGGATAGTTGTACTTCCGGCCGATGAAGAGAAAATTGTCGTAGCGCGCGTACGTGGCAGCTATGGACCGAATGGCATCGGCCTGCTTGAGCACCCTCTGGATCTGCTCGGGCAGGCGCTCGAGGCCGGCGACGATTTCCATGCCATCGGTGACCGACAGGTGCTTGAAACGCCCGAGGAGCAGGGCAATCATCGTCAGAATACAGCACTGACTCGTAAAGATTTTGGTGGAGGCTACACTGATCTCCGGGCCGCCGTGGTTATAGACGCCGGCCTCCGTGAGGCGGCTCATGGTGGAGCCGACGACGTTCACCAGTCCCAAGAGGAGCGCGCCCTTGCGACCCGCTTCGTGCATTGCCGCAATCGTGTCCGCGGTCTCGCCAGATTGGCTAATCCCCAGCACCACTGTGCCCGGCCGGATGTTGGTCTTGCGATAGCGCATTTCGCTGGCGATCTCGACTTCCACCACGAGGTCGGTCAAGCGCTCGAACACATACCGGGCATACAGCCCCGCGTAGGAACTCGTGCCACACGACACAATCACCAGATGCTGCGCCTCTTTCAGGCGGTTGAGCACTTTATCCAGACCACCGAGATGCGCCATGCCCTCACCACCAATGAGCCGGCCGCGCAGGGCGTTGGTCATCGTGTCGGGCTGCTCAAAAATTTCTTTGAGCATGTAATGCGGAAAGCCATTGAGTTCGACGTCATCGGGTTGCCATTCAATCCGTTCCGTCTCGCGGGCGACCGGTTTGTCGGCAAGCGTATCAATGATGTACTCATTCGCCCGAATGGTCACGATGTCGTTGTCTTCCAGATACACCACCCTATCAGTGAGGCGCAGGAACGCGGCGACATCGCTCGCCAGGAGCATTTCGTTATCCCCGACGCCGAGCACCATCGGCGAGCCACGCCGCGCGGCCACCAGCTCATGCGGATGATCAGCATGCATCACCACCAGCCCGTAGGTGCCGGTCACCTTGCGCAGGGCGCGCTTGACCGCCTGGCGCAGATCGCCCGTGTACTCGTCTTCGATCAGGTGGGCGACCACTTCCGTATCGGTTTCCGAGTTGAAGCGGTAGCCGCGGGCGCTCAACTGCTCGCGTAAAATCTGATAATTCTCCACGATGCCATTGTGCACGACCATGACGCTTTCATTACCATTGGCGTGCGGATGGGCATTGGCTTCCGAAGGCTTGCCGTGCGTGGCCCAGCGGGTGTGGCCCATGCCAATGGTGCTCTCAAAAGGCCGCTCTGCCAGCTCGGCTGCCAGGCTGTTGACTTTGCCTTGCATCCTGACACGACAGAGTTCGCCATCTTCCATGACCGCAATACCAGCCGAGTCGTAACCCCGATATTCTAAACGGTGGAGTCCTTCGAGCAGGATAGGCACAACATGTTTCTGGCCAACATAGCCGACAATACCGCACATGGGGCACCTCCAGGGTAGAAGAGTTGCGTGATTTGATGCTATAAAACGTGGGAAACCTTATGTGAACGCTATTGCGTTTACGAGACAGTTGCTAGAGTTGGAACCCGTATCACTTTCACATCTTTCAGTTCTTGGGCTGGCGATGGAGGAAAATGGCGTACAAACATATCGTCGAGTAATTGCGTGGAAAGAATGCCCACCAACGCCATGTTCTCTCGCTCAGAAGTCAAGGACCCTTCTTGTTGATGGCACTTCTCTACGAGCCGTGCCACCTTGGCGGCATCGAAGTATCCCGACTGCCGAATGGCCTGTTCTGAAAGCAGGTCAGACACATACTCCTGGGGCGCACTCCCAAAGAAGCATCGGCTGATAGGGGCGCGATACGGCTGCTTTGGCCTGTGCGCCAATGCGGGTGGCATAAGGCCAGTGGCAACCTTGCGGAGGATACGCTTGTCCTGCAAACCCCGCAGGCGGTAGGTTGGCGGAAGAGCACACGCGAACTCCACCACACGGTAATCGAGAAAGGGATAGCGTCCCTCCACGGCATGGGCCATCGCGACACGGTCCCCCTGGGATGCGAGCAGATAATTGGACAGGAAAATGGAGATCTCCGTATACTGCGCTCTGGAGAGCGGGTCCCACGTCATGAAATCAGGCGGCAGTGAGGCACAGAACCGCTCCAGAAATCCTGCTTGCTTTTTTATGAGCCCCTGCATCTCCGGAGAGAAAAATGTCTGGAGGTGGGAGGTGTTTTCCCACCGAATCAAGTGGGAATAATGTGGGGCGTCCACCTGCGTCAGACCTTTGCGGAAGAAACTGGCAAGAAAGGCGTGGTTCCGGCCGTCTTGAGCAGCAAAGATGTCAGGGTACAGCTTTTGGAAGAGCCGTGGGCGCATGGTGGAATCGGGTTGGCGCGCCCAGAATCGCCGCACACGATCCTCTTTAAAGATATCATAGCCAGCGAAGATCTCGTCGGCGCCTTCTCCCGTGAGCACCACCTTGAAGTTGTTAGCGCGCACCAGTCGTGCAAGCTGATACAGGGGGGCGGGCGCCGTACGGAGGAGGGGGACTTCCGCATGCCAGACGACGCGACGGAAATTCTCGCCGATATCCTGCTCACTGCAGCGAATACTGCGGTGTTCAGTCTGTAAGGCTTGCACGGCCTTGGCCTGGAAAGGCGCTTCATCAAAGTGGCTGTCTGTGAAGCTCACTGAGAAGGTGCGTAAGTGATTGTCAAAGAAACGCTTGACCAGTGACGTAATGCAGGTACTATCCAGTCCACCACTGAGGTAGGCCCCTACAGGAACATCAGCACGCAGGCGGATGCGCGTTGCATCGAGGAGCAAGTGCTGCAACTCCTCGGTCAATTGATTATCGCAACGATCTTCCCGTCCTGAGGCAGCGAAAGACAGTTGCCAGTATGGATGGATAACCAGCCCTGCAGGCGAAAACACGGCATAGTGACCTGGAGGAAGCTGGCGCACCCCTTGGAACGCGGTCAAGGGGCCCAACGGCGCCCAGCAGGTAAAAACGTCTGAGATGGCTTGCGGGTCGAGGACACGGGGAATACGCGAGTCCGCAAAGAGCGCCTTGACTTCGGAGCCAAATACGAGTCGCTTGCCATCGTGGTAATAGAAGAGGGGGCGTATGCCCAGACGATCACGGCCCAGCAGCAAGCGTTTCTTGCGCTGGTCCCACAGCGCAAAGGCAAACTGCCCATTGACGTCTTTGAACAGATCGGGGCCGCGCTCCTCGTAGAGATGGACCAGTATTTCGGTGTCCGTGCGGGTGTAGAACTGATGCCCTCGCTTCTCCAATTCGTGGCGCAGTTCCGGATAGTTGAAGATCTCGCCGTTGTACACGACCCACACCGTCCGATCCTCATTGTGAATGGGCTGGTCTCCCCCACTGAGATCGACGATACTCAATCGAGCATGTGCCAATCCGGCCTCGTTATCCGTGTAGATGCCAAAGGCATCGGGACCCCGGTGGCGGATGAACCCTAGCATCCGGCGCAGGAGGCCTTCTTGGGGTTTTGCAGCTAGAAAGTCAATGATACCAGCTATACCGCACATATAAGCCTCAGGATCTTTAAGCGTTACACTACTCCTCAATTTCTTGATAGCTCAGTCGCTGATCTCCACAGACAAGCACTGTTTTATGGGGAGATTGCTGGACACTGAGTTCAAGAAAGGCTTCAACCTGCAACCGTGGTGCTCCTCATTTGCACTTTGCGGTTGATGAACTGGACCAACCCGTTGATGGAATCCAGATTTTGCGGGAGGAGTTCGTCGTCTAGAATCTGAATCTCGTACATATCTTGCAAAAATGTTATGAGTTCCAGGACGCCTGTGGAATCGATAATGCCCCGGTATAGCAATGAGTCGTCATTAGACAGCCCGGTCGCCAAGTCGCCGAAGAGAAAATTGTCGATGATAAATTGACGGATTTCTTGCTCAATTGATCGCATGGACAAGGTGCCTCCTTCTATTGTTGAGAAACTGTGCCATTAGCAGTTATACTGAAAGCATGCCTACCAGTGTCATGTTGACTTTAGCACTTATGCTCTGTCCCCTTTCGCTTTATTGACCAACTTCCAGCCTGACTCTTCCGTTGTGCTGTTTCGACCAAATTTCATACCGGGTTCCGAGGAGCACCCCATGAAAACGCATAAAAATCAATGGCTTTGGACCCTACTATCCCCTCTGATATCCCTTGTGGAGCCACAAACCAGGACACACACCATGTTGCCTGAGGTGCAGAAGCCTTCGCGGTGACCTGACATAGTACCCCCCAGATATGTTGGCTTACAACTTCTTGAGAACAAAGCACTTTCATGGGGTATTGTCCCGAAATTGGCACACATACTTGCTGAAATCACGATACGGAAAAGTCAGCGGCTTACCATATTGAGCATGAGAACATCCGTCCCACTGCTCGTACCACGCTGGAAGCATTCATCTCATAGGTATCGACGCTCTTCATTTCAAACTTTATAGCCTTGGACAAGAATACCTCAAGCTTTCTAATAGATCATTTTAGTCTAAAAAGGTGCCACAGACTGCGTGCGGCTCGATTTGCGGTAGCTCCGCAATGGGCACGACGAGCAGTGCCTTGGCGTGCAGAGAGGACGTCGTGCGTCGCTTCGCCTGAATGTCGAAGTAGATGTGCCGCACGCGCTCCGCGCCGATGCCGAGAAAGCCCCCGAGTTCGGCTGCATCCACATCGTGGTTGCATGCCCATAGTGCATAGTCCATCTGCTCATAGGGTAACACGAAGTAAAACTCATCTTGCCCCTGCGGCATACTGTAGGTGTCGGTCGTTGGGCGCGCGTTACAGACCTCCGCAGGCAATCCCAGATGACGCGCGAGCGCGTAAACCTGAGTCTTGTAGAGATGCGCGATTGGCTTGACGTCGGCCGAGCCGTCGCCGTTCTTGACGAAAAACCCCTGATCGTACTCGAGCCGGTTCGGTGTGCCAACCACAGCGTAGTTGAGCCGATCAGCATGGAAATACTCCATAGTCTTGCGGATGCGCTGCTTGAAGTTGGTTGCCGCGACGATCTGCAAGTACTCCTTGACCGGCAACCGCTGCTCGAGCACCCGGCCGTCAGGGGCTTGTACCACAAGCTTGAAATGATTCAGTCGCCCATCGAGACCGCCGCCGATCACGATCTTGTTCTTCCACCCGGGACCGTATTCGGGGAACACCGCGCAGATGGCGTCGTCACGCCAACGGTAGCAACCGATCGCCTCGAGAGCCGGGCCGATATTCTCCTCGCGATACTCGATCCCGAGTTGCTCGGCGACGCGGTGACCGAGCGTACTGCTCGCGGATGATGAGTCCTTTTCCGGGAGCAGCAGTCCAAAGACCTTTTTCGGGCCGAGCGCATGCACTGCGAGCGCTGCGCATACCGAGCTGTCCACGCCACCCGACAGCGCCACCACCAACCCGCGCTTGCGCAAGATGTTGCTGCACACCTCGCGCAAGCGTGCTCTGATCCGCTCGACTTCGGCGGCTTCATCCAGCTTGAACACATCGTTCTGCAATACTTTCTGCACCGCCCCCTCCACTATCGCGCTGTCCATTGTGCGCTCCGAGTTTGAACGTCTTTACCTTTGGGTCAACCCTACTTCGGTTGCCAATAATGACAAGCGCTTCAGTGCAGGGCTACCTTTCCATAAATCTCGGCACTGTTATCGTAATTCTTGCGCAGCAGGCGCATGGGATTTCCTATAACCAACACTTTCGCGGGCAGGTTGCGGGAAACCACCGTCAGCGGACCAATGGTGACCCCATCGCCTATGCGTATGCCGCCAAATACGACCGAACCTGTCCCAATCCATACACGATTGCCGATGGTCGGCACGCCGGTATCGTTGCCCGCACGCCGTCCAATCGTGACTTGCTGCGCGACATTACAATCGCTCCCCATATGGATTGGCCCGATCACCACACCTCCGCAATGACCGATGTAGAGACCACCGCCTATCTGCGCGCCCGTATCGATATATATTCCCCAGCAAACAATGCAGAGCTTCTGCAAGATATAGTAAATCAACTTTAGCGGATACCTGATCGGCGCGAAATGGACCGCGCGCTGAACCCAGGAGCCAAAACGATACACCAATACCGCTTGCAGACCTGGTGATTCAAAAAAGATACGGAGTTTCTCATATAACCTTGGATTCCCATCACGGCTGTCCAACTGCATAAAACGTCTAATATCTCGCCGTACCGTTGCAAACATACGCTGTGACACAGGAAGTACAATATTTATTGATTCTTGTGCGCTCTCCATGACTACGATCCTTTTTTCCAGCCTGTAAAAAACTTTGCGAATGTTGCATCGAGTATGTGATAGGCCGACTCGTTGAGATGCAGCTTGTCGCCGATATCGTATTCGGATCGCAACCAACGTTCACTATCGCTGCGCTGCAATTGCGCCGCAAGATCAAATACCGGGATATGCTCGCGCTGCGTGTACTGCTTCAACCAGGTATTGAACTGCACGATACTGTCCAACTGCGTTGGCTTTCCGATCAGCCGCTTAACAAATATTTTTGCACGTGGTATGTACTCCGTCGGTTCCGCAACCGGCGCGGTCGTCACAAGCACAACCTGAATACCGACTGCACGAAGTGTGTCTACCCATGACATAAATTGACGTTGGTATTGTTTGGTGTCACCAGGAAAATAGGTTGCGCATTCCTTGATCAGCACGATATCCGGCTTATCCGGGTCGGTGACAAGCTTCTGAATGAGCGGCCCCTTATCAAAGGAATACACGCCAACGTAATCGAAGCGATATCCTGGCAATGCGACTCGCTCGCCGATTCGTTCAAAATGCCAGTCCTTCCCGATGGAAGCACCGACCAGTACAACCCGCATAGAATGCTCTACTTTACCCGACTCCGCCATCACGACTCCTCCAAATAACAATATCCCCACTAGAGATATGGTACGGACCAGATGTACCAGATGTAATGATTGCGCCATTTTCTTCACCCCTCTGTGATACCAGTTCTTTGAAATCATGGAGAAGCTCAACCCGCACAGCACTGGTGAACTGGTGCAGTTCGCGATTCGCAACGGCCCATTGACTGAAGGCGCCAGCGTCTGATCCGGAAAGTGAGTTTCTGATAGCAGTGGTAGTTGCCTAATTGGAAACGCTTGTGAGCAGCCTCGTGCAGTCGAACTACGTCACTCACGCTGCAGCGACTTGATAGTTGAAGCTGTCTGCGGCTAATTTTTCTCGAGTCAGGATCAAATCCACCTGTTCGCTAATTCCGCTAAGGACCCGAATCGGTTCTGTGATGCGACCAGCGAACCAGTCTTGGTAGAACTCTGGCCTATAATCATTTCGGACCGGATAGGCTCGGAATCCCTGGTCGGTGAAGATGCGCACAAGTTGCTCAGCAACCGGCTTTGACAGAATGTTCGGCTTAAGTTCCATGAGGAAACGCACGTCTTTGGGGAACCGGGGCAGGAGGTTCAGCATGCCTTCAACCATCTGATACTCAGCACCGTTGACGTCGATTTTCACCAAGCCCGCGCTGGCAACTTCTTCGGGCAGAAGCAAAGCTTCCAGGGGTACTCCTTTTATATATCCATCCGGAGTGATCTTGGTGGCCAGTGCTGGGACAACGGTGGTCTCACCTAGGTTGTCCGCTTCAGAGTGAAACAGGGGCAGGTCTTCGCATTTGTTCCAAGCCGCGGCGTTGATGAGCCGCACATTCTTAAATCCGTTCAACGACAGATTCTGCTTAAGACGCTCGAGGATCAAAGGCGAGGCCTCAATAGAGACAACTCTCCCACGCACTCCGACACATGTCGCGCTTAGCAGAATATACCACCCTATGTCAGCGCCGATATCGATAATTGTACGTCCTATCAACGGTAGCGACCGGACCCAAGCCGATATAGTAGGTTCCCAAATGCCGAAGTAATAAATGTAGCGCGGAATTATATCCTCAGTGTTTCCCGAAACACGGAACCCCATCCACGAGCGCGCTACGTATTTGTGCGACCGCCATCCAAACCGGCGAAGGACCTGGTAGCCAAACGAACCATCACGGACCGAACTCGGTCCATACCTCACGGCGAGGCGTGCGGTTGGAGTCAAGACCGAAGCAGCAGAGTTTTTGAAGTGGCCGAGAATCGACATGGCTTCCTTTCACTCAGACAATGGGCACACAATTACTACGTATGCGCTCCCGTTTTCCTGCGGTGCGTCACAGCCCCGAAATGAGCGTAGAGGAAAAGCACACTTCGCAGCGTTTTACTCGGAACGGAAATGTGAAGCTTTCCCTACCGATATCGACGGCGCCCTGACCGATTATTACCTGAAGGCGGTCTGCAACGGCGCTACCACCTCTTATTTGGCCTTGAACCGAGACGCATCCCAGTTCGGGGTGCGGCGCATCGACGCTTCTGCATCCACGGCTTGAAATGCCCCCGCATCCGAGCCCGCTCCGCTGGCGGACCGGGCCATCCCCTGCTGGTGGTACACGTACTGTTGCGCGGGAGTGAGGTCCAGGCCGAGGGCGTTCTTGGTGACCTCGGGCGCTAAGCTGCCGCCGATACCGATGGCCGAAGATCCGCCAGCGAGGTGGACATCATTGGCCGCCAGGTTGGCGAACCCGGGGTTGTTGTCTGCCGGTGAAAACAGGTGCTGGGCACCGGTGGTGATTCCCCTATAGGGACTGCCCGCGGAGAAGGCATACGTCCATCCTGGCGAGATCCAGTTGTTGCCCAGATGGAAATTCTCAATCCCGCAGCCCGCCAGAAACATTTCCCCGGTGGGCGCGCCGGGGGTCCGCGGCAGGTTCACCCAGATGTTGTTGCGGGCGTCAATCACACCGGGCACGCTCGCCGGGCAGGCAAAGCCCCCCTGGTGGACATGAAACAAGGGGAATTTCCAGATGTCAGATTGATTCCGCACCATCACGAAGGTGTTATTGTAGAAAAACAGCTTGCCACCGATGTCTGCCCTGCCGCCCGACCCATGATCGCCGTTCCAATGGACAGCGAGGGCGGAGGTGGTGCCGGGGGCGGTATTCAGCAGCACGTTGCCGTAGACGAAGGTCTGCATGTAATAGGGCCTGGAAGGAATGGTGGGCGCGCTATTCTCGGCTTCCACCAGATCCAGCATCCATCCGGCGGGCTGCTCGACATAGTTGTAGCGAATGATAGTGCCGGCGGAGCGGTCCTTGATCTGGCTGCCTAAAGCGCCGGGGCGCATGGGACCGTAGCGGTTGTGCTCGATGATGACGCCATCGGACTCGGTATAGCTAGCGTGCTCGAAGTACTGATTGGAGATCCCGTTGTTGTAGAAATAGTTGGCGCGCAGCACCGTATCCATCTGAAGTTCGGCAGCGGAACTGCCGGTCCAGTTGAAGAAGCCCAAGCCGCAGTTGGTAAGGACATTGTTGTGAACCAAGATGTGTTCGGACGAGCGCGCATAGATACAGGCGGCGAAATCCCCATAATTGGCGGAGGTTCCGTTTTCGGCCGTATAGCGATAAGCGGAGTGAGCATCCTGAACTTGCAGGTTGGCGATTTCGATATAACCGGGTTTGGGGGAACCGTTATCGCTGCGGTAGGCGATCTGGATGATGCCAGAGGGCTGGATAGAGTTGGATCCGCTGGCGGCGGGCCATCGCCAATGCATGTTGGTGCTGGTGATGGCGCCGTCGCCGGAGATGACGGGGAGTTCGCCATTGGGTCCGGGGACGCCCAGCACTCGAATCCACTGTGTCGCCGTACCGCGCCCGGAAATCAGAAACTTCTCGTAGTACGGCGTCGATTTGTAGTGGATGTACACCGTGTCCCCGGCCTGCAGGTTGTACCAGGGCACGCTTCCGATGGTCGTATACCGCTGGCCAGGCCCGACACGGTAATCCGTTGCACCCCAGCCGACGGCAGGGTAGAAAAGCACTCCCATGCAAAGCAAAACAGCCCTGCTCCAGGCCTTGAGTATGCCAGTGTCGTTCTTGCGCATCTTGCCTCCATGTGTACGATGATTAAGTAGCGTGATCACCGGTGCAAACCACACACCAGCTCGTAAAGCCTCAGTTTGTTGAAATATCCAGCGAGACGCGCCGGCAAACACAGCGGAATTCGAGGTCGCCGTGCAACCGTGTAATCGTCGGGTGCAGAATCGTGCAGTCGGACCGGACTGCCGCGCCTCGAACGGTACCCTTTCTGGAAAAGTGCACCTCCCTATGCACGAGACTGTTGCGCCGATGCGTGAAGCACCGCCGAGTGCAGGACACGGTGAAATCCCGCGCCGAAATCGCGCCACGATAAGCAGGGCACCGTACTCCTCAGGTGTTCGGGACACCAATCGCGCGACACAGCGGCCGCCAACGCCTCTCCGAGTAACCGGGGCTGCCCGGGCGGGACCAACAAACCGTTGTCCTTCTCGAGCAGTTCGGGAACTCCCCCGACGTTGGACGCAACGACGGGCCGACCGGATGCCAGCGCCTCGAGCACGACGTTGGGACAGCCCTCGCGGCGGCTTGGGAGACAGAGAACGTCAGCGGCAGACACCCACGCTGCCACTTCAGCATTCGGCCGCCGCCCGAGCAGCCGCACCCGACCCTCGAGACCATATTCGCGTACCAGCGACTCGAGAGGACGCATGAGAGGTCCGTCTCCGAGAATGACGAGCTCGGCCCCTCGCTCCCGCATGTGCTCGGTAAGCACCTTGAACCCGTTGATCAAGATGTCCGGCCCCTTCTCGGGCAGCAGGTTTCCCACGTAACAGATCAGTGGGCCAGCGCCCGTATATCCCAACCGCCGGCGCGAATCGCCCTTGCTGTCTGGCCGGAAACGTTCACCATCAACACCGTTGTACTGGACGAGAACCTTCTCCGATGCGACACCAAGCTCCACCACGCGCTGCTGCATCGCGCGGCTGAGTGCGATGACTCGGTAGGCCGAATCGAGGGCGGCCTTGACACGCGGCCGCATGTGCGGCTTGCTGGGCAATTCATTGATGTCACTGCCAATGACATTGGCGACGAGGGGACAGGCGGAGTCTCGCGCGAGAAGGCCCGCGACATACGTATCCGGGTATGCCCAGATGCCAAGAACTGCTTCGAACTCCCACTCACGGCGCAGGCGCCGAATGAACGGACGCACTGACAAATACATGGTCGTCGCATGCAGTCTATGCGCACCAGGGACCCCAAAAACGGTGGGGTGGTAAACTGGTATGCCGCCGTCCATTGCGTAAGCGGACTTGCCGAGAAGCGCAGGCAGGTATCGCAGACGGTGCTGCCAGGCGATAGGCGCGACGACTCGGACGTCACAGAATTCGGATAGCGCCTGCACAGCGTTAACGTGGTACACCCACTGAGTCGGCCATCCCGGCGACGGAAACAGGCTGGTAAAGACCAAGACGCGCATCAGCGGGCACCTGCCAGGCTTAAGTACAGACGGGCGTAGCGTCGCCGCATCGCGTCGAACGAGAACTGGGGCTCCGCCACGCACTTCGCTTCTGCTCCACCCACGTCAAGATTTAGCAAGAGTTGAACAATCCGCATAGGTTCTTATTCATCCCGCTCTTCGGTCCGGCCCCGGCCGACCAACGCTGCCAAGCGTGTTCTGCAATCCCGCAGACCGTCAAGCAGCGAGTTCCGCCAACTCGGCCGGCGCACGGTGTGCCAGTCCAGTTCGCGTCGTTGCTCTGCCAGGGAACGCTTGTATTCGAGGTCGCCCGCCATGAGATCAAATTCTGGTAATGTGGATTCCAAGTAGGACTGAAGGGCTACCTGCAATGTAACCAGCCCAGGGCGAAGCTTCCTGTTATCGCTGAATTTGAATCCGCACTGATAAAAGAAGGCCTTGCTTTTCAGCACATAATTGTAGAGGATCCCGATGGTTTCATCGTCGGCCGAAACTCTTAAGATATCAATCTCGCCGCGATTGAAGCATTTCGCCAGCATGGCGCGATGAAACTGCTGGAAGCGCGGCGAAGCGAACGCCCCCGGCCGCCCCTTCGCCGTCCAGCGGTCCTGATGCAGCCTGGCTAATTCCGCGAGCATGGCCTGCGCGTGTTCGATCGACTGCGCCCGCGTCAGACGCAACTGTCCGGACTGCTGATACAGCTTGATACTTTGCCGGATGTTGTAGCGCACCTTGTACGACAGGCTCATTTCAAACGGTTCGCCGCCGGCGCGGAGGGCGTTCAGATCTACGTAATAGCTGGGAAACGTCGTTACGTTCTGCTCGTGGCCGGGGAAGACCTGTTGCAGTGCTGCGGAGGCTTCCGTTCGGGAACATCCATTTATCGCGAACTCGTCCCAACCTTGGCTGTCGAGGTGCCGGCGAAGCGCGCTCGCAACAGCGGTCTCCCAGCCCCGCAAACAGAGCAAATCGTTGGACTCGGCACCGACTTCTTCCCATTCGTCCTCACCAGAAGCGTTCAGGTAGGCTCGGCGAATCCACACTGGCCCCCTCCGCTGCCTACGCCACACCAGCAGGCATACGCCTACGATCTGGCTGCCGTGGAAAAATCGCAGAATTTCGATGTCTAGGCAGGGGCGATACGTTTCAATCCATGTGCCGATCCAGTCCACACCCAGAAAGAATGATGCGTAAGGTGACTGCTTGGCGAGCTCGACCCAGTCACGCTCGGCTTCCTGCCAGTCCGATGACCGCGTGGTAACGGTCGTAATCGGCTCTACCGCGGGCATGAGCGGAAGTGCATATACAGCGCTCATCTGTTTCTCCAATATATTGTGGGGCTCAAGCGACGGGGCTCTCCGAGTGCTCAGCCTCCAGTTGTAAAGCTAACAGCGGCATGACAGCGGTCGCGAGTGTGCGGCTGCCGCCGGCGATCCACTTCAGAATCCCGCGGCACAGCCGTCTCAACCGCAGCGGGATGCGCGATTCGAATTGGTCGATCATGATCAGGTCCCCGGCCGCGAGCGACTTTGTCAACCGCAGTAGCACAACGTAGACCAGGATTCTGATCACTGGCCCACAGATCAGCGCCGCGAAGAACCGCCTTGGCTCGCCTGTGCAACCCTCGGCATCATTTCGTTGACACCAGTGCGGATGCTAGCCGACTGTGTTCGGTCATCGTAAATCCTGCAATATCAACATCTCGCCTTGTAGGCTGTGGAGACGCATTGTGGCGTCTACCCCGCATGGTTGCTTGCTGAACTGCGTTTTTTTCAGGCACAGTCGGCTTCACTCCGCATATATGCAAAGGAATTCATGACGGGCTTTGGCCTGTGACCGTCGTTAGTGAAACCCCGCGATCACCCGCGGCGCCCCCATTGCGCATCGAGCCATTACTGTTGTGGGGCAACATCCGAAGTCGCCATTACTCCTGTTGTCACCGCCGCACCGCCGGTCCCACCCTGTCGTCGCGTGATAGTCGTGAGGAACATCGGCAGGCGAACGCCAGCACTGAGGCCCTGCCGCAGCAACAACGACAGACACGCGCCCAGCACGCCGAACCGCCAGATCAGAATGGGCGAGCAAATGAGCGAAATGATGATCGTGATCATCAGGCGCGCGGTATCCTGCCGCTCGCGCCGCGCCGCGCTCAGCGCGTGTCCGAGTCCATTTGCCAACCCGACGAGTGGCACCCACCAGACCGTTACCTGCATCACGAACGTGCTGACGGACGGGTTGTCCGGGAACAGCATGCGGCTTATCGGTGCGGCTAGAAAAAAGACGCAGAGCGCAGCCGGCACACATAGCATGACGGGCAGGAGCGCAAGGCGTCGGAGCAACGGACCCGGCTCCTGTCGCTGATACGCACGCACCATCAGCGGATAGAACGCGGTGCATAGCGCATCCGGTATCACGTCGAGCCTGCGGACCAGCAGAGAACCAGCCGCAAACTGCCCGTAATTCGCCATCCCGGACACCATCGGCACGAGCAGATTCTCGGCCTGGTTCGCCAGCGTGCCGACGAATACCTGGGTCCCCATGACACGAGCCTCCCACAGGATCTCGACCGAGCGCCGAACCGACAAATGGAAACTGACGGGAAAGAGATGCCGGTTCACGAACAGTAATGACAGTGAACCGGACAGAATAGGTCCAATCAGGTATGCCGCACAGAGCGCTGGTACACCAAGCTCCGCGTATGTCACAATCACAGACGCCCCCGTCAGCAAGAGGCCAGCGATCATGTTGATGCTGGCAAGGACGGGAAGGCGATCAAGGGCCTGCAGCACATCGGCAACGCACACGGTGATCGCGTTGAACAGTATACCGATCGAGAGAACCGACGTTGCCAGCAACACGGTCTTGGGGTAACCGAGGCCCCAAGCAGTGCCGATGCTTGCGCCTGCGGCGACAACCGCCAGCAGGCTGCGTGTTCCAAGCTGATCGCGAAATGCGGTGGCGGCGCAACCCGGATCCTGCGCCAGCCGTCTCACGAAGAACGAGCGCAGGCCCAGGTTCGTGATGATCTGTGCCATCGTGTTCAGCGACAGCGCAAGCGCCCACTGCCCGTATGTCGCGGCTCCAAGTTTGGCGATGATGAAACCTGTCGCGGGCACCGAGAGCAGATTCAGGAACAAGGGCTGAATCATCAGCAACACCGCACCAAACAGAGAGCGTTTCAACTGCAAAAAGGTCTGCGGCATGCGTAACCAGCGTCGGCACGATGATTCAGGCGAATGCGCGACGACCGTGCTCATACGTGCATCCGTCCGGTAGTCGACAGCAGCGCCACGCGCAGCTCCAGGAGATCTGGAGTCACTTCCTGGCCGACCTCGATGCGCGACAGGCAGAGCGGGTTGCGCCACGGGGCGGCATTGAACCCACCCTGATCGTAAGAAAATGCCGCCCGGTACCCCGCACGCTCGGCCGCGCGGATGGTCGTTTCGTCAAAGGCCTCGCGGCCACCGACCGGATAGGCACAGCTGTGCACGTCACATCCGAGCTGCTGCTCGAGTATGCGCCGGGACTCTGCCAGCTCCCGATACTGGTCTTCGGCTGGCAGGCGAGACAGGACCGGATGCGTATGCGAGTGTGCGCCTATGTCCATGCCTGCAGCACGCATCTCCTTCGCCTCGTCCCAGTCAAGAAACCTGCGCCTGCCGAGAGGCGCCGCCATCTCGCAGCGTTGCTCCACGTCGTCCACAAACGCCTGCGCGAGCGGGCCCGGGAGACCGTAGTAGATACGCAAGAGCCTGCGGACAGCCTGCAACCGTGCTTCCGGCGTGGAGCCGAACCGAACCTGTTCGCCCGTGCCAAGGCTGATATCGAGCCTACGTGTGTTCCGTACCGCGTATGCGATCCGATCCCACCACGGCCATACCGCCGAACCGACGAAGGTCGTCGTCAAGAAGAAGGTCGCCGGAAGACCAGCCGACCGCAGGAGCGGAAATGCCACCTCGTAGTTATCGCGGTACCCATCATCGAAGGTGATCAGCACGACGGCCCCTCGACTCCTGGGAGAACTGACGTGGGCGATGGCCTCTGCGAGGCCAACAATCGCACACGTGCGCTTGAGGCGCTGCAACTGCCGCTCAAACACCTCCGGACTGGCGTCAACAACGTGCGGGTCGCCCTGGACGGTCGCCACATCGCACACCCGGTGGTACGTCAGGACGATCAGAGACGCTTTTTGGGGAAGACGACGGATGGTCCACGTAAGGCCGGCGTACCGTGACGCAGCGGCGGCGTCGGCCCTCCGGCTACGCTTCCGGCGAACGGGCGGGTGTGAATCAACTCCGTGCATTCCCCCTCCCATCGCAGCCCGCACCGCAGCCTTCGCCACGCGGTATGCGGTGCGCAGGTACCCCGCGCTCTTTCCAGGCAGCATGGACGCACCAAGCAGCGCGACTATCCTGATATTGCGAGGGTCACACCGAACAGCATGGGCGAGGTGACGCCGGGCCTTCCCGACGTGCCCCATCTTCAGATTCTCGTCCGCAGCCCACGCGTATCCCTCGCCGAGCGCTTTCACGATCAGCCGCCGGTATTTGGGGTCAACGCGATCGCCATCTCGCTTCAGCGCGGTGGTCACAATGCGCACGAAGCACTCGGCAAGCGGGACAGCGTTCTGCGGTTTGGTGAGCTGATCCGCCCCGCCGATTCGATATGATGTGCTAACGACATCGAGGAAACCCACCGCACCCTCGCGGCAGGTGCGAAGATGGAAGTCGTAATCCTCTCCCGAGGGCTTAATTGATTCGTCAAACAGCCCAACCGCCTCGAGCCGGCTGCGGGTGATCATGACGGTCGACGTATGCACCAGGTTGCCCGTCAGCATCGGCGAGAAAATGTTGCCGACGTGCAGGATGGCAGGCGAGGCCACAGCGCCGATGGCCTCGAGCGGCAGCCGCCGGTGCTCCGAGAACAGCGTGTCGTTCGTGAACCACTGGTACGAGGTATAGAACTTCCTCAGATAATGAGACAGCAGAACGTTGTCCCGGGAGTCGATGGCTTCCATGTCGGTCCAGACCATGCCGACGTCTGGATTTGCCTGGAGGGCCGTTACCTGCACCTCCAGTTTCCACGGACGCCACAAGTCGTCCGAGTCCAAGAAGGCAATAAAATCGCCGTGCGCCGCGCGCAGCCCGGAATTCCTGGCAGCCGAGACCCCGGCATTCTCCTGCCGGATATACCGTATGCGCCTGTCCTGAACGCCCGGTTCAAAGAGGCGGCTAGTGCCATCGGTTGAACCGTCGTCGATGACGATCGCCTCCCACTCCCGGTGTGTCTGCCGCTTGACGCTCTCGAGCGTTCGCAGAAGCATCGCGCTGCGGTTGTATGTTGGAATGATGATGCTGACGAGTGCTCTCGGCATTGGGCACCTCACCTGATACTCTGAATTTTATCGTGCATGGCCCGAGTGGCTGCCGTCCACGTGTAGCGCTCCTCTGCTCGCGTCCTTCCCGCAGCCCCCATGGTTCGCGCCAACCAGGGATTCTCCAGAATTCGACACAGCCGATCGACAAGCAAATCAGGTGAATCGGGCGGGACGGTGAACCCGGTCATGCCGTCGACGACCATCTCCGGCATCGCCCAGATGTCGGTCGTCACACATGGAAGCGAAAAGAACATCGCTTCGACGACCACTAGGCCTAACGGTTCCTGACGACTTGGCAGGCAGAAGACGTCAGCCTGCCGATAGGCTTCCAGCAGCCGCTCGAACTCGGCGGAGTTGCCCTTGCGCAACAGACCGAGGAACTCCACGCCTTCAGGCCGATCAGGGAGTTCCGAGGGTCCCGCGATGATCAGTCTGGCATGGGCAATGCGCTCTCGCACACGGGCGAAAGCCTTCAAGAGGACATCCCCCCCTTTACGCTCGAACTCCTTGCCAACGAATAGAATGGTGGGGGGATGGCCGCGCCGGTCTGCGCGATCAGGCGCGACCAAACGTGACATTGCAATATTCGGTCCGGCGTTCACAGCGACGACGCGGTCCGACGGTAGGCGGTAATCCTCGATGAACGAATGGCGCAACCGCTCACTGATAGTAAAAATCGCCGCTGCACTGTGATAGATCTCGGCCTCGCGAGCATTGATGCGTTCGGCTTCATCCTCCGGCATCTGGTGAATCGCTGAGTACCTGTTCGAATGGTTTTTGATTGAGAGCGCGAAGTTCCAGTCACAGTAAAGAGCATACGGCGTCCGATCCATTCCTGGGGGATTAAAGCCGGCGCCGATCTGCAGGACGACATCCGGCCGCTGCTGAAGAGCGGAAAACCCGTGCTCGGCCAGGCGCGACTTGGCTCTCGCGCTGACCTCGCCGTACCGGAAGCGCGCGCGCCAGTGGCCGCGGTCGTACGCGTAGGACCGGGCGGCCACCCAGGCGCGCGTGCGGTCAGGCAGCTTTGTGTTGATCGTAGAGACAGGGTGACCAAGTTCGCGAAAGTGCATCAACATGTTGTGAGCACTTCCGGAAAACGCCTTGTCAGGACTTTCAACGTCGCCCTCGCAAACCAGTACCAATCTCGCCAGTCTCTCCATGTTCGCTCCTCATCGCCGACCCGCGGTTGGAGCTCACGCTGGTCGTCTGATCACACTACTGAGCGTCCCGAACCAGTGGGACGCGGGATGCAGGCGCACTCCAAGCCCACACGGCCTAGCCTTTAGATGTCGCTGGCCGTTGTGCAGGGAGCGGATGGTGGCATTGGCATTGCCACCCTGCCTGTACATGTCGCCATGGCGCCAGCGCTTGATGACGTGCCGGCTGGACTCGTGGAGCACTGGACAATGCTGATGATCTACACAGCGGATTCGCCGCCACCTCGCGCTTAACGCCAGCCTAACATTTTCTGATCCGAATTCTAAGCTACGGATTCTGTATGGGATGGAGTTTTGATAACCCACAGCATGAGGGTTCGACTCCCTCCTCCAGCACAAAGCGCGTCAGCCGGTGCCATGCTTGACGAGCACCATCACATACACCAGCGCTAGGCTTCCAACGAGTATAGAGGCCGTGGGGAGGACCCATCTCGGGACGGGCAGCAACTTTGTGTTGCTCTCTTCGTCGCCTGCACAGTGCCACGTCACCATGCACAGTGCGAGCAGGAGAAACAGCGGCGGCGCGTATGTGCGCGAGAGAAAGTAAGCACAGATCAGGAAGCCGAGCAGGGAGGAGCGTAGCATCGCCGCATAAGGTCGGCTGACAACTTCGGCGCCTTTCTCCGACAACTCCGCCACCTGATTGACATCGAGGAATGCGGTCACTACCAGCGCCAACCACGTAAAGTAGCCGATCAGCCCGAGCTCCGCAAAGCAGAGTACAAACGAGTTGTGGGCAGTAAGGTAGTGGTGCTCAGTGAAGCTGTCATAGCCAACACCGAACAAAGGCTGATGGCGCAGCATGGTGAGTCCCTCGCTCCAGGCGAGAATCCGTTCACCCGCAGACTCCTCTTGGGACGAGAACCCTCGTCCACCGCCGACATTCATCACGACAATCGCTACCAGCAGAACTCCAATCAATATGCCCGTCTTTACTACGCCTAAGGTCTTTCGCATTCCAAAAAACAGCAGCGAGACGAGCCCAAGAACGGCGCCTCGCGAGTGTGTTAAGAAGATGGTGTAAAGAAATGTGGCGCCCGGGACACAGAGCAAAACGATGTTTCTGAAAAACTGTCGCTGGCGGTACCAAATGCCGAGCATCGGCAGCGCAACGACGATAACCTGTGCGAAGTCGTTCGGGTCACTGAGGAAACCGAGACTCCTGACGCGCCAGAGAAACTGCCTGGATGTATCGTTCGCGGGAACATCCGCCGCATCGGCCGGCTGACCGTCGCCTTCCTCGCCGACCTGCTGGCGAAGAACGAGACGGTCCACCATAAAACCATAATGGTAGGCGGCAATCCCCGCAAGCGAGAGGATTAACGTCGACAAAACGATCGTGGCAAGCGTTACTCGCAATCTTGGAATAGACGTGACATTCAGGAGCGTCAGCACAAACAGCAGAGCTGAGGTGCTGAAGTCGGACAGTGCCACAGCGGCCCCGCCTGCCCAACCATTCGCGATCTTGGACAGGGAGATGCAGGCGAGCAGCGCGAGCATCAGCACGAAATGCAGTTTCCTCGCCGCCGTCCTGCCTGTGTCCAAGACGGGAACGACGGCGGCTGCCAGCGCAACCAAACCTAAGATCATCATGGGCCGATAGATCCCCAGTTCTGGAGCGAATGCCTCCATCGGCCGGAGGTAAGCTAGCGCGACGAATGCGAGGTAAAGGTAGAAGACCATAATCAGGGCGTCCATTCTACGTGAGTTGTTGCAATGGTGTGACTACCCCTCCGTAGCGGCACCCATCGCGAGCGACTCACGCTCGCGACCCGCAGACGTGTCTCCCACGTCTGCGGGTAGGCGGTCTTCTTTCTCGCGAACAATTGCTCAAGGCAGTGATACGATACTAAACTTTGGGATAGAGACTGGTGCGCATCTAGCTCCTGCGCGTCGACTCGCCCGCAAACTTCGATGAACTCGCCTTGGCGGAGATTCAGATTCGTCCGCGCAGCCAATACCAGAAGAGGCCCACACCTTCGTGAAGAACGTCTTCGTTCCACCTGATGCCTTAGGATCTCGACCGTGTACCACGCGTTCTCGTCAGTAGAACGGGAGCGATTTTCGATAATCAGCTGCGATTCGGGAACGCCGTAACGAAGCAAGAAATCTCGCATGACATCCGCATACGACCACAACTGATCGCTATGCAGAGAACCTCCTGAGAGCACCAGAGGCAGGGAATGCCATTCGTGATACAGCCAGGCAGCGTAGCGGCAGCGCTCGTATGTGCTGTTTCCGAGTAGCGGTAGCGGCAGCGGCAGAAAAGGATCGCGAACCGCGCCTGCGAGCACGACGATTGCCCCCGCCTGCTTGTCCGTCGGAGGCTGCCGGCTATAGGGAGACTGGACAGCGCGCACGATCAGCATCGACGCCGGTGCCCAGCAGTAGAGGAATAGCATCAGGGCAGCCACTTTCACAAGCAGGCGACGAGCTCCAACCCTCGGCCAGAGTGCGCCGGCAACTGTGAAGATCAAAAGAGCCGTGAATAGGAACAATGAATGCTTTCCACTGGGCCTTCGGGGGCATCACCTGCCCGTGCGTGGACCTAGAGGCAGAACGTTGGTCTGGCTCGCTGCCCGAGAGGCACTCATCGCCTCCAGCTCTGATCCCGACCCGTTGCTGGAGTGGGAAGTGACGCGGCCGTGCTGTCTTGCTGGGTATAATGCCGAGCAATGTCATTCGTAGAGTCTAAAGAACCGTCAGAAGCAA